>Ga0181532_10002084_pt1 | contig 18801 bp, 13 predicted proteins | sample PEATcosm2014_Bin_33_FD_119768 | JGI IMG/M metagenome (GOLD analysis project Ga0181532, IMG submission 119768) | Peatland microbial communities from MTU Mesocosm Facility, Houghton, MI, USA - PEATcosm2014_Bin11_30_metaG | ecosystem: Environmental > Terrestrial > Soil > Wetlands > Peat | place... | reverse complement strand
TTTTAAGGCTTACAGGCGCGAAATCCTGGGACAGATTCCACTCTACGGAGAGTTTCACCGCTTCATCCCGGCACTGGCCTCGTGGTATGGCGCGTCGATCGTCGAAGTTCCGATCAAGAACATAGTCCGGGAACGCGGTGTTTCGCATTACGGAATTTCGCGTACCTTCCGCGTCTTCTTCGACCTTATTACTATCCGCTTCCTGCTCAAATATCTTTCTCGCCCGTTGCACTTTTTCGGCACGGTTGGGATGTTCAGCATTCTGACGGGCTGCTGCATCTCCGGCTGGTTGATTCTGGAGAAGCTCCTGCACCCCCAGATCGACATCATGTACCAGCATGGACCACTGATGATGTTTGCAGCCGTCCTATTGCTGGCGGGTTTGAACATGCTCGCCGTGGGCTTGCTTGGAGAAATGCAGGTGCGCCATTATCACGAGCCCGCCCAGCGCGCGCCGTATTCCGTGGATCGCGTCCTGCGAGCGCAGAGCGAAGAGAGCACGATCTCGGAATAGCTTTCCCTTGTGAGCCTCTGCGTTCCCAGTGGTTGTCCGCTTTCGATCTTAACCGCAGGAACGCAGGGGAATTCTGCTTGCCAAAGCGCTATAATTTCATCCGCTGCTATGCCCGCCACAACTCAACTCGAATTGCGTCTAGCCAGCCGGATGTCGCGGCTCGGCACTGAAACCGCTTTTGAAGTCCTGAACCGCGCCCGCGAGCTCGAAAAGCAGGGCAAAGAGATCGTTCACCTGGAAATTGGCGAACCTGACTTTGATACGCCCGCCAACGTCATCCAGGCCGGCGTCGACGCGCTTCATAAGGGATGGACCCACTACGGTCCCTCCGCCGGCCTGCCCGAACTGCGCCGGGCGATTGCAGACTATGTCAGCCGCACCCGCAATGTCCCGGTTTCGAGCGAGGAGGTTGTTGTTGTCCCAGGCGGTAAGCCAATTATTTTCTTCACGATTCTGGCTTTAATTGATGAGGGAGATGAAGTCATTTATCCCAATCCCGGATTCCCCATCTACGAGTCCATGATCAACTATGTCGGCGGACGCGCGATCGCGATTCCGCTCCGCGAAGAGCGCGACTTTTCCGTCGACGTTAAAGAATTGGCATCGCTGATTACTAATCGCACCAGGTTGATCATCCTGAACTCGCCGCACAATCCGACTGGCGGCACGCTTACCAGGAAAGACATTTTCGAAATTGCCGAGGCCATCGGCGACCGCAATATCATGGTGCTCTCGGACGAAATCTACAGCCGCCTCGTCTACGAAGGCGAAGACTTCTCCATCATGAGCGTGCCCGGTTTCAAAGAGCGCACGATTCTGCTCGACGGCTTCTCCAAAACCTACGCCATGACGGGATGGCGTATGGGTTACGGCGTAATGCGGCCTGATCTGGCGGTGCAGATCGCGCGCCTTGGGACCAATTCGACATCATGCACCGCCAGCTTCACGCAAGTTGCTGGAATCGAAGCGCTGCGCGGCGACCAGTCCTCGGTCGACAGAATGAACGCTGAGTTCAAGCACCGCCGCGACGTCTTCGTCGCCGGGTTGAACAAGATCAAGGGCTTCTCCTGCCGCGTGCCGAAGGGCGCGTTCTACACCTTCCCCAACATTACTAAGACGGGATGGCCTTCGAAGAAACTGGCCGACGCGTTGCTTGAACAAGCGGGCGTCGCTTGTCTCTCCGGCACCGCGTTCGGCGCATACGGAGAAGGCTACCTTCGCTTCAGCGTTGCGAACTCGCTGGAGAATCTGAACAAGGCGCTGGTTCGAATTGAAGACTGGGTCGGGAAGAATCTGCGCTGAGTCCGCCGGAAATCTCATATGAACGAAGCCGAAAAACAACGGGGGAAAGCTGCCTTCGAAATCAGGAAAGGCCCCGGTCAGGTGATGACTCTCAGTGAGAACGAGGTGGAGAAGTATCTCGACCCTAGGGAGCTCGTCGAGGCACTTGAAGACGGTTTCCGCGGGCTCGAGTTGGGAGAAGTCCAATCCCCTCGCCGCTCCCAGCTTTCGGTTGCCGGGAAGGGTTTCCTGCTTACGATGCCGGCCTGGCGGCCTGGCATGCAGCTGACCGTCAAGATCGTCAACGTCTTCGACGGCAACCTGCAGATCAACTTGCCGAACCACCTGGCCACGATTAACCTGTTCGACCCTGACACCGGCGCAACCTCCTGCATTATGGACGGCACCTACGTTACCGCCGTTCGAACCGCCGCCGCCGCCGCTCTTTCCGTTCGTCTGCTGGGTCGTGCCGGATCCCGGATCGCCACGGTGATCGGTGCGGGCGTCCAGGGATTTCAACACCTGCGGTTGCTCCCTTTGGTCCGGAATTTTGATCGCATCAACATCTGCTCGTTGCGATTCGAAGAAGCTCAGAAGCTCGCCACACGGAGCAAAATCGCGCGTGCGGCTGGGGACGTAGAAAAGGCAGTGCGTGAGTCGGACGTTGTGTGCCTGGCAACCCACTCGCCTGAGCCGGTGATCGATTCTGATTGGGTCAAGCCCGGTACCCATGTGACCTCGGTAGGATATCACCCTCCAAATGGAGAACTGCCGAAGGACTTGGTGAGAGCCCACCGCCTCTTTGTCGAGACGCTCGATGCTTTTCAGCCAGCTCCGGTTGGGTGCAGCGACCTCGCCGGCTTGGGCGTCTCTACGGGAACGACTCTGGGAGCCGTCGCTCTTGGTCGAGAGCCGGGTCGCCGCAGCGACGATGAGATTACCGTGTATAAGGCGATGGGCGTGGCTATGGAAGATATGGTCGCGGCCAATCTGGTTTTCCAGAGGGCCAAGCGCGAAGGAGGCGGAAATGCGATCGCTTGGTGATGGTGGCAGCCCGGGCAATGCGCAAGTGGTATCCAACGCGCAGAAATTCCGCGAAACTCTGTGGCTCAATTTCTTTGCCGTAATCTCCCGTCGACGACCGGCCACCCAGAATTGGTGTAAACTTTTGCGGCTATGACAAACATCGATAATCATCCCGCCGGCTCCTTCTGCTGGATTGAACTCCACACCTCGGACCAGCCCGCCGCCAAGAGTTTTTACAACGCACTTTTCGGGTGGGAAGCGCATGACAATCCGATGGGTCCCAACGATTTTTACACCATGTTCAAGCTCCAGGGCCGCCATGCCGCGGCCGGATGCACGCTGCGTCCCGAGGAGCGCTCCCACGGAGTTCCTCCGCATTGGCTGCTTTACATCAAAGTCGACAGCGCTGACGCCGCTGCTGCAAGAGCGAAGCAACTGGGCGGCAAAGTTCTCGCCCCAGCTTTCGACGTGATGGATGCCGGCCGGATGGCGGCGGTGCAGGATCCCACCGGCGCGACTTTCTGCGTCTGGCAGGTGAAGAAGGATACCGGGATCGGAATCGCAAACGTCCACGGCACGTTGTGCTGGGCTGACCTGAGCACGCCCGACGTAAAAGGCGCGTCTGACTTTTACTCGGGTGTTTTCGGATGGCAGGTGGCCGCCGATCCCAAAGATCCCTCTGGCTATCTGCACATTAAGAACGGCGAGCATTTCATCGGAGGCGTTCCGCCCTCAAAGTATCGCCAGCCCGGAGTGCCGCCGCACTGGCTGGCCTACTTCCTGGTGGATGACGTGGATGCTTCGGCAACGAAGGCTAAAGGCATGGGCGCCAATCTCGATCTCCCGCCCATGACGGTGGAAGGAGTCGGGCGCATGTCGATCATCGCCGACCCGCAGGGCGCGGTGTTTGCGATCTTCAAATCGGCGCGGTAGAGCGGTGTTGTGAGAGTGCATCGACTAACCTCACTCTGTCATCCTCTGCTAAGCGAAAGATGCATGCATTCCGGCGCTGCAAGAAAATGCATAGGTCTTTCGCTGCGCTCAGGATGACAATTCATACTTGCGATTTGCTTGTGGATCCTCTCGGTGTTCCTCTGCGTCTCGGCGGTGAAAGACCGACCGGCCGGACGGGAACTCTGTCGTTCGTCACCCCCACGTGTGATCGCGCTCACTGATGGTTGCGACTGCCCCGCTTACGCTCATTGTGTAAGCCTATGCGCCGTTTCCTGCCCTGCCCGGATTGTCGTCCAATGCGCGGCGTAAGCGAAGGAGCCACCCCATGTCTATTCAGAATTCGACCACCGGCGAAGTTCTGCGTTCCTACACCGTTGACGAATTGAAGCAGCAGGCGACATTGATGAGGGGCTACGACCTGGCCGCCCTGTGCGCAGCCACGTCCGGACACGCCGGCGGCACGCTCTCGATCATGGACATCGCTGCCGCGCTCTACCTTCGCGTGGCCGATCACGATCCCAAGAATCCCAACTGGCCCGACCGCGATCGCATCATCTGGTCGACTGGTCATAAGGCGCCCAGCCTTTATCTGGGTCTAGCCTTCGCTGGCTTCTGCCCGAAAGAAGATGTCGCACTCCTGCGCAAGCTCTATTCGCCGTATCAGGGACATCCGCACTGGCTTAAATTGCCGGGTGTTGAAGTATCTACCGGATCGCTCGGCCAGGGTTTGAGCATAGCCGTAGGCATAGCGTTAGCCGCCAGGTTGGACCAGAAGAATCACCACGTCTTCTGCATTATGGGAGACGGCGAGCAGCAGGAAGGCCAGATCTGGGAAGCTGCGATGGAAGCGGGCCACTTCAAACTCGACAACCTCATCGGTATCGTCGACCGCAACCGCCTCCAGATTGACGGCTGGGTGAAAGACGTGATGAACGTCGAGCCTCTCGAAGAAAAATATCGCAGCTTCGGATGGGACGTCCTCACCATCGACGGACACGACATGAAGCAGGTCGTCGAGGCGCTGGAGAATGCCAAAGCGAATGCCGGATCGGGCAAACCCACCCTCATCATTGCCGACACCGTCAAAGGCAAAGGCGTCAGCTTTATGGAAAACGTAGCCGGATGGCACGGCAAAGCGCCCAACGTAGAAGAGTTAAACAAAGCCTTGAAGGAGCTAGGTCTGGAAGGCCAGATTCCTGTGGAGGAACTCTTCGACCACGCCCGGCAATATCAAGCCGAGGTCGAGCGCAAACTTGACGCCAAGATGCCCAAGTTCCATCGCAACTACTGGTGGAACGCTGCCGAAAACATGAAAGTCCAGATGAAGCCCACGCGCCTCGGCTTCGGACAGTCGTTGGCCGCCAACGGCGACGATCCTCGTGTCGTCTGCTTCGGTTTGGATATTTCTGGCTCCATCACCATCAGCGAGTTCTATGCTGGCAAGCCCGAGCGCAAACCCCGCTGGCTCAGTATGGGCATCGCCGAGCAGTCCGCCACTTCGGCTGCCGCGGGGCTCGCCAGGGAAGGGAAGCTCCCCGTCTTCGGCACCTACGCGACCTTTGCCGCCGCGCGCAATCTTGACCAGATCCGCACCTCGATCTGCTACGGAAACTTCAACGTCCTGATTGCCGGAGCCCACGGCGGAGTCAGTGTTGGCCCTGACGGCGCCACTCATCAAGCCCTCGAAGATCTGTTCGCCATGTGCGGATTGCCCAACATGAACGTGGTTGTCCCCTGCGACATCATCGAAACCCGCAAGGCCACCGACTACCTGCTGCTCAAACACGTCGGCCCGAAGTACATCCGCTTCGCGCGCGAAGCGACCCCGATCGTCACCGACGAGGAGACACCATTCGTCTTCGGCAAAGCCAACGTGATTCGATTGCGTGGCGAGGCCGCGAACTTCATCGATGCGTTTGAGACGAAACTCGAATCCGAATACCGCGACGAGTGTGAGGACCTAACCATCGTCGCCTGCGGCCCCATGGTGCCCGAAGCCATGCGCGCCGCGTGGATCCTGAAGCAGGATTTCGGCTACGAGTCCCGAGTCCTCAACCTGCACACTCTCAAGCCACTCGACACCGAAGCCATTGTGCGAGCCGCGCGCGATACTAGCGTCGTCCTGACCGCTGAAGAGCACCAGATCGGCGCGCTGGCGTGGCCCGTCGCGAGCGCTATCACACAGTCACCCGAGCTCTACGGCATCCCTATCATCACCGGCGCCATCGGAGTCAAAGACCGCTTCGGAGACTCGGGGGCTCCCTGGGAGTTGATCAAGGAGTTCGAAGTCTCCGCCGAACACATTGCCGCGAAGGCGGTTGAGTTGATGGGCGTGAAAAAGTCGCAAACTGGGCCGCCAGTGTCGGAAGTGCAGTTGGTGGGGACGAAATGAAAACGGGCGATTCAGCGTTTGTCTAGGACTCCTCCAGAGTATCTTAGCCTTGCCGTACGCATTCCCAAGCCTGTAGTTGAGGAAGCCAGACTGAAGGAAGGCGATTCGCTGGAGATCGAAGCCGCCGAAGACCGCGTCGAACTGCGCCGCGCCACCAAGATTCCCCCGCTGGCGCAGCTGTTTTCGCAGATCACTGCCGAGAACCGCTCCGCCGAGATAGCAGCCGGCGCAGAGGTAGGGAAGGAAGTTATCGAATGGTGACATGGCGACTCCCTACGTTCCGGAAGCTGGCGACATTGTGATGATGGATTTCGATCCACAAGTTGGCCGCAAACGGGCCAAGGGGCGGCCCGCATTGGCGCTTACCGATCAGCGTTACAACCGGGCCGGCGGCCTCGCCATTGTTTGCCCGCTCACGAGCAAGCGCAAACCCTACCCATTCGCTCTGCCCGTCACCGTGGACCAGGTAGATGGAGCCGTCCTCGTGGATCAGTTGAAGCGCATGGATTGGCGGGACGTAAAGCGACGTTGCACTCCAAGGCTGAGTCCGAATTAGTCAACAAAGTGCGGCAGTATGTTACCGTTCTGCTCGGGCTTCGCTGACAGCAAGGCGCGGTTTCCGCGAGATACATCTGGAAATTCCTTTGAGTTTTCCAGCAGTTGCCTACCTTCCCGCGCGGATGGTACAAACCTCGCGAGGCCTTTGCTCGTGACAAACTACGTGAAAAAGATCGCCATTGTTTCCCTCTTTGCAGTTTCCGTGCTGCTCGTCGTATTCGTGGTGGCACGCGCGGCCGACCGCTCGCGCCGCATCAATCTTCCGACCAGCAAAAGCCTGACGCTCCCCGCCCCCGGCTACCTTGCCCGCACCAACAGCTTTCCCGCGACCATCGCCCTTAGCCCCGACGGTCGTTACGCGGCGTTGCTCAATCAGGGATACGGCACGCAGGAAGCCGGTGCGCGCCAATCGATCGCCATTCTCGATCTCCGCAACAATCAGTTGCACGATTTTCCCGACGATCGTCTGAGCGACGACTATGCCACGCGCCAAAGCTATTTCATCGGCCTCGCGTTCTCGAGCGACGGGAAGCGTCTCTACGCTTCGATGGGTTCAATCACTGATCCCACTGGCGAGAAGTCGAAGAGCACCGGCAACGGCATCGCGGTCTACAAATTCGCGGACGGACAGGTCACTCCCGAACGCTTCATCAAGATCGCACCCCAGCCGATCGCTGAGGGGAAAGAAGTCGCGTTCGGCCTGCGCAAGACACCCGAGGGAACGGCGCTGCCGTATCCGGCTGGGTTCGCAGTGTTGCCCGGCGCGAAGGGCGACCGCCTGCTCATTGCCAATAATCTTTCCGACAATGCTATCGTCCTCGATGCGAGCTCCGGAAAAATCCTGCAGTCGTTCGATCTCAGCCGCAACCGCTACATTCCTGCTGCGTATCCCTATACGGTGATCGCCAATAAGGCCGGAACCAAAGCGTGGGTGAGCTTGTGGAACACTTCATCCGTCGCGGAACTGAGTCTTGAAACAGGAAAGGTCGCCCGGTGGATGGATGACTTGCGGAAACATGACGATCCCGACGCTCCCAGTCCGCATCCGACAGCGATGCTCTTGAGCCCGGACGAGAAGACACTCTACGTAGCTTTGGCCAACGCCGACATGGTGATGGGTGTCGATCTGGGTTCCGGCTTGGCTTTACAGCACTATCTCACCAGCGCCGACGGCAGCGGTGACGTCCTCCAGGCCATCGCGCTCTCGCCCGATGGCAAGCGTCTCTATGCGGCCGCTGCCTCGCTCGACGCGATTGCGGTGTTCAAAGTCAAGGAATCCCCGAAACTGACCGGACACGATATCGTTATGCAATTGGACGTCGCCACTCCTCCCGACTTCGTCCCCACGGAGTGGTATCCCAGCGCGCTCGCTGTCGCCGGCAACGATCTGCTCATCGCCACCGCCAAAGGAGAAAGCAGCGGCCCCAACAACATGTTGAGCACCCTGAAAGGCGAGCGCAAGAGAAAAGAACATCCGTATATTCCAACCCTAATCGGTGGCTCCATCCAGCGCCTAAGCCTCTCTGACATCGACAAGAATCTGGCCGCCTACACGCGCCAAGTTGAGGAAGACAATCTCCTCCGCTCCGATGGCGGCAAGTTCGAATTTGCCGGCGGAACGAATCCCATACGCCACGTGATCTATGTGCTGAAAGAAAATCGCACCTACGACCAGATCCTCGGCGACCTGCCGGCTGGCGACGGCGACCTTTCGTTGACCATGTACGGCGCCAACATTACTCCCAACGAACACAAGCTAGCCTTGCAGTTTGGAGTGCTCGACAACTTCTACGACAGCGGAGAAGTTTCCGGCGATGGGCACCTCTGGTCAACCGCCTCTACCACCAGTGACTACAACCAGAAAACCTGGCCCATCGGTTATCGCAGCAAAGAGCGTACCTATGATTCCGGCGGCAGCGTGGCCGAAGAATTTCCGCTCGAACAGGGCATCCCCGACGTCGACGATCCTGCCACCGGCTTCCTCTGGGATAACCTCGCGAGAAAAGGTCTTACCTATCGCATCTACGGAGAATTCATCGCCGCCGTGTGGTGCAAGAGCGACAACGCGAAGTCATCAACGACAAAGATGGGGTCGCCTAAGGAAGGAACGCCGTCTCCCTCGACTGCGACGTGCCCTGCTTCCGAAATCAACAAAGGTGAGCCCCTGCCGGCGAATGTGGGCAACCCGCGTGGCGGGCCGAGTCCTTGGCCTTGGGCGATTCCGCAATTTAAGCGCATGCGTCCCACCAAAGCCGCGCTGCGCGACCACTATGATCCGCAATTTCCCGACTTCCAAACCGACTATCCCGACCAGCTCCGCGCTGACGAATTCCTCCGCGAATTTGACGAGTTCTTGAAAGCGAAAGGAACCGCCGAAGAACTTCCGCAGTTTACGCTGCTCTACTTGCCGGACGACCATACCGGAGGCACGCGCCCCGGCAAGCCTACTCCGAATGCTTCCGTCGCGGACAACGACCTCGCGCTCGGTCGCGTTGTCGACGCCGTTTCCCACAGCCCCTACTGGGACGACACCGCCATCTTCGTGGTGGAAGACGACGCGCAGGACGGCGCCGACCACGTCGACGCGCACCGGTCGATCGCTTTCGTCATCAGCAAGTACTCGCCGCAGACGCCACAAGGGTTTGTCGAGCACAGCTTCTATACGACCGTTAGCGTCATTCACACCATGGAGGCTCTGCTCGGCCTTCCCCCGATGAATCTGTTCGACGCGCACGCGCCGCTGATGGCACCGTTGTTCGCAGGCGCGGGGACGCAGCCGCCCTATCAGGCCGACGACAAGAATCTGCGCAACGGTCTCATCTATCAGGTGAATGCGAAGACGGCCCCGGGAGCGAAGGAATCGTCGCGAATGAATTTTTCCCGTCCCGATGCGGTCGACGCCGAAAAGCTGAATGCGATTTTGTGGCGGAACGCCAAGGGCGAGGTACCGCTGCCAGTTACAAGCCTTTCACATTCTGAACCGTAAGGCTGCGCTAAAATGCCCTCGTGGGCTCGACCATAGAGACAACTGTCGAATGCAGCAACCTGCGCAAGACCTACGACGGCAAGGTCGAAGCCGTCCGCGGCCTCAGCCTGCAAATCGAAGCCGGCCAGTGCTTCGGGCTGCTCGGCCCGAATGGAGCAGGGAAGACCACCACGATCGAAATCCTCGAAGGCCTGCTCGTACCTACTTCGGGAGAAGTTCGCATCTTCGGCCACACCTGGAACGACAATCCGCGCCAGTTGCGCGAATGGATCGGTATTTCGCTGCAGGAAACGCGACTGTCGGAAAAACTGAACGTCCGCGAAACCGTCGAACTTTTTGCCAGCTTCTACAGCGAACCGCGGCCTGCTGCTGACATCCTCGAAGAACTTCAACTTACAGAGAAAGCGGACGCCTGGGTCGGCAAACTTTCCGGGGGACAGAAGCAGCGCCTGGCCGTCGCCACCGCTTTGGTCGGCAGTCCGCGCATTCTGTTCCTCGACGAGCCGACCACCGGACTCGATCCCCAAAGCCGCCGCCAACTCTGGGACATCATCCGCGCCTTTCAGAAGAAAGGCGGCACCGTCCTGCTTACCACGCATTACATGGACGAGGCTGAACGCCTCTGTGATCGCCTCGCCATCGTCGATCACGGCGTGATCATTGCCGAGGGCACTCCCTCGGACCTGATCGACCGGCTGGGCGGCCATCACGTGGTCGAATTTCAAGCGAATAAAAACGGCGACGCTAGCGACGACAACCTCGACCGCTGGCGATCGCTGCCCAGCGTGGAGTCCGTCCGCCGCGAAGATTCGACGGTGTGCCTGAGTGTCTGCGAGCCGCATCTCACGATTCCCGCTCTGCTGGATGCGGTAACCAAAGAGGGCCGTCGACTCGAACACCTCAGCACGCGCCAGGCCAGCCTCGAAGATGTCTTTGTACAACTCACCGGGCGCCACCTGCGAGAAGACTGAATGGCAACGACCGAGACCAACGCGGCCAAGCTCCCCGCGGATAAGAATCAGCCGCCGCCGCCCGTTCCGCCCGTACGCCGCAACGGCCGCTGGTCCGGATACCGTCATTTGCTCTGGGCGCGCATCCTCGAACTCAAGCGCGAGCCGGAAGTCGTATTCTGGGTTTTCGTCTTTCCGCTGTTGCTCGCGGCGGGCTTGGGCATTGCCTTTCGCAACAAGCCCGCGGACATCACGTCGGTCGTTGTGATCGAGGGCGCTGGCGCCGAGAAAACGCTGGCCATGCTACAGAGTTTGGCTAAAAGCTCGCCGAACAAAGATGCAACCATTCGCGCGACAGTGCTCGATCGCGATGCGGCGCTCAATGGCTTCCACTTCGGCAAGTTCGATCTCGCGATCGAATTGAATCCCGACGGCAGCTACACTTATTACTACGATCCGGCGCGCCCGGAGAGTGTGCTCTCCCGCGCCGAAATTGACGCTGCGCTGCAATCCGCCGCCGGACGCAAAGATGCGCTAGCCACTTCCTCCCAATCTTCCAGCGAGCCCGGATCACGCTACATTGACTTCCTCATCCCCGGGCTGCTGGGGATGAACCTGATGAACTCCGGCATGTGGGGAGTCGGTTTCGCGCTGGTGGAAATGCGGCAACGCAAACTGCTGAAACGCTTTGTCGCCACGCCCATGCGGCGCAGCGATTTCCTTCTGGCCCTGACCAGCAGCCGTTTGGTTCTGATGGTGATTGAAGTAGGACTGCTCTTAGGCTTCGGCGTGCTCGTCTTTCACATGCGAATCGAGGGATCGATCCTCTCGGTTGTCCTGCTCGGCTCGCTTGGAGCCGTAGCCTTTGGCGGCGTCGGCCTGCTGACCGCTTGCCGTGCGCAGAAAATCGAGAGCGTTTCGGGCCTCATCAACCTGGTCATGATGCCGATGTGGATCTTCTCTGGCGTCTTCTTTTCTTACGAAAGATTTCCCGCCATCGCCCACCCCTTCATCAAGGCTTTGCCGTTAACCGCACTCAATGACGCGCTGCGAGCGACGATCATTGAAGGCGCGTCACTCGGTTCGCAATCCGGACGCTTGCTGGTCCTGGCAATCTGGGGCGGAGTCTCGTTCGTGCTGGCGCTGAGATGGTTCCGCTGGACCTAAGACCACGTAGGGACAGCCGCCCTCGGTTGTCCAGCGGGGCGAAGCCCCGCCGCGCTCTTCGGCGCAAGGCTGGGCATGCCAAAACCCACGCGAGCTGTGCTCGCTCCGGCAGCCGAGGCGGCTGTCCCTACGCAGATCGTCTCCACGCAGATCGTCGCCACCGAGAGCTACGACTCAGAAGCTTGGCTTTCCCGCGAGACGCCACGACCACATAAGAAAAGATGTCGAAGTGAGATCGATGGCCGGTTCGGTCGTGCTGTAAGACTGCATGTTGTCCTGATACACGGCAACTTGCAAGGCATCAAACACGCCATCGTTGCCATTGAATTTGCGGAATGTGTCCACTCCGTTTGCCGGGCAGAGAATCATGCCACCGACCGCGCCCGAAGAAGCATAACCGGCTGGACCCTCGGTGGCCGCACCCCACAGTACTGGCGTGCCTCCGGAAGTCCCATCCAGCGCGCCCGCGAGGTTCGCCACCTGGTGCTGGATGCAGTTCGGAAACGTGCTTCCGTCGCCCACTATGAACGACGATCCCCAGGAATTCGCGCCCAAGACGTTAGCCAGCCATCTCTGCGCATAGGTGTCGTAGCGTTTGGCCGCAGCATTGGTATTAGCCAGGTACGCGGCCTCGCTAGCCATTACCGAAAGACCCGCACCGTGCGACGTGGTGTCGCCGTAACTCCACACATACCCGAAGCCCCAGGCATCCGAGTTCGCCTGAGTAATTGCGTCTGCCACTTGCCGCAGCAGTTGTGCCCGAATGCTCGATTCAGACACGGCCAGGCCCTCCGGATTTCCCGCCCTGTCAAGGGCCCGGTACAACTCAAAATGCGCCAGGCCGCTGACGTCATACAGGTTCAGAGTGTCGGTGAAACCTGGTTTGTAGATTCGCGTGATGTAATTGTGGGCGAACGTGGCCGCCTGCGTCAGATAATCCATCGCATTGGTGTGCGACAATCCCAACGGAAGATTCTTCGCCCCGCCGGCGGATTGCAAAGCAAAATACAGCTCGGTGGCGCCCAACTCCATGTCGTCGTCCCAAACGTTCTCGGGATAGCCGTCGAATGGAGCAATGGTCAGCAGGCAGTTGCTGCATGTGCCGCCATACTCCGCGGGGGCCGGGTCCGGATAAGAAGTGTCCGCCAGCGCGAAAACGTCTTCGGCATTTTGGAGGCATTGATTTGCCAGCGCGGGGCGGGCTGTGCGTTGCAGTTGGTAGCACAAGGCAAAGTCCGCCGCGAGGCGCCCAGCGAGATTCGGGCTGATCGGCGAGCCTGCAGGCCCCGCCACATACACCGGACGATTGCAGATGTAGTACGTAGTCAGCGGGTCGCACGGGCGCGGATCGCCGGGTTGCACGAAATGATCGGCCGCCTGCGGCAGCGTCCAGATATCGTATTCGGTGATCAGGCAGTAAGGAGTCGCATAGGTGCCGCCGCAGTTGGGGGCGGCGGAAGTGGGATTGCCGTACCCGTAGTAATCCCAGTCTTGCGTGTTGTCGACCTGGTAGTACAGCGTCTTGGTGCTGTCATCCCACATCTTCATGAGCCAGTCGACTCCAAACCTGGCTTCGTCGGTAAAGTCGGACGAAGCGGGCGCGCCCGCTCCGCTGCTTCCGGCATACGAAATCGAAGCGGGCGGCGCTGGAGGATTTAACCGAGCGTTCGCGCCCATCTGATTGGGGAAGTCGCGAATCCCGATCTGCATCAGCGCTGCTGTGTAGCTGACCGTTTCAACGTATTTCTCGTAGTCGCCTGCGTCCCACCAGCCGCCAGCGGCATTCATATTCGGGAGACCCGCCGATACCAGTGGCGTCGTCGGCGGCACGTTGTCGATAAAGTCGTTGCCGTCGAGTGGAGGGGTGTTGTAGACGTGGGCGTTTGCATCCTTCAGGTGACCGGGAGCGGTGCGCAGCGCGTTGGGGATGAAATGCTTCCCGTCGCGTTCGGTTTCATAGAAGAACAAAGCATTCAGCAGGAATCCGGAATACAGCGTCTCTGGAGTGTCCACCGCGAAAGCCGGGGAAGTTGCCTTCACTGGTCCTGATACCTTGATGGTGTAGAGGTCCGCGCCGGGTACGTTGAAGTCCAAGGCGTACACGTTGTAGGTCACCGTCCTGCTATGACTCCACGGACCCAGCAACGCACCGACGTGCCCCGAATACGCTATGCTGCCCTCCGAATTGACCACCTGGAAAGTCGCGCCTGTTACCGCGGACTGGGCCATCAAATACCCGCGAAAAGGAGCGTTACCGGCTTCATAGCCGGCCTGACTGACGCGCACGTAAGCGGGCTCCGCCAGCAGACACGGTGCGCACGCCAGCCATGCAAGAAAAACGGGGGCAATTAAAACGAGCCGGGGGCTGGGGCAAAAGCGGAAGCCGGAGGGTGCCATTGCGTTCTCCTGGGCGGGGACGAACTACATTAAAACCATTTAATAGGGGAAGATACGCTCCTTGTTTTTCGGTGTCAACTGGGTGCATGCCCAAAACCGGCTCGGGTCAAGGATTGCGCGGCATCGGCCTTCTAATCGCTTGCCGCAGAAAAGCCGCCAGCCGCTCTGACACCATGCAGACTCTAATGGCTCATAAGACTGGCAATCGCTCCGCCCGATGAATCCTGCCACGCATGGATGATCATTCCAGGGCGGGACACTCGTGACGGAATCGGGCGACAGACGGCTCTGCCGAGAAGCTCAGTTGGCACATTCCGTCAAAATGGCGGGTAACTTTCCGGTACCAGTCGGCGTCCAAATAGAAGGAAAAGTCTACCGGTCATGACTTGCAATCGGGGGTATAATCTTCTTAACCGACTGGGCTTTCCCGAGGTGCCCAAATGTCTTTCCGTAAATTACTGATCTCCCTGAGTTTACTGGCGCTGATGGCGGTGCCGGCGCTGGCGCAGGATCAAACTTCGCAGACTCCAGCTTCCCAGACTCCTAGCGCTCAACCGCAAGCGACGCAGCAGAAGGCACCAGCAAACGACCAGACCACACAGCCGCCGAGTGGGTCGACTCCAGCTCCGCCCGCAGACTCTACTTCCAGCAATGGCAGCGACGCGGCGCCTAGTGGACCGCCTCCCGTCCAGGAGCCCGACGCGAGCAAGGTCAAGCACACCGGCGGCGAGGACGATGTAGACGCCATTGGCAATCGCGGCATCGGCAAGCGCGGCCTCGGCGACTGGTACTCGCTTGAAACCGAAATCAGGTATGGCAAGCAGTACTCGATGATGGTCGAGAATAGTGTGAAGATGGTTCAGGATCCGGTGGTGAATGAGTACGTCAATCGCATCGGCCAGAATCTGGTACGCAATTCCGATGCGCAAGTGCCGTTTACGATCAAGGTGATTGACTCCGACGAGATAAACGCGTTCGCGCTCCCCGGTGGATTCTTCTACGTGAACTCCGGCTTGATTCTGGCGGCGGACGAAGAGGCGGAATTGGCCGGCGTGATGGCGCATGAGATTTCGCACGTTTGCGCCCGCCACGCGATGCGTCAGATGACGCGGGCGAATTGGGCGCAAATCGGCACCATTCCTCTGATCTTCGTCGGAGGCGGGATAGGCTACGGAATCTACGAAGCTAGTGGCCTGGCCTTGCCGCTCACCTTCATGAAGTTCCAACGCAATTTCGAAGCGGAAGCGGACTACCTGGGCCTGCAATATATGTATAAGACGGGATACGATCCGCAGGCCTTCATCAGTTTCTTCGAAAAAATTCAGGCGAAAGAGAAGAAGAAACCGGGCACGATAGCCAAGGCCTTCGCTTCGCATCCGCAGACGCCCGACCGCATTGAGGCGTCGCAAAAGGAGATCGCGACCATTCTTCCGGCGCGTCCGCAATACATCGTTTCGACGTCCGAGTTTGACGACGTGAAAGCGCGGCTGGCCACCATCGAGAACCGGCACAAGGTGATCGAACCGAAGGACGGAAGCAAGCCTAGCTTACGCCGCGCCTCAACTACTGACCAGACCAGCGGCACGGGCAGTAGCAGTGGCAGCGGCGACGATGATCGTCCGACGCTGAAACGCCGGGACGATAGTCCGGACCAGACTCAACAACAACAGTAACGGGAATTGCGGAGAGAAGAAGAAACCGGCGGGGAGTGTCCGCCGGTTTCTTATTGAAGTTAAGTGCGGTCGTCATCTGAGCGAAGCGAAAGACCGATGCATTTCCGCGGGCACAAATACAGAGGTCCTTCCCCTACGGCTCCGCTCGGGGTCAGGATGACACGGCGTTATGTTACGAACCTGCCCCCACCGACTTTACTGTGACCGTGGTGCCATCCACTTCTCCGGTCACCTTTGCCTTTGCCCCCGCCAGATCGTTCAGCTGATCCAGTGCAGCCTTATCCGAGGTCTGCAACGTATAGACCTTGTCTCCGACCACGAGCGCGTAATTCGCACCATGCTTCACGCACCCGCGCGTGCATTCCGCGGGTTTGCTGGGCATTTCGTCGTGCTTTGCCCCGCACATGGTGTCGCTTACTACGCCGGTCAAGGTCTGGCTCTTGCCGGCAGCCAGCGCCGGAACCGCCGCTAGCCCGACCAACATCTGCATCCCAAGAATCGCAGCTGCAATTCGATTTACCTTCATTGTAATTTTCGTCTCCTGTGAAACGGGGTGTGGTCCGAAGTTCTATCCGATACTCACAACCTCACTATCATAATGTCAAGATAGAGGTCCTTGCGCAAGCTCCAGCTCTTAAATTCTTCCTCTTCGGGCAAACTGCAGTCCTCAGCGTTATTGCTGCTTGAAATGGATCTCCACGTCCACGGTCTTGTCCTTCGCGTCCGGCGTCGCATGCGTGGTGATTTCCCAGTGCACACCGCGGGGAAGGAGTTGCCCGGTATCGGCCAAGAATCTCTTAGGATAGTCGGCATTGTAAGGCTGGCCTTCGCGCAGAGTCCACGCTGCCCGCATTCGAGCTGTGGCCTGCGTGTCGAGTCCCAAAATCTCCAACTCTCCCATCTTATAGAGATCGCCTTCGACGACGTTGAGGTCGTAGTGCACGGTGCTTTTATCGTCATCGAACTGCGCATTTTGCTTAATCTGAACCATCATGTAGCCGCGGCTGCGATAAAGCTTGCCTACATTCTCGATGTCGCTCAGAAGACGAACGGCGTCTGCGGGCTGGCCGGTCGGTAGGTGGAGAAGGGGTGCGAGTTCGCCAGTGGCGACGGCAGAGTTTCCCTTCCAGTCGACGCCGGAAGTGGAATACGCCTTGCCCGGCGTCACCGGTACGATCGCATCGACCAGAACGTCGGCGACATCTGGCGCGTCAGTTGCGGAAGACGGTTGAGGCACCACCCGCGCGTCGGACGGCCCAAACGCGACCTTCAAATATCCGCGCTGCAGGTACACCGGCAAGAGGTCAAATTTGGCGACTGCGGCAAGGGAAGAGCGTAGGTATTCCGCGCCCATGAGGCGATGTGCCGCGGCTACGAGCAGAGGCGTTTGCTCCGGCGAAGCTCCAGGGAACTCGACGCTGCGAATTCGAATGCTGAGTTCCTCGACTCGATAATCGATTGCGTTTAGGGTGCCAGTCGACAAATCTGCATTGCGCTGATAATCCACCCGACCGGGAAAGTGATTCTCGGCGAGGAGGGCTTGCAACCCCTCGGAAACGCGGTCCGAAAGATTGCCCGCAATCGGCAGCAACTGTTTGAATAGCGGAACGCGGCTCGGCAAGGAAGCGCGGAGTTCGTCGTCGGTGAACCAGACGAAGTTTTCAAAATGCGCGGGGACCAGCTTGCTCTTGTCGGTATCAGTGAGCTGCAGTTCGAGTCTTGTTCCCGCACTGGAGGCGGAAAACGAATAGACAACGTTGCTGAACAGGCCGGACTCGCCGAGCTGTTGCACTGCCTCTTGGAAGTCGCCGTCGGCGACGTTCTGGCCGATCTGCAGGCCGCTGGCGGCGAGAATTTCTTTGTCGGTGTAGCGCGTTGTTCCCGTGGCTTTCAACGCGATTAGCTTGTAGGCGGAGACTGAAGACGCTTTGCTGGCAGGCTGTTTCTGGGCTGTGGCACCGGAAGCGAGCACGGATAAGAAAAGGGCGAAACATCTAACCCTCTTCATTTGGATCGCTTCCCAGCACCGGCCGTGGAGAAATTCTTTTGCTTAACCGCGATTTCCATGAAGGCCCTGGCGGCGCGGCTGAGCGATTTGTCTTTGCGGAAGACGATCGCGAGGTCTCGTCGTATTCGCGCATCAGCAAGCGTGATAGCAACGAGGGCCTTGGCCCGGATGTCTTCTTCGATATTGGAGCGAGCGATAAATCCCACGCCGACGTCGGCCGCCACAAAACGCTTCAGCAGTTCGCTCGAATCGAGTTCCATGGCCAGATTCGGCTTCAGGTGATGGTCATAGAAGAGCGCATCGAGCGCGTCGCGGGTGTGGCCTAGTTTGGGCACAACCAGCGGAAAGGTCGAGACCTCGGGCACGGTGACGCTTTTCTTCGCCGCCAGCGGATGACACGGGGCTGTAATCACGACGAGTTCGTCGCGATGAATCATCTGCGCTTCGAGCCGGTTGTCAGTCACGGGCAGCGAGACTACGCCAAAGTCCACCACGTTTTCGATGATCGAATCGAGGATCCGGGCGTAGTCTGAGCGCTTGATGCTCACAGAGACGTTTGGATAGTCCCGCTTAAATTGCGCGAAGACCTCTGGCAGGATATGCAGGCATGTGCCCTCATTTGCTCCGACGACAATTTCGCCGCGAGGGACGCGTTCGGTCTCGGCGATCTCGGTGAGGATCGCCTTGCGCCGCTCCAGCGTCTCCTCGGCGTACTTGAAAAATAATTTTCCCGATGCTGTCAGCGAGACACGGCCTCCGGAACGGTCGAGAAGGCGAGCGCCCACTTCTTCCTCGAGCGCGCGAATCTGGGAGGAGATGGCGGGCTGGGTGCGAAAACGCTTTTCCGCCGCGCGGGAGAAACTGGAGAGGCGCGCCACTTCCAGGAAGATTTCGA
>Ga0181532_10002081_pt1 | contig 18810 bp, 13 predicted proteins | sample PEATcosm2014_Bin_33_FD_119768 | JGI IMG/M metagenome (GOLD analysis project Ga0181532, IMG submission 119768) | Peatland microbial communities from MTU Mesocosm Facility, Houghton, MI, USA - PEATcosm2014_Bin11_30_metaG | ecosystem: Environmental > Terrestrial > Soil > Wetlands > Peat | place... | reverse complement strand
TTTCGGCGGGTTCCCCATGATTTGTGCCAGCCAAGACGCCCTGGGGCGGGGTAGTTGATCTATGCAAGATTACGGTGGCGGAGCATCACCCGGATTGGAGCAGACCGTTTCGGAAAGCATCCAGACCGGCTTCACAGCGGCGGATCTGCTGCTACGGAGAGAGGAGCGGGGCATCCTGAGGGGCCTGGCGGAAAAGGTGGCCGAGTTGGCCTCGCTTCCGGTTATGGAGGAGAAGCGGCGCTTGTGGCGACGGCACAACAAGCTGGAGAAAACCCGCCCGGTCATCTTGTGCGACCCGGAAAATGGCTGGAACGAGATCATCACCGAGCGCCAACTCCAATGCCGGACCAGGATTGCCCGCCGCTGGGAAATGAATTTGCGGAAGGAGGTTTTTTGGGGCGAACAAATGGGCGACGATCGGCCCGTCGAGGCAGCTTTCAACGTCCCCTACACTTGCTCGGGAGATTCTTGGGGTCTGCCCATCCGCTATCGGAAGGCCGAGCAACTGGGTTCCTTCGTTTGGGACGCTCCCCTAAAGGATTACGCGGCTGACCTGAAGAAGATACACCCGCTTACCTTCGAGATTGACTGGGAGGTGTCAAAGGGCTGCTTCGAGTTGGCGAAAGAGCTCTTTGACGGAATCCTGACCGTGCGTCAAAGGGGGACCTGGTGGTGGTCGCTTGGGATAACCTATCCGGCAATCCTGCTGCGGGGCCTGGAGAATATGCTCACGGATTTTCACGAGCACCCTGGTGAATTGAAAGAGTTGTTTTCGATCATCTCCGCGGGCTTCATGAAGAAGCTGGACCACCTCGAAGCGAGCAATCTGCTCTCGCTAAACAACGACGGCACTTACATCGGCTCTGGGGGCTATGGCTATACTGATGAGCTGCCGCACCCCGATTCTGACAGCAGGGTCCGGTGCCGGGATATGTGGGGCTTTACCGAAAGCCAGGAGACGGTCGGGGTATCGCCCCGGATGTACGAGGAGTTCGTCTTCCCGTACGAGAGGCCGATCATGGATCGGTTCGGGCTCACCTGTTATGGCTGTTGCGAGCCTCTCGACAGCCGCTGGCATGTAGTCAAACACCATAATAAGCTGCGGCGGGTCTCCTGTTCGGCCTGGGCCAAGCTGGAGAAGATGGCCGGATTCCTCCAGGATCAGTTCATCCTCTCACTCAAACCGGCGCCATCGGTCCTGGCCACCCCGCGCCCGGATTGGGAGGCCATTCGGGCCTATCTCCGCCAAGCCCTTGAGATGACCCGGGGCTGTCGCCTGGAAATCATCATGAAAGACAATCACACCATCGGCGGGTGCCCCCAAAACGCGATTGAATGGGTGAAGATCGCCAAACGAGAAGCTGAGGAATCAAGTTTCAACTGAAGCTATCAAGCAGGGGGGAATCCTCCGCTTGATTCCGGTTTTTGTGCCTCGCCGGTTCAGGCAAGTCGGCTGGCGCCGGCACCCGGATAATTACCATTTCTGTGGACTCGGCGTGGCTCGACCAAGGAGCGTTGGTTCTGGGCCTCTAAGGCGTGGCGCTCCACGGTTTGGCGCTCCGGGAACGGAAGGGTTTGCGACCCCGATGATCCAGCTTCGCGTTCTGGCGGAATTTCCCGGGCGTGGTTCCGGTCTTCTCGGTGAAAACCGTGTGCAGGTATTCGCCGTATTTGAATCCCGTTCGCTCGGCGATTTGCGCCAGAGGCCAATCGGTGTCCGCCAGCAATGCCTTGACTCGCTCGAGGCGGAGCCGAAGCATTTCGGCCTTTGGGGGACGCCCCACTTGCGCGGCAAAGCGGCGCTCGAACAGGCGTCGGGACATCCCCGCTGCCTGCGCGAGATCGTCCACGCCTGTCTCTTCGAAGAGGTGTTCGCGCATGAACCGCACGCCGGCGACAAGCTGCGGGTCGTTCATCGCCAGCACGTCCGTTGAACGCCGGGTCACAACTCCCACCGGTGGGATCAACATAGGGTTCGGAGGCGGTTTGCCCCCGGCCATCAGGTATTCGAGCAAAGCCGCCGTCTCATAACCAATGTGCAGGGTATCCAGCTCCACGCTGGTAAGCGTAGGGTCCGAGAGCTCGCAAAACACCTCATCGTTGTCCACGCCGATGACAGCCACTTCTTCGGGTACGAGCAAGTCGAGCCGGCGGCAGGCGTTCATCACCTGCTGGCCACGGATGTCGTTGCACGCCATAATTCCCACCGGCTTAGGCAGCCGCTTGAGCCAACCCGCCAGGTGCTCCGGGAAAAGCAGTCCGCGCTTTTCCAGTTCAACGGTTCCCGGGCCGGACGGGGTTGCAGGCGCCTCATACACCGCGCAGGGGAATCCTTGCCGTGACAGGGAAACCCGAAACCAATGCTCCCGGTCTCGGGAATAGTTGGCGCCTGCAAATCCGCAAGAAGCGTAATGACGGAAGCCGCGCTCCACGAGATGCTCGGCGGCCAGCTTCGCCACCATCTCGTTTTCGGTGTCCACCAGCGGCAACCCGGAATCGGGGACTGCTCCCCGCACGTCCACCGCCGGCACCCCCAGCCGCCGGATGATCGCCGCCAGCTCCGGTGTTTCCACCCAGGCAATGACTCCGTCGCCTTTCCAGTCGCTCAGCCAATTCGGCACGGCCTCGGTCCACCGCCATTCCTCGCTCTGGACGGACCACTCGTGATGCTCGCGCACGAACTTCGCCACGCCCAACGACAGCAGTCGTCCGTACGCTCGGGAGAAGTCCACCAGCAGAGCCACTCGCCGTTGCCGGTGCCGCCGCAGGGGCTTTCCAGGAATGCTCGGTTTCACCCACATGCCTTTTGTTCTCCGGCAGGATAGCGCATCGGGCCGCAAAAGCTCAAAGGCAAAATCCCACGCGGAGTCGCGGCGGTCGCCTGTCCGTTTCGGGGAAGGTTGGCGTAACAGCCCTTTTCTTCACCTGCTCTGCCGTCCATGTCCATAGGAACCCAAGCAGTGGAGAAGCAGAAATGTCCTGTTTTCCAGCTTTAAGCACCTCAACCAGAAGGAGTTCCCATCGCGCCATCCTTGGAAACAAGTCGGGTACCCCTGCCGAGTTGCACCGGGGCTATGCCGGTGCGGTCGCGGTGCTACAACAGCGATATACCGGTGTGTCTCCCATGTTGATCCGATCAACATGGGAGACACACCGGTATATCGCTGGCTAAACGCCGCAATCTCACCCGCAACAAGACTCGGACATGTGTGTCGCAAATCCTCAATAAATAGACGCGAACCCTCAATGACATGACCCTGCGAAATTGTTAAAAGCGGGAAGGAAGAATGAACAATCGGTTTAGGCAATTGCGGGACGCCAGGCGTCTCCGCCGAGACTGTGAGTTTCAAGCAGCACCCACAACTTTAACAACACCCAGAAAACACCAGCATATGAATACCAAGTTTGCCGAAACATTTGTGATAGGGCTTTTGGCCATGATCACGGGAATCGCAGCCGAGGCGGATTCAGCATATTCCAATGCAGTTATGAGCCTCAAGCCGGTTGCATACTGGCCATTGCAGGAAACGACCCCGCCGCCGAGATATGACATCGAAACGAACTACGGCTCATTCGGCCCGATCGCCAATGCGTATTATGCCAGCACCAACGCGGCGCACGGCGTGGCGGGTGCGATAGCTGGCGACAATGACACCGCCATAAACTTCCTCGGCAACGCCTCGTCGTTTGCGCTGGTGCCGACGACGGATAGCCGCATTTCCTTGGCGCGGGGCCAGCCGTTCTCGGTGGAATGTTGGGCGCTGGCCACCGGCAATCAGTCATTTGTTGCCATAGTCAACCAGCAGGGCGGAGGGAATAAGGCGGGCGGTCTCAATGGCTCGACCAACTCTTCCGGCTGGGCATTGTGCCAGAATTTTGCCACCTATCGAGGCACAGGTTCGGCTAACAATCCCCCGTGTTTTGGTTTCCACGTTTTCAACGGCGTCGGTTTCACTGGCGGCGCCGAAGCGGAAGATGTCAATAACAACCCCAGTTCCTGGCTGAATAACCCTGCCAATGGCCAAGGTTACCTGAACTCCTGGGTTTACCTTTGTGGTGTGTTCGATGGCACCAATTGCTGGTTGTATATGTTCAGCACCAACTTGGACAATGCGAACTACGGCGGCACCAACTTGATGAACGTGCAGTATCCGATCACCACCGGTCCCAACGATGTGAGCGGCGGCCCCGGCCCCAACCTGCCGGGAACGACGTTTTCACCTGACACTTGGGACCCGATTCAATTTGGTTGCACCCGCGGCTTGGGCGCCAACCCGTATCATGGGTATGTGGATGAAGTGGCCATTTACACCAACATATTAACCTACCAACAAATCACCAACCATTTCATGGCCGGGACCAACGGACTGGCTAGTTACAAAGCAACCATCCTGGCTGACAGTCCCGTTATGTATTGGCGGATGGACGCGCCGAAATGGACGCCCCCGGCGCCGAGCACTTATCCCTCGGCGGCCAATTACGGGAGTGCCGGTGCGCAGATGACCAATTTCAACACGCTCGGAACCAGCGCCGTGTATCAGCCAGGGACGGTTCCCGGTGTTCCGGGTCCGGCGTATGCGGGTTTTGGCAGCATGACCAATGCTTGCGCGTTCAATGGCCTGAACGGCGCGGTGGATGTCGGGTATAATAGTCTGCTGGATCCATTGGGCGCTACTAACAATTTCACGCTGGTCGCCTGGTTCAAGGGTAATCCAATGGACTATAGCGGCAACCGGTGGAATGCCTTTGCCAGTCACAGCGACAGCTCGTGGAAGGCGCAGTTCAGGGGCGGCACAACTTATGGCTACAAGGGAGCGGGAGGGCAGCCGACCATCGCCCCGGCCACGTTCAACGCGAACGACGGAAACTGGCACATGTACGTGCTCGAATCCACCTACACCAACGGTGTCAGCACGAATGTGACCATTTATCTGGATAACGGTGCTATTACCGCCACGGCCGTAAACACCGCGGCTATTCCCGGCAAGCCGACCTTGGACGCTTTCATCGGCGGCGCTCCGGACGCAGCTTATGTGCAACCGACGAACGAGTCCACCTACAACGCTTCCCAACAATTCTTCGCCGGCTCGGTGGCGCACGTGGCCTACTTCACCAACGCGCTGTCGCTCGCGCAGATTCAAAACCTCTTTTTCACCGCCGCGCCGATGCCGGCCTTCTTCACGCAACCGGTATCGGCGACGGTCAACCAGGGCACTGCTTTCACCAACACGGTCCTGGCGCTGCCGGCGACCTATCCGTTGGCCTATCAGTGGTATAAAGACGGCGTGCCACTCGCCACTCAAACCAACGCGAGTCTGATCCTGAATCCAGTGCGGCTAACGGATCAGAGCACCAACTATTATGTCGTGGTGACCAACACTTACGGCTCGATCACCAGCGCGGTCGTGAGCCTGACCGTCCGTGGTGTGCCGCTCTTCTCGGCCCAATTCCCCATAACTTATACCAATCCCTTCACGCTCTACGGCGGCGCCAGCCCGGCAACCAGCGGTTCGAGCCCAGCCTTCTCGGTCTCAGTATATGGCGCGCAGCCGTTTTCTTATCAGTGGCGGACGAACGGCGCCGCCGTTGTCGGCGCGACCAACGCCAGCTTCACCTTCACCAACTGCCAGATGACCAGTCCCACCAACTTCCAGTGCGTCGTCACCAACTCCCTTGGCTCGGTGACCGCCGCCTGGATGGTGGTTTATGTTGCCGCCCCCACCGCCCCGTTCCCGCAAGCGGTTCTGGCCGATCGGCCGGTCTGCTATTGGCGGCTCAATGAGCCTGACGACCAGTTGGGGGACGGCAATCCCGGGGTCATTTGCAACGATTACCAGAGCGGCAACAATGGCCTCTATACCAATGTAAATTTGGGCCTGACCGGTTATAACTCGACGACCGACCCCACGGAGACGGCGGCTCAATTCGGCAGTCCCGGGTCGCCCAGTATTGCGAGCTGGGTTGCGACCAATGTTGACTTCAGCGCCCCTTCGGGCAGCAACTCCGAGTTTACCGTCGCGGTGTGGGCCAACGGCAACAATGCCGCACAGTTGGGGAATGCCGGCCTGGTGACCAAGGGCCTATGGGCCGCCGAGCAATTTACCCTTGACGAAGGCGCTGCCAACTCCGCGTTGCGGTTCACCGTGCGAACCGCGCCGGGAACGTCTTATTATAGCGCGAACAGCTCGTTCCAGTTGGGCCACGACGCCGCCTGGCATTTCGTGGTGGGTGTCTGCGACGAGGCCAATGGCAAGCTGTTGCTTTATGTTGACGGCCAGGTCGTTGGCACCGGCTCATTCCCCACCAACAGCGGTATTCTCAGTACCGCCGAGCCATTGACCATCGGCGCCCGCAAGGGTGCCGCTGGCGCATACAACAATCAATTCTGGGGTTTCCTGAATGAGGTCGCGGTTTATAACTACGCGTTGAGTTCCAACCAGATTCTGCACCAGGTTCAGGTGGCCGGCATTGCGCCCTTCATGACGCTGCAACCCCCGGCAAACACCAATGTCAGTTACGGCGACACCTTGGTGGTTCCGGCGGCGGCGTTCGGCACTCCGCCATTGTTCTACAACTGGTATGATGTCAATGCGAGTGCCTATATAGACGGACAGACCAACGCCACGCTGGTCCTCAACAACATGACGAACTCTGACAGTTACTATGTGACGGTAACCAACGCTTATGGGTCAGTGGATTCCGCCTCGGTTTATGTCAACGTCATTTCCGGCGCCCCGCAGATTTACACGCAGCCTAACAATCCATTCTATGGGTTTGCCGGGCAGAGTGCCGCCAATTCCGTTGAGGCCTATGGCACGGTACCGCTCAACTACCAATGGCAGTTCTACAACGGAGCCACTTGGGTGGATCTGGCGGATAATGGTCGGATCAGCGGTTCGCACAGCAACACGCTGACGATTATCAATCTGTCTGCCGCCGACGCCGGCGATTATCAGGTTGTCGTCAGCAATGACTCCGGTCCGACCACCAGCAGTTCGGGGACACTCACGGTTTTAGGGCTGCCGCTGAGTTTTTACAGTGACGGCACATTCTGGACGGCCAATGGCAGCGCGCGCATCAGCAGCGGCCTGTTGAGCCTGACCGATCCCAATAATGGCGGCGGCACCGGAAGCTTCTTCTTCCAATATCCGCAATACATCGGCGCCTTCCAGGCCGCGTTTACCTATCAAGCCGGCGGCAACAAGGCCGCCGATGGCGTAAGCTTCTGCCTGCAGAAGGATCCGCGGGGCACTACCGCCCTGGGCACAGGCGGAGGGCAACTCGGCGTCGGCAGCACGGGGGGGACTCAAATCACCCCGAGCGCCGAACTGGAAATGAACCTCTACGGCACGATGGGATACGCCTTCGAAACCAACGGTCTTATCGGCGCTTACACGGCCCCCGGAAGGGTTAGCTTCACGAGTGGCGATCCCATCAACGTCACCTTGACCTATGCCTACGGGCAAGCGGCGCTGACCTTTACTGATGCCGCGGCCAGCACTTCCTACAGCACCAACCTGAATGTCGGAGACCTGACCAAGGTCCTGGGCGCTGATACCGCCTACGTCGGATTCACCGGTGCCTATGGCGGTTCCACTTCCGTCCAGACCATCACGGATTTCTCGTTCGTGAGCCTGTCGCCGCTGGCGGTCCAAGTGCAGAACGGAACCAATGTCGTGGTTTCGTGGCCGGGAACCGTCGTCGGTTATGGGGTGCAGCAGAATTCCGATCTGAGCACGACCAATTGGCTCAGCGTGACCAATCCGGATAATGTGATCAACGGTCAACATCAGGTGGTCCTGCCCTTGGGCACGGCCAACCAGTTCTACCGGCTGAAGCTGCAATAGTGAGCGCGGCATTCGGAAAGTGCGAAATTGGGGAACCGGTCTGCTTTCGGGTGGATCGGTTCCCGACTCGAAGGGGGCGAAATCAGAGCGAAGCCGCCGCCTTTACCCTGATTGAATTGCTGGTCGTTATCGCCATCATTGCCATTCTGGCCGCCCTGCTTTTGCCGGCCTTGACCAAAGCCAAGGCGCAGGCCTTAAAGGCCCAGTGTGTGAGCAATTGCAGGCAGTGGGGCGTGGCTGTCACCGCGTACGCCGCGGACTATGGGAACCGCTTCCCGGATATGGGCGGGACCGTCGGCATAGGTTGGTTAGGGACCAATATGGTCGCCTTCTGGACACAGTATCTGGTCCGCAACACGCAAATGGGCTCCGGCAACACCCTTAGCACGCCGAATACGGTGCTTTTTTGTCCGACCGATATCTTCCACCGCCAACTGGATTCCACTATCGCACCCACCCCCGGGGGGGGTATATGGACAGGGACCAGCTTATCGGCTACTTTTTCCTGCCAGGCTATCCCGCCACGCAGGACACGGGAGCGGCGAACGGGGATGCGGAGCTGGAAGCGTGGGGCCACCGATTGCAGATGGGAGGACAGTATCGTCGAGCCCCGGTGCTGGTGGACCGGTGCGAGGCGATTGGAAGGGGGGGCGCATCCAAGCTCATGACCATGGAGGATAATTCGCTGGTTTGGACGGACAGCGGCTATGCGGGAAACCCGCCAACGAGCAACCACCGGGGCCCCCGCCTCATTTCAACCGGTGGAAATTTCCTATTCGAGGACGGCAGTGTCCGGTGGTACAAAGAAAGGCAAATAACTCTTGGCGGAACAGCGGGCGAGTACTATTGCTTCTACTATATCCAACAACTCCCATGAAATGCGCCGTTGGCCTTGATTCCGGCGCCAAGCCGGTCTTCGCGCTTAACGCGGCGCCTCCGATGGCCGCAGATCGCCAGTGCGATGTTCCGGTTTTTAATTGGGTCGCCCAGCACGGGACGGCTGCCTATCCGCGAGTGACCGGCAGGCAGTTGGCCTTCCACTATTCTCTCGCGTTGAAGAATACAATTGAAGCAAAACTAATACCGGAATGAGATTGCATGCAATGAATGCCAGGTTGAGTGTTTTTCTTAACCCTCCGCTAATCGCCGTCTGTGCCGTCACCTTCTTCGGGCGATTGTCCGCTCCTGGCGGAGTGGTCGTGATTGAGGATGATTCAGTGCTGATGGCCTTCGATTCCGATTCCGGGGCTCTGACGCGGATGGAGAGCAAGCTCAGGCATTGGGTTATAGAGCGGCGTCCTGAATTGGGCGTTTCGTTCCGGCTTTTTGCTCCACTGCCCGAGCGCCGCTATAATCCGGTTCTGGGTCAAAGGCAGCACGCGGTGGAGGTCAAAAAGGTTTCCCCCAATGAGGTAGAGCTTCAATGGAAGAACTTGGTTAGCGAAAACGGGGGCACATTACCCATGGCTCTGACGACGAGCGTCAGGCTAACAAATGGCGTGATGGTGTTCGACGCGACGCTGGAAAACGATTCGCCGTTGGTGGTTGAAACGATTGATTATCCATACTTCGGCGACTTCAATCCGCCCAGGCGGGATTCGCTATTGGAAGCCCGGACGCTGAAGGAGGGCAAAGCCGGAGAGTTCCAGGCCAACGAAGTCTATCCGCATTTCCGCAATGAAAAGGGTTACTGGGGGGTCTCCGTTCCCACAAAAACACTGGAGGGTCAGCAAAGCCCTTTCTGTCTGCTTCAGGCCCCTGATCAGGGTTTATACATCGAAATGGACAATCCCAAGCTGCCGTACCGTGTGCAATATACCTTTGAACAACATCCCGGCGTGATTTCCACTGCTACCAGCCTTGTTCCTCAACAGGACGAGTTCTCCGGCTTTCCGGTCCATTTGGAATTCCGCCTCTGCCATTTTGTGTTCGCTCAACCGCACTCCAGGACGAACTTGGTTCCCGTCGTCCTACGCTGTTACGACGGCGACTGGCATCACGGCCTGGCCTTGTATCAACCGCCACGCCAGGCGTCCTCCCATTGAATGGCCTCCTCGGTGCTTCCCGCAAACCCTATGAACAAGATTCCTTTTCTGCCAATTGCGGCCACTCTCTTCACCATTGCGGCTTGGGGCGGCTCCACCTCCCTGGGCGGTGAGCTGACCTTGCAAGACAAATCGTTGGCTGTCAGTTTCGACGCGGATTCCGGCGCACTCACCAGACTGGAGAACCGATCCACGCATTGGGTGATTGAACGGCGACCGGAATTGGGCGTTTCGTTCCGGCTGAATGCTCTGGCCGCTGATCAGAAAGACATTGGTGTATTGGGCCAGAAGCAGCACGCGGCGGAGGTCAAAAGGATTTCAGATCAGCAGCTTCGTCTTCAATGGAAGGATTTGATCAGCGAACAGGGCGGCGTTCTGCCGATAACGCTGACCGCTCTGGTGTCGTTGACCAACGGGGTGCTGACGTTTGATACAACGGTGGCGAACGATTCGGCGCTGATGGTTTCCACCATTGATTTTCCCTATTTCGGCGACCTCACCCCCGCGGCCAAGGACATGCCGATGACGAGCGGGCATATGTGGTATGGCAGTCTGCCGACGCAGGACATTTCAAAAGGGGCCGTCATCATGTCCAAACAAAGCCTGTTCTGTCTGATTCAAACCACGAACCAGGGCCTTTACGTGGAGATGCATGATCCGACGCAGCCCTACTTGCTCAATTTTGCCTTCGAGCCGCGGCCCGTCACGAAGTCGCCCGGCAAACCAGCACGTCTGGAGTTTCGCACCAGGCATTTTCTCTACGCGCACCCGCATACCACCGCCAGGCTGGCTCCGATCGTCCTGCGCGGTTATCGGGGCGACTGGCATGCAGGCGTTGATTGCTACAAGGAGTGGCGGGCGACCTGGTTTAAGGAACCGCATCTGCCTGCGTGGGCGAAAGAAGTCCATTCCTGGACGATGCTGCGAATGAACACGCCGGAACAGGACTACGGCGTTCCTTACACGAACCTGGTAAGGTATGCCAAGGAATGGGCCGCCAACAACGTCCGGGCCGTTCAATTGGTGGGCTGGAACAAAGGGGGACAGGACGGCGACGATCCGTCCCAGGATACGGAGCCGGGACTGGGCAGTTGGCAGCAATTCCACGATGCCATTGCCCAAGTGCAGGGCATGGGCGTGAAAGTCATTTTGTTTGCGAAACTGAATTGGGCTGACCTTACCACGGCTTGGTATTCCAACCAATTATACAAATACGAGTGCACGGATCAGAACGGGAAAAGGCAGGAGCAGAGTGGTTACGCCTACGTGACGCCCACACAGTTGGCGGGCATCGGCCTTCATCGCCGCGCCGTGATGGATTTTCTCGACCCGGACTACTGCAAGATCGTAGGCAAGGAATTCGAGAAGATACTCGCGCTCGACTCCGCGGGCTGGCTTTGGGACGAACTGTGCCACCACGCCGGCGTGCTCTACACCTGGGGGCCTAATCACGGCTACACGCCCCCAGGCTATATCTACGCCGGAGACCTGCCGCTGTCCGCACAACTGCGCGCCGCGGCTGACAAGAAAAGCCCGGACTTTCTCTTCTCGGGCGAAGGGCAGCAGGACTGGTTGATGCAGTACTACCCGGTTTCCGAGACGGGCGTTACCACCGTGCCAATTTGTCAATATCTTGATCGGCACGCCCTGATGCTGGTGGCCGTCAGTGGTTTCGATGATCGGGAGCAACTCAACATGATTCTACTGCGCCGTTGCGTCATCCAATACGAGCCGTTTCTTTATAAGGGCTACTTGAGTGATTTCCCGCTCACGGTGGCCTACGGGAAGAAGATTGATGCAATGCGCAGCAAGTACAAGGCCTTCCTTTGGGATGGGGACTTTCGAGACACGCTGGGCGCCGAGGTCAGTACCGACGGCTCCCATCACTATTCGGTCTTCGTTGCGGATGGCGGCAAGCGCGCCGTGGTCGTCATCAACCAGGAATTCGCCAAAGCCATTACGGCCCGGGTGAATTTTCCGCATCCGGCGAGATTGGTTGTGGCAACCCCTGAGCAACCCGACGCCCAGCCGACCACCGGCACGATACAAATCCCCGCGCGCTCGGCTGCTGTCGTCATGGAAGAATGAACGTCCACGGCGAAACAATGATCCCAGGTTTATGATGACCTGACTCCCCGGCGAGTCCCCGGATTGTTCCTCGATTGTTCCTCGATTGTTCCTCGATTGCTAGCCTGTTTTGGCAAGAATCCCGACTAGCCGAGGCTGCGGTTCTTGGCCCGGGATTCCTCGGCTAGGCGGGACTTGAATTGGAGAAATGCCTTCTGCAAGGCGGCGTCGCCGACGGCAAGCATCTGCACGGCGAGCAAGCCGGCATTCCGGGCGCCGCCAATCGCAACCGTCGCGACGGGGATGCCGCTGGGCATTTGAACGATGGAGAGCAGGGAGTCGAGTCCCTTCAGGGCTTTGCTTTCGATGGGCACGCCGATGACGGGCAGGGGGGTAAAGGCGGCGGTCACGCCCGGCAGGTGCGCGGCGCCGCCGGCACCGGCGATGATCACGCGCAGGCCACGCTCGTGTGCCGTGCTCGCGTATTGCTCCAAGTCCCGCGGCGTCCGGTGCGCCGAGATGACGCGAGCCTCGTGCGGTATGCCGAACTCAGCGCAGGCGTCCGCGGCGGCTTTCATCGTGGGCCAATCGGAGTCACTGCCCATGATGATCCCGACCAGCGGGCTCGCGGGGCTTGTCTTTGCGGCCATAGCCTTAGTTTCCGTTGCCATAACTGAAGTCGTCAAAGAGCGTCACGCTGTCCGCCTTGGTCCAGACGCCGACCTTGCCGGCGTCGGTGAAGGTGTTGTCCTCGACGTCGAACAGGTGCTTGCCGTCGAAGATGACCTTGAAGTGGTGATCCTGGATTTCCACGCGCAGGGTGTGCCATTGGGCCGGGGCGACGGGTTCCTTGACGCCGTAGCCGCCCTTGCGGCCCACGATTTCCAACACGGAGCGCTTGCCCCCCACGGTCTTATAGAGCACCACGTTGTCCTCCAGCGCGTTGGCGCGGCACACGTAGTAATTGTCCTTGTCTTTTACGCGCCAGATCACACCGCCCGCCTGGTCTTCTTTGCCTGAGACGGGCTTGAAGCGCACCTCGACGAAGCCGTTCTTGAGGCGGGTGTCGTCCTTGATGCAGACGGGAAAGCTCGCTTGGCCCGACTGCATGAGCACGCAGGGTTTGCCCGCGGCTTCCGAGTTCTTCTCGATACTCCATTTGGCCTGGCCTTTGCCCGTCTGGGTGCCGGTCCAATGAGTCGGCAGCGCGCCAGGTTTAGCGTTGCTGAAGTCCACCGTCTCGGCGACAAGAGAGAGCGCAAATGTGCCGGCGGCGATGGCCGGGGTGATTGACAGCATTGCCCTAAGATGCGATGGCCTCATGGGTGTCATCATCTGCGGACACCGGCTAGACTTCAACTATGAAATGGATCACGCGTGAGAAGGTTAAGGCGGATCGAGTGGTTTGTCCCGGGGCGCCGAGTTCGCAATGCCGCTGGCGGATTGGGGCTGCGGGCCAATCGTGAGCGGCCGGCGGTCCATCGCGGAATTCCTGGCGCTGAAGCGCAACACCGGCCTGATGCTTGTGGCGCTGGTCCTGGCGGGCACGGGTGAGAAGCTCTGGCTCGGTTTCGCCCCGAAGTATCTGCAGACGTTGGGCGCGGGCATCCTTATCATCGGGTTGTTCGATGCGCTGCAGACGCTGTTGGGCGCCCTATATGCCTACCCGGGCGGCTGGCTGACGGACCGGTGGGGCCAGCGCCGCGCCTTGATGCTCTTTAGCGTGCTCTCCCTGACGGGCTACTCTGTCGTGCTCGTGTGGCATCACTGGCTGGCGCTGGTGCTCGGGGCATTTCTGTTCCTGGCTTGGAGCGCCTTCTCGCTACCCACGACGTTCGCCGTCGTCGCCACTTCGCTTGGGGCGCGGCAGCACACGATGGGCATCGGCGTGCAGTCCATGGTGCGCCGCGTGCCCATGATGCTGGGGCCGCTGGCGGGCGGATGGCTCATCACGCGCTTCGGCTGGACGCAAGGGATGCGCTACGCGCTGCTGCTGTGCATCGTCCTCAGTCTGCTGACCATGGCGTTCCAGTGGTTCATGTTCGAGCCGGGCACGACCGGCCCTGGTCCGGCCAACGCGCCGGGTGGGAGGGGCTTTCTGGCCGTCGTGCGCTCCTTCACGCCTGCGTTGCGGGAACTGCTGGTGAGCGACATCCTGATCCGCTTCTGCGAGCGCATCCCATATGCCTTCGTCGTCTTATGGGCGATGAACCATGCCGGGCTTGACGCGCAGCAGTATGGGCTGCTGGTTGCTTTCGAGATGGGAACGGCCATGATCTGCTACATCCCCGTGGCGCACCTGGCGGACAAATATGGGCGGCGCCCGTTTGTGCTGGTGACGTTCCTTTTCTTTACGCTCTTTCCGGTGACGCTGCTCTGGGCGAACAACTTCGGCTGGCTGGCGCTGGCGTTCGTGGTTCGCGGGCTGAAGGAATTCGGCGAGCCCGCCCGCAAGGCGTTGATTGTCGGCGAGGCCCGCCCGGAGCTGCGGGCGCGCACATACGGAGCCTATTACCTGATCCGCGACTGCGTGGTGACCAGCGGCTCATTCCTCGGGGCATGGCTGTGGAGCATCGGTCCTCGCGCCAACTTCGCCGGCGCGGCGGTGTGCGGCGGTTTGGGGACGCTGTGGTTTTGGTGGTTCATCTATCGCCCGCCTAATTCAACCTTGTCTTAGAGGCGCAAACAGGTTAGGTATAGTTCTCACGAAACATCGAGCAAAGCATGGACATGGCCCCCAAGTTAAATGCGACGGGTGACCTGGTTCGAGCCGGGCAGAGGAATGGTACCAGAGCGCCTGCCGTAAGTTACCATCCATCTCGCACGTTGATGGACCTTTGTTCAGGACCGGCCTCCGTTGAATGCAAGGGGAGAGCGCCATGAAGAAGACGACCATCTGGCAACGCCTCAACACCACCCTGTTGATGTTGATCCTGGTATTGCTGGCCGGCGTGGGGCTCGCGCTTTGGGTGGCTGAAGCGCGCATGTCCGCCACTCAGCGCATCGAGCAGCTCTCCGCCACCAGGGACCGCATCCGCTACGACGTGCTTCTAATCAGCGATACGGTTCGCGGGCTGTTGTTGGACCCAAAGAATGACGCCGAGCAGAACCAGAAGCGCGAGGCCGAAGTTGACCTGATGGCGACACTCAACAGCATCCCTGCCAACTACACCAACGATGCCCCGCTCATGACCACAGTGAACCGCCTGCGGGCCTTTGCGTCCCGCACGCTCGACGACTTTAATCGCCAGGTGCTGGATACGGCGGAGAGCGATGCTGCCGGCGCGATCATGCTTTACAACCGCGACTATCCCGAGATCCGCAGCCAACGCCGGAAGTTGTTTGCCGAACTCACCGCCGAGATTGCCAGCCTGCGGAAGGAGGAGTCAGCGCACGTGGCGACCCTGGCCCTGCTCGGGTTGACGCCGCTGGGTATCATCCTTCTGGCCGTGCCGATGGTAAACCGCCTCCATTCATCGAGCGTCGCCCAGCCCTTGAATCAGTTGGTTGCCAACCTGGAACGCATGCGGCAAGGCGATTTCACCCAACGGCTCGCTTTGGGCCGGCGCGATGAATTCGGCGTCCTGAGCAATGGCCTCAACCGGCTCGCGGATGATCTGTCCGAGCTGGTGGGGCAAGTGCAGCGGTCCGGCATTCAAGTCAATACAACGGCTTCGGAGATCTCCGCAACCGCCAAGCAGCAACAAGGCACGGCGCATGAAATCGCCGCTACCACGGCCGAAATTGGGGCGACTTCCAAGCAAATCTCCGTCACCTCGAGGGAGTTGGTCAAAACGATGAGCGAGGTCAATCAGGTGGCCGAAGAAACCGCCGAACTCGCCGGCAGCGGCCAAACCTCGATAGCGCGCATGGAATCCACGATGCGCCAGATCATGGAGGCGGCCAGCTCGATTACGGCCAAGCTCGCCGTCCTGAGCGAGAAGACCGCCAACATCAACTCGGTGGTCACCACGATTACGAAGGTTGCCGACCAAACCAATCTCCTGTCACTCAACGCCGCCATTGAAGCCGAGAAGGCCGGTGAATACGGTCTCGGGTTCGCCGTGGTGGCGTTGGAAATCCGCCGTCTGGCTGACCAGACAGGCGTTGCCACCTATGACATCGAGAAGATGGTCAAGGAGATGCAATCGGCGGTGGCCGCGGGTGTAATGGGCATGGACAAGTTCTCCGAGGAAGTGCGCCGCGGGGTTGAGCAAGTCCGCCAGGTGAGCACGCACCTTGCTCAAATCATTCACCAGGTCCAAACCCTCCCTCCGCGGTTCCAGGCAGTGAACGAGGCCATGCACGGACAGGCCGTTGGGGCGCAGCAGATCAGCGAGACCCTGACGCAATTGGGTGAGGCGGCTGATCAGACGGCCGAGTCCTTGCGCCAGTCAAACCTCTCGATCGAACAGCTCAACGGCGCGGCTCGGAGCCTGCAAACCAGCGTCGCCCGCTTTAAGCTGGGGAAGTGACCATGCTGTTCCTCTTGTTTCAGGTTGGCCAGGACCGCTACGCGCTCGAAGCCAGCCGTGTGGTTGAAGTGGTGCCGCTGCTCGAGCTCAGGCCTCTGGCCCAGGCCCCCAAAGGGGTGGCGGGCATCTTCAACTACCGTGGGCGCCCAGTCCCGGCCGTTGATCTCTCCGCGATTGTCCTGGGCCGTCCCGCCAGGGAGTTTCTGAGCACCCGTATTATCATCGTGAATTACCGCGATGACGCCGGCGCCAACCACTTCCTGGGCCTCATTGCCGAGCACGCCACAAGCACGCTGCGTAAGGACGCCAGGGATTTTATTGACCCCGGCTTGAAGAGAGGCATGCCGCCCCACCTCGGGCCAATCCTCATGGATAGTGGCGGCCCCATTCAATGGGTCCACGAACAACGCTGGCTGCCTCAAGGGGTGGGTAAACTATTATCCTCTGAACTTGCCGCCGCAGGCCATGAGCCGAATTGAACATCTTTGCGGGGAAGCATTGCCCCGGGGCCGCTTGCCCTGGCTGCGCGACTATTTGGCGCGCGGCCTTGCAGCTTAGAACATAACTGATTCGTGAACCTCCCCGACGTGAAACCAACCGGATCAGCCCCCGGAAACGGGTCCCTGGAGGCCCCGCAGCCATCCAGCCAACCGGCGGAGGTCTATGCGTGCTGGAACGAAATTGGCGTCCACGGGAACGGCAGTTGCACGGAATTGCTGGAGTTTATTCGTTGCCAGAACTGCCCGGTCTATTCGAGCGCGGGCGTGCGCTTGCTGGACCGGGCGCCTCCGCCGGAATACCGGCGCGAGCAGGAGGAGTATATTGCCAGGCGCAAACAACCTCCCGCGCCCCGCAGGCATTCCGCGGTGATCTTTCGCCTTAACGTTGAGTGGTTCGCCCTGCCCACCGAGGCGTTTCAGGAAGTGGCAGAGCGGCGCCCGGTTCATTCTCTGCCGCACCGGCAGCGCGGAATCATTGTGGGATTGGTGAATGTCCGCGGGGAATTGTTGGTCTGCGTGTCGCTGGGCCACTTGCTGCGACTGGCGAACCTCCCGCCGTTGGAGAGGCTGCGCACGCTTCACCAAAGGCTGCTGGTGGGGGACTGGGGCGGGAGTCGGATCGTGTTTCCGATTGATGAGGTCTGCGGGATTCATCGCTTCGACATGCAACAATTGCAGGAGCCCCCGGCTACGCTGGCCAAATCCAGCCAGACCTTCACGCGCGGCGTTCTGCATTGGCAGGAAAGGACCGTCGGCTTTCTGGATCCCAATGTGTTGTTCACGGCTCTGGATCGGAGTCTCGCATGAACCGGCCCAGCCTCGAAGACTTGAGCAACCTGTCCATGCTGGAACTCTTCCAGGTGGAGGCCGAAAACCAGGGGGCAGTCCTGACCACCGGGCTCCTCGCGCTGGAGCGCCACCCCGGCATGCACCAGCCCTGGGATATGCTCATGCGTGCCGCGCACTCTCTCAAGGGCGCCGCGCGGATCGTCAATCTCCAGGGCGCCGTCTCCATCGCCCATGCCCTGGAGGATTGTTTTGCCGCCGCGCAGCAGGGACGCCTCCCATTGGGTCAAAGCGGAACTGACTTGTTGCTCCGCAGCGTGGATATGGTGCTCCACCTGGCTAAGCCCAGACATTCAACCGCCGCGGACTGGGAAATCGAACACCGCGAGGACATCCAGCAATTACTGGGATCGCTGCGGAACCTCCTGCCCGCCAGCGAACCGCCGACCCGCGCCGCAACCCCGCAATCCGCCGCCCAGGAGCCGGTCTCTCCGAACACCCTGGCTGCCACAACCGCCCGCAATACAGCTCTCGCACTAACGCCCCCCTCCGAACCTACTCCCGTGCCGCCTGCTGCCCAGAAGCACGAGGCGCCGGAACGCGTGGTCCGCCTGAACGCCGAAAACCTCAATCGCCTCCTCGGGCTGGCGGGCGAATCATTGGTCGAGTCGCGCTGGCTGAGGCCTTTCGCCGATTCGCTCCAGCGCTTGAAGCGGCATCAGACGGACGTGTCACAAGGCCTGGAGGAACTGCGCAGCCAGCTCAATGGGGCCAATTTGCCCGAGCGCGCCGAGGAAACGCTGAATGAATTGCTCCACAAGGTCGCCGATTGCCAGCAGTTTCTGACCGAGCGAATGCAGGAGCTGGACATGTTCGACCGGCGCTCGGCTCACCTTTCGCATCGTCTATACCTGGAGGCGCTCCGCACGCGCATGCGCCCCTTCGCCGACGGCACCCGCCGCTTCCCGCGAATGGTCCGCGACGTCGCGCGGGCTTTGGACAAGGAGGTGGGGCTGGAGATTCTCGGCCAGAGCACGCAGGTTGACCGAGACATCCTCGAGCGCCTGGAAACGCCGCTGGCCCACCTGTT
>Ga0181532_10002076_pt1 | contig 18825 bp, 16 predicted proteins | sample PEATcosm2014_Bin_33_FD_119768 | JGI IMG/M metagenome (GOLD analysis project Ga0181532, IMG submission 119768) | Peatland microbial communities from MTU Mesocosm Facility, Houghton, MI, USA - PEATcosm2014_Bin11_30_metaG | ecosystem: Environmental > Terrestrial > Soil > Wetlands > Peat | place... | reverse complement strand
GGCGCTGGAATTACCGCCGACATCAAGACGATTGCGGCCCATGAATGCTTCGGCGTTTCCTGCATCACGGCATTGACGGTCCAGTCGACCCAGGGAGTGCGGCGGGTGGTGGGCGTGGATCCCGGTTTGATCGCTGAGACTCTGCAGGAACTGGTTTCGGACCTTATCGTGGAAGGCGTCCACATAGGAATGCTGGGGAATGCGGAGGTGGCTGGGGTGGTGGCGGATTTTCTGGACCAGGCGCGCCTTCGCCACGTGGTGCTGGATCCGATCTTGAAGTCGAGTTCGGGGGCGGAGTTATTGGACGCGGCAGGGACGCGGCTAATGATCGAGAGGCTGGTTCCGCTGGCGGAGCTGATTACTCCGAACCTCGACGAAGCCAGCGTCTTGACCGGGATGGCGGTTACCAACCTCGGCCAGATGCACGAGGCGGCCGGTCGTCTGCACGCTCTGGGAGCGGCGAATGTGGTGGTCACTGGAGGCCATCTGGAGAAGGCGATCGATCTCCTCAGCTTTCGTGGCGCCCGAGGCATCGAACAGGAAGTTTTCAAGGCGGACCGTCAGGGATCGAGTTCCACCCATGGCACCGGATGTGCTTTCGCCACGGCGCTGGCATGTCACCTGGCGCATGGGCGCGGATTGCCGGAAGCAGTTCTGCTCTCCAAGGCGTATGTCTCGGCGGCGATTGCGAATGCGCAGCCGCTGGGCAAGGGAGCGGGTCCGCTGCATCATCTCTACCGCATGGGCCAGCAACGGCGGGCGAGCACCGTTGTCTCCGAGGCAGAGCACACCCATTCGCGTAGCTGATACGAATCTTCAGTAGAGAGACGCGGCTGGCCGCATCTGCGACGCGAAGGCGCGGGCGGGCAGGCAAGCCCCGTCTCCACAGGGGATTCGGGTTTGATGGGAAGAGAAAGCCGAGAGCCAACCGCTACTTCTTGAGCAAGCAACCGGCGGCGAAGGCCACGACTGCGGCGATCAGCCACTCGATCCGCCATAATTGGATGGCCTGCCAGTCAACTAGAGTCCGGGCGCTGAAGAACACGCTCACCGCCAGAGCTCCTACCACGCAGAGGACGCCAAGCAGAAACGCGATCAGGGCAGGCGTGGTGAGCCCGAGCCGCGCGCCGAGTGCTGCGAGTTCAGCCAGACCGGGGATTTCCATTCTGCGGACAATACTGACGCCCGGATCGGGACGGCTGGCGCCGCAAGCATGACAGTACAGTGAGCTGACCAGGAACTCGGTTCCGCACGGGCAGGTTGCGCTTCGTTCTTCGCTCCGTTCGCGGTGGGCAGAAACCTCGGAGGCCGGCATGGGCGGCCGCCAGAATTCGTGCTGAGCCTGATCGACTGCTTCCGCCATAAATGGACTCTTCTCCCGGTGCTTTCTCGGATCGCAAGCGAATCACCAAAGCAAGCTATTGCAAAGACAACAGATACAGGCGAGCCAAGGGGGAGTCGGCCACGCCGGAGGGCAAGAATTACGCTATACACGCCCGAATTTCACCATTGTGCACGACTCGGCTGGGCTGTGGACGTACCCGGTTTGGTTCGCCGGCAGCGACCAGCTATTCCTTCAGTAACCTCTGCGGTGTGCTGACCTCTGCGGGTTGAGAGCTACGCTCGCCATGGCCAAGGGAGTCCTCACGGAAAGCTCCAATCAGGTAAACTGGGTGGACGTGCTTTTCTTTCTCCTCCGGCATCGCCCTGCTTTGACCGCCATTATGTTGCTGGTCCTCGCCCCGGTTTGTCTCGGAGCGGACCCTGCGGTTTCGACGCCTCTGCGTCCTGCCGACCCCCTGAACCAGGCGGCTTTCGAGCACTATTACAACCTCGATCAGGACGCGGCGATGCAGGATTTTGAGAAGATCCTGGCGCGGCATCCGAACGATCCTTTTGCCGTGAATCACCTGCTCTCCGCGGTTCAGATGCGGGAGCTGTATCGCATGGGCGCGATGAATAGCGGAGAGTACTCGAACGACAATTTCATCGGAGTGGCGCACCGTCCGGCGGATCCGGCGCAAAAGGAACGCATCAAGCAACTGGTGCGACAGGCCGAAAAGCTCGAAAACGACGCATTGGCGACTGATCCGAATAACGTGGATATGCTGTATGCGCGCGGCGTTACCCGTGGCCAGTTCGCGCTCTACACGGCGCTGATCGAGCGCGCATGGTTTTCTGCCCTGCGTAATGCGGTGGGGGCGCGCCGCGATCACGAACGGGTGCTGGAGCTGGATCCGAACTACTCCGACGCCAAGTTGGTGGTGGGCGCCAACTATTATGTGACGGGAAACCTGACATTTGCGGTGAAGGTGGCAGTCGCGCTGGTTGGATTGAGCGGGGACAAAGACAAGGGACTGCGGTATCTGAACGATGCCTACCACGGCAATGGCGAAACCAGTGTGGACGCCGGAATCGTGCTCATGGTTTTCCTGCGGCGCGAACACCGTTACAGCGAGGCCTTGCAGATTGCGGGCGCGCTCAGTCCCCGGTTTCCGCGCAACTATCTTCTGCCGCTGGAGGAGGCGAACTTGCTGCGGGCGTCGGGCAAGAACGACGAAGCCGAGCAACAGTATCGCCGGGTGTGGCAGAGCGGGCGCGAGGGAAAGTACGGCAATCTGCATTACGAAATCGCGGCGCTCGGACTGGGCGACCTGTTGCGCAGCGAGAAGAAATACCAGGCTGCGGCGGCGGCTTACGAGCTGGTAAGCGAGGTCACGGGAGCCGATCCGGAGCTGCTGCAGAAGGCAAATCTGGGAGCCGGCGAGATGTATGACCAGCTCCAGAAACGGGAACTGGCGGTAAAGAAGTACGAGGCAGTGGTGGCCACAAATTCGGGCAATGCGGAAGCGGATAAGGCTCGGATGAGAATGAAAGACGCGTACCGGGAGTAGAAGGGCATTGAATCATTGAGACATTAAAGAAAGGCATTGAATCATTAAGACATTGAGGCATTAAAGGCGCTGATGTCAATGCATCAATGATTCAATGACTCAATGATTCAATGTCCCAATGATTCAATCGGGCTGCGGAACATTTCCCCGGCAACCGTCGTATCATAACCAGGGAGGCCGACCATGTATTGCAACGCTTGCGGCAAGATCATCGCTGAGGACGGGCGCTTTTGCTCCCACTGCGGCAATGTCGTGGGCGTTCCGCCCACGCCGAAGAAACTGATGCGCTCCCGCGCCGACCGAAAAATCGGGGGCGTTTGTGCCGGGCTGGCTCACTATCTTGAGCTTGATGTTTCGCTGGTGCGTATCCTCTGGTTCTTCATTACCCTGGCTTGCGGAGTTGCCCCGGGCGTCATCGCGTATGTGCTCGGCTGGATCATCATTCCGGAAGAGCCATTACTGTTGCCAGCGGCCGCGGCGCAGCAACCCGTGACGAGCCAGCTGTAGAGACGGGGCTTGCCCCGTCTGCTGTTGCCAGTCAATGAACTGGCGGTGCAAGCGGAGACGCGGCAAGCCGCGTCTCTACGGGAAATCATCGTTGTGTTCTAATTTCCGCCCATGTTTTCTCCCTTGGAACGCCTACGCAGCGACGATGCCGAGATCCTCTATGAAATTCGGGGAGACGGGCCGCCGGTCGTTCTTCTTCATCCTTTTCCCAGCAATCACGAATTCTGGCATCCGGTGGCGGCGGCGCTCGACTCGCGCTATCGGCTGATTCTTCCTGATCTGCGCGGGCACGGCGATTCCGAGATTGGATTAGGACCAGCCCTCATGCAGAAGCACGCCAGCGATCTTGCCCGCGTGCTGGATGCGGCTGGCATCGGCAAAGCCGCGTTTGTCGGATGCTCGATTGGCGGATACGTCCTGTTTGAATTCTGGCGTCGATTTCGCGCGCGTGTGACTTCGCTCGTGCTTTGTGACACGCGTCCTCAAGCCGATACCGCCGAGGCCCGGGCGAATCGTTTGAAGGCTGCGGCCACGGTTCTGGAGCAGGGAACCGAGCCATTCATCGAGACCATGATTCCGAAGCTGATCGGGCGGACGACGGTGGTTATGCGTCCGGATCTGGTCGAAGGAGCGCGCGCCATGATGCGCAAAATGTCGGCAGAGGATATCAGCCAAGTACAGTGCGGCATGGCGGAGCGTCCCGACTCGGTCGCGGATCTGAAGTCGATCAACGTGCCCACACTGATTCTGATTGGAGAAGAAGATGTGCTCTCCACCATCTCCGACGGCGAACTGATGCGGCAGAATATTACGGGCAGCCAGTTGAAAGTGATCCCGAAGGCGGGACACTACGCGCCTTGGGAGCAAGCGGAGTTAGTCGGCAAAATTCTGCGGCAATTCTTGGACGACGTCACGTAGTTGTCAGTGGAGCGACGGGCGCCCTCGCCCGTCCGGCAGTGAGGTGGCCGGGCGAGGGCGCCCGGCGCTCCATGTGGTTCTTCAATCGCCTACCAATTCGATTTCCGCCGAGTCCAAGTGATCGAGCGGACGGCTGCTGATACGAGCCAGCCACAGACTCAGCAACGAAACTCCTCCCAACAGGGCGACACAACCGGGCCATCCTTGCCAGCGCCAGAATGCGTCGGTCAGGGTGGCGCCCGCGCTTCCTCCGAGATAGTAGAAGGCCACGTAGAGCCCGGCGGCAGAGGAGCGGGCGCGGCCGGCGATGGCTCCGGTCTGAACCGTGGCTGCGGCCTGCGCCACGAAGACTCCCGACGAAAAGACGGCGAGGCCAGCGATGACGACGGGCAGCGATTTCACCAGGGTGAGGAGCAGCCCGGCGATCATCATGGCGCAGTAGAGGACCGTGGTGTGGCGAAATCCGAAATGATCGAGGAAGTGGCCGGACTGCGGTGTGATGACGACCCCGAGCAGATAGACGAAGAAAATGCTGCCCAGTTGTGCCGAGTTCAGATGGAAAGGCGCGGCGGCGAGGTAGAAGTTCGCGTAAGTAAAGCATCCCACCAGCGTGAAGAGAGCGGCGCCACCCATGCCGAAGTTGGCCAAGAGGCGCGGATTGCGCAGATGGGCTTTGGCATGGTCCAGAACCTGCCGCAGATGTTCGGCGCGGACAAAATTCTTCGCCAGGGGAAGCCAGGCGCGAACTAAAACCGCGCCGATCAGGTTGAGGGCGGCGAGCACCAGAAAGGTGGCGCGCCAATGCCAGTGCGTGGCGATGACGCCGGAGATAAAGCGGCCGAGGAATCCGCCGATCACGGTCCCCGTCACATAGGAAGACATGGCGCGACCCACGCCGCGTCCAGCCCACTCCTCATTAATGTAGGCGAGCATGACCGCGATGATGCCGGGCACGAAAATGCCCTGAGCGAAACGCCAGAAAATGAGCGCGCCGAGGCTGGTGGAAGTCGCCGCCAGGGCGGTGGGAATGGTCAGCAGGAACAGCGAAGGAACGATGATTTTCTTGCGTCCGCGGCGCTCGGCGATCATGCCGATGATGGGCGCGGTGAGAGCGGTGGCAAAAATCGTCGCGCTCACGGTGAGACTAACGGCCAGCTCGGAGGCATGAAAAGTCTCGCGCAAGAGCGGCAGCAAGGGCTGGGTAGAGTAGACGTTGAGGAAGGTGCACATGCCGGCCAGCATGGTCGCGACCGACGCCTTGTCGAGTCTTTCCAAGGGGAACTGAAACCTCATCCCTGCTGTTTGATGATATGCGAGGTACGGCGGCCACGCATCCGCTGGCCGGAAGTTTCCTGCGTGTCGGCCGGCCACGTCAGCCGGCCGCGTCAGGCCGCGACCGAACGTCGCGACGTGCCAGTCACAGCCCGCGGCGTGGTTTCTCTGCTAGAATCTCCGCGTCATGATGGAAGCCTTCCTCGTTCCTGAAAAAACCGTGGTCAACGCCAAAGGAGACGGGCCTGCGATCGATGTAAGCCGCTCCGAGGGCCGGATTTTTCTGCTTACGCTCGCCATCACCAACATCATTGAGCAGGAGTCGCTCGAGGTCAGCATCTTCGGATCGGCGGATGGCGCGACGTGGGATGCGAAGCCGGTCACGGCGTTTCCACAGAAGTTTTATCGCGAAGAGACTCCGTTGCTGCTCAATCTGACAGCGCGGCCAGAGCTCAAGTTTGTCCGCGCGCATTGGGAAACGGGGCGGTGGGGGCGCGGGACGGAAACTCCCATGTTCGAATTCCACGTCACGCTGCGGGAGGTTCCGCGGGAAATCCTGGCGGAAGCGGCTGGGCGCGTGCGCGCGCACTAGGGCGGTGGGCAGGATCGTCGGCTCGGGTCCGTCTTGGGTTCGTCGGCTTGGAATGCATGTCAGTCGCGTAAACCCGAAATCTCACAAACGGATTGTTCAGCGATCACAGATTTCATCCCCAGTTTGGATTGCAATGGTGGGAAAGGGGGAAACGCCCGTGAGAACTTTACTCCTGCCATTTCTGCTGGAACGCGGAAAACTCCGCCGCAAACTAAAGAAGAACCGCACCAATCTGATAGTAATCAATGAAGAATGCCAGTTCTGCGAATCCACGGCCACGCCAGTCGGTTGCTCGAAATGCTATGCGCTGGTATGCGCAGACTGTATTGATAACTTTAACCTAAGGCCAGTCTGCGGCCTCTGCCGTGATGAATTAGAGCATCCAAGGCGACTGGCCAAGGTTCTCATGTTCTCCGTTGGTGCAACTTCGCGGCACGTGCAACGTCCCGACTAAATCACCGGCAAAGCGAGTCGCGACCAAGCGCTCCAATTTTCGAGTGCGAGCCACGGCGCGCAGTCGCGCTATTTGCCACGGCGCTCTGTTTCCTCCAGGCTCAGGTTTTGCTCAACAAGTTGCGCGAGTCTCCACTATATTTAGAACTCATGGTCTCGGGTTCGAAGGTCATCGTCCGTCCGGCGCGCGCCGTGCAGGGAGTGGTTCGCATCCCGGGGGACAAGTCCATCTCGCACCGCTACGCCATGCTGGCGGCGATTGCGGAGGGCACCAGCCGTTTCCATAATTTTTCAGCGGCGCGGGACTGCGCCAGCACGCTCGATTGTGTAGGCGAGCTCGGCGGCGAGTGGAAGCGCTTGAAGGGCAAGGACAATGATAATGATGACGACGGGGCGATTGAAGTCCGCGGCGTGGGGCCGCGGCTGAAAGCTCCGGCGAAGCTGCTGGATTGCGGAAATTCCGGCTCGACCATGCGCATGCTGAGCGGAATTCTTGCCGGGCAGCCATTCGCCAGCGAGCTGTGCGGGGATGAATCGCTCTCGCGGCGGCCGATGGCGCGCATTATGACGCCGCTGTCCGAGATGGGCGCGAGAATCGAGGCGGCGGAAGGCGGACGCCCTCCCCTGAAAATTCACGGTGGCCGGCTGAAGGCGATTCACTACCGGCCGGAGGTGGCGAGTGCGCAGGTGAAGTCGTGCGTGCTGTTTGCCGGACTCTTTGCTGACGGCGAGACGGTGGTCGAGGAGCCGATCCGCACCCGCGATCACGGCGAAATTGCGCTGCGAGCGTTTGGCGCGGACGTCGAGCGGAAAGGGAATGCGTCGCGGATTGTAGGTGGACAGCAGCTGCGCGCGATTGAGGCGCATGTGGCGGGCGATCTTTCGAGTGCCGCGTTCTTTCTTTGCGCGGCGGCTCTGTTTCCGGGATCGCAGATCACTTTGCCCGGGATTTTGATGAATCCGACGCGGGCGCGGCTGCTCGATATTCTGATGCAGATGGGGTTGAACGTTTCGGTCGCGCATCTGGAAGAACATCAGGGCGAGCTCATAGGCACGATTGAGGCGCGTGGAGCGGCGTGGAGGGGTGCTGTAATCGCCGGCGCCGATACGGCGGCGTTGATTGACGAGATCCCGGTGCTGGCGGCGATTGCGCCGTACACGGATGGTGGCCTTGAGGTGCGCGATGGCAAAGAGCTGCGTGTGAAGGAGTCGGATCGCATTGCTGCGGTCGCGGCCAATCTGCGCAAGATGGGCGCGGAAATAGAAGAGCGCCCAGATGGAATGCGGATTCCCGGGGGCCAGCATCTGCATGGTGCGGAGCTCGATTCCTTCGGCGACCATCGGATTGCGATGGCGTTCGCCGTGGCCGCGCTGCGCGCGGAAGGCGAGACGACGATTCAGGGCGCGGATGCCGCGGGAGTGTCGTATCCGACGTTCTTTGAGGAATTGGAAACAGTCGCTGGTCGTTAGTCGTTGGCCGCTAGTCGTTCGCGGTTTTGTTTGCCAACGACTAGCGACGGACGACCAACGACTCTTATCGGAGAAATCCAGTGCCAAACGACAAACCGCAATCCCCCGACGATCGCCTGCAGCAGGAATTCAATCGCTGGGCTGATGACGGCGAGGGCGCGAAGATGGAGCGCCATCACCTTGACATCACCGAGAAGGCCATGCGTCGCATGGATCTGCGTCCGGGTGAGCGCATTCTCGATCTGGGCTGCGGATCGGGGTGGGCAACGCGCTTGCTGGCTCGCATGGTCAGCGATGGGCCGCAGGGTTTTGGGCAGGTCGTCGGAGTCGATATCTCCGACGAGATGATCCGGCAGGCGCGAGCCACTTCAAAAGAATTCGACAACGTGATGTTCGTCATCGGATCCGCAACGCAGATTCCCTGGGAAGAAAACTTTTTTGACAAGGTGCTGTCGGTGGAATCATTTTATTACTACCCCGACCAGGAACGGGCGCTGGCCGAACTGTTTCGCGTCATGGCGCCGCATGGGCGGATGTTCATCCTGATCAATCTCTACAAAGATAATCCGTATTCGCTGCAGTGGGTGCCGAAGTTGAAGGTTCCGGTGCATGTTCGTTCCGCGGCGGAGTATGTCGAATTGCTGAAGAGGCACGCGTTCGAAAACGTGGAATACGCGCAGATTCCCGACGATACACCCACGCCAGACAATTACCAGACAACGTCGTTCCATTCGCTCGATGATCTGAAGGCGTTCAAACGCGTCGGTGCGCTGCTGCTGATGGCGTCGAAGCCCGATGTGCGGAATCCGGCGCCGGGGTACACGATCTATTAGCCGCGAGCTTCGAGCTACGAGCTTCGAGCAACCGGAGCGGCTGATGGGTTTGCTTTTGCGTGCTCGTGGCTCGCAGTCCGTAGCTCGTGGCCAAAGCGTGACCCAAATCACGCCCGGGCGTATGATCGTTGGGTTATCCTGTAGCGCAATTGTGCTGTACGGCAAGAGGCCCCATGAGCTGGCTCCAGAACAAATTCGAAAAAAACTTCATGATCTCGACGGTGGACTACGTCTTCAACTGGGCGCGCAAGTCGGCGCTCTGGCCGATGACGTTTGGGCTGGCGTGCTGCGCCATCGAAATGATTGCGTCTTCGACCGCGCGCTTCGACATCGCGCGTTTTGGGTCGGAGGTGTTTCGGCCGAGCCCGCGTCAATCGGATCTGATGATCGTCTCTGGGACGGTCACGCTGAAGATGGCGCCGGTGGTGAAGCGCATCTACGACCAGATGCCTGAGCCGAAGTGGGTGATCTCGATGGGCGCGTGTTCGTCGGTGGGCGGACCGTTCAATACTTATGCCGTGCTGCAGGGCGTCGATCGCATCGTGCCGGTGGATGTGTATGTGATCGGTTGTCCGCCGCGTCCGGAGAATTTGTTTTACGCGCTGCTCAAGCTGCAGGACAAGATCGACACCATGACGCTCGCCAAGCGCCCCACCGAAGTGCGACTCGAAGAGCGGATGATGGAGAACTTCAAACGCCAGGTAATGGTCGCGCAGACGATGGAACCGAAATAGTATTCAGCACTCAGCAATCAGCAATCAGCCAGTACCGAAGGCTCAGGGCTGAATGCTGATTGCTGAGTGCTATTTGCTATGTTCATCAAACTCGCTTCCCAATCCGAACTTCCTGCCCTCAACGAAGCCAAGGAATTCCCCTGCGGCAGCAAGACCATCTGTGTTGCCAACGTGAATGGCGAAATCAGCGCTATGGATAACGTCTGCCTGCATCGCGGAGGTCCGCTCGGCCAGGGCGTGATCTCAGGAGGGAAGGTCGTCTGTCCCTGGCATGGGTGGGAGTGGGATCCGAAGACGGGTGAGGCGGGCCCGCCGGGGGCGAAGATTGCCGTGTATCCGGTGAAGATTGAGGGCGGGGATGTGCTGATCGAGATCCTAACTGACGCTGACCGTGGCCAGTGCTAATGGTCTAAAGAGATGGAGATTCTCGAAGCGCTCGACCTCACGTCATGGCAGGGGCCGCTTTCTTCCGAGAACGTGGCGCGAGCTGCGGACTCGCTTGAAAGCGGAAAGCTGCTCCACGCGCCGGGACTTGCTTTCGAACTCTCCGAGGGCGAGCGACGGTTTCTTTCTCCGGATTGCCTGGACGGCAAATCGAAAAATGTAAGCTTCCGTCCCGAGTCCGGCGCCATGAAGGGGACTCGTTGCCAGGGATCGGAGCGCGATGCGCTGCTCAGCATGTTGCGCCGATACTATACTCAGGCTTCCGATCTGCTGCGGGCGCTCTGTCCGGCTTATGGCAACGATTTGAGGCCCGGATTCACCAGCTTCCGTCCCGCCGAGATTGCCGGCCGCGCCGCGTCATGGCGGCAGGACGACACCCGGCTCCACGTGGATGCCTTTCCTTCACGGCCAATGCAAGGGTTGCGGATTCTTCGCGTGTTTACGAATGTCAATCCGCAAGCTCCGCGCATCTGGCGAGTGGGAGAGCAGTTCGAGCAGGTTGCGGCCAAGTTTCTCCCGGGTATCAAGCCGCTTCGAGCGGGAGAGGCGTCGTTGCTCTACTGGTTGCGCATCACAAAAGGCCGGCGAACCGAATATGACCACTACATGCTGGGCATTCACGACCGAATGAAGGCGGACGAAAGCTATCAGTCGCAGGTCGGGCAAACGCAACTCGCGATTGCACCGGGAACGACCTGGGCTTGCTACACGGATTCGGTGTCGCACGCGGCTATGTCCGGTCAGTTCGCGTTCGAGCAGACATTCTATTTGCCGGTAAGCACCATGAAACATCCGGAACGCTCGCCGTTGCGGGTGTTGGAACGCCTGGTGGGGCGCAAGCTGATTTAATCTTTATGGCCGACAAGATCAGGTCGACAAGATCAGGCCAACAAAATCAGGTCAACAAGATCAGCCCAGCAAGCTGAGGAAGCGATCCGATGGATTTTCGAATCCCGGGAACACCGTCTTCAAATCCTTATTCCCCAGATAGCCCGACACGACTTCGCTGAGCACCAGGCGGAAGTCGGTCGTCACCGCCAGGTCACGGCCTTCGTATAACTGCGATGGGCCTAGGCCTGGCCAGCGGCCGTAGACCTTGCCGCCTTTTACCGGGCCGCCGAGAACGAACATTACGTTGGCGTGGCCGTGGTCGGTGCCACGGTTTCCATTTTCACGTGCTGTCCGGCCAAATTCGGACATGGTTACAACGACGGTGTCTTCTCCGAGATTGCCCAGGTCGGTCCAGAACGCGGCTATCGATTGGGAAAAATCTCCTAGCACGTTGGCGATCTGTCCCTGAGTGCTGCCTTCGTTGACGTGGTGGTCCCAGCCTCCGATGTCGGCGAAGGCCACTTGCACTCCTAGATTCGCTTTGATCAGTTGCGCCAGTTGTTTCAGGCTGTCACCGAAGCGTCCCTTGGGATAATTCGCACTGGCTGCCGGCGCGTAGTGCGCGGGGTCGGCGGCTTTCAGTGTCTTGACCGCGTCGAAGGTTTCCTGGCCGGTGCCGTGCAGCACGGCGTCGACGGAGTGGTCGTACATGGCTTCGAAGGTGTTCGACATGGGCGCGGCGTTGGGATTTTTTCCTCCTACGGAAAAATCGTTCAGGTTGTTGACCGCGACCGCCGGTTCTTTGCCGGAGAGAATGCGCGGCAGCGACGGGCCGAGCGCAATGGCGCGGAAGGCCGCCTTGTCGGGCGCAGATGTATCGGCAGGAAGCTCATGCAAGGCGCGGTTGAGCCAGCCGTCGTCGGTAACCTTCACGCCGGGCGTGCCGGACTCCATGAAATCCTGGGCATCGAAGTGCGAGCGCGTTGGGTCGGGCGATCCGGCGGCGTGCACGATGGCCAGATGCTTTTGTTGCCAGAGCGGCTGGAAAGACGCCATCGCGGGGTGCAATCCGAAAAAGCCGTCGAGATCGAGCACGGCTTTCCTGGGAATGTTGATGGTCGGCCGCATGGCGTAGTAACTGGGCTCGCCGTACGGCACAACGATGTTGAGGCCGTCGGCCGCGCCGCGCTGGAAGATCACGACCAGACGCTTGGTGCGACCGCCGGGGTCAGCCGCGCCAAAGGCGGCGCGCGCCAGAAAACTTGGTAATGCCGTCGTGCCGACCACTGCCAGCGCGCCGCTGCGAAGGAAAATGCGTCGAGTGATGGACATAGAAAACCAGCCTCTCGCTATTCGCTGTTCGCTTTTTTCCAATTCAATTCACGACTTACGGCCCGAGGCCGACAGCCAAGAGCGAATAACGAACAGCGAACGACGAACGACGAACGACGAACAGCTATCTCCTTTGAAACTCTGGCGACCCCAGAATCAATCCCGTGATCGCGGCTACGTTTGGCGGACGCTTGGGATCATCCAATCGCCGCTGGCTGATTTTTGGGTCTTCCAGTTGCTTGCTGATGGTGTCGTGCGTTTGCCGGGAAACGTCGCCTGAGAGCAGCGAATTTTCCAGGTTGACCAGCGCCTGCTGCGGGTCGGCCGGAGCGTCTTTCTCTGCATTAGTGTCCGAACCCGTTGCGTTGCTCCCCCGAGGAGAAGACAGGCTGACGGCATCGACTTTAACTCCTCTTATTTTTCCAGCGGCCAGCCCCAGCGCGAAATTCATGCGTGCCAGAAGCGCCGAGGAGTTCACCCAAACGTCAGCCTTCATCGAGTAGCCGGTTGGCGGCATCATGCCATACGGCATCATGCCCATATTGTTGAGCGTGCCGACGAGGGCGCGGGCGTCGTCGACTTCGGCGCCGCTGGCGCGTACGGCGGAGACCACGAACTCGAACGGCGTTTTCACTTTCGCGCGGTAGGCGTCGGTCGACCAGAACTCGGGCGACTTGAACATGGTGCGCAGCACTTCGCGAATGTCGCCGTCCTTTCTTAAGAACGTGTGGGTCATGCGATCGACCAGCGCCTGCGGAGGATCGTCGGAGACAAAGCGCATCGCCAGTTTTTGCGAAATGAAGTGCGCCGTCCCGGGATTGTGCGCCAGCAGGTGCAGTACTTCCAATCCCTCTTTCTCGCCGTTTTGTTTGATGCGATGTCCGAGGACGACCTTGTCGCCGGGTTCGTGCATGTTCGGCTCGTAGTGGAAACCGCCGCCTTTTTTCGGCTGGTCGAGCGTCCAGCCGGTGAACACCTTCGCAACCTCGGTGACATCTTTCTGCGAGTAGCCTCCGTTTACGCTGAGGGTATGCAGTTCCATCAACTCGCGGCCGTAGTTTTCGTTGAGGCCGCTGGCTTGCCTGGCTTTGCCTGGTTTCCGCGGACCTTTTCCCGGGCCGGGGCCATAGCCGCGCCTATGCGGGGCGATGCCGAGCGCGATGTCCGAATCCGGCCCGACGCTCAGCCAGTTATCGAGATAGAACATCATGGCCGGGCTTTTCGCGGTCGCGACCAGCAGGTCTTCGAATTTGCCGAGCACGTGAGGACGAATCGTGTCGCGCTCGTAGCTAGTCAGCAGATAGCGGTCGGCGCCCTTGTTGATGAACACGTTGAAGTGGTTGAACCAGAAGTCGGTCATGACTTCGTCGAGCTGCCGTTCGCTATAGATCGCGCGCAGTATCTTGGCTTGCGTCAACTCATCGACCACCACTTGTTGCGGATTCTTGAGTGCCATCACCGTTTCTTTTTGCTGCGGGCTCATTCCCGCCATCATCGCGTCTGCCTTGGCGCCTTTGGCAGAGGTGGCAATCTCCTTGCGCGCTTCCGGCGACATTTGCAGAATCTCTTTCATGCGCTCGTCGGGCGGCAGATCGAGAAGTTCCTGCGTCTTGAGATTCGCCGCCCGGCGTTCTTCGCGGCGCTGCATTTCGGCGGAATCGGCGGGCTGGGCACTGGCGCTGTCAGGGGAGACGGGGCAAGCCCCGTCTCTACAGATGGGCCTCGGAGCATTCGACGCTTCGGCGTTCGCTGCGGCGGTTGCTGCGGCAGGTTTGGCAGCTTCTTCTCTGGATTCCTGCTTATCTTCTTTGCGCTCCTGCTTGTCCTCGTAGCGCTGGAGTTGCGCTTCGTAAATCGCGCGCTGGTTGGGATCGCGCGGCAGCGAGGCTTTTCCATCGGCGATCTGCTTGATCAACTGGTCGGTGGGAAAATTCTCGACGATTTGTTGCGTGTCCATCCGCAACGTGCGGAACGGAGCGAGCCTCGCCTCAAGCGCTGCGTCATCAATTTTTTCGGGGTGGAGTTGGAGTTCGATCCACTTGTCAACGCCTATCTGCATGACTTGTGCCACGTCGCCCGGCCGCGGACCAAAAGTCAGCCGGTTCAGCGCGTGGACGGCGCGTTTTTGCGCATCCACGGCCATTGCCCCGGCGGGCTTGTCCTTCTTCCGGCCGAGAGCAAACTGAGTGGTGAGGCAGGCCGCCACCAGCAAAGCAGTTGCCACCAGCAAGCGACGTCTGGGCAAAGGCATTCCCATCCTGTTTGGCCTCATTATGAATGAACCCGGACTGCAGGAAAAGTTGCTGGTAAGGTTAGCCGCGTTGGGTGGGGAACGGTCTTAATCCGACGCCCGCACTAACCCTTTAATTGCGCCACGTAGGCTTTTCCGCTTTGCGACTTTCGCGAGGTACTCTCGACGAATTTAAGAAATTCTCGCAGGTGTTCCTTTTCCGACAATTCTGCCTCCGAGAATTTCACGCGCACGCCAAACGACGGTGAGGTGCGGGTTGCAACTCCGCTGATGATGACGCCTTTCACCCAGATCTTTCCGCTCGACACCCACAACCCGATCTCCAGGGCCATGCCCGGGGGCACGGGGGTGGCGGTTTCTACCAGGCAGCCTCCGCGGCCCACGTTCACCAGATTGCCCCAGACCGGCTCTTCTATGCCTTCAATGTTAATTTCCACTGCCACGTAGCACTTGATCCGCTTGAAACGGCGGCGATCCGTTCCCAATTCCTTGGGAGCGAACAAATCCGGTTCGAACGGAGGCGCTGCGTCTACCTCTACTGGCTCGGGATGGTGGAGCTCGATGGGCGCTGCCGGCGCGGACACAGCGGGCAGGTTCTCCCGTGCATCTCGCGCCTTAACGGCGGCGTCTTTGATCTCGCGCATGGCATGCAGCAGCGCAATTTCGCGCTGTTCCGCAGGCACTTCACGATAGGTCTGGAGCAACTTCCCGAGGTGGCTGACCAAATCGGGATCCGTGAGTAGACGGGTCCAGTCCGATCCTTTGGGCGACAGTTTCGTGGCTTGGCTCATACGCGCGATTTCCCTCACGCAGTCTTCCGTTCGTGGGGAAATGCCTGACTCGCCTCATAGATTGAACCGCGGCTTGAGGTTACGCAAGATGACCAAGGTCACCGCTGTGCAACCCTGAGGAAGGTGAAGTTCGCGCTCCATTGCCATGCGGATCAACAATTTGCGTCGGATTTACTCCGAAACGAGTCCAAAAGGCTTATGATTCTTGTTTTTCAAGGAGATACCCCAGGTTCCATGGCCTCGGCTGACCGTCATACCCTCCAATTGCGAAGCCCGCGCGCAAGCTTTCCGCGGAACATTCTTCCGCAGAACATCCTTCTGCCGATTGTTTTTCTGATCGTGCTGGTGGTCATCGACTCAATGGCGCTTTTCGCGCAAAGCTCGACTTCGGATTCGACGGCGAGCGGGACGGGCGGAACGACGCAGGTTCAAACCTCGCAGGTTCAAACCTCGGCGCAGAATCCGGTGTTTGGCAGTGTGCCGGAGGCCAAGCCCACCGCCGGAACCCTATGGCTGACCTTTAGCGACGCGATCGAGCGGGCGTTGCGCCAGAATCTGGCCGGTCTCTTGTCGGAATACAACACCATCGAGGCCCGGGGACAGAAGTGGCAGCAACTCAGCGACTTGCTTCCGAATGTCAACGGGGATGTGCAGGAGGTTGCGGAGAAAGAGAGCCTGGAAGCGCTGGGACTTCGCAACGGCGGCCTTTTTGGGAATCATGTGCCTGGCGTCATCGGGCCATTCTCTTACTTTGATGTACGCGTCTCGGCGACGCAGCGTGTGTTCGACTGGAAGTCAATCCAGAAATACCGCTCTTCCGTGATCGGCGAAGGCGTGGCCAAGTTCAATCTGAAGGATGCACGCGATCTGGTCGTGCTCGCCACCGGCAACGCCTACCTGCAGGCGATTGCCGGGGCGGCCCGCGTGGAAACCGCGCAAGCGCAGGTGGAGTCGGCGCGCGCTCTCTACAAGAAGGCGGTTGCGCAACAAGAGGCGGGCGTCGCTCCGGCGATCGACACGCTGCGGGCGCAGGTTGAATACCAGACGCGTCAACAGCAGCTGATCGCGGCCACGAATGATTTTGCCAAGCAGAAAATTTCGCTGGCCCGCGTCATCGGACTCGCAACCGGCCAGGAATTCGAACTGGCCGACAAGGCCCCTTATGAGGCTTTTCCCGTCCCCGATCTTGAAACCAGTTTGCAGCGCGCGTATTCTCTGCGCTCCGATTACAAAGCGGCGCGCGATCGGCTGGTCGCCGCGCAACTGGAGCGCAACGCGGCCACCGCCGGATATTTTCCGACGGTCGATATGGCGGTGAACTTCGGCGAAATCGGCGCGGTTCCCGGCGATGTGGAGCCTACATATGAGGTTGTCGGCACGCTGAACATCCCGATATTTCAGGGCGGCAAAGTGCATGGAGATGTTCTGAAGGCCGAAGCCAGCATGCGGCAGGCGCAGGCGCAGATGGCGGATGTGCGCGGACAGATCGATCAGGATGTCCGCAACGCGCTGCTCGACCTCAAGTCCTCAGCCGACCAGGTGGAAGTCGCCCAGAGTTCGGTGGATCTCGCCGAGCAGGCGCTCACCCAATCGCGGGACCGTTTCTCCGCCGGGGTCACCGACAACCTGGAAGTGGTTCAGGCGCAGGAAGCGGTGGCCGCGGCGCACGAAAGTTTGATCTCGAGCCTCTATCTTCACAACCTGGCCAAAGTTTCTTTTGCCCGCGCCCTGGGTCGCGCTGAAGAGGGCGTCCGCGAATATCTGAAAGGGAAGTAGCTTATGGACCAAACCAGCAGCGCTGTAACCGAGCCCAAACCGCAACCGGAAGCACGTGCGCCGCAATCCCCGCCGCCGGCTGACAGCGAATCCCGCTATCAGCGGCGCCCCGCGTTTCTGAACCATCCTCGCACCAGGGTGGCATTCATTCTCGCCGTACTGGTGGTCGTGGTCGCTGTTTTCTTTCTGTGGCGCTATTTAGGGAGTTACGAATCCACCGACGACGCCCAGATCGACGGGCACGTGAACTCGGTAAGCGCGCGCGTCAGCGGGCATGTGCTGAAGCTCAACGTGCAAGATAACCAATATGTGGAGAAGGGAACCGTGCTGGTGGAGATCGATCCGGCGGATTATGAAGTCGCGGTGGCGCAGGCGCGCGCTGAATACGCCGACGCCGAGGCCCAGGCTGCAGCCGCCGGCATCAACGTCCCCATCACCGATGTGAGCACTTCGAGCCAGGTGAGCGGCGCACAGGCGGGCGTCTCCGGCGCGCAGGCTGGAATCACGGCTGCTCGCCAGCAGTTTGAAGCCGCCAAGTCGCAGGTTGTGGAAGCGGAAGCCAACAATACGAAAGCGCAGAATGATCTAGTCCGCTACAAACAGCTGATCGACAAGCAGGAGATCTCGCAGCAACAGTACGATCAAGCGGTCGCCAGCGCCCAGGCGGCCGCTGCCACCGTGCAAGCGGCGCGCGCCGGCGCCGACTCCTACGCGGCGCAACTCCAGCAGGCACAGAGCCGACTGCAGCAGGCTGGCGCCGAGCTTCGCAACGCCGGCAACGCGCCGCAAACCATGCGCGCTACGCGCGCCCGCGCCCTTTCCGCGCAAGCCAATGCCGATCGCAAGAAAGCTGAATTGGACCAGGCGGAACTGAACCTTCTTTACACCAAAGTGATTGCTCCGGTCAGCGGAGCGGTCAGCAATCGCACGGTAGAGGTTGGTCAAAACGTGCAGCCCGGCCAGGAGATGATGAAGATTATCCCGCTCGATGAAGCCAACATCTGGGTCACGGCGAACTTCAAGGAAACGCAGCTGAGCAAGATGAAGGCGGGCCAGGCGGCGGAATTTAAAGTCGATGCAACCGGGAAGACCTACAAAGGGCATGTCGATTCCATTGCCGGAGCCAGTGGAGAGCGCTTCAGCCTGCTGCCTCCCGAAAACGCCACCGGCAACTACGTGAAAGTGGTGCAGCGCATTCCGGTGAAGATCGTCCTCGACCAAGGCGAGGTCAAGAACCATGAACTCCGCCCGGGGATGTCGGTCGAGCCGAAGGTTTGGATTAAGTAGAGACATTGAAGCATTGAGACATTGCGGCATTGAATCATTGAACCATTGAGGCATTGAGTCATTTTGGACATTAGCTGGTTCAAATGACTCAATGTCTAAACGCTTCAATGACTCAATGGTTCAATGATTCAATGCCTCAATGATCTCGGAGGTTGAGATAGATAATGGGCGCTGCTGCCATCACCATGAACGAGGCCGCCTGGCGGCCGGCGGTCAATCCGTGGATTATTGCGCTCACGGTGACGCTGGCCACGTTCATGGAGGTGCTCGATACCAGCATCGCGAACGTGGCGCTGCCGCATATCGCCGGCAGTCTCTCCGCGGGTCAGGACGAGAGCACCTGGGTGCTGACGTCTTACCTGGTTTCGAATGCCATCGTGCTGCCGCTGAGCGGTTGGCTCTCGTCGATTGTCGGGCGCAAGAATTTCTACATGGGTTGC
>Ga0181532_10002074_pt1 | contig 18841 bp, 17 predicted proteins | sample PEATcosm2014_Bin_33_FD_119768 | JGI IMG/M metagenome (GOLD analysis project Ga0181532, IMG submission 119768) | Peatland microbial communities from MTU Mesocosm Facility, Houghton, MI, USA - PEATcosm2014_Bin11_30_metaG | ecosystem: Environmental > Terrestrial > Soil > Wetlands > Peat | place... | reverse complement strand
GTGGCGCGGGAGCATGTCCAGCCGAACGGGCTGACCGTCGTGGCGGTAGGCAAGACGGAAGAATTCGCGAAGTCGCTCGCAACGCTGGGCATGCCGGTCTCGTCCATCGATTTGACGATCCCCGAACCCAAGCAGGAGGCGCCCCATAAAGCGGACGCGGATAGCGCCGCGAAGGGCGGACAACTGCTCGCACGCGTACAGCAGGCCGTGGGCGGCGCGGACAAATTAGCTGCCGTGAAAGACATGCTGGAAGAGGCGGAGTTTCACGTGGACCCAACGGTGAGCGGCGCTAATATGAAGCGCACAGACAAATGGGTGGCGCCCTCGTACTTCCGCGAGGACACGCAGGGGCCATTCGGGACCATCGTGCTATATGCGGACGGCCAGACTGGCTGGACGTCCGGACCGCAAGGTGCGGGACCGCTGCCGCCGCCGCAGTTGAAGGCGGCGCGCGACAAGCTACTGCGGCTGTATTTTCCGATGTTGCTCAGCGATCGACTGCCAGGCCGCACGGTGACCTGGATCGGTCCGGGCGAGTTGGAGATTTCGGACGGGCAGGGAAGCGTCGCGCGGCTCTTTATCGACGAGAAGACTGGGTTGCCGGCGAAGGTAGAGTATGCGTCTCCGCAGATCGGCGGGCCGGCGGCGACCGTTGACGAGACTTTTGACGGCTTCGAGGAAGTGAATGGCATTAAGGTTCCGAACCGTATAACGATCGTTCAGAACGGGCGCAAATTCGCTGAAGTCATCGTGCAATCGCTGAAGATCAACAGCGGATTGAAGCCGGAAGACCTGAACAAGAAACCATGAGAACCATTTGGGTAGCGCTGCTGGTAGCGGGTATGGCCGGCCTGGGCGCGCGGGCTGAAACCAGCGAACAGAAGGGTAAGCGCATCGTCGAGGAAGCCCTGGCAGCTATGGGCGGCCCGGCCTTTCTGGCTATGCAGGACCGCGAGGAATCGGGGCGCGCGTTTTCCTTTTATCGTGAGAAGCTTTCCGGGCTGGCGATCGCCCATATCTACACGCGCTACCTGGTTCGCCCCGAGCCGCCCGAAGCCGGATTCCTGGGTGTGCGCGAGCGCGAGGCCTACGGGAAGAAACAGGAAGACGTCATCCTGTTCACGCAGGGAACCGGCTATGAACTCACCTTCCGCGGCGCCCGGCCCCTGCCGGACACGCGCATCGCCCAATTTAAGGACAGCACCTTGCACAACATCTTCTACATCCTGCGGCAGCGGCTGGGCGAGCCGGGGCTGATCTTCGAATCCCGCGGCGCGGATTTCTTTGACAACCGGCCGATAGAGATCGTGGAAATAACCGACGCGAACAATAACACGGTCACCGTCTACTTCGACCAAGCCACCAAGCGGCCCACATGGCAGAGGTTCTACCGCAGAGATCCGATCAACAACGACAAGCTGGAGGAAGTCAGCATTTTCGACAAGTTCCGCGATGTGGGCGGCGGGGTGATGTGGCCGTTCACGGTCCACCGCGAGCGCAACGGTGAAAAGATCTTCGAGATGTACTCCGATACGGTGGTCGTCAATCAGGGTTTGAAGGACGACTTATTCACCCTTCCCGCGAGTATGAAGATCCTGCCGAAGATGAAGTAGCCCTCGGGCCACTGCTACAATAGCGCGTTCGGGAGGCAATCTCATGGAAGATACGGTGATCCGGCCGACCCTGAAGTTCATCAAGCTGGGATACGCCGCGGTAGCGCTTCTGATTGTCGCGGCCATTGTCGGCGCCAGCTTGCTTCCGCAGGAAGACATACAATACCGGCCTTGGATCGTGGGTGTAGCCGTGCTGTTTTTGATCTGGCCCATTCGCCGGCACATCCGGCGGCAGTTCATTAAGGCCGCGATTTCAGGCGACAAACTGCGCTACGAAGTGGGCGCGCTCAGCAAGACGACGCGCAACATTTCCCTGCCGAAGGTGCAGGACGTGCGGGTGGACCAATCCGTGAAACAACGGATGTTCGGAGTAGGCAACCTTTCCATCGAGACGGCGGGTGAGGCCAGCCGCCTGACGATTCGGAACATCGACCAGCCGCAGTCCGCGGCGGACCAGATTCTGGCGGCTTCCCATGGCGCCGCGGGACAGGGCCAGATCACGTGAGCGGCAAGCTGGCCGGCAAGGTGGCGCTGATTACCGGCGCCAGCCGTGGCTTGGGCAAGGCCATGGCCCTGGCGCTGGCCGGCGAGGGCGCCAGTATCGCCCTGGTGGCGCGCGACCAAGAACGGTTGCAGGAAACCGCGGAACTGGTTTGGCGCACGGGCAGCGGCGGACAGGTGTTTCCGGCCGATGTGGCCAGCGAGGAGCAGGTGCTGCGGCTCGAGAAAGAAGTGGCGCAGGCCTTCGGGCGCATCCACATCATAATCAATAACGCCGGCATCAATATCCGAAAAAATCTGACCGATTTCACGCTGAACGAGTGGCGGCGCGTGCTCGACACCAACCTGACCAGCACGTTCCTGATGTGCCGTGCGTTCGTGCCGCACATGAAAGGGACGGGCTACGGGCGCGTGATCAACCTGGCATCCACCATGGCGCACGTATCGCTTCCGGCGCGCACCGCGTATTCGGCAAGCAAAACCGCGATCCTCGGCCTCACGCGTGCGCTGGCGCTGGAACTCGCACCGGAAGGCATCACGGTGAACGCCATCAGCCCAGGCCCGTTCGCCACCGAGATGAATACGCCGCTGATGGAGAATCCGGAACTCAATTCGCAATTCGTGGCCAAGATCCCTTTGGGCCGCTGGGGCCGGGTGGAAGAAGTGGGGCAGTTGGCCGTATATCTCTGTTCGCCGGAAGCCGGGTTCATCACCGGGACGGACGTGCTCATCGATGGGGGATGGTGCGCGGGGTAGTGCGACGCGGCGACACGGCGACACGGCGACGCGGCGAAAGCACTGTGGATCATGGCGAACATTCGCAGTTATCGCGAGTTGGACGTTTATCAAACAGCGTTCGATGGGGCGATGCGGCTTTTTCAATTAACGAAGCACTTTCCGGCCGAGGAGCGATACTCCATGGTGGACCAAGTGCGGCGATCCTCGCGCTCCGTTTGCGCCAATATCGGTGAAGCATGGCGTAAACGCCGGTATCAGGCCCACTTTGTCAGTAAGCTGAGCGATGCAGAGAGCGAAGCGTCGGAGACCCGCGTCTGGCTTGAGTTTGCTCTACGCTGTGGGTACTTGGACAAGGTTCAATTTGAGGAGCTCGACGACATTTATGACAAGGTTATCGCCCAACTCGTTCGCATGCGCTCAGACCCAGGACAGTGGTCGATCCGGTGAGGTCGCCGCGTCGCCGTGTCGCCGTGTCGCCGCGTCGGTCCTGGCGCTCGCACTCCTGCTCACCGCCTGCGCCCGCACGGACCGCAAAACGATCGCCGTCGTCCCCAAAGCCACCTCTCACCTGTTCTGGGTTTCGGTACAGGCGGGGGCGGTGGCGGCGGGTCGCGACCTGAAAGTCGATGTGCTTTGGAACGGGCCCTCATCTGAAACCGACTATGCCCGCCAGGTACAGATTGTGGATTCCATGATCGCGCGGCAGGTGGATGGCATTGCCGTGGCCGCGCAGGACCGCACCACGTTGAATGGGTCGCTCGACCGCGCGGCAGCAGCGCATATCCCCGTGACCGTGTTCGATTCGGGCGTGGATTCTACAAACTACCTGACCTACCTGGCGACCAATAACTACCAGGGCGGGCAGATGGCGGCGCGCAAACTGGCGGCGCTGGTTAACGGCAAGGGCAAGGTCGCCATGCTGATGCACGCTCCGGGCAGCAAGTCCACGATGGATCGCGAAGCCGGATTCGAAGATGTCATGCGGAAGGAATTTCCGGCGATCGAGATCGCCGCACGCCAGTACAGTTTGTCGGAGCGCTCTAAGGCCATGGCTGCGGTGGAGAACTTCCTGACGGCGCAGCCGGACTTGGCCGGGGTCTTCGCGTCGGCGGAACCCGGTTCCGTTGGCAGCGCGCTGGCGCTTAAAGCGCGCGGATTTGCGGGCAAGGTGAAGCTGGTGGCATTCGATGCCAGCGAAGACCTGGTGCAGGATCTGAGAGACGGAAGCATCGACGCGCTGGTAGCGCAGGACCCTTTCCGCATGGGTTATCAGGCGGTCAAGACCCTGGTGGACAAGCTGCATGGGATCGATCCGCCAAAGGTGATCGACCTCAGCGCCACGGTGATCACCAAGGGGGACCTCGAAAAGCCGGAGATCAAGGCGCTGCTGTTCCCGGATGTGAAGAAGTATCTGAATTAGCTGCTAGGGATTGCGGCGATGGGAACGAACACCCTGGGCCTTCATCGGTATGCTTCCCGGCGGTTGCGAACGGCCGTGATACCGATGGTGTTGGCGTCGCTCTGATCGAAGAACACCCGATAGTCGCCACAGCGTAGCCGGAAGCCAGTGAGCGGAGCTTTAAGCTATTTAAGGTCGCCCGTGCGGCTAGACAGGTAGCGATCCACACAGCAGAAAATCTGCATCGCGGTTTCACGCTCGATCATGCGCAGGTCGACGCGGGCTTCCGGCGACCAGATGACGGTAATCCGCTTGGGAGCCGGATCTTCGCTCACCGGCTCAGTCCGAACTCGCGCAGGATCTCCTCATGCGGGATCCCTTCACCGCGAGCGATCGAAGCACGGGAGCGATCCAGCGCTGCGGCTGTCTCGGGGGTGACCTCTTCCTCCTCCACCGAAGCCAGCGCCAGCGAACGCGCAAGTGGCTCCACCATTACTTCGAGCAGATTCCGCACTGCGTTCAGTTTCTCCGCCGGGAGCATATCCAGCAACGTGTGGGCCAGTTGACGTTCTTGATTTAGATTCGGTCCCATTTTCCGTTTGGACGCTACCCTTGGCTACGGTTCGCGCCACACACAAGGGGAGGCAGCGGCTCCTATTGCTATCCTAACAGTCGTCGGTTCAAATCGCGCCCCCCGATCTGCGCTGCGGGAAAAAGCCCAGGATCGACGCCCTGCCGTTCCCGGATGTGAAGAGATTCCTGCATCAAGAACCTGCCTTCCGTAGGGGGCTCCGTTCGGGATTTCCCGTGGTATGCTAAAAACTCCCAAATGGCACAGACGAGGCCGCTCCCGCGTATCTGTATAGCGCTGGGCATTCCCGATCTGGATCGACTGCTGGAACACGCGCGGCGGGAAGCCGAGGCGGGCGAATCCTTCCTCGAATTTCGCCTGGATTACCTGGAGAACCCGGAACAAGGCGCGCAAGCTATCCGCCCGTTTCTGGAGCAATATCCGGAGTGCATCGTGCTGGCCACCTGCCGCCGTCATCAGAACCACGGCAAATTCAACGGCAGCATCGAAGACGAGATGCGCGTGCTGGACGCGGCAGTCCGCGCCGGAGCTCAGGCCGTTGACGTGGAGATCGAGAGTGCCGAGGCGGCCGCCGGCAAGCTCAGCATGTTCCGCGGGCGTGCGCGGTTGATCGTCTCCTATCACAATTACGAGGCCACGCCGCAGCTCGAGGCGCTGCTGGGGCGCATGACGCGCATTCCGGCCGATGGTTATAAGGTCGTGACCACGGCGCGCAAGCCTTCGGACTACGGCCGCGTGCTGGCGCTGGCCAGAGCCCACCCGCGCACGCCGCTGGTGGTGCTGGCCATGGGCGAGTTGGGATTTCCCAGCCGGGTGCTCTCGGCCTCGTTTGGCGGGATGTACACCTATGCCGCTCCAATGGCCGCACACGGCACCGCGTCCGGACAGGTTTGCGCGCGCCAGTTGCGGCACCTCTACCGGGTGGAGAAGCTGTCGCGTTCCAGCCGGATCTACGGAGTAATTGCCGACCCGGTGCGTCACTCGATTTCTCCGGCCGTACACAACCGCGCTTTCCAGTACCGGCGCCTTGAGGCTGTCTATCTACCCTTCCTGGTGGCGCCGGCGCAAATGCGGGATTTCTTCGGGCTGGCTGAGAGACTGCCAGTCGCCGGCTTCAGCGTGACCATCCCCCATAAGCAGAGGATCCTGCGCTACCTGGATATCGTGGACCCTTTGGCGCGCCGCATTGGAGCGGTCAACACGGTGTGGCGCAAGGCCGGCAAATGGCGCGGCGCCAATACGGACGCGGTGGGCGTCACGATCCCGTTGGGGAATGCGCTACGCCTGCACAACGCTTCAGTCCTGATCGTGGGCAACGGCGGCGCGGCGCGGAGTGCGGCGTGCTCGCTTTCCGATGCCGGCGCGCGTATCGCGCTGGTGGGACGCAATGCGGACCGAGTGCGGTCCCTGGCAAAAATTTGCGGCGCCGAGGCGGTCCTTGCCGAACAACTCGAGCAACGCTATTTCGACGCCGTGGTGCACGCTACGCCGCTGGGCATGTTCCCGCACGTCAACGAGTGCTTCTTCAATGGGCGTATTCCCGCGGATGTGGTGCTCGACATGGTTTACAATCCGCTTGAGACCGAGCTTACGCGGCGCGCGAGGGCGCAGGGCAAAACGGTTATCTCGGGCATGCAAATGTTTATCGAGCAAGCGGTACGGCAATTCGAGATCTGGACGGGCGAGCCGGCTCCGCGCGCCGTCATGGAGAAGGCCGCGATGGAGGCACTGCAATGCATAGGATAAAGAGCAAGATGACACGCCGCCAACTGGCTGGCGCGATGTTAGCGGCGACAGCGGCCGCGCAGGCGCCGCCGTCCGCGCCGACGACTCCGGCAGGGGAGTTGCAAGCCGCGCAGGAGCAGAATCACCGCAGTGGCGAGACGCTGGCCAAGGTCAAGGTCCCGATGGACACCGAGCCGGCCTTCCACTTCACCGCTTGAGGCAATCATGGCGGCAATAGATAGCCAGGTATTCTTCGCCAGCATCCCGGAGCTGAGCGCCATGCTGCGGGCTAAGCAAGTCACCGCGGTGGAGCTGGCCCGGGCGTTCGGCACGCGCCTCGCGACTCTCGGCCCGCGTTACAATGCGCTGGCGCTGCCGCTTACGGAGCGGGCCATACGCCAGGCAAAGGCGGTGGATGGCGACATCAAGCGGGAGCGGTTGCGCGGCCCGCTGCAAGGCATTCCGTATGGCGCCAAGGATCTGCTGAGCGTGGCCGGCCACCCTACCACGTGGGGCGCGCGGCCCTACGCCGCCCAGGTCTTCGACTATGACGCCACGGTGATCCAGAAGCTGGAGCACACGGGCGCGTTGCTCGTCGGTAAACTGGCCATGGTGGAACTGGCTGGTGGACCCGGGTACCGCTCAGCCTCCGCGTCGCTCACCGGACCGGGGCTGAATCCATGGGATCGAGGCCGCTGGTCGGGCGGCTCCTCGAGCGGTTCCGCCATCGCGGTGGCTGCCGGCCTGGCGCCCTTCGCCATCGGTTCGGAGACTTCCGGTTCGATCCTCACGCCGGCCGCGTATTGCGGGGTGACCGCGCTGCGGCCCACCTACGGCCTGGTGAGCAGGCACGGCGCCATGCCGCTTTCCTGGACTTTGGATAAACTCGGGCCGTTCTGCCGCTCCGCCGAAGACTGCGGCCTGGTGCTGGAGACCATCGCGGGAGGCGACAAGCACGATCCCGGTTCGGCCGGCAAGAGCTTCTATTACACGCCGCAGTACGCGCGGAAGATCGGCGATCTGCGCATAGGCTTTGCGCCGGTCGATTTCGCCGAGTGGCCCGAGGACGCGGCACGCCCTGCGCTTCAGCAAGCCCTTGTAGTGATGCGCAGTCTCGGGGCGAGCATGGTGGAGACGAAGCTGCCCGATTTTCCCTATGGTCCAACGATCGGGACGATTATTGCGGCGGACGCTGCGTCCGTTTTCGAGCCCCTCATCACTAGCGGCAAGGTAGAGGAACTGGCGGACCAGAAGCAGATCGCCGGATTGAAGGCCGGGCTGGAGATTCCGGCCAATACATACTTGAAGGCCATGCGGGTGCGCAGACTCGCGCAGCAGGAGATATTCAAGCTCTTCCTGGACGTGGACGTATTGCTGGCTCCAGCCCGTCTGGGTCCGGCGCCGCAGATCAGCGAGCCGCTGGACCGCCATCCGGACACCGCCACACCCAAGGATCATGGTCTCACCGCACTGATTCCGGCGGGCAACCTGGCCGGAATGCCGGCGTTGTCGCTGCCGTGCGGTTTCGCAGGCAATCTGCCAGTGGCCGTGCAGTTGGTCGGCCCACCTTTCTCGGAGAACACGCTGCTGGCTGTCGGCAAGGAATTCCAGAGCCGTACGGACTGGCACAAGCGCAAGCCACCGGACGTGGGATAGGCGTGGCAAACTCCAACGATGAAGCACAGATTCCTCATTCACGAGTTGAATCACACCGTCCTGTTAGTGGACATTACTGGAATCGGCTTGCCCACGGAGATCTACCCGTACGAGGGCAAGTCACACTCTGTGCCTACTCTTCGGTTCAAGCTGGCGCGACGCTGAACGGTATCTGCTTGGCTTGGGGGCTAACCTGGAAGCTCTGAATATCCTCCGGAAGACCAGCGTTGGTGTCTTGACAATCACGTGACACTGAGCTTTCGATTGACGCAGCGCTAGACCTAAACCCGGATCTCCAGTGGACAACGTCATGCTGCCATACAAGCCGAGGATACGAGCATCGCGACTGAACAGGCGTGGCGCGCGCTTCCGCGCTCCGCTGCCCGGCGGAAAACCGGCGAACTGAAGTTCGCCGCGGCAAGCTGAAGCTTGCGCCACGGGGCTACAGACGGTTGATTAAACTGGCCACGTAGCCTGCGCCGAAACCGTTGTCGATGTTGACGACGGTCACATTGCTGGCGCAACTGTTCAGCATGCCCAGCAAGGCCGCCAGGCCGTGAAAGCTGGCGCCATAGCCGATACTGGTGGGGACACCGATCACCGGGCAGGAGACCATGCCGCCGACGGCGCTGGGCAGCGCGCCCTCCATGCCTGCGCAAACCACGATGACACGCGCTTCGGACAGCCTCCCATGATTGCTCATCAATCGGTGTATGCCGGCCACGCCGATGTCGTGGATGACGTCCACTTCGTTCCCCATGACTTCCGCGGTAACCTGCGCTTCTTCGGCCACCGGCATGTCGCTGGTGCCAGCGCTCACGACCGCGATCTTGCCTTTGCCGCGCACGGTCTTGTCCCGCCAGAAACGGATGGCGCGGGAAAGCGGGAAATATTCGGCGGATTCGAAGCGCGCGGCGACGCGGGCGGCGGTATCGGGATCCGCGCGGGTGATGAGCACGTTCTGCGCATTATCCAGCAAGCTACCGGCAATGGCGATGACCTGCTCCGGCGTTTTGCCCTTGGCGAAAATCACCTCCGGCATGCCGTGGCGCAGGGCGCGATGATGGTCCACCTTGGCGAAGCCCAGGTCTTCAAACGGCATGTGGCGCATGCGGTGCAGAGCGCCGTCCACATCCATCGCGCCTGCCCGCACCTGCTCGAATAGCGACCGGAGCTGCTCCTCGTCCATAGGGCCAGAATAGCAGCTTCGCCAAAATTTCCGGCAACGTGGCTTGAAGCTGGTACACCGCGCGCCTTATACTGACCACGTGGGTGGCCGCCGAAGGCTCGTTATCTTGCATGGGCAGCATTGTCAGCGTGCCTGCCCGGGATGCTACACGCACAGCCCGCGGCTTACACCGTTTACGTACCTAACTCAGGACCGGTGTCCAAACTCGCATGGCATGTTACATATGCTTCCACCGACGCGGGCTTCACGGACAACGCCGCTGCACCGGCCGTCTTGGGCGGCTGGGAAGTGACCGTTGCTTTTGACGTGGGGCGCTGCGGGATTTACTGTGCTTATCGGCGAAAACCGGATGCATGGGGCCGCACACCTATGCTGGATCTTCTGCTGCCGCCCGTCACCGCGATCGAGGTTTATAAGGACTCGGTATCGAAGCCCGCGACGGTGATTGTGGATCCCGCCGGAGTCAGGCTCCCGGCTGTTGCGAAGAATGTTGGCGTGGCCCCGGAAGAGCTTTGCTTGCCGGGAAAGAGACTCTTCACAACGGTGAGCCTTCAGGCAGACAATCGGGTTTGTACTTCATCCGAAGTATCGTCATTTGCTTCCAACGATAATTATCAGGCCGCCTTTCGCGCGGCAGCGCCTCTGCGTATTTAGAATATCTCCAGGCTCTGGCTCAGTTTCAACCGACGAAGAATGGAGGTATTTATGAATTTGCAGATGACAGATCGCGATCGAACGCTATGCCTGCATGCCGCGGCGAAGCGCCTTCAGATGCCGGAGCGGACTCTGCGCTACCAGGCAAGCCGCGGATGGATTCAAGGCGCGTTCAAACAAGGAAAGCTCTGGAAGTTCTGGCTTTCGGCCCTCGCGCTGCCGGCAGCGTACCTGGCAGCGCCCGCGTGCGCGCCGGCCGCCATCACCGCAGCGGCGTCACGGAAGGCCGCCCCAGGCTTTACGCTGACTGACTCCAGCGGCGCGCCGGTCAGGTTGTCCGATTACAAAGGCAAGGTGGTGCTGCTCAATTTCTGGGCGACGTGGTGCCACGGGTGCAAACTCGAGATTCCCTGGTTTATGGAATTCGCGAACCGTTACAAGGACGGGGGGCTGGTGGTCATCGGTGTTTCGATGGATGACGACGGATGGGAATCGGTGAAGCCGTACGTCGAACAGAAGAAGATGAACTATCCCGTGGTGATTGGCAACCAAGGCCTGGCCAAACAATACGGGCTCGGTTCCATGCCGATGACGGTGCTGATCGACCGCAACGGTAAGATCGCCACGTCCACTTCGGGAATGGTTGATAAGGGCGGCTGCGAGAGCGAGATCCGTACTCTTCTTCGAGAGTGAGGCGTTTCAGAAATCGAGCGTATCGCCGACGTGCAGGCCCAATCGCTGCGCCTCGCCGCCGCCCAACTCCAGCACGAATTGCGCCTGCTGATGCCCGCCGTAGTTGGCGCACTGGCTGGCCTTGGTCTTGCACGGCGGCGTATCGGCGGAGATCTCCACGATGCGCCGGCTCGAGTCCATCCAGAGCATATCGAGCGGAATCCTCACCTGGTACATCCAATACGGGTACAGACCCGGCTTCTGGTGGATGAAGAGCATGCCGTGGCCGCGCGCGAGCGAGTCGCGAAACATCATCCCTTTTTGCATGTCGATCGGATCGATCTCGACTTCGGCGCGAATCTCCTGCCCGTTCGGCAGTTTGACGGTACGCATCCGGAGTACTTCAGGGCCGGCGGTTTCGGGGCCCCCGCAGCCGGCGGCGAGCAGGCTCAAGAGCATCAGCGGCAAAAAATAGCGCATGCGATAAAATGGTAGCCGCTTTTGAAGACCATGTGGAAACGCATCCGGCTCACGCTGGAAATGATCAAGTTCGAGCATTCCGTGTTTGCGCTGCCATTCGCGCTGACTGGCGCGCTGCTGGCCGTTCGCCAGGGCGGCCTGAGCGCGCGCGAGGCGTGGATCAAGACCGGCTGGATCGTGGTGGCCATGGTGGGAGCGCGCTCGGCGGCCATGGCCTTCAACCGCCTGATAGACGCCCCTATCGACGCGCGCAACCCGCGCACGCGCATGCGGCACTTGCCCGCCGGCGTGCTCTCGCGCGGTTTCACCTGGGGCTTTGTAGCGGCCGTGGCGCTGGTCTTCATATTCGCGGCGCGGGAGCTGAATCCGCTTTGCTTCCGGCTCGCGCCGGTGGCCTTGGGAATCGTATTTTTCTACTCGTTCACCAAGCGGTTCACGTCGTTTTCGCACCTGGTGCTGGGTTTCGCGCTGGGGGTGGCGCCGTCGGCGGCCTGGATCGCGATGCGCGGCTCGCTCGACCCGCGCATCCTCTGGCTGACCGCGGCCGTCACCTTCTGGACCGCCGGCTTCGACGTCATATACGCCTGCCAGGATTACGAATTCGATTCGGTGGAGGGTCTCTTCAGCCTGCCGCGGCGGCTGGGCATCGCTGGCGCGCTGCGCGTGGCGCGCTTGTTCCACGTGCTGATGGTGGCTTGCCTGTTGGCGCTGGTATACACGCTGGGGCTGGGCGCGCTGAGCCTGGCGGGCGTGGCAGCGGTCACCGGCCTGCTGATTTACGAACACAGTTTGGTCAAAGCGAACGACCTCTCGCGCGTGGATGCGGCCTTCTTTACGATGAACGGCTACGTCAGCATGCTATTCTTTGTGTTTTGGGCTGCCGATTTCCTATGCAAATTGTAATTGACGATCCGCGGCTGAAACCGATCCTGGAGAAGGTGGAGGCGGGCGTTCGTCTGTCCTACGAAGACGGGGTGACGCTTTACCAGACTCCGGACATTCTATCCGTGGGCTACATGGCGAACCTGGTGCGCGAGCGTTTGCACGGCTCGATCACTTACTTCAACGTGAACCGGCACATCAACCCGACGGACGTGTGCGTGGCTAGTTGCCGGTTGTGCGCCTTTGGCAAGCGGGTGAAGGATCCCAAGGCGTACACCATGTCGCTCGAAGAGGTGTGGCATCGCGCGGGCGAAGGCTGGACGGAAGCGGTAACCGAGTTCCATATCGTGGGTGGGCTGCATCCGGAACTCACTTTGGACTGGTATTGCGAGATGTTGCGCGGGCTGAAGGACCGGTTCCCGCAGGTGCACTTGAAGGCGTTCACGATGGTCGAAGTCGGGTACCTGGCGCAGCGCGCGAAGATTTCGGTGCGCGAGGTGCTGGAGCGGTTGCGGGATGCCGGCATGGATTCTCTGCCGGGCGGCGGCGCTGAGATTTTTTGCGACCGCGTGCGGCGCATCATCTGCGACCACAAGATCACCGGCGAGCAGTGGCTGGAAACCGCGCGCACGGCGCATCTGCTCGGGCTGCGTTCCAACTGCACGATGCTCTACGGTCACATCGAGAATGACGAGGACCGCGCGGACCACCTGGTGAAGCTGCGCGAGTTGCAGGACGAAACCGGCGGCTTCGTGACGTTTATTCCGCTGGCGTTCCATCCGGATAACACGGCGCTGCAGCATATCTCGAAGACCACAGGATTTGCGGACATCAAGAACATCGCGGTAGCGCGGTTGATGCTGGACAACATACCGCACATCAAGGCCTACTGGATCATGATGACGCCGCGAATTGCGCAGGTGGCGCTGCGGTTTGGGGCGGACGATATCGACGGCACGGTCGTGGAGGAGAAGATCTACCACGACGCCGGGGCTACCACCAGCCAGTCGCTGCGGCGGAGCGAGTTGCTGCAATTGATCCGCAAGGCGGGGCGCGAGCCGGTGGAGCGCGACACGCTGTACCGGCCGGTGACGCGGACGGAGTCGACGTTCACCGTGTTGGTGTGAGGGGGCTGAGCGTCTTTCTGGGTGGCATGGAGACGGTGGCGCGCGCCCAGACTCTCGGCGGAAAGTGACGGGTACGGCCGATATTGCGCCTGAGGTTTCCGACAAACGTTCGATGCGATCATGATGCTGGAGGAGGGGCTGGACTTGGGGGCGGCGCGGGGCGGCCGTACAAGTTCATATACAGGCTATCGGGTCGAACTGGTTGTACCCCTGCACCTCTAACCACCGGAAAATGGAAACGATCTCCGTTCCCTTCTTGAAGTAGAGAAAACCGTCGCTTTGCTCTCTGTCGCATCGGCTTCAACTTTCACTCTTGGTCCTTTCCTTGAGACGGACGTGAGAATATAGCATGAAGGCCAGCGCGGCATAAACGTCCTCATCCCTTCAGCTTGTGTTTCAAGACTTGGTAGAGCGTGTACAGGAAACTGATCAGGAGCGTCAGCCGGAATGCGTAATATTCGATGAGGTCGAACCAGTCGAAATTGGGCAGCGGCATGAAATCTCCTTCTCAGCAGCTATCAAGAGTCTACCGCCGAGAGCGCTGGAAATGGCGACGCTTCAATACGATGTTATGTATTATCAATTGGTTACACGGATCCTTAGTTGTAAAAAGGGAGTCAACACCTTGGATTGGCAATCAGAACAGGAGCCTCCAAGCTCTGTCTTCGGGCCGGGACGATGGGCCGCTAGACGTTATTTCATGGTTGGTACTTGTTTTCAAGGTAGAGTCCAGCATCCTCTTTACTCGAATCCAAAGCAGGCTTCCCTTGACTCTCATCTTTAGGCGCTCCGGACGATGCTGCGAATTGGCTTCGCATTTCGGGCCGTTTTGTTGCAAATAAAAGGATGAATTGGGTTCGCTCCGTCACTTTTTGTGTTCCGAGGCGCCTCGTTCGACGCAGCGACCGGCATCGAATCGGGTTCGCTCCGCGGGTTTCTACGCGGACAGTCCGTGCCTTGACGCAGCGGCTGACGGCGGGGGGCGCTCCGGACGATAGCTGCGAATTGGCTTCGTATCGTGAGTAGTTTTGTTGTAAATAAAGGGTGAATTGGGTTCGCTCCGTCACTTTTCATGTTCCGAGGCGCCTCGCTCGACGTCAGGCCGCTGCGTATTGGTTTGCAAATCGAGGGCTGATTGTCAAAGATCGGGCAGGCGTGACCACAGAACACCTCGCGGCGAGTGCGGGGAACCTGCTGGCGACGATAAGCGCTCCGCCAACCCGCGACCACGATAGCACGGCATCGGCATAGCGCGGCGCACTGCTGCTGCAAAAGTGCTGTAATAAAAACAGTTAGTCGAGATCTGGGCGCGTCATCGGACTGCTTGGTTGGCAGGCGGAAGCGCCTGCCCCGCCGGCTGGCTGGGTAACGCCGCGGGGAGCGCCGACTCGCGCGTCACTTTACCGACGCGGGCCTCGGTGAGCGATACGTGATTGGCGGAAAGCAGCGCGCCGATCGTCCGGTCGAGAGCGAGGCGCGCCGTCGTGTAGGCCACCAGCCCCGCGACCTCCGTGGATTGGGCGGCTGTAAGGTCCCGCTGTTGCAGGACGACGTTGTAAGGGATCGATGCGCCTAATGCGAATCTCTTCTGCTCGCTCGAGAATAATTGCTCCTGAAGGATCCGGTTCCGGACGGCGGCATTGTAGCGGGCGCGCGCCTGACGCAAGGCGATGACGTAGTTGAGGACGTCCACCTCCACTTGGTGGGCGTCCTTCTGGGTCGTCAACTGGGTCTGGCGGAAGGACAACTGATCGATCGCGTAATCCGCCTGCGCCTGTCTGTTCCGCAGCGTCGCGGCGTAGTATCCGGCAATCGCTTCGGTGGGGTAGGCGAGGCTGAATACCTGCTGCAGGGCGGTGCCAATTCCGCCAACGACCGCCGGGTTCGGCCCGTAGTTTTGCCCGTTGAACGTGATCGTATGACTCACCCCGGACAACCCCGCCTGGCTCTCGCTTGCGAACACGCCCATATTCGGCAGGACTCCGTTGTGAGTACCCAGGTTCGAGACTGCGGCGGTCTTTTCATTCTCCCGATCGGTCATCAGATCCGTACGGTTGGCGAGGGCCTGCTTCACCAATTCTTCAAGTGGAGGAACGTCGTCATGTTCGGGAATCGTCATGTGGTCGACCAGCTCGATGCGCGCGTTAGATAGGACCGGGTCGGCGGTTCCGGTGCGGCTCAACAGGTTTTTCAGTTGAACCTCCTGCTGACGGCGGGTAGTCTCCGTGTCCACCACGGCCTGCTGGCTGGTGACTAATTGGCTCTCCGCATTGATGAGGTCGGAGGGCGCCAGCGCTCCGAGTCTGACTTGCTCCTTTACGTTCGACAGGAATGTGCCGGCGACATCCGCCGCATTCCGCTTGGCCTTGGCGTCTTCGTCACTCGCTTCCAGGTTATAGTAGCTGCTCAAGACCTGGTAGACCAGGTTAGTCACCTGCGTTTGAAACGCCACATCGGAGATACCGGCGTTCATCTTCGCCACGGTAATGAAGCGGGCGTTGACCGCGATACCGAAGCCCTGCAGGAATCCTTGCTGGAAAGTGAACGAGAGACTGGGGACGGAGGATGGGTTCAGGACATCGGTAGGGGCATTCTCGTTCAGGTAGATGTCGGTGTAACTCACAGTGGCGGAACCACCTGTCAGCAACCCCTGTGTGTAGGTGACCGAGTTGACACGCGTGGAGTCGACCAGGGTGGCGGTGCCGCTCAGGGTCTGGACGGGCTCGAGGTTGGTGGTATGGCTGAGCGTGGTGGTTTCCTGAATGATGGGGTCCAAGGTTTGGGTGACCGGGCCAATTTGCTGGATCGAAGTGCTCGAAGTCGAGGCGCTTCTGGTGCTGGACCCAGGGAGGACGATGCCGGCCGACGCCTGGCTACCCGCCACGCCTTGCCCGAGGGCCGACGCGCCGACTTGTGCAGAGTTGGCCGGTACGCCAGGCAGGGCGCCGCCCGCCTCGGCGCGGGTAACGTTCCACCTTGCGATGAGCGGATTGTAGCGCGCCACCTCGATATCGATATTGTTTTCCAGGGCCAGCGCGATGGCATCCTGGACGGTGAGATAGAGGATACCGGCGCGCACCAACTCGTTCAGCCGGGCGGAGTTCGCCAACCGGGCCGGTGGAACGTCCACCGCGAAATAAGAACGCACGATAGCCGGCATGGGAGGCTTGGTGGGCGCAATGGAGGAGACCCCGGCTTGCTGGCCCCATGTGAGCGATGCGGGGCAGGTGAGGCAGAGGGCCACGGCCAGGCATTGGCGGATAGCGGACCGGATCATTGGCGTTCCTCCCTGGGCAGTTCCGCCGGCAATGTGGACGCCTGGGAGAGACGCCCATGCAAGGCTTCATCCACCGAGATGTGATTGACTTCGAGCGTGGCGCCAAGGGCTTGATCGAGGGAGATGCGCGCGTGCGTGTAATTGGCCATGCTCTGAACTTCCGCACTCTGGGCGGTGGCCAGGTCCCGCTGGTCCTGCACCACCTGGAAAGAGACGGTGGCGCCCAGCCTATACCTCTTTTGATCGCCCGCCAAGGTCTCTTCCTGAAGGACGCGGGATTTCACGGAGGCCGCATAGCGGGAGCGGGCTTGCTGCAGGCCGATCAGAGCGTTCTGCACATCCACGTGGATCTGATTGACGTTCTTGCGCAGATTCAGCTCGTTCTGGCGCAACTCCAGCATACTGGTGGCGTAGTCCGCCTGGGCGGCCCGGTTGCGCAGCGGTATGTTGAGCGAAATTCCCGCCGAGTAATTGGGATAGTTTCTGCGGGCTATCTGGGAAAGCAGATCGCCATATCCACCCGTGCTACCCATGGCGAACGGCGTACCAGTAATTTGTCCGACCAGGCCGTTATTGGTTAGTTCCGTGAACGCCTGCAGGGTAGGTTTCAGCTCGTTCTTGATCCCCACCAGATTCATCTGGTTGCTCTCCAGGTTGAGGCGGGCCTGAGCCATCTCGGGGCGCTTACTGAGCGCCTCCTGGATCAGATCTTCCAGCGGCCGGATTTCATCCCGATCGGGAACTTCGATCTTATCGAGGGGAACGAGGTGGACGCTCGTCAGACCGGCGGAAGCGACGCCGTTGCGGCTCAAGGCGTTCTTCAAGACCGTCTCCTGTTGCAGCAGATTGGTCTCGGCGGTCACGAGATCCTGCTGGCTGGCGTATAGCTGGGATTCCGCGCGCGTGATTTCGATGGGCGCCGCCGTACCGAATTCCACCAGCTTCTTGTTGTCCTCCAGGAGCTGCTGCGCCGTGGCCACTTCGCGCCGGCGCGCGCGCACGTCTTCATTGAAGCTCACCAGATCCCAATAGAGATTCAGCGCCGCGGAAACGGTGGTCATCACCTGCTGTTTGAATTGCAGATCGCTGACTTTCACATTGTTCTTTTGGACGCGAATGTTGCGGTCGTTGACTGCCCGGCCGAAGCCGTAGAGCAGATTCTGAGTGAGCAGCAAGTCCACGAAGCCGGAGGTGAACGGATTCAGGTTATAGTCCGGGCTGTTGACGCGCGTGTACCGGCTGGCGTAAGTCAGTTGCGCGTTTAATCCGAAGTCAAAGGTCTGGATATACTGCGCCTGATAGCTGCGCGTCGATGTAATCAACGTGGGAACTCCCGTGGCCACAATGTTGCTTTGCGGTGTGCTGGAGTGGGCGAAACTGGCAATACCGACGAAGGAGGGGTCCAGCGTAGGAATCGGCGGTCCCAACTGGGTGACAATACCACCGCCGGAGCTTACGCCGGTACCGGCGCTGAGGGTGCTGGTGGTGTTCGCGCTGATGCCTTGCAGACTGACGCTTTGGGGGCCGGCGGCCACCGGCAGGCCGACGCTTCGCAACACGCCGCCGCCCTGGGCGCGCAGGAGAACTTCTTTTTGAAGCAAGGGGCCGTAGCGCTGAATTTCCACATCGATGTTGTTTTCGATGGCCAGCGCCACCACGTCTTGCGCCGTCAGATAGAGGTTCCCCGCGCGTAAGAGCGAGGCCAGCCGGGAGGAATTATCCAGCCGGATAGGCGGAACGGTTCCGGCTTGATAGGGACGGGTGAGGAAGCCCAGGCCGCCCGTGGCAGGCCGTATGCTGATTTCGGTCTGGGCGAACGCACAAACGGAGAGCCAGAGGATAATCGACAAGATTCGAACAGGTGTTTGAGATCGTTTCATTTGAGATTAACCGTCTTTACGAGCCGGGCGACGCCGGGACTTTTTGGCGCGCGCACAGCTTGCGCAATGATGACGCGCGAACCACTAGTTTATTACGCTTGCGCGCCGCCGTTTGTTCAATGAGAGGGACCGGGCATCCAGCCGGCCAGGAGGGCACGCCGAGAGGCGCCTTATTGCGGGCCGGCGCCCCACTTGATCGTAAAGTCTTCCTTCTCGTCCACAATGGTGTAATCCGCGGGCGGCTGGAACAGGCTGGGGTCCGGCTCGGAGCGGCTGAGGTTGGTCAGCTTCTCCGTGTGCTCTCCGGATCTTGGGTCATTGTTCTTAATGAGCACAGGGACTTGCAGTTCGGGCGATCTCCAACTCTCGTTCACGATGCTGAAAGGGCGATCGTTGCCCTTGGCGCCTTCCGGCCAGGTGGTGGTATGGCGCGTGCCCTCGGCCTGCACTCCCTCG
>Ga0181532_10002072_pt1 | contig 18869 bp, 11 predicted proteins | sample PEATcosm2014_Bin_33_FD_119768 | JGI IMG/M metagenome (GOLD analysis project Ga0181532, IMG submission 119768) | Peatland microbial communities from MTU Mesocosm Facility, Houghton, MI, USA - PEATcosm2014_Bin11_30_metaG | ecosystem: Environmental > Terrestrial > Soil > Wetlands > Peat | place... | reverse complement strand
AGCGAGCACGCTATGCCACCGATTGTGAAAGAGTCTGAAACTGCGGTTGCAACGCCATCCTCTGCCGCTCCGGCCACCACGGTTGCGAAGACGAAGGACGAATCCACGGCGCGCCCGCAACCCGTTGCGCTGGAAATACCGGTAACCGTCAACGGCGCCCGGACCGTCGAGGGCTCCGACAAGCGCGAACCTTTCTCTGAAAACACCAAGACTGTTCTGGTTTTCGTCCACGGCGCTGTGATTCGTCTGGCTTCCTCACTGGCGCCCGGCCAACTCGTTTTCCTTACAAATGAAAAGACCAAGAAGGAAGTCGTCTGCCAGGTCGTCAAGTCGAAAAACTATCGTAGCGTGACGGGATACGTGGAACTCGAATTCACTGAGCCTGCTCTCGGTTTCTGGGGCATGCGTTTCCCCTCTGATCGCTTGTCTCCCGCTCCTTCCGTCGCGCCTCCCGCGCCTCGCGCCGTTGCACCGATCGTTTCTGCTCCGCCCAAGGCCGTTCCGCCGCCATCCGCTCCTCCAGCAATCGCAAAACCCCCGGCTCCAGTGGCGTCGGTTCATCCTGCAGCTTCCGTTCCTGCGGTCCCGAAACCCACTGTTGTGGCACCACCGCCTGCACCGCCTGCGCCGCCTGTTGTGGTCGCACCAATCATTCCTCCGCCGCCGCACGCGACCCCGGTTTCTCCTGCGCCCGTGAACAGCGCCGCGCCGCTCCCCGCAGCTGTGTCCGCAACACTGGAATCCGTCCTCAAGAGCCCTATAAACCCACTAAGCCCCGCGCCCGATTTCGCGGCCGCCATTTCTTCGCTCTTCGACGCTCCGGCCGTTCCAGCTGTTAAGCCAGCGGCCACGGAGCCGCCGAAGAGTGCAGTTGCCACAACGCCTGGCGAATCTTCCAGCGATCAGCTGAAGCAGCAAACCGCGCGCCTTCAGGAACAGTTGGGATCTCTTCTCTTCACCGAAACTCCCGCTGCCCGGCCTCCTGCTCCGATTCCTGCAGCCACCCCGAAACCATCGGTTCCTTTGCCAGAGGTTGCCGATAAACTTCTGCAACTCGCACACTCCGACGTGAAGCCCGCAACGCCACCCGAAATCAAGACGGCTGCCCCAGTTCGCAACTTCGCGCCTGCCTCGCTGGCGGTCGAAGAGGTCAAGATTCCATCCTGGCTCGCTCCTTTGGCGCGCGAATCCGAATCCACCACGGCCGAAGTCGCTCCCGAACTTCCTCCACTTTCCGATTCCTTGCCCGCTTCTGCGTCTTCGTCTAACGGAGTTCTCTCGGAATCCATTCCTGAGACTCACCACCGCTCGCACAGCGCGGTTTTTGGCGGGCAGTTGCTTGGCGAAAACGCCACTGCAACTCCGACCCCTGCCTCCGGCTCAAAGAAAGGCCTCATCATCGGCATTGCCGCAACACTTCTTCTTGCAGGTGGCGCTTTTTGGTACTCGCGCCAGCCGGACAATCTGATCTCCAGTCTGCTGGCTTCGAAGTCCGCGCCGGTGCCGGCCCAAAATTTCACGCGAACCAGTGCCCCTGCTTCCACCGTGCGGCCTACGGTTCCAGATTCCCCCAGCATCGTTAAGCCGGCTCCCGCCCCTGCGAGTTCTGCGGTAGTGGTGCCCAGCGAGGCTCCGACGCACGTCGTGGCAACGCCAGCGCCGCCCCCTGCGCCTGCCGCCAAAAGTTTCAGCACCGCGACGCATAGTGCTCCTGCTGTCGAGCCGCCAGCAAAGCCCACTGTCGGTGAAGTCCACCTGGCGACTCCTGTCCTCAATCGGCCTGAAGAATCTCAGTCCGGCAACGATGCCGAACCCACAATCGACTCCAATCCAGCTTCCAATACTGATCCCTTGGCGGGTCTGGCTGCCGGCCATGGCAAGGAACCCACTGCTCCTGTCCCGATCGGGGGAGACGTAAAGCAAGCTCGTTTGCTCAAATCGGTTCCTCCGATCTATCCGTCAACCGCACGCACGCAACATATTTCGGGCGCGGTCAAAATTGATGCGCTAATCGATGCCAACGGAAATGTCAGCTCCGTAACGGTTCTTTCTGGCCCCGGAATGCTGCACCAGGCGGCGCTGGTAGCTGTCAAGCAGTGGAAGTACGAGCCGGCGCAACTGAACGGCAAACCGACTCCCGTCCATCTGACCGTCACCGTTCAATTTCACGGCCAGTAACGCACCACGGCATTCCCCACTCCTTATCGCAATCCACTCGGTGTCGTCCGGGAACATACCCGCGCGATGCATCTTGCTCTAACCTGTGCGGTCCTCTCTGTTCTCTGTTCGCGCGCTTAGCCGCACACTGTGCGATCCCGTTCGAAGCAGCACTGAACTTTCCTCATTCACGGGTGCTGCTCCGCCTTGCGAATGCTCACTCCCCTTCGTATACTGGCCACCCGGCCTTCTGGCAGCTCTGGCGGGTGGGTAGCCCGCCGCCACGCAACCCATTTGGCCATTCTTTCCGCGCCTGCGCGTCTCTCACAGGCCGAATTTCGCGGTCCCGTTGGCGCCAGGGCGGTCCAACGGGGCAGAGGAGACTTTTGCATGCCCCAAACGCTTGTGCCTGAGGAAATGAATGTTTACCAAAACGCTGAAGCGCGTTTTGAAGTGGCCGCGGACAAATTGGGCCTCGAACAGGGTCTCTATCGTTACCTGAAATATCCCGACAAGGAAATTACGCTGTACATCCCCGTCGGCATGGACAACGGCCAGCTCGAAGTTTTCATCGGCTACCGCGTCCTTCACTCCACCGTCCGCGGTCCCGGCAAGGGAGGCATCCGTTTTGCTCCCGACGTCAGCCTCGATGAAGTCCGCGCCCTCTCCGCCTGGATGACCTGGAAATGCGCCGTGGTGGACATTCCGTTCGGGGGAGCCAAAGGCGGCATCATCTGCGATCCACGCAAACTTTCGCGTGGTGAACTCGAACGCCTTACCCGCCGCTACACCGCCGAACTTTCGGATTGGCTTGGCCCGGAGCGCGACGTCCCCGCTCCCGACGTCGGCACGAACGAACAGACCATGGCATGGGTCATGGACACCTACGCCATGCACGCCCGCCAAGCCACCAACGCCGTCGTTACCGGCAAGCCCATTGAACTCGGCGGCTCACGTGGCCGCCGCGAAGCGACCGGGCGCGGTGTGATGATCTGCGTGGACAAAGCCATGGCCAAGCTCGGCATGAAAAAAGAAAGCACGCGCGTCATCATTCAGGGCTTTGGCAATGTGGGTTCGCTCGCCGCGGATTTGATGCAGAAGGCCGGCTATAAGATCATTGGTCTTGCCGACATCGGCGGCGGCCTCTACAACGAAAAAGGGTTCGACGTTCCCAAAGTCATCGAGTGGGTCTACACGCAGAAGAAACCGCTGCAGGAATTTCCCGGGGGTGGCGTCAAGATGAGCTCCCGCGATGTTCTGTTTCAGCCTTGCGATGTCCTCATCCCTGCCGCCATCGAAAACCAGATCACCGAGCAGAATGCTCATAAGGTTCAAGCCAGAGTCCTCTGCGAGGGCGCCAACGGCCCCACCACCTGGCAGGCGGACGCGGTTATTGACGCGAAGGGCATTTTCACCATCCCCGATATTCTCGGGAATGCCGGCGGCGTCACGGTGAGTTACTTCGAGTGGGTTCAGGACCGGCAGGGCTTTTTCTGGCGCGAGAGTGAAGTGAACGAGCGACTCCTGGACGTGATGGAACGCTCCTTCGACGAGGTGGTTCGTTATGCGGAACTCCACCGCGTCAACAACCGGATCGCCGCGTATATGCTGGCGATCGACCGCGTGGCTTCCGCTCTAAAGTTGCGCGGCATTTACGCCTGATTTTTCTTGGATTTCTGCGGCGGCGCAGCAAACTCTTTGTCCTAGTTGGCGCGCGGTCGCATGATTTAGACTGATTCGGACCGTTTTGCGGTCAAGGAAGGAGTCCGTACCGTGGCCTCGGACTCGTCGCATGAACGTCTCTTACGCTTGGAAGATCAATACCGCGGCGAGATTTGCCGCGTGGGCCGCTGGATGCATGAACGCGGCTACATCGTCGCCGGTGAAGGCAACCTCTCTATCCGTCTGGATTCCGAACGCATTCTCACCACCCCCACCTGCGTCAACAAAGGCATGATGGGGCCCGAGGATCTTGTCATCACGGATATGGAAGGTACGCATCTCCAGGGCGACCGCAAAATCTCCTCTGAAGCGGGTATGCATCTGCTCTTCTATCGCATGCGTCCCGATGTCAACGCCATCTGCCACGGCCATCCTCCCACCGCCACGGGATTTGCGGTCGCGGGGCTCGGTCTTGATCAAGCCCTGCTCCCCGAAGTGGTCGTGGGCCTCGGTAAGGTTCCGCTGGTTCGTTATGCCACCCCCGGCACGCCCGATCTCTGCGCGGTTCTTGAACCCTACGTGCCGCACTACGACGCGCTACTCCTTGCCAATCATGGCGTCACCACCTGCGGGCCCGATCTGCTCACGGCCTTCTCCCGCATGGAAACGGTCGAGCACTTCGCGAAAATCACCCTGGCCGCGAAACTCGCGGGGGAACCCCAACTCCTCTCGACACGCGAGGTTGCCAAGCTTATGGCGGCGCGTGCCAAATATTTCGTCACGCCTCCTCCGGGTGGCGGCGCGGAACTGCCGGATACTTGCGACACAGGTGAATCCAACGCCGACGAAGTTACGCTCACGCGCGGCGAACTCGATGCCCTAATTGACGAAGCTGTGCGCAAAGACCGCGCCCGCCGCTAACCTGAATTCTTCAAATGAAAACGTGCGCGCCGCTTTTGTAGCGGCCGCTTTCTGAAGCGGGCGTATTTCCCTTAGGCGTGTAGGGACCAGTCTTCAGGCTGGATCGTCGCCGGGCTTTTCCTTGCGTTGATTCTCCGATACCTCAGGCTCTTCTGGCGTTTCCAGTAGACCCGCGCGCCCCAGTTCCCGATAGTAACCGGGCCGCGTGTGCCGGTAATGGTCCGCCGGAATTTTCCCGTTGAGCCATGCCGTGTCCATGGGATAGACGGTGGGGTCAAAGATCACTAGGTAGAAATGCCAAATCAAAATGGAAAAGGTAGCCAACAGCGCTTCATACCAGTGCACCGCCGTCGCGGCGTCGGCCACCCATTTTGGAAAATGACGCAGCGTGAAATTGTTGAACCATAGCAGAAAGCCGGTGAGCGCCATTACTCCGGTGCCCCACAGGAATGCCCAATATTCCATTTTTTCCGCGTAGTTGAACTTCGCGAATTTCGGCTCTTCCTTGCTTAGCCCCAGGTTGTAGCGGAAAACTTCCAAAATGTCCGTGGCGTCCTTGATCGTCGGAATCATCGCGCTGATAAACGTGCGGTCGCGCTTCTTCATCGCCAGGTGAATGAAGTGAAAGAGCGTCGATGCAATCAGCACGATCGCCGCGGTGCGATGCAATCCGCCACGCAATCCTGCGTTCGATTCCCACATCATCAGCGGGTGGGCCCACCAGCTATCCGGGTACTTCAGCGCAAACCCCGTCACCACAAGCGTGGGGAAGCTGATCATCACCCCCCAGTGCGCAATCCGGAATCTCAGGTTCATGCGCAATGCCACTTCGCTGGATTCCTGACGCGGCCGCCGCCGGATTAGTTTCGCCAGCAGGTCCAGCAGGTTGTGCAGCAGCATGAATCCCAGCGTGAACGGGATCAGCACCCAGTACGTCCAGCGAATCCATTTCACCACCGGATGATTCGGCCCCGCATTCGTTTGCACATGTACGGGCCCGATTGTGAATTTGGATTCCCCCACACCTTTGTGGCATTGGCCGCACGTTTTGGGCAGGTTTGCGGCATTAACGGTTGAGCGAGGATCGCTCGAAGGGAGAATGTCGTGTACGCCATGGCACGAAGCGCAATTTGCCGCGGTCAGTTTTCCGCCTTCGAGAGCCAAACCGTGATAGCTGCCGGCATACGATGGCAGGCGATCCGCTGGCAGATTATTGCGCAGGGCCAGCCGGGGATCGCCATGGCAACGCCCGCAGGTTTCCGCGGAAATATTGGCGGCACTTAGGGGCGAAGCCGGGTTGCTCGGGTCCAAAATCAGGTGTTCGCCGTGGCAGTCGGTGCAAACGGGTGCATCCCGCACGCCAGTCTTGACCGCTTCCCCGTGGACGCTCTCGTTGAACTGCCGGGCAATTTCCTGGTGGCATTGCCCACAGGTCTCCGGCACTTTCCAATGATTCACGTTGGAACGCGCATCGCGAGCAGGGTAAATATCGTGGCTGCCGTGGCAACTACTACAGTCCGCCGCCTTCTCGTTGCCCGAAGCCACCGCGCGGCCGTGAACGCTCTGTTTGTAAGACTCGACGGGATGAGCGATGGCAATTTTGTGTCGCGACAAAAATCCGGCATCGCTGTGGCATTTTGCGCAAGTATCCGCCAGGTTCTTGCGCGCCACTGTGGAGTCCGGCTCGCTCGGGGCCTTCACGGCATGAACGGCGCCATGGCAAGAGGTGCATTTGGGCGCATCGGGGTCGCCATTTTTTGCCGCTTGACCGTGGATGCTACCCGCAAGGGTTTTCACTTCGTCCGCATGACATTCCGTGCATTTGGCGGGAATGAGTGCGGCAGCGGAAGTCAATTCATGCACGCTGCCATGGCACGTGGCACACGCAGTTTCACCCAGAATCGCGTGCACGCTCCCGGCGAATGCCTTCACTTCATCTTCGTGGCACGTGGCGCACTGTACTTTGGCGATTTTAGCGGGGTGCGGAAAATCTTTAATGCTGGTATGGCAATCGGAACAGCCCAGAATCGCATGCGCGCTGGCCGCATGTTTCGCAGGATTGATGTAGATGTCCTTGCCTGTGTCCGACTTCATACCCGCCTGCCCATGGCACGCCAGACATCCCTGGTCAGCGGCCGAGGTAGCTAGAGCCAGAGTCAGATAAATCAACGCAACTAGCGTTGCACGCATTTCAGCACCCTTCTCCATGATTCGAGCGAAATTTGGCTCTAGCGGTACGCGAACAACATCGCATAAATGATCCACAGCACAATGCTGAATCCCACGGCCAGTGCCACCCAGCCGAAGGCTCGAACAGCGCGGATGACGATCCGGGGATAAGCCTCCTCCATTTTTTCCTCCAGCTTCCCTTCAGCCACCAGCGCTTCATACTCCCTTGGCTTGTCCCTTTTTAACTCTTCCAGTCGCATGCGCCCTGTGAATATGGTGATGTCCATGGGGAACTTTTCGGGCCGCAAGTGGGTATTGAAGAAATGCACGGTAAAGATGAAGCCCGTGGCAAGCAGGGCCTCGTCGCTGTGAATGATGGTGGCGACGTTTAGGAACCAGCCCGGTAAAAAACGCGTGAAGAACACCGGGAACCAAAGCGTGAGTCCGGTAGAGCCGATGACGGCGATCCCCCAAAACACCGCAAAGTAATCGAATTTTTCCCAGTACGTCCAGCGGCCATAGGCCGGCCGTTCGCCTCGGCCTACGAACCACTTTAGTGTGCCCACAAACTCGGCTAAGTCTCTCCGGGTGGGAATCATGCTGCTGGGTCCCAGCAGCAGCGCGCGCCACGAATCGTGTTGCTTTTTCTTCAAGCGGTACAGGTCCACAAGGTGCGTTATGAAAACTCCGAACATCACCACCGCAGCACTCCGGTGAATGTAGCCAGCGCTCTCGAATCCTCCGAGCAGATGAGAAAGCACTGCCGCCCATCCGGTGTAAGAGAACTTCAGGGTTAATCCCGTCAGCGCAAGGCACATGAAGCTCACGATCATGCAGATGTGCAGGATCCGCTGCAGGCGCGTGAAGCGGATGAATTGGCGTTCTGGCGGTCCGCCGTTAGACATCGGGGCTCTCCTCACTCGCGGGAGTTTCCGGCTTCGCTGCCGGTTGCTCGTCGGCGGCGCGCAATTCCCGGCGCATCTGGAAGGCCCGGGGCAGCCAGAGCAGTGTATGCACACCTCCCAGGACAAACGTTCCCAGCAACAAAGCAGTCATCCCCCAAAATGTGTAGAACAAAAATGGGTACTTGCGAGGGTCGTGGTGAGTGGCGTGCGTCAGGTATCCGGCAAAGCGGCGTGTCGCGCCCGCATGGCATTTCTGGCAAGTCGCCGCCACATTTGCCCGGCTGAGGTGCGAGCGTGGATCCGTCACCGCAAGAACGTCGTGAGCTCCGTGGCAGTCATAGCACTTTGCCGTTTTCGTGTAACCCAGCCGCGAAACTTTCCCATGATAGGTATCAAAATACGTTTTGGCGATTTCCGCGTGGCAGCGTCCGCACGTGTCCATGATGTCCAACCGGAAACCAGCCTCGTCGGTGCGCCGAATGGCGTGGGCGGTGTGGCAGTCATTGCAAACGGGCAGTTCCTTGGCCGTTCCGTTCACCCGTTTGGCATGGATGCTGTTCTCAAACTGCTCTTCGATGCCGTGATGGCAGCGGCCGCACGTGGCCGGCACGTTGGCTGCATTGACACTCGATTCCGGATCGGTCCGCGGCAGGACATGGTGAGCAGTGTGGCAACTCGTGCAGGTCGCCGTAACAGTCAGGCCGCCCTTCAGTAATCCCTGTCCGTGAATGCTTTCGGTATAGTTCGCGATGATTTCGTGTTGCCGTCCGGTATAACGCACCGCGGCCTTCTGGCCCTCCCGGTGGCACCGCGCGCAAAGTGAAGGAACATTGGTCGCAAAAGTTGGCGACTGTGGGTCCTGCTTGCCAAGCACTCCGTGGGTGCCATGGCATTCCTTGCAGGTCGGGGCATTCGGATCATTCTTGCCAACCAATTGGCCGTGGGTGCTGCTCACATACTGCTTGCCAACTTCATCGTGGCAGGATGTGCAGTCCACCTTGCGGGTAATGGTCTCGCAAGGTCGCACGCGCGAAGCGTTCACTTCGGAGTGGCACTGGCTGCAGGCAATTTTGGTGTGCTTCGAATGGCTCAACTCCCCCTGGTTGACGTACATGGATTGCCCGTCACGCGTGCGCTGCAACTTCTCGTCCCCGTGGCAATGCATACAGTCCGCATCGGCCATGCCCTGCGTATAAAAGACATTGCGAATCTTGTGCGGTTGATGGCAATCCACGCACGCGGGTAGGACATTGGCTTCCTTTTCCCACAGCTCTCCACGAATGATCTTCCGGTGTACCGATTCGATCAGGGAGTGGCATTTCGTGCAGGTGGCGGCAATGTTCCGGCGAGAGATAGAGGATGCGGAGTCGGTGTGGGGCAAAATCAAATGCGGCGTGTGGCAAGTCGCGCAGTTGGGGGCCACCGCGAGGCCCTTTTTCAGCAACGCTTCTCCGTGAATGCTCTCCGAGTAGTTCTCCAAAATGTTGTCTTGGGGAATGGGGCGGTTACGCTGGACTGGAGTTCCTTCGCGATGACACTGGCCGCAAACGAATGGCACTTTCAGCGGCGCTACCGCTGACCGCGGGTCCTTAACCGGATATATTTCGTGGTTCCCATGGCAATTCACGCAGCGGGGCGCCAGCGGGTCGCCGTGCGCAATGGCTTTTCCGTGGACCGAGCGGGCATGCTGCTCTCCCTCCGTCGCATGGCATGTGCCGCAGTTCACGCGCGCCAGCGGCGTTTCGTGTGGCAGCTCCTTTCCTTCCAGGTCGGCGTGGCAACCCGTGCATCCGAAGCTGGCGTGAACTGAACCCGCAAATTTCTTCCCATCCACGTACAACGAAACGGTCTTGCCACCTCGCACCGTGCTCATGGTCTTTTCGCCGTGGCAGGCGAGACATTGCGCCCCCGGTTGCTCGGTTTCAGGCCGCGCCGCGCGGCTGGGGCTTCCCGAAAACAGAAGAGAGAAAACTGTCGCGAAGAGAGTCGCAACAAATACTCCCAGCCCCGCACACAAGTTCCTTCGCACAACTCTTGTTTCTGCCATATCAATTCTCGGCAATGCTTACTTCATGCCAAGATCCGTAAGCACTTTCGGGTTTTCCTCTTGTACCGCAAGCAAATTGTGACAAGCGCTGCAATCGTTGGTAATGGTCTGCCCGTCCGCGCTTGTGTGCGATCCATCGTGGCAGCGGAAGCAACCTGGAAAATCATTGTGGCCCAGATTGTTGGGATGCACCCCCCAAGTCACCTTCATATCCGGGAAAATGTTCCGCATATAGATCTCGGCCACATTATTCGCCGATTGCTCCACCAGCGCGCGTTTCGTGTTGTAAATGTCAGGATAGTTGCTGCGGTAGTAGCTGGTGATTCCGTCCACGATCTTCTTCTGCGCCGTCTCGCGGTCCGGATAATCCACCTTCAGCAGCTCCACCCCTTTTTTCTTGATGAACGGCAGCTCGGCACTGACCCGTCCGAGGTTAATGCGATCATCCATGGCGTTTTCCGGCAACTCGAAGGCGTGGGTCGGCCGATTATGGCAATCAATGCAATCCATCACGCGCTTTTCACTCTTCGCCAGTTCCTCTTTGCTCATCTTAATATCCGTCGAGACGTACTCGACCGTCTTCCCCTTGTCGTCCGTGTAATACACCACCGGGATCACTTGCCGCTGTTCGTCGGCGGCAATGTAGCGAATCCGGGAGCCCGCATCCAGGTGCCGGCCGTGGATTCCCACAGAGCCCTGCCAGGTCCGCCCGCCGATCTTTACCACCAGCGCCGTGGTCTGCGGCGTGTTCTTCTCGTCGTCCTTGTAATTTGTCTTCACGACGAATTTGTCGCCCGAAAACCGTTGCGGCCAATGGCATTGCTCACACGTTTCGCGCGCGGGGCGCAAGTACTTCACCGGCGAAGGGATCGGCCGCGAGTATGTCTTGAAAGTCACCGCGAAAACCTGGCGCACGCCCGACAATTTCGATTTGACGAACCACCCCGCTCCCGGTCCGATATGGCACTCCACGCAATTCACCCGCGCGTGCGGTGAATTCTGATAGGCCGAGAATTCCGGCTGCATCACCGTGTGGCACGTCTGACCGCAAAACGTCGTCGTATCCATATACGAGACGCCCTGGTAGGAAGCGAACGTGAAAATCAGGATATTCAGGACTGTCGCGACACCGATGAACAAAAGCCCACTGCGCACCATGGGCACCCGAAGGTCGATTTCCGGGTAGGCCTGCGGCAGTTCGCCTGCGCCAGTCAGTTTTCTCCGCCGCAATAGGATCCCCACCGGGATCAGGAACAATCCCAGTAGGAACAGCCCGGGAAGAATCAGAAAGATCAATATGCCGACGTACGGGTGGGGCGGCCCCTGCAGCATGAAATCGTAAATCCAGAAGGCAATCATTGTGATTGCCGTGCTTGTCGTCAAAACCACGCCAATCAAGCTGATGACGTTCTGGCTCAAGAAATAGAGAAGCCGTGCCCAATTGCGAACAGTATTCTGCGGACTCATGAAGTGGATGCTCCCACATCGCCTGCTTCACGCGTTTCCACGCGCGCGATCACAAAAAGAGCCCCAGCGAAGGATCCGCCGGGGCCCGGAGGCTTTCTGGATTTTCGTGTGCCTGCCGTTGCAGGCTCACCGGCGGTCTTACTTACACAAACTCCGCATGTGCGCGATCGCGTTCTTGACGTCGCCGTCTGTGAGTTTGTTATCGTAAGACGACATCTTGTTCGGCCGTTCACGATGACTCTGCCAGGCACCCCGAGTGAGTCACTCCCGGGCAAAGCCAATCCCCAACCGACAGCAGTGTGGCCGAGGGTTAGAATTACGGCTACTTCAAGGTGCCTAAATAAGCGGCGAGTTCCTTTACCTGGTCTGCCGTTAGCGTCTTCAAGCTGGCGTGCTTCGGCGAAGTAGAGATCACTTTCTGGATCTCATCGGCAGTCTTGCCCTTGATCGAGGGCGACTTCATCGCGGGCTTGCCAGCAGCGTCCGGGCCGTGGCAAACAGCACACTTGGCCTTGAAAGTCTTCTCACCATTGGCAGGATCCTGAGCGCGAGAAACGGATCCCACCAGGCACAGCATTGCAACCATTGCGATCCCTGCAAAAACATTCTTCATCATTTCCTCCATGGTCTTCGTTGTGATTACACGAAGCACGTAGGAGCGAACGCGCCTCGTGTCAAATTCGATCCTTGCAACTTCGCGGCTTACTTCTTCAGCGTGCGAATATACGACACCAGATCTTTCACCTGATCCGGAGTCAAGGACTTGGACGCCGGCATTTTCGGCGGCTTGCCGTTGGTGATGGCGCCGCCCAGATCCGCATCGCTCTTCTTCTGTACATCCGCGGCAGTGAGGTCGCTGTTTGCCATGGATGCCTTTCCTTTGCCATCCGCCCCGTGGCACATAGCGCACTTGGCCTTATATGTCGCCTCGCCCGTCGCGACATCTGCTTTCACCGGCGTGCTGATCAGGCATGCGCCCGCCAACAGGGCCGCGAGCAGCGTCGCTGTCCCGAGGTTCTTTTTCATTGTCTCCATGTTTTGCTCCCTAATTTGATTTGCGCGCAGTGAAGTACTTTAGCCCCGCGCTGACTTCCTTGAGTGCATATCCTATCGAAAGTGGAGCCACATTGCCTCGGAAATTCCGGGGTAGGGTGGGACCTCCGTCCATTCCTGAATATAATCATAATAGTTCCAATTGGTCTCAAATGGAATGCCTTTGCCTCTTCTTCGCTCCTTTCTTACGCACGCTCATTCTTCCTGCACCCCCGCTCCCTTGTTCTTCCTCTCTGTTCCGTTCCTATCTTATAATCCACGCTCCACTTCTTCTGCCGGGCACCTGAAGCCGGTTCGATTCGCATCTCTCGGTTCCTTGAAGGAGTCGCCTCATGAGTAAGACCTGGATTGCCGTTGCGGCCGTTGTGTTTTTGGCTTCAAGCGCCTGTGCGGACGACCTGAAAGAAGTGGAACGTGTGAAAAATTCCGGAACAGTGATGACGGAAATCCTGAATATCCCGGACGACATCCCCCAGGAGCTCCTCGATAAAGCCGCTTGCGTCGTCGTGCTGCCTTCCGTGTTGAAGTTTGCCATCGGTATTGGAGGCAGCTATGGCCGCGGCGTTATGAGTTGCCACAGCGGCGTAAAGTTCAATGGAGCGTGGGGTGCGCCCACCATGATTGTGCTGGAAGGTGGCAGCCTCGGTATCCAACTCGGCGGGCAGGCCACCGATTTTGTCCTCTTGTTGATGAATTCCCATGGTGCGGAAGCCGTTCTCAGCAGCAAGGTCAAGCTGGGCACCGATGCCGCGGCTGCAGCGGGTCCCATGGGACGTGAAGCAGCTGCCGCAACGGACACCACAATGCGCGCGGAGATTCTGAGCTATTCGCGTTCCCGCGGCTTGTTCGCCGGCGTCTCCCTGGAAGGTTCCACGCTCCGGCCTGACAACGATGCCAATAGAAACTTGTACGGCAAGGGATTTCCAGCCAAGGATATCGTCCTGAACGGCGCGGTCCCTGTGCCACCTAGCGCCAAGCAGCTTGTCTCCACTTTGAATAAGCACTCGCCAAAGAACAAATCCTCCAACTAATCCATGCCTCGACTCATGCTCTGCCATTCCATTTCGGACGGCCATTTTTCCAGTCACCCTCCGGTTGCTATCAACCGGCTGCAGAACGGGGGAAAACGATAATGAACAAATGTGACTTTAGGCGGATTGCCCTGAGCTTGATCGGCGTCGAAGAGAGTTCCCACATGGGCAAGCCGGACTTTCGTGTCGGCGGCAAGATTTTCGCCACGCTCGCTTCTGCGGAACAGGGTTATGGCAATCTGATGCTTACACTCGAGCAGCAGGCCTCCTTCGTCGAAGAACTCCCCGAAGTCTTTCTTCCCATCCCCGGTGGATGGGGACGCATGGGCGCGACTCATATCCGGCTTGCGGTCGCGAACGAGGATGTGTTGGCTGGCGCGTTACGCACTGCATGGAAACTGCGCCTGGAAAAAAACGCAAGGACGGGCAAGAAGAAGCTCGCCCGGAATGCGAAGAAAGGCCGCAAGAAGCGTTAAGCGAACGCCGCTGGCGAATGGGTTATTCCGTCGACGGGCGGTTCGCGCTGCACTTTCCCACTCTGGAACAATCCGCCCGCCACGGCGCACTCTGCCGTCCGCGCATGAATTTGCCTTCGTCGCAATGCTGTAAGCTCTGTCCTTCTTATTAGTTAAACGCCTATTCCGGTTTTCGTTTCGGCTCCTGGCTTGCTCATCTCTCCCCGAAGGTCTTCTGCGAGGAATGCGAGCAATTACCCCTGCGGGAAGCCAAAGGCAAAGAATGCCAAGTCCATTTTCTGTTTTCACTGGGACTGGTTCACGCTATGCACGCCCGTTCCACTCGTGCCGCTTGCCCGCCAGTCACAAACTCCTGCTCTGTGTGTTCTTCGCCATAGCTTTGACCATGTGCGCCAACTCCTCTCGGGCTCTGGATCGCGGCAAGAATATTGACCAATATGGTCACGAAACCTGGACTTCGCAGAACGGGCTCCCCGGCGAGGCCGTTTACCAGATTCTGCAAACACCCGACGGGTATTTGTGGCTGAGAACTTCGGTGGGTTTGGTGCGATTCGATGGTGTGCGGTTTGTTCTGGTGGATCTCACTGTGGCCGGTAGGGCCATCAACGAACCCGTCAAGGCCATATGTAAGGGCGCCGATGGCGGCTTGTTGGTCCGCACCATTTCGCACACGCTCCTCTACATAGATGGCGCCTTCACAGACTATCGCCCTCCCGTCCCCCTTCCTGACGGAGAGATTCGTTTGCTCTTTGAGACGCACGACCACGAGGTGCTGATCGGATCCGACGATTTCTTGTACGCGATACAGGACGGCACTCCCAAAGTGATTCGCGAAAATACCGGATGGATTCGCAGTTTCCTGGAAGATGACAAAAACGAAGTTTGGGTGGGTGGATCGAGCGATTTCTATGTTTATCGCAACGCCCAGCTCCTCCCGTTCCGTACGAATTTGGGAAATCTCGCCATTTCCGCCATCCTGCAAGACTCCTCGCGGGGAATGTATGTGGGCACATTGGATGGGCTCTACAGAATGGACCGTGGCAGTTCCGTTCTTCAGCCCGTCGCGCGCAATGCGTTTCATGACGAAGTGACCTCTCTCCTTCGCGATCGCGAAGGCAACCTATGGATTGGCATGACCGCCTCGGGCCTTGTTCGCATCTCCGATGGGAAAGCTACCTCCTTCAAATCCGTTGATGGCCTCAGCGACAGCATGGTGCTCTCCCTCTACGAAGACCGCGAAGGCAGCCTGTGGGTCGGCACCGCCAGCGGACTCGACCGCTTCCGGGATACCAAGTTCACAACCCTGACGACTCGCGAGAACCTGCCCTCCAATGCTTGCGCCATGTTCGCGCAAACCAGGGACGGCAGCCTGTATACCTTCTGTGATGGCGGCGGCCTGGCTCGCATCAAAGATGGAGAGATCACCTCGATCACAACCAAGGATGGCCTGCCCAACCTTTGGGGAAACTCATTATTTGAGAGCAAAGATGGCAGCCTATGGATGGGGGCTGGCCAAGGATTAACCCAGTACAAAAAAGGGAAGTTTGTTCTCTACCAGGACGGCGTAATCTCCAAATCCTGGGTTTCCGCCATCAACGAAGATGAAGAAAGTCTGATTGTCGCAACCTCGGACACAACCGTTTTCCGGTTCAAGAATGGCAAAGCCGAGCCCCTCACGTTTCATGGGGCCACCACACCTCTTTCCAAGTCCGGAAACTACACGTTTACGATTTATCGTGATCCCGCTGGAACGCTCTGGTTCGGCACTGTCCACGGCCTTTTTCGTTTTGCAAGAGGAGAGCCCCCGGAAACGGCGCAGCAGAAGCAGATTCAATTCCCGGTGACGCAGATATTTGACGATGGCCAAGGCACTTTATGGCTTGGTGGTCGCACTCCGGGGCTTTGTCGTTTCGACCTCAAAACTGGCCGCGTTACCCATTACGTGAAAAAAGACGGTTTCTTCGACGACCCGCTCACGAGCGTGCTCACCGATCGCGACGGCAATTTCTGGATGAGTACAGCCAGCGGAATCTACACAGCCTCACGCAAGGCTCTGGACGATTTCGCCGACGGCCGTATCTCGGTGGTTCCGGCAATTCACTTTGGCAAAGACGATGGCATGAAGACCAGTGAAGCATCCATGTACTCGAAACAACCCGGCGGTTGGCTCGCTCCCGATGGCAGGCTCTGGTTCAGCACCAAGCGGGGTCTCGTTATCATCGACCCCAAACGGATCCGGCACAACGGCCTGATGCCGCCGGTGATGATCGAGGAGGTGCTCGCGGATGGGGTGAGGATGCCTCGCGAGCCAGAGACCAGCATCGCCGCGGGCACTTCCAGAATCGAAATTCATTACACCAGTTTGAGCTTCCTGATTCCTTCCCGGGTTCAATTCAAGTTCAAGCTCGAGGGTTACGACCGCGACTGGGTCAATGCTGGCACGCGCCGCGTTGCGTACTACACCAATCTTCCTCCGGGCAAGTACCGCTTTCGGGTCATCGCTTGCAACGATGATGGCGTCTGGAACGAGGCAGGCGCGTCCCTGAGTTTCTACAGGAAGCCTCACATTTACGAAACATTTCTGTTTCATATTTTGTGCTTCGTGCTGGGCATTCTGGCGCTTTATGAAGGCCAGCGATTTTACAACCGTCAATTACACGCGCGCGCGGAGATCCTGGAACTTTCCGTCCAGGCGCGTACCGCCGAATTGGCAAATGCAAACCAGGCGCTGCAGAGCGAAGTGCTCGAACGCGTTCGCGCTCAAGAAGCTCTTTCCGAGGAGCGCGCGTTGCTACGCGCATTAAGTGACAACGTGCCCGATTTCATCTACGCAAAGGACCGGAATAGCCGCTTTATCGCCGCCAACGTCGCTCTGGCTCATTACATGGGTGCCCGCACCACCGATGAACTCTTGGGTAAAACCGACTTCGATTTTTCTCCCAAGATTCTCGCAACGGCCTATTCCGTAGACGATCAGAAAGTGATTTCCACGGGAATGCCGCTCTGCAACAAGGAAGAGGAAGGCGTTGACGGCCAGGGGAACAAATTCTGGCTGCTGACTTCCAAAGTCCCGTTGCGCGACAAAAACGGCAACATCACTGGACTCGTGGGAACCGGACGTGACATTACCAATCGCAAGCTCGCCGAAATCGAGATGCGCAAGGCCAAGGAGGCGGCGGAACAAGCCAGCCGCACCAAGAGCGAATTCCTGGCCAACATGAGCCACGAAATCCGTACCCCCCTCAACGGCATTCTGGGCATGACGGATCTTGCCCTCGATACCGTTTTGACCGCGGAGCAACGCGACTATCTGGAAACCGTCAAGCTGTCCGCGGATTCGCTGTTGACGGTAATCAACGATGTCCTTGATTTTTCAAAAATTGAGGCGGGGAAAATCGATCTGGAAATCATCGATTTTTGCGTCCGCGATACGCTGGAAGCCGCGCTGAAGACTCTCGCGCTCCGCGCCGACGAAAAGGGACTCGAGCTCCTGTGCGATGTCTCACCCGAGGTGCCGGAATCCTTGCGCGGCGATTCCGGCCGGTTGCGTCAAATCATCCTCAACCTTGTGGGTAATGCGATCAAATTCACGGAGCGCGGTGAAGTCGTGCTGAAGCTCCGCGTTGACGCTCAGGATGGGCCATTCCACGTCCTCCATTTTGAAGTCTCGGACACGGGCATCGGGATTCCTGAAGACAAACTGAAGATGATTTTCGATCCCTTCGCTCAGGCGGATTCTTCCACAACTCGCAAATACGGCGGCACCGGCCTGGGCCTCACTATATCTTCCCGGTTGGTTTCCATGATGGGCGGGCAGATTTGGGTTCGCAGCCGCGTGGGTCAAGGAACGCAGTTCCACTTCACCATGTGTTTGGCCATCGGCGACAGCAGCGCCGTCGGGACGGACTCCTTCGCTCCGCCGGAGCTCCTGCGTGGTATCAAGGTTCTGGTGGTGGATGATAATTTGACCAACCGGAGAATCCTGGGGGGGATGCTCAGGCACTGGGAAATGGAGCCGGTACTTGTGGAAAGCGGAGAACAAGCGCTGGTTCAGCTCCTGGAATCTGCCCGCGCGGGTGCGCCCTACACTTTGGTTCTCACGGATATGCACATGCCGAATATGAATGGTTTTGAGTTGGTCGAGCGCATTCGCCAAAAGCCTGAAATTTCCGCGGCCACGATCATGATGCTTACTTCCACAGGATCTCGCGGGAGCGCTGACCGCTGCCGGGAGTTGGATGTCTCCGCTTATTTGCTGAAACCGATCCGGCAGTCCGAATTGCGCGAGGCCCTCACAAGAGTGCTGGGAACACACGAGCAATCGAGTCGTGCGCCTTTGGTTAAACGCAATTTACAGGAAGAGGAACGCGGCCCCGCAACCAGCCTGCGTGTCCTCGTTGCGGAAGACAATGCGGTCAACCAGCGACTGGCTCGCGGTTTGCTCGAAAAAAGAGGCCACCGAGTCCTTGTCGCCTCCAACGGCAGAGAAGCGTTGGAAGCGATCGCTGCGCACACTTTTGATCTGGTGTTGATGGATGTACAGATGCCGGAACTGGATGGCTTGGAAGCCACCGTAGCCTTGCGCGCAAACGAAGCAGGCCACGGAACTCATTTGCCGGTTATCGCGCTTACGGCGCACGCCATGAAAGGCGATCGGGAACGTTGCCTCGCCGCAGGCATGGATGGTTATCTCAGCAAACCCATCCGCCCTCAGGAACTTGACGACTTGTTGGAGTTGTACACCAAACATCCTGCAATCAACGAATCTCCTGAGCCCGCCGCTTCCAAGCTCTGAGCCGTCCCATCCACATCTCTTCGCGCGCGCTCTTCACTCTGCGCTGCAAAAGCATACTCAGTGCACGTAGTCGCCCGGCGACGGCTTGTCGTTTGTTTCCGCATAATCAATTAAAGCCAACAAGGCGCCCCAGTGATAAAACGGGTCGCTCGAATTAACATCGTCACCTGCGCCCGTCATGGAATT
>Ga0181532_10002070_pt1 | contig 18884 bp, 12 predicted proteins | sample PEATcosm2014_Bin_33_FD_119768 | JGI IMG/M metagenome (GOLD analysis project Ga0181532, IMG submission 119768) | Peatland microbial communities from MTU Mesocosm Facility, Houghton, MI, USA - PEATcosm2014_Bin11_30_metaG | ecosystem: Environmental > Terrestrial > Soil > Wetlands > Peat | place... | reverse complement strand
CTCTTCTCTAATGTTGATTCTGGGGCCGGAGGGAAACTTCTCCATTCTCGGGTTCGCGCCCGCCTCATGCATCGATTGATTGCAAGGCGAGATATCGAGGCTTGACGGGGAATGCCCCGTCATCACCTCCCCGGTAGGGCCTTGTCAAGAACCCTGACTTGTCCGGCTCCAGGCATTGACGTTCATCGAGGTGAGAGACGCAGTCACGCTCGGCATCATGTTAGGGAAACGAAGAGCGGATGGACAGTCCCGCTGGCTGTCGCGATTCGTAAATCGAGAAATTTCGCTCGAGGGTCTCGGTTGACGGCGGCTTGGTTTTGGAATGGTTTGCTTCTCGGCCACGGAATTGCTATTGTGAGCACCGGTCGGAACTCCTATGAAGCAACTGCAGCCTGTCATCTGGACCAAGGGTACCTTCCTCACTCCGCAGCACCTGCAGGTGCAGGACAGGTTTCTCGAGGACACGCTCCACTTCCGCCTGCAGGCGCTTAAGTTCTGTCCCTGGGGCTTCAGTGAGCTGACCATCGACCAGGGGGCGCTCACCGAAGGGCAGCTGGTGGTGTCGAGCGCCGCCGGCATCTTTCCCGACGGGCTGCTGTTCGACATTCCCGAGGCAGACCCGCCGCCGCCCTCGAAGGCTCTCCCGGAACTGTTTGAACCTGGCACGAAAAGTCTGGACATTTACCTGACTGTTCCCGACTACCGCCTGCGGGGACTCAATGTTTCTGCCGGGCCAGATGGCAGCAGTCGTTACGTTGTGGAAGACACTGTTTTCCGCGATGAAAACACCGGCACGGGCGATAAACCGGTTCGGGTGGCGCGCAAGAACCTGCGCCTGCTTGCGGAAAACGAGAATCGCGAAGGCTCTTCAGTTCTGCGCATCGCTAATGTGCAGAGAACCGAAGCGGGCACGTTCCGGCTGAACCCCCGCTTCATCCCGCCGCTCATCGAGATACGTGGCAGCGAATATTTGCTGGGACTGTTGCGCGGACTGATCGAGATCCTGTCTGTCAGGAGCAGCCAGCTTGCCGCCAGCCGCAGGCAGAAGAATCAAAGCCTGGCCGATTTCACCGCTACCGATATCGCCAACTTCTGGTTGCTTTATACCGTCAATTCGCACTTCCCGATTTTCAGCCATCTCTTTGCGAACAACGCCAGTCACCCCGAGGAACTGTACTCGACCATGGTTGCGCTGGCAGGTTCGCTTACGACTTTCTCGCCCAAGCTCCGCCCGCGCGATTTCCCATTGTACGTACATGACTCACTGGGGCCTTTGTTCGCCGAACTGGATGAGAAGCTCCGTTCCATGCTGGAGACGGTGGTTCCCACGAATTTGGTGTCTTTGCCACTGAAGCTGGTGAAGACGTCGATTTACGCCACCGCGATCGACGACGACAAGTACCTCCGCAACACGCGGCTGTATCTCGCGGTGACCGCGGAAACCGCAGAGGACGCAATAATCCGCGACGTGCCGCGGTTAGTGAAGGTCTGCTCGGCCACCCATGTTGAGCACCTGATCAAGCAGGCCCTGCCGGGAATCCAGCTCAAACACCTGCCAAGCCCGCCCGACGCTCTTTCGGTCAAACTGAAGCATCAGTACTTCAGCCTCAACCAGTCGGGCGCCGCGTGGGAAGCGGTCACTCGCGCGCGCAATCTTGCTGCTTACGTACCTGACGACTTTCCCAATCCAAAACTGGAGTTGCTGATCCTGCTACCGCAGGCAGAATAAACAGAGTCGCGCGGCTCAGTGCTTCAGTGCAAAATAAAGCACCAGCAAAACCGCGATAATCAACAACCCACTCATGATGATGATAAGTGTCGAGGGCAGCCCTGCAGGTTTTGGAGCCGCAGATCCCAACTGTGAGGCCAGAGGAAGGGGAGGAGCCGAGGCTCCCGGCGGCGCCGGCGTCTGCGGATAGTGACCGGGTTGCTGGAATTGTGGCGCGGGCGGGGCTGCTGGCAAGGACGAATGCGGCCAAGAAATGCCTGGTGGCGGCGCCAGTTTCTCGACGAAGTCGTCGTGCGATCCGGTTGGCATCAGTGGTTCTTCTGCCGGAGTAGGCTCCCTCAATCCGCCCGAAATGATTCTTGTGAAATCACTGGGAGCGGCCGGGGTCGTTGTTGAACCAGGCAGCGAATCTCTCCCTGGCCGAGAAAAAACCTGAGTCGCGCCTTCCGCTCCGGGGCGAGACATGAATTCCGTTCCGGCATCGCGCCAGCTCTGCCCGCTACTGAATTCCGGAACCGGCGTCTGGGCTGGAGAATCAATCGGGGTTTTCGGCAAAACCGGGGCTCTCAGCATTGGCTGTTCTACAGATGGCAAGATCTCGCGGCTGTTGGCCTCGATAATCTCGGTGTGTTGCGGAATCGGCTCATATGTTTCCGGGATTTTGGGACGGGCGTCGGCGTTTTCGAACCTAGGCGTGCGCACCCCGGGGTCGTCTTCGACAGGAGTCTCACGGACGCGACTCTGCGATGCAATTGTGCCCCGCGAGTGGCCGTCCTCGCTCTTGCCAAATATCTTTGTGAACTCGCCGGGTTGTTTACGTGGTTGCGACACAGCAGGCGAAGGATCGGGAGTCTGAGAAGACCGCTCTCCGTCAAACGGCCCCTGAAAGAAGCCGGTGAACTCGCCAGTCTTGATGTCGTCCTCTGTGCCGGAAGCCGTGTCCAATGAGTCCTTCAGCTGTGATGCGTCGCCGAAGCTGAACAAACCGGTGATGCTAGGTGCGTCCACTGGACTCGCCGAGATAGGAGCCGACGACTGAGATGAGTCGCTCGGCGTTTCCTTGGGTGGCCCCATGCCAGCCGGCGTGCGGTCCCCCGCGACGACGCCTAAGACTTCGTCGGTCGGAGCTGCTGATAAAGGTGGTTCTTCGGGGACCGGTGTTCCGGATGAGACGGCTTGCGCCGGCTCTTCGGGCGCATTCTCAAATCTGGCGAATTGCCGGGTGAACTCACCGGGCTCTGCTGGTTCGACCTTCTCCGAAGGTCGGAAATCACTTCCACTGAAATCAATAACAGTAACTCCTGGTCCTGAAGATTCTGTCTGTCGCGCAGTCGGAGTAACGCTCGCCTCGGAGGGAGTATTGGCATTTGATCGCGACGCCTCCAGCATCGTCGTAGTCTCTTCGGGTTGGTTGAACCCGAGAATGACCGTGGGTTGATCGGTTCCTGAAATGTCGTGGGGCAGATTGTCCTTGCTTTCATGCGAGAGATCCGGCGCCGCGGTGCCCTGCGGAGAGAAGGTGCTTCCCCTCGTCTCCTCTTGTGCTTCATAGGACCGTACCCACTCCTGTAGTACTGCTCTGTCAGGCAGCTTGGTCGCCAGGTATGCATAAGACGTGCCGCTGTACCTTCCGGTTCCCAGCACCAATTCGGGCGGGTCCGGCGCAACCGCACGAAACGATTCCAGAACCCACTGCACTGTGGGCTGGTCGGGTCTCTGTTCCGGGCACTCGAAGATATGTACCAGAACGGGCTCATCTGTAGCTATGATTCGCGCCATAAACGTCTCCACCGAACCGCGAGTGACGGGTTCAAGGATTTCGTACTTGACTGCGAATTTCATGCTAAGTCGCTCAGCAACATGATCCGCTACAGCTTCGTCGGATACGATATGGGTTTCGAAATGGGGAGGTTCTGCACCGGAACTGATCGGCCAAGGCCATGGTCAACCGCGACCTGGGCCTCCGCTATCTGCCAATGCTCTATAAGTTACACTTCCTTCGGTTGGCAGTAAAGGGTAAACCTGGGAACCGACCTGCCCTTGCTGACGCCTTGCAGAGCGACACCGCCATCCAGCGTTGGAGCATCCGCGTTTCGCTGCTACTCAATGAGAACGAGGCATCACATCACGTTCTTCCCTCATGAAGCTTTGGGCTCCAGAATCTCGGGAAAGCCTGGTGCCCCTCTGCCCAGCTGTGTTGCAAATTTGTGCGCTAAGTTTCTTGTTCTCAAACCCAAGGTTTCGAGAGAGAATAGCTACTCCGATTGAAACAGGTGATTCCAGCATGAAGCTGCTGTCCAAAATCGTGTGGGCGGAAGGGATGTATTTGGCCCCACATCATTTCCAGGCGCAAAACCGGTATTTCGAAGAGTCTGCGCATTTTGCCACGGCGAGCCTCTGGAACGATGCCTATGGTTTTGCCGACTACCAGCTCGATGCTGATGCCCTACGCAATGGAACGGTCACTTTGTTGTATGCCCGCGGGATTTTCCAGGATGGACTGGCGTTTGACATGCCCGAGAGCGATCCCCTGCCTGAGCCGTGCAATATTGGGGAGCGGTTCCCTCCAACCGCCGACCACTTGACCGTTGCTCTTGCTGTGCCCCGTTGGTTTCCCGATGGGCAGAATTGCAATCTGGAGAGCGTCCCGGATGAGAACACTCGCTACAGCCGTGTCGTCGAGATGCGGCATGATGAAAACACGGGCCGCGACGAGAAGCCGGTTCAACTGGGTCGCAAGAATATCCGTCTAGGGTTGGAGAGGGACGATACGGAAAATCTCCTGACCCTGCCCCTGGCTCGAGTCGTGCGCGATGGTTCGGGTCATTTCCTCTATGACGCAAAGTTCATAGCACCCTCCGTCCGAATCAGCGCAAGCCAATACGTGACCGACATGCTCCAGCGCCTGGTCGAAATCCTGGAAGAAAAAAGTGCCACGGTTTCGCGGGAGCAGGAGCAGTCAGCGGGAACTTTCCAATCCGGGATGTCCGTGCGCCACGTCTCGCAGTTTTGGTTTCTGCACGCCATCAATTCAAGCCTGACGCCCCTACGGCATCTGCTGCTGTCCAAACATGGACATCCCGAAGAACTTTTTCGCGAACTGTCGCGGTTAGCGGGCGCGCTCTGTACTTTCAGCCTGGAAGCGCATCCTCGCTCTTTGCCCGCCTACAATCACCGGGAACCCGGTTCCTGCTTTGAGGCGCTGGATGAGCACATCCGGCGCCATCTGGAGATTGTGGTTCCGTCGCAAGCGATTTCCATACCCCTGAAGGCGGTCGAGCGCTACTTCTATGAAGGGGATATCAAGGACCAGCGCTGCTTCGGGCGCTCGCGCTGGATCCTCGGCATTCACTCACCGGTGGGGGAGGCTGACCTGATTTCGAAGACTACACAGCTCGTCAAAGTCTGCTCGGCCAAGTTTGTTCCCGAGCTGGTGAAACGGGCTCTTCCCGGGCTCGCCCTCACACATCTTCAGGTGCCCCCCTCCGCAGTCGCCGCCAAAGTGGAGAGCCAGTACTTCGCCATTAGCCGAACAGGGCCTTGCTGGGAGCACCTCATGCAGACGCGCAGGGTGGGCGTCTATGTCCCTGGCGAATTGCCGTCTCCAGAGATGGAGCTGATCGTGTTGTTGGAGGGTTGAACCATATGTCGTCGGCCTATGTGTCACCGTTGGGCAGTTATCGAGGTGCCAGTCCCGCGCTGGACCGGCGCGGCTGGAATCTTGCTCTCGCCTTTCAGGAAGTATTCACCGCCATCGTGCGCTTACGTTACAACCGCCAGGCAGTTTCACACGCGGAAACCTTCCGCTCTCAGGTGAAGCAAGCTCTCCGGGTCGCTGACCAAGAGGCCCGCAATGGAGGCTGCAGCGCAGAGGATGTGAAGCAGGCGATCTTCGCGGTGGTCGCTTTTCTCGACGAGTCTGCGCTGGGCTGCCGCAACCCCGCGTTTGCTGACTGGGCGCGTTTGCCATTGCAGGCTGAATTGTTCGGCCATCAACTGGCTGGAGAGGTGTTCTTCCAAGAGCTGCAGAAAACACTGACTCGTAGCGACTCTCCAGAAACCGCTGATTTGCTTGAAGTCTATGATCTTTGCTTGTTGCTCGGCTTCAAAGGACGTTACGCAGCCGGTGGTGACTTACGGTCAATCATCTCAGGGGTTCAGCAAAAGATCTCACGAGTGCGTGGTCCTTACACGGCCTTGTCTCCGCGGGGAGCAATCCCGGCGGAGGCGGTCCGCCTGGTGCAGTCGGACCCTTGGGTGCGCAGACTGGCCATCGCTGCTGTGGCTACTTTGCTTTCGGCTGTAGCTGTCTTCCTGGTCTTTAAGCTTCTATTGATTTCTGGCGCATCCGAACTTTCCGCCTCGGCTATGCAGTTTGTCAAATAGGGGGCTACATGGTCGTGTACTGGGTAACCGGCGGGATCTTGATCGTGTACCTGGTTTTGGTCTGGTTTGTTGGGTCGTGGTTACCGCTGCATGGTTCCGACCGGTGGATTCTGCGCGGCGGGCTATGGCTGATCGGCCTGGTAGGCGCAGGTACTTTCCTCTGGTTTTACCGCAAGAAGAAGGCCGAGCAAGCCCACGCTGCAACCCCGCCTGGGGAACAGCCGGGATCTGCTGATGTTGATCTGCTGGTACACGAGGCGGTTCACCGGCTCAAGGGTTCGACCTTGGGTCGTGGCGCTAGCCTCGGGACCTTGCCGCTGTTCTTTCTTCTCGGAGAGTCTGGTTCCACAAAGACCACCACCGTAATTCACTCCGCTCTCGACCCCGAACTCCTGGCGGGACACGTTTATCAGGACAACAACATAATCCCAACCCGGGTGGTCAACATTTGGTACACCCGGGAAGCCATCTTCGTGGATCCAGCCGGTAATCTGCTAGCTTTACCAGAACGCTGGAAGCGTCTCGTCAAAATGGTCCAGGCCGGTCGGGTCTCCAGTGCCATGGGAAAAGGGCAGCAGGCGCCGCGTGCAGCCATCGTCTGCTTTGATTGCGGTAATTTTCTCCAACCGGGTGCCAGTGAAGCTATCCTGTCCGCAGCGCGCAAGCTGGCCGTCCGGTTGCAGGAAATCTCACAACTGTTGAGTGTCAGCTTTCCGGTATACGTACTTTTTACCAAGCTGGATAGGATCTCTTTCTTTCCGGAATTCGCTGGTAGTCTTAGTAAAGAGGAGGCATCGGAAGTATTAGGTGCCACCTTGCCGATCCGTTCGTTGGCCACGGGCGTTTACGCGGAAGAAGAAACAAAGCGTCTGACCAAGGCCTTCGACGAGATCTTCTACTCCTTGGCCGAGAAGCGCCTCGAACTGCTCGGGCGTGAGTACGAACTTGATAAGCTGCCGGGAATATATGAGTTCCCGCGCGAATTGAGAAAGCTGCGTCCTCTGTTGGTGCAATTTCTCGTAGATCTGGGGCGCCCAAGTCAGCTTACGGTGAACCCATTCCTTCGCGGATTCTACTTCTCGGGTGTCCGTCCGGTGATCGTGGACGACGTTGTCCATGCCGCTCCACAGGGGCGGGTCCAAGCTTCGGAAAGCGAATTCGATGCCGGCGCCACCCGTATTTTCAGCAGCGGCGGAGGGTCTAAACATGCACCCGCTACAGCTCCCGCCCGCGTGGCCGGATCACGAAAGATTCCGCAGTGGGTCTTCCTGACGCAACTGTTTAACGACGTGATCGTCAAGGACCGCGTTGCGATGGCCGCCAGCGGCTTCAGTTCTCGCGTCAATCTCCTGCGACGGCTTGCTCTGGGCTTTGTGGCTCTGGTGGCTCTCGTTTGTGCGATTGGGTTCCTCATCTCTTTTGTCGGCAATCATGCGCTAGAGAGTAACGTCCGGACAGCAACCGAGGAGCTGAGGACCGTAGCGCACCTCCCACCAAAGCAGCTGCCAAGCCTGGACGACCTGGAAAAGCTCGAGCGCCTCCGCAAGGAACTGGTTAATTTGTCCACTTACCAGACGGATGGAGTTCCATTCCGTCTCCGCTGGGGTCTTTACGTCGGGGACCGGATTTACCCCGATGCGAAGACGGTTTATTTCGAGCGTTTCCGCAATCTATTGTTCGACGACACGCAATCACGATTGCTTATCCGTCTGCGCTCTGTCCCCGCGAAACCGGGTCCCAATGACAGTTACGCGGCCACCTACGACGAACTCAAGGCCTATCTGATCACCACCAGCAAGCATGAGAAGAGCACGAAGGAGTGGTTGTCGCCAGTTCTCACGAATGATTGGACGCGAGGCAGAGACGTCGGAACTGACTCTGCAGCTCTGGCGAAATCTCAATTCGACTTCTATAGCACGGAGCTTGCGGCCGCAAATCCTTTCTCGTCTAAGCCGGATGATGCAGCGGTTAAGCGGGCACGGGATTATTTAGGACAGTTCGCCGGTATTGACCATATTTATAAACCAATCTTGGACGAAGTATCGAGCAAATTTCCGGATGTTAGCTTCAATGAGCAGTTTGGTAATTCGACAGGAGTGATTGCGAGCAGCCACAAGGTGCGAGGTGCATTTACCAGAAGTGGTTTCGCATCCATGACCGATGCGATCCGTAATGTTTCTCACTACATCAGCGGGGAGGACTGGGTGCTGGGGAAGATCACAGCATCGGAACTAGATCAGACGACTCTGCAGCCGAAGCTGACCGCACAGTACCAACAGGATTTCATCCGCGAGTGGCGTAGCGTTCTGACCACGTCACACGTCACTGATTTCAAACTTCCTGACGCGGCCGACAGACTGGATAAGCTTTCTAGCTCAAGCTCCCCAATGCTGGAACTATTATGGTTCATTGCCCAGAATACGGACGTCGGCGTCCGAGAGATTACTGATGTGTTTGCTCCCGTAGATGCGATCGAAAAACCCGGCCCACCGGACCAGCTTCCGACAGCGTATGTCAACCCAGATAATAATCCTTATGTTTCAGCGCTCACTAAACTTCAGGACGATATTGCTAACTATCTGCGTGCCCCAGACCCAAACCATAGCGATCAGGCCTTGAATTCGGCTTTAGCTGCCAAGTCGGCAGCGAAAGCGGCGACAAGCGGTCACATTGATCAAAGGTTCCACACGGAAGAGGCGGTCCGGCAGCTTTTGGAAGAACCAATCAAGCTTGCCGAGAGTGGCCTGACCAGAGGGCCTGTAGAAACCTTGAATGCCGCTGGTCAGGGCTTCTGCCAGAAGTTTGGCCGGCTTCGCGGATTTTATCCATTTAGTCCAACTTCAACCAACGATCTCCCAATTGACGACCTGAATATGATTCTTGCCCCCGGAAAGGGGTTGTGGGCCTTTTATGACGACGCCAAGCTAAGCACCTATCTCGCCAGGGAAAACGGGAAATACGTAGCAAACTCCTCGGCTCCGACTGCTGTCCACATTACCCCAGATTTCTTACTCTTCTTCAACCAGATAGTCGCACTGAGCGAAGCGCTTTATCCACAGGCATCAACGACGCCGCACTTCTCCTACGGCCTGAGAGAACTACACAGCGAAGGGCTTGCCCTCAAAATCGGTACTGACACAGTCTCTGGCGCGGGACAACAAAGACTTTTCAACTGGACAGGAAACGGCGAAGAGGTTCAGATTGCTACAACAGGTGGCGAGCCTTTGCAGTCCTATGAAGGGCCGTGGGCGGTTTTCAAATTTGTCAGGGATTCGCACCCGGAGACTTGGCGTCCTGTGACCAACTTGGAATGGATCCTCCAAATCGCCGGTAAGGATGTCGTATCTAACGGCAAGAAAAAGTCATACACGTACGAACTACAAGTCAACGGTATCAATCCATTCCGGCCAGCAGAGTTGTCTGGTTTGCGTTGCGTACCCACCGTGGCAAAGTAATCAACCGTAAGTTGACTGTCAAAGTGTCAAAGCGAACTCTGTCGTGCACCCTTCCTGGACACCATGCGATTGAACAGCCGCTCACACCGGGATTGCTCGTGCGCCCGCAGTAGAAGGCATGTGATATTGTCGTCACTGCCTCCGCTCTTGGCCGCCTGGATCAACTTTTCACAAGACGATTCCAGGTCGCTACTGCCGTGAATCAACTCCCGCATGCTGCTATCTTCTACGTAATGCGATAGACCATCGCTACATAGCAACAATATGTCTCCAGATGCGAACTCGCGGTCCTGCAAGTCAGGCTCTACGCTTTCATCCGATCCCAGAGCGCGAACGATGACATTCTGCAACTTCGAGTGTTCGGCTTCATCCGGGGTGATCAGCCCTCGTCGTACCTGCTCCATCACCAGCGAGTGATCGCTCGTCAATTGCTGGATGCGTTCTCCGCGAATCAGGTACACGCGGCTGTCGCCTACGTGGGCGACGGAAAACTCATTATTCTCCGCCAAAACGGCCACAATTGTGGAGCCCATACCCGAATGGTCCACGTTCAGTAGCGCAGCTTGCTGAATGGCATGGTTCGCAAGCTGAATGGCGTTGGCTAACCTGTTAGCTCGCCGAGAGACCTCTCCGAAGGTTCGGCCCAAAACTCTTGCTTTACTGCCCCCGGGAGCACGACGGAAATGATTCAGCAAGGTTTCAACGGCGATCTTACTTGCCAGCTCGCCTGCCGCCTGACCACCCATGCCGTCACAAACGACAAATATGCCCTGCCGGATGTCGTAGCCAAAATTGTCCTCATTGTTGCTACGTACACTTCCGACGTCCGTTTTCGCGGCCGCTTGGATCACAAGTTTCATGGGACGCCCTCGCGGCGCTGCGATACTGCCGCAAGCTCTCGGGACCCGCAAAAACCAGGACAGGAGAAGGATTTCCCAAGCCATACATCTGCCGTGCCGACTCCCGGTTGGAGGAGGCGGAAGGACATCCGCTCTCCGAGCTTTCTCGTATGTGGGAGACGGTCAGCAAGGAAATATTCCTCTAAGAATGTCGGGGGATATTTGCTTTCGAGAACCGCGAGCGGGTTGTCGAAGTCAAATCCAAACAGGCGCGGATTCTCTCCAATCACAGCCGCTGAGACGATATAAAACACGTAATCATACGTTTCTTGGGGAATCTTGTCCCGATACTTCGCCAGTAACTGCCAAAAATTTCGTTCTCTCGGATTGGCTGGCATGCTGCGAACCAGCGGCAGCACTGAACCTTCGCCCCAGTTGTAACAAGCCATGACCAACAATCCGGACGCCTGAGCGTCGGTACTGTATAAATCCTTTATATATCTTACTGCCGCTTTCGTTTCTTTGTCCCAGTGATGACGGTCGTCGCCCGGATCGGGGCGCCGGAGATCAACCAATGGGCCCAGATGCAGCCCGTATTTGATCGCCGTTTCAGGTATGAACTGCCACATACCCTTAGCGATTCCTTTTCTAGTCATCGGACCGCTGTTGTAAGGATCGAAGTCACTCTCTTGGAGCGCAAGATAAAAATATTGAGGGGGGAGACCCTGAGCCAAAAGCTCTTGTGAAATGGTAGAGGTATAGTGGTTTTTATTTGCCGTGTTGATCGCCCTCGCGAACCGTCCCGATGATTGCCAAAGCTTGATGTACTTACTAACCTCAGCCATGAAGTCAGACGGCATATCCAGCTCGCACTCCCCAAAGATGCGCGCAACACGCATCACTAGCCTCTCTTGTTCGGTCATTTTGGGATTGTATATGTGGAGCGTGGCCAGGAACTGATTATAGTTGTACTGCGTGTCTGTGCGCTGTTTCTCGTACTTCCGAATAACCTCTACACTTTGCTGATTGTTTGAACTCACAACCGCTCTCTCGAGATTCGCAATGTCGACATCCAGAGATTTCATGGCGTAGAAAAGATCTTCCGCCATGGCTCTTTGCCTCTTGACCTGCTGGTGCTCATAAATGGAATACGTTCCTGCGCCCATCAGGCAAAGGAGCAGGATCCCCACGACATAAACGTACTTTCGTCTCTGCTTGGTCTGCACGTGCTCGAAGGCCTTGCGGACGAACATCGTGTGTTCGCCCACGGGCTCATTGACACCCGACTTGCCGAAGTAATGTTCGACATAACGGGCAATCACAACTCCATCGGACGCGGGAGGCTCTTCTTTTCTCTCCGGCCGCTCCACCTTGAAACTGACCTCAGGCCCTAGGATTCCAAGCCTTATGGTCATGCGTTCGGTAATGGAAGCACGTTCAAAGCGTTGCCCGAGGGAGTACAGTCCGTTCGTACTACCCAAATCGCGGACCCACCACGTGCCATCTTCAACGCTCACTTCTGCATGGATGCGGCTTACGTGGTCATCCGTAATGCATATCTCGCATTCCTCTGTTCGCCCAATGCGGAAACGTTTCGTGAATTCAAATCGCTTGCCATCCAGGCCGGTTGTTCCGACAGTCACCAGCAAAGGCGGCGAAGATGATATGTCCATTTTCGGAGCAATCATTACCGTGTCTTATCTTTCCACACGAACAGTGCTGCGAGAATCGCTTGCCAGTCTCGGGTACACGGCCGCAGTTTGAAGCGGGAACGCGCTCTCCTGCAGCAGACCGACAGATCAATGCCTAATCTACTCGAAACCAGTCTCGTCCAACCTGCCCACCCACCAAGGACAACTTCACACGCCATCAGGCTTACCTGCCATTTGAGATCGTGGCCCCGCGGACGAACAAGCGCTCGCACGAACTCTGACATATCCTTGTACGCCGCGCCAGCCCAAACCGAAGTTATTTTGATAATAATCAGCTCATCGGCGTCAATTTTTCTCGAATTGGATTGGGTTGGATGATAGACTCCATTTTTTCAGCAAGAGTAAACCAGTCTCGGAGAAGATTCCAATCTTCCCTCCGGACTTTCATCTAGCTGACATTGTGTCAGCGGCGCTTGCCAACATTTGTTGGGGCTTATTTCATGAATAGCAGGGATTCGATGCGAGGCGTCGTGAGCCTCTTGTGGGCGGCTGGTCCAAATCGCGGCCAGGAAGTGAAGCTGTGCAAAGAGAGGTTCGCGATTGGCCGCTCGCAGATCGGCAATGACCTCGTCTTAAAGGATGATGAGATTTCCCGGTCGCACGCGCATCTGGTCCGCGGTCCGGACGGCGCGTGGACAGTGGAAGACCACAGCGCGAATGGTACTTTCGTCGATGGACAGAGGGTGAGCAGGGCGATTCTGCATCCTGGCTGCCTTCTTGCCTTTGGATCGAATCAGGAGATGTCGTTCCTCTTCACGGCGCCAGAGACGGAAACGTCGAAGACGCCACAAGCCCCGAGCAGTGTCGCTTCGCGCGACCTCCTGCCCCCGGTGACTAAGTGCAGGTTGCAACTGGTGGTGGACCGCTACGCGGTGCGCGATATTCCGCTGCGACTCGGCGCGCTGTACCTGGGGAGCAGAAAGTCGGCCGACGCATTTCAAGTAGATGACCGCAGCGTCGCCCCGGTACATGCACTGATTGAGGTGAACCGGGATGGATCAGTAACTATCCGGGACATGCAGTCGTCGGGTGGGACGCTCATCAACGGCGCGCGGATCGTCAACAAACGATTGGAAGAGGGCGACCTGATTCAACTTGGCGCCTGCGACACCCACCTCTTCCTGTTTCGCGACACGGGAGGTCGGCGGCGGCAGGCTCTGAGTGATTTCGACCTCAACAAGCCGGTCATTGTGATTGGACGTGCAGCAGGAAGCGATATTCATTTGACGCATCCCACCGTCTCTTCTCGCCACGCGGAGATACGCAAGCTGGATGGCGGGCGGTTGGAGCTCGTCGACCTGAACTCGGCCAACGGTACCTTTGTGGATGGCGTGCGGGTGAAGCGCAAAGTACTGGAGCGGCGCGCCCGTATCTCAGTAGGCGCGGTGCAGCTGACATTTGACGGACTGCAACTGGAGCAGGAGGCTGACGGCAAGCGCGTGCACGTCTTTGCGAGCGGTTTGACCAAAGACGTCCGCGACAGTGATGGCCACACCATCCGACTGCTGGACAACATCTCCATCGTGCTGAACCCTTGCGAGTTCGTTGGCTTGCTTGGGCCGTCGGGCGCGGGCAAGTCGACGCTGATGGACGCGATGAATGGCTTCCGCCCGGCGCCGGTGGGCCAATTGATGCTGAATGACCGCAGTTTGTATCAGTATCCTAAGCTGCTGCGGTCGCTGATCGGCTGTTTGCCGCAGGATGATATCCTCCACACCGCTTTGACGGTGCGGCAATGCCTCGACTTCTCGGCTCGGCTGCGTATGCCGTCAGACTTCGGTGATGCCGAGATCCGCGCACAAGTAGACAAGGTGCTGGATGTATTACGTCTTACCGAGCGGGCGGACAAGAGCATTCGCTCACTAAGTGGCGGGCAGCGTAAGCGCGCCAGCCTAGGCATCGAGATGTTGAGCGATCCGGCGATCCTGTATGTAGACGAACCGACCGCCGGGCAGGACCCCGCGACGGAGATGCAGCTGATGCAGCTCTTCCGCAACCTGGCCAATCGAGGATCGACGGTGGTAATCAACACGCACCTGCTCAGCTTCTTCAGTCTGTTTGACAAGGTGGCGGTGCTGGCGCGCGGTAAGCTTGCTTACTTCGGCCCGGCTGAGGAGATGCTGGCGTACTTCAACTGTAAACGACCTCTGGAGGTCTACTATCTGTTGGCGCCGCCGGGATCGGGACGCGCAGAGGAGGACCGCATTGCGGAGGAGTGGAAGCAGCGTTATCTGACTTCGGCTTACTGCGCCGAGCATGTGAGGCGGCCGATTGAGGAAGCGTTGCTGTCGGGCATGACATCTCTCTCCCCAGCGGTCGAGGCGGCGAAGGAAAGTAGCAAGGGAACCTCATGGCTGACGCAGACGAGGACGGTGCTGGCGCGGCAGGTTGCGCTACGGATTGGCGACTTGCCCTCCATGGCTACGCTGCTGTTGCCGCCCGCAGCCCTTGGCATCCTCGTCTGCTTCATGAAGGCAGGCCCGAACGAGCCGATGACGCTGCTGATTACGATCCTTGTCGCGATGTGGTTCAGTTGTTCGGCGAATGTCCGCGAGGTGGTGGATGAGTGGTCCATCTACCGGCGGGAGCGGCAGCGCAACCTCCGTTTGACTAGCTATCTTTCAGCAAAGCTCGCCTACTTAGCGGGCGTGGCGGGAGGGCAGAGCTTTGTCTTCATCTGCATTCTCATCATCGGCGGAGCGCTGCAGGGACACTTTCTGTCGGTTTGGATGATGATGTGGATCATCGGCATCCAGGGAGGCCTAATCGGTCTGTTGATCTCTTCACTGGCGCCGACCAGTGAGAAGGCGCTTTACGCATTCCCCTTGGTGATGATTCCGGAATTACTACTGGCAGGGCTTCTAATCCCTGTCCATGCGCAGTCGGTCGCCTCATCGGACACGGCGCATCCGGGCATCGTCGTGGCGATGCAGAGGGCCGACCACCGCGAGATGCCCGCGTTCCTTGCCAATGTACTGTCGCCACTGATGGTTGCCCGCTGGGGCTTGGAGGGTCTGGCTGATCTTTATGTGCATGATCCTATCAGCGGTCAGGCAGCCGATTACCGCTTTCCGCTGCTAAGTAACATTTCGATCACGCTGCATCCTGAGGATGCGGCCAGTTCCATGTCGCGCATAGCCAGCCCTCCTCGGCAGGAGGCCTGTGCTTATCAGTTTTTTCGTGCCCAGAACCTCAACAGGAAGAACGCGCTGGCGGAGTATCTTCTCATTCAAGGCGTCTTTATCGTCTTGATGATCGCTGCAACAGCGACTGCAATTCGCGTGCGGGAGCAACAGACTTGATCTTGTGCTTGCAAGACAAAAACGAGTCGTGGAAGCTTGAAAACGCGAGTTTGTGGAGTGGGCGGGATGAGGTCTTTAATCTCCGGCCTGACGCGGCGCGCTATCCTGAGCTTGCGGGCAAATACGTAACTATCGTTGCCCCTGTTGATGGCGGCTCACGTTCCGCGATGGGGCGAGCATGGATGACACCTTCAAAGCCGGATCCAGAGTTTGGGCGGATGAGCTGCATGCTGGAGGCAGATTGCAGCTTGGGTCGTCGGGGCCGACGTTCCAGATACGCAGGAGCGATGCAGGTCATAGTCCACTGGACGTGGCGACGGTGATGACACACCGCGGTGCAGGTTCGTCTGAGTTGCTGTTGCCGACGGCGGTCGCGAGGCGCTTAGGCGCGCCGGCAGAGCCGCCGACGCGCCTGCCTTCGGCCTTTGAGCAGTCTATTCGGCGCCGCTGCCGGAACAACGTTGCCAGACCGATGTACCCATACCGACCTATCTCGCGTCTCTCAGTCGGATGAGAACGACGACCCTAGCAGCTCCGCCGTCCGTCGAGCAACTATCTGGAGCAATACCAGTTAGAATCAAACCGCGCAACGAGGACTTTCCGTATGGAGCAGAAGCTGAATCGCTTACGTCAGATGACCACCGTTTTACTTTTTCTCGTGCTAGCCATGGCAGGATTGCTTGTGTACCAGAACCAGTTGGTGGCCGAGAACAAACAGGCCATCCTGAACCTACAGCAGCAAGCGAACAGTTCGGTACAATACTTCGCGCCGCAGGTAGATCAGCGTATGAAGGCGCTCGACCAGAAGCTGGATTCCATTGATCCCAGACTGCAGGCGGCGGAGGACCACATGGTAGCGCGAATGAATACCGAACTGCCTGGGCTCATCGACCGGTACATCGCAGATCGCATGAAGAAGCTGGATAACCGCGTGGTGGCGAAGTGAACAAGGCACGCGCGTTTCGACTCGGCCTCGGGCTTCTTGCCTACTTGGTCTGTGTAGGTGCGTTCTCTTTCGCTCGCTCACCGAATTCACCCGTTGCGCCGCCGGATGCGGCGCCCCAGGTGATCGCGGAGTGCGTTGGTATGTCCCTCCAGCAGATCGATACGGAGAAAGTGGTGCTTGCGCTCAAGGTGATGGTTGCCGCCGGCCAGGACCTGAAGCTCGACGAGGTTACACTGGCCAATCTGCATTTCAACGGTCTGCCTGTCTTCGCGGCGCCGCTGCAGCTCCCGATTCACCTGATTAGAGCGCAAAAGGTGGAGCTTCCACAACCGGTTTTGATGACGATTTACTTGCGCGATGTAACCAGCACGAAGCCGGTCTCGCAAGCGCTGCTGGACGGTTTTGCAACCCTTGATGGTGAACTGTATGTATCCGTCCACCTGGGCTTGATCGCGAAGATTGCTCTCGGGACCTTCCAGGCGGTGGTGCCGATGAAGCTGCAACAGAAGGTTCCCGTGACCATTCCCGGAGGAGCGATCTCGAAGACGGCGGCTCTTGCGGCGCTGGAAACTGCGGATGTAGCGTTGCAACATCTGCTGGCAGGCGTCTCGGCTTCGGAGGGAATATGGCCGGGTCTAAGGCGAGACGTGCTGCAGCAATATGCACCGGCGGCTTTCGCGGTGGCGGTGACATACAACGTAAGGGACTCGAAGGGAGTGGAGGTGCCGCTCGCCTGGACTGGCGTGGCCTTCCGCGTATCGCCAGCGCAGATCGTGCTGCCCGATGAAGCGCTGGAACCGTGGAGCTTCGACCCTGATATAGCCACGGCCCTGCAAAGCGGCGCCTACACGCTGGAGCCGGACACATTCAGGCTTTCCGCCTGGCCCGGCGGACAGGCCGCGCCCAGCCCTCTGACCACAGATGGTGGGCTGCAACTGGGGAGGCAATTGCACGCCGCCCCCCCAACCGGGCAGGCGACCACGCAGGTGATGATTCCGACCCACTCGCGCCTACCGCAGAAGGGCAAGCTGAACGTACGCGCCAGCAGCAGGAACATCACGTCTCTGACGACAACCGAAGCTCTTCCTGTGATTCCTTCGGCTAGGATTGCACCCGGTCCGCTTGCGACACATTGGGATGCGGTTGCTCTGCTTCGTTTTCCACGCCTTGGCTCGGGCACGCTGACGCCTGAGGTCATTCTGACCTCAGCCTATTTAGACCAGGGGCGCATCCGGTTTGCGGTCAATGTGGACTCCACTGTTACTGGTTCGCCGATCATCGCACCCAATGGCATCATCGGCATAGTTCAGGATGAGTCCAGCGGCATTGCTTGGAACGCCATAGCGGAGAGCATGAAAAGCCCCCAATAGCTCGGAAATGACCACTCCCGCCGAGCGTGTTAACCTTCTGTCTGAGGCGAACTCCAGCCTTCCGCTGAGAGGAGACTTTGAGCGGATGGCAAAACGGAGGTTTCAGGACCCGACTCCGTTCCGGGAGGGCAACTGGTGGTGGATTCGGTTACGGCAGGACGAATTTCGGGACGGGAAGCCAGAACGCATTTTAAAACGGTTGAAGGCTCCAGCAACTACGAGCGCACGGGAAGCTCAGAAGATTGCAAGCGAGATGTTGCGGCCCATGAATCAGGGCTTGGAGAGCGTAGGCTCTGCCACGCCATTCGGAACGTACCTCGACACGATCTATCGGCCCACCGTGCTCCCTCTGCTGGCATCCTCAACCCGGAGCAACTACGAGGGCATCCTGCGGAAGCGCTTGGTGCCTTTCTTCGGTGATTTCGCGTTGCGCGATCTGAACACCATCAATCTACAAAAGTACTTCTCTGGTCTCCAGGCGGGCCACTCGTCCGCCGTGAGGATCAAGGACGCACTATCGAGCGTGTTGGGGAGCGCAGTGCGGTTTCAGATGCTGGTGCGCAACCCCATCGGCGGGATACAGATTCCACCCCCGCGGACCGGCAAGCGCACCAAGCCACACATAACCCCCGAGCAGTTCGAGTTACTCGTGAACGCTATGGCCGAACCTTACGCGACGATGATGTCCGGTCTGCGGGTGAGCGAACTGATCGGTCTCAAATGGGACGACGTACTACCCGAAGCGCTCGTGATTGATGAGCGCTACTGCCGTGGCGATTGGGGATGCCCCAAGACGAACGGCAGCGGTGCCACGATCGGGGTAGACCCGCGAGTGATAGCCCGGATTCACCAGCTAAAGGGAATGGAAGTTACGATCAACTGGGGAGGCAAAAGGGCAACCAAGACGTTCAAGGTGGTTCGCTCCGATGCACCTGGAGATCTCGTCTTCCAGTCTCTCCGCTCCGGGGTCCCGATGTCAGACCACAACATCCTGTCCCGTCACATCAAGCCAGCCGCACGCTTGCTAGTGTGGTGTCCTAGATAATTCTTTACAGCGGCGTACCTTGTCAAGAATGACGTCGGCAGTGGCTTTCCAGATGAAGGGTTCGGGGGCATGATTCCATTTCGCCAACCATTCATAGATT
>Ga0181532_10002067_pt1 | contig 18913 bp, 11 predicted proteins | sample PEATcosm2014_Bin_33_FD_119768 | JGI IMG/M metagenome (GOLD analysis project Ga0181532, IMG submission 119768) | Peatland microbial communities from MTU Mesocosm Facility, Houghton, MI, USA - PEATcosm2014_Bin11_30_metaG | ecosystem: Environmental > Terrestrial > Soil > Wetlands > Peat | place... | reverse complement strand
GACTTTTTCGACCATTTCATCGGCCACCACGATCTCGAGCTTCACCTTCGGGATCAAGTCCACGGTGTACTCGCGTCCTCGATAAAACTCGGTGTGTCCTTTTTGCCGGCCATGCCCTCTGGCTTCGAAAACGGTCATGCCCTCGACGCCAACCTCGTGCAAAGCGTCTTTTACGGCATCCAGCTTTGAGACCTGAACAATCGCTTCCACCTTGGTCATGGTTGTCCGTTCCCGGACACCATCGTCCGCCTTGCCGTCATGCCGATGACCTTCATTCTTGTCTTTTCGCCTTTCACCAGATCAATCTCTTAACACGCTTCAACAGCCGCATCATAACAATAGCCGCTGAGCCGCGCTTTGCGGAAATCAAAACTATTTATGTTGGTGATTGGAAATCCTTATGTGCGCGTCCGCCTCGCACCCGGCTTCGGAGGAAGCCCCCCTCCAATTGACGCGGGAGGGCTTTCTGCGGTTGGATGGAAGCTGCGTGGCACCTGCGCCTCCCATTCTCGATCCCGATTCCCGGCGGTTTAACCGTCTCGACGCAGCCTGGCTCACGATCTGGCTCCTCTTTCTCGCCATACTGGCCGTGCTCCCTCCGCTATTCGAATGGCACAAGCAGGTGATTCTCCTCGCCATCGGCATTGTGCAACTGCTGGAGACAAGGTTGATCTCCAACTTTCCTAAGCGAGGAGTCTTCTACGTCATCCTCCTCAAGATTGTGCTGGCGACCCTGCTTATCGACCACACGGGCAACGAGGTCGGAATCAACAGCGATTACTATCCTATTTATTATCTTCCGGTCGTCACCGCCGCGCTCTATTGTGGACCGTTGCTTACGCTGCTCTGGACCCTGATTGCATCCGCCTTCTATTGCTCGTATCTCTATCCGGCGATGCAGGAATACGACATTACGCCCGAGGCTTTTGGCCTCCTTGCGCTGCGCATCTTGTTTTTCTTTCTCGCCGCCATGGTCGTGAATCGCTTTGCGCAGCAGAGCAAGCATCAAACTCAGTTGTACCGCGAACTTGCTGAACGCCTCGCCGAAACCAATCGCCGGCTCGAGCAGGCTCAGGCCGAAGCACGCCGCTCGGAACGACTGGCCGCTCTCGGCCAGCTCTCGGCTGGATTAGCGCATGAAATTCGCAACCCTCTCGGAGTCATCAAGGGCTCGGCGGAAATGCTGACCCAGAAGTTGCAGGCCTCCGACGAACTCGCCCGTGAATTGGCCGGCTACATTTCGACCGAGGTTAACCGGCTCGGCGCACTGGTCACCGAGTTTCTCGATTTTGCTCGTCCTCTTCATGCCCAACTGCATCCCGCGGACCTCGTCGCCCTTCTCGATCGCGTACTCCAGATTGTTGCCGAGCGGTTTGCGGCCAAACAATCGGGTACCCAAGTTACGGGGAACGCTGTCCGCGTCGAGCGCCACTATGCGAGCGGACTGCCGCTCGTTCCGCTCGACGAAAGTCTATGCGAGCAAGCCTTCCTTAATCTGGTGCAGAATGCGTACGAGGCCATGCTGGATCAGGACAAAGACCACGGCGGCACATTGCGGGTCGAAGTTCGACCAGCTACACAGAATGGTCGCGCAGGAGTGGAACTCCGCCTGGCCGACACCGGTCCGGGCGTTCCCGACGAACTGCGCGAAGAAATTTTCAACCCGTTTGTGACCACGAAGAAAACAGGCGTGGGACTGGGGCTCTCCATCGTTTCGAAGATCGTAGACGGTCATAAAGGGTCGATCCATGTCGAGAACGCGCCGAAGGGCGGCGCCGTGTTTACGATTTTCTTTCCGCTCGACGAAACGGTCGAGCCGCACGCACCGGCCGAGCTACGCTCGGCTTGGACGGGTGAAAACGCCCGCCCCCACACGAGCTAACCAAATGCCAACCATCCTCATCATCGAAGACGAAGCCAAGATGCGCCGGCTACTCGAACTGAACCTCGGCGATGACGGTTTCAAAACAGTCTCCGCCGGCGACGCCGAAACTGGATTGAAGTTGCTCGCCTCCGAACCCGTTCACCTCGTCCTTACCGACCTTAAACTTCCCGGCATGAGCGGGCTCGAATTTCTGCAGACGGCCAAGCAGCACAATCCCGCGTTGCCCATCGTGGTCATGACTGCGTTCGGATCGGTCGAAACCGCGGTTGAGGCGATGAAAGCCGGCGCCAGCGATTACGTGTTAAAGCCGTTCTCGCTCGCTGAAATGCGGATGGTGGTACATAAGGAGCTCGATAACTCCCGCCTGCGCGAGGAGAACCGTTCGCTTCGCGAAGCCCTTGGACAGAAGTACAGCCATCCCAACATCATCGCGATCAGTCCCAAAATGCAGGAGGTCCTCGCTACAGTCGAACGCGTAGCGCCCACGAACTCCACGGTTCTGCTTGGCGGCGCAAGCGGCGTTGGCAAAGACCTCATCGCCCGTGCCATCCACGAAAAATCGCGCCGCGCTTCGGGTCCGTTCATCAAGATCAACAGCACCGCCATCCCCGAAAATCTGTTGGAGAGCGAACTCTTCGGCTACGAAAAGGGAGCTTTCACGGGAGCGGCCACCAGCAAGCCGGGAAAATTCGAACTGGCCGACAAGGGCACGCTCTTCCTCGATGAAATCGGAGACGTGCCGCCCGCCATCCAGGTCAAACTTCTCCGCGTGCTGCAGGAGCGCGAGTTCGAGCGCCTGGGCGGCACGCGCACCATCAAAGTCGACGTTCGGCTTCTCGCCGCCACCAACCGCGATCTGCGCGCCGCGCTCGAAGATGGAACGTTTCGCGAGGACCTTTACTATCGGCTCAACGTGGTTCCGATCGATATTCCGCCGCTGCGCGAACACAAACAAGATATCCCTGGATTAGCCAACCTCTTCCTTGCGCGCTTTGCCAATGATTCCGGGAAAGAGGAAAAAATCACCGGCATTTCACCCGCCGCCATGCAGCTCCTCGTCAGTCATTATTGGCCGGGCAACGTGCGTGAACTGCAGAACGTCATCGAACGCGCCTGCGCGCTCGCTTTGGGCAGCCAGTTGGAAGCCAGCGACATACAACTCGACTCGCCGCGCAATCGCGTCTTTTCTTCGTCGGGTGCGGCCTCGGATCGCGATCGCTTCCTCCCCGATGGCATGACGCTCGACCAGTGGGAGGACGAAATGATCCGCGAAGCTCTGAAACGCGCTGGCGGCAATAAGTCGCAGGCCGCGCGTCTGCTTGGCCTCTCGCGCAACGCACTGCGGTATCGCTTGTCGAAGATCGGCATCGAGGACGAAAACGAAGCGGAGTGATCAGCAATCTCCTAGCGAGGTTCGACGGACTGTGCAGTACCGCCCGTTTGCCCGTCGCCATCCCCGATTCAAACTTGGGGTCGATATCAGTGTCCAGTCCCGGACGTGCGGTGTGCGGAGGGGCCATACCGTGGATATCAGCGAATCTGGAATCTCCGCCATAATGAGAATAGGAGTTCCCCTTGGCGAAGTCGTGGAGTTGGACTTACGCTGCCATTGGGTCGAGTGACGACCTATGCCGCGGTTCGCCAAAGAAGCGCGTTTCGCCATGGCTTCCAGTTCCTTGAGTTAAACGATCTGGAAGCCGTTCGGTGCACTTGCCGCCAATTCGCCGTTGAGCGAGACCTGCTGTCGCCTGACTGCCAGTGACGCGAAATGGCGAGAAGTCATGTTGTGACCGCGTAAGCGGTACCCTGGCCGAAAAGCACCACCCTGGTGGAACCGGGCCACCGGAGCCTCGTTAATCGCCGGCCGTCCCCGCCGTTATGTCGCCCCTAACTTGCTGTGAGCAAGGCAGTTAAAGAGATTGTTGACCATCGTTCGACATTGGCATTCTGCCTGCATCGCTTAGGGCATAGTTTGTGTCTCGAGCAAGCGTGGAGGTTTGTGTGAAATTCAAATTAATAGCGGCAATACTAGGATTGACGATAGCGATCCCCGGCGCCGTTGTCGCTCAGAATTCGGACGACCAGGTGCCGGATCAAGATTCGAAACCGTCGCCGAGCATCCAAATGCAGGATCCCGGCAACCAGGGTTCCATGGAATCGGGCGCGACGGATCAGGGTCCGATGGACTCCGACTCCGGTCCCGGTGACCCGACTTCGAGTGCGCCGGCTCCGGTTGAGACCCGAGGCGTGGCGCGCATCAGTCTGATTCACGGTGACGTTTCCACGCAGCGCGGCGATTCCAAAGACTGGTCCGCGGCTGTGCTCAATGCCCCCGTGCTCGCGGGTGACCGCGTTTCCACCGGCGATAAAGCGCGCACCGAACTTCAGCTCGACTATGCCAACATGCTGCGCCTGGCTGAGCACACGCAGGCCAATATTACGCAGCTCACGCGCTCGCAGATTCAGATTCAACTTGGGCACGGAATGGCGAACTACTCCGTCTACAAGAACAGCGATGCGGATGCCGAAATCGACACGCCTAACGTTGCCATTCGCACCGAGCGGCGCGAATCGAGCTTTCGCATTCTTGTGACTGCCGACGATCACACCGAGGTGCTGGTTCGCAGAGGCGAAGTCGAAGTTACGACTCCGCAAGGCGGCACGCGAGTGGGACAGGGCCAGTTCATTACTATTCAGGGCGTTGGCGACCAGGCGCAGTACAAGATTGGCGAAGCGCCGGCTCGGGATGACTGGGATCAGTGGAATACCGATCGCGACAACATGATCCGCAACTCGATATCGCGGCGGCAGACGAACGACAATTACGTCGGAACCGAAGATCTCGATGCGAATGGCACTTGGTCAGAGGTTCCGGACTACGGTCCAGTGTGGCGGCCAAATGAACCGGCGGGTTGGGCTCCGTATCGCGCCGGGCGCTGGGTTTATGAGCCTTATTGGGGATGGACCTGGGTTTCCTATGATCCCTGGGGTTGGGCTCCGTATCACTATGGTCGGTGGATGTATGTGGACGGAGGTTGGGGATGGTGGCCTGGTCCAGCCTATGGATATCCGTTCTACCGTCCGATTTGGGCGCCGGCTTATGTTTCATTCTTCGGATTCGGCCCGGGATTCGGATTCGGGATTGGATTCGGATTCGGTTGGGGCTCGGTCGGCTGGCTTCCCCTCGGACCCTGTGACCGTTTCCATCCCTGGTATGGCCCCTATGGCGGACGCTACGGCGCGGTTGGTTATGGCGCTTACAACCGCGGCGGTTATGCGGCGCTGCACGGCGGCACACGATTCTCGAACGTGAACCTGGCGATGCATGACTCGAACTTCCGCGGCGGGACGACCGTCTCGGGCAGAGAGTTCGGCAGCGGCCACATGAGCGCTCAGCCGATGACTCACGCGCAGTTCCAAAATGCGCATTTCTCGACCGGCAGATTGCCAGTGACTCCGAGCCGCGAGAGCTTCTCGGCTAGTGGACGTCCGGCGGCTGCTTCGACGACTCGGAACGTGTCACAGAATCAGCACTTCTTCTCGGCCCGAGGCACGACTGGAACTGCGTCGAATGCCAGGTCTGCTGAAACCGGCCGCGAAGGTGGAGGTGCGAGGTCCGGAAACTACGGTTCGAATGTTAATTCGAACAACAATTCGAACCGCGGGTCACAGCGCGCCAGCCAAAGTTCGGAAAGAAGTTTGGAATCGCGAGGTAGTTCGAACACGGGATCGGCGCCAAGGCCCGGCAACTCGGGTGGCTCAACGACTGCTCGCGAGAGTGGCAGCAGCAACGGTGGCTGGCAGAAATTTACACCGATGCCACCGCGCTCATCTTCTTCTTCTGCAGAGTCAAGCAGGGCGGGTCAGTCGTCCGGTCGCACGGAGGATCGCGGATCGTCCCGCAGTTATGGTTCGGGTGGGTATGGTTCAGCGGGCCGCGCCCCTGGCGGATACGCTCGCCCGCCACTCAATATGAGACAGCCCATCGTCACCCAGCGATCTTACGGCGGAGGTGCTTATGGAGGCGGACGTTCAGCTCCGAGTTACGGAGGCGGACGCCCAGCCCCGAGTTACGGTGGCGGGCGCTCAGCCCCGAGTTACGGAGGCGGACGTTCAGCGCCGAGCAGCCACGGCGGAGGATCGTCCCATGGTGGTGGATCGCACGGCGGAGGATCGTCGCACGGCGGTGGCGGAGGCAGACATGGGAGGTAACACTGCGCTGGATTCTTTCCCAGCGTAGCAACGCAGCACGGCAACATAGCAACACTCTTCCCAGCAGTGAGACGCGCAAACCGCGCGTCCCACTGCTTTTTTCTTGCCACGCTCTGGCGAGGGTCACGAGTGGCGGCAGGTGTTCCGGCGTGCGTGAACGGATATCGGCCCAGGTTTATTACGCCTGATTCCCGGCGTTGTGGCAGCGGAGAAATTCTTGCATGCGGCCAGCGTCGCGGAATGCTTCTGTGCCGCCACAAGCGGTGGTGGAGAGTGCGCCGCACAAGTTTCCGTAGGCCAGGCACGTCGCGAGATCTGTTCCGCGCAGAAACTGGTGGAGGAACCCGGCGTCGAAGCTGTCGCCTGCGCCAATCGTATCGATAACCGTTATCGGCACGGCGGATACGCTGACTCGGTGCCCATCCCGAATCGCAACCGCTCCGCTGCCGCCCATTTTGATCACGATGGTTCCCACCCTTTGTGCCAGTCGCGAAAGTGCAGTTTCCACGTCGTCGGCCCGGGACATCTTCATCGCTTCACGTTCATTCGGCAGCAGGATGTCCACGTGAGGCAGGATTTCTTCGAGGACGCCGTCCCATCGGTCGTCGGGATCGTCGTTAGTGTCGAGCGAGGTGGTCAGGCCGGCGGACTTCATCCGCCGAAAAAGTTCGGGCACGTGCGGCAAAAGCTCACGCTGCAAGAACAGCGACGATATATGAAAGTGGCGTGCGGATGCCAGATAATCGAGGTCGAGATCCTCAATGCGCAGTTCGGATATTGTGCCCAGATAGGTGAGGATGTGGCGCCGGGGTCCGTGAGGCAGCAGGACCGTTACGCCGGACTTCGCCCCATGCGCGACGCCCGCCAGGTCGACATCACATGCGCGCAGGCGTTCCGCGGCGAGGGCGCCGAAAGCGTCGTTGCCAACCTTGGTGACGAACCCCACGCGGCTGCCAAGAGCGGCGAGATTATGCGCCAGGATGGCCGAGGAACCGCCTAACGTGATGGCAAAGTCGCTGGCCAGCAGTTCGTGTTCCGTGGGCATTTGCTCGGGCAGACCGTAAAGGATCAGGTCAAGATTGATTTCCCCGGCAATCACGATATCGAGCTCGGACATGGAATGGCCTTTTGGCGTTTCTTGCCAGTTACTAACTGCTTGGTTCTAGCGGCCGTCCGCGAGTTCGACCACGCGCGTCAGGTTCTTGGGTGAGTCGGGATTAAGACCCTTTTTAAGTCCGTAGTAAACGCCATAAAGTTGACCCCAAATCACAAACGCCGCGGGCTGCACGTACTCGGGTGACTGGAGCCCAAGTTCGATGGCGAAGCTGGCAGCACGCTGCGCCCGGCTTTCGACTCGATTCGCAATCACCATGGTGGCCGCGCCGAGAGCGTTCATTTCTTCGAGTAACTCCAGTTCCGCATCGTAGGAAGTTTTCGACATAAGGAACGTGATCAGCGTTTCCGGACCTGCGATGGATTTCGGACCATGACGGAACTCGAGAGAGTGAAATACTTGAGCGTAGGAGCACGAGGACTCGGTCACCTTCAACATGCACTCCGAAGCAATGCTGAACAGGGGGCCCTGCGCCAGGAAGACGAAGTCGGAGAAACTGCGAGACTCGGTAAACAACCGCAACCGCTGTGGAATGTCTTTGAGGAGCGGCTCGACCTGTTGCGCGAGTTCGACGAGGGCGCGGCGGAACGTATTATCGCCGGAGAAAATCGCCGCGAGGTATTGCAGGCCGAGCAGCATCGACGTGAACGATCGGGTCATGACCGTGCTCCGCTCGTCGGCGTCGAGAAGTTTCAAGGTAACGCTGCAAGCCGCCTCCAGTGGCTGCCCCTCAGCGCAGGTGATGGCGATGGTGCGAAGATTGTGATCTTTCTCCAACATCTGCGCGGCGCGGACTGCCTCTGACGTGAGCCCGGAGCGCGAAATCACGACCGGAACATAATCCCCCCCGGCGTGCAGCGTTAGTGCGGGATACAGCAGCAACTCAGAAGCAGCGACGGCCCGTGCCGGAAGCTTGAGATAGTTGAATGTCGCCGCGGCGGCCTGCGCGAGATAGTAACTCGTTCCGCAGCCCACAAAGATCCACTCCGGTCCTTGCCGCTCCGCGCCTCGCTGCGCGAGTTGAATGGCGGCACGCAATTCCGCGCTGCTTGCCAGCTGGGCCAGACACTCGCTCCAGCACTGAGCCTGAGAAAAAATCTCGCTCAGCGTGTGCTGGCCCTGCTCCTCGATTTCTGCCGATTTCATTGTGTCCTCAACTTCACTTACACCAGTGTCACTTTTACTCCTGCATCTTTCAGCGCGTGCAAATCCGGCTTCGGGATTTGCTTGTCGGTAATCACCTCGTGGACTGCCGTAATCGGCATGATGTTGCACAAGCTGCGACGGCCGAACTTACTCGAGTCGCAGACCGCTATCGTCCGGCGGGCAATATCGACCATGGCCCGGTTCACTTGGGACTCCAATAAATTCGGAGTGAAAAGGCCAGCCTTGGTGTCGAAGCCATCGACGCCCAGGAACAGGATGTCGGCGCTGAGCTGGTGCAGCGTCTGCTCGGCCAGCGGACCGACCAGAGAAAATGAGTTCTTGCGCAGCATGCCTCCGGTCAGGATCACTTCAATGTGCGTGCCCGCCAGTTCGGCCGCAATGTTGATGGCGTTGGTGATCACGGTGAGTCGCGCCATGTCTTTCAGGGCGCGCGCAACGGCCGTCGTGGTGGTTCCGGAATCGAGCAGCACGGACTGTCCTTCTTCCACCAGGCGCACCGCAGCCCGAGCAATCTGGGTCTTTTCTTTGCGGTGGAGCTTCTCTTTCTCGCGCAGCGACGGATCGAGCAGCGCGCCGCCTTGCACGGGCAGCGCGCCACCGTGAGTACGCTGGATGACCCCCTGGCCATCTAGAAACTCCAGATCTTTGCGGATAGTGATCTGCGAAATGCGGAAATGCCGGGCGAGATCCTTGACGAGTACACGTCCGTCCCGGTGCAGGACTCCAAGGATTTCACGGCGGCGTTCTTCGTTGAGCAGACCGTTCGCAGGCATATGTTTCGATTTGTTTCGAATAGTAACTTTCGTTGATGGTTGCCAGAATTGTCAAGGCCTATATGAACTTCCATTTGAGCTTCTATTCGAGCTATGGAACTGCGCAAACAGCGCTTCCGCGCCTCCATCGGTGCCGATTCGAAGACGAAAGTACCCTCTCGTTCCAGCTCGCGAATCCTGCTTCAGAAATAAAACTTCAGCGCAAACTGGATCTGCCGCGGCGCCCGCGCTGCCACTGGGTATCCGAAGGCGCTCGCATGAGGGTTCGCCACAGTATTGATGTTACCCGGATCAAATTCCAGGGGGATGGGCTCTATGCTGATGCCGCCAAACGGTGAAAACAAATAATTCACGTGGTTGAGTATGTTGAAGAATTCCGCCCGGAATTCGAAACGCTTGGTGTCCGAAATCGGAAACTGTTTAACCAGAGAGGTGTCCCACTCCGTGTATCCCGGGCCCACGATGTCGTTGCGTGGGGCGTTGCCGAAGGTTCCCTGGACATTGTTCGGCCCAAAAGCACAGGTATTAAACAGCGTCCCTGGGACGCAGGGCGTGGCGTTGGGATTGCCGATGATGGTGGGTCGTGCGCATTGGTAGCCGACAAAACCACCGCAATCGGCGTTGGAGACCGGAACGATGTCAGTAGCGGTGTAGTAATTACCCGTGGCAGTAGAAAAGACGCCCGACATTTGCCAGTTGCCGACAATCTGATTTACCAGGCCGGAGGCATTTGCGGCAAACATTTTTCCACGACCGAAGGGTAAGTCGTAGACATAGCTGAAAACGAAGCGCTGGCGCACGTCAAAGTCGGAATTGCCGTAGTTCTGGTTGGGGTAGCGCTGGTCCAGGAAATCTCCGTTGTTCACCGATCCCAGGCTGGCGCTGGAAGCGTTGTCGAGGGAGTGCGCGAAGGTGTAAGCCACCTCGAACTGGAGTCCGTGAGAGTAGCGCTTCTCCAGCCGAACCTGCAGCGAGTTGTAGTTCGACTGCGTATTCGAGCGGAAGGCGGCAATCGCGGTGTCGAGCGCGGGATTGCAGTTTGCAGCGTCCGCGTAGCCGTTGGCAGGATTGTTGTCGCATGGACCAGCAGCTCCCGGCCAGTTGTTATTAGCTGCGGGACGCCGAGGAGCGAGAGGATCCGTTGGATCGGCAACTGGAACGGCTTGATTGCCGTTGTAGAAAGCGAACAGCTTCAATCCGCGGGAGCCGGCGTAGGAAACTTCGAGAACGGTGTCGGCAGGCAATTGATACTGCAGACCCATGTGCCACTGCTGCGTGTAGGGCGTGACCAGGTGCGGGGCGATGGAGTACAGGGTCGGAGTATTTGGGTTGCTTAGCGAGTTGGTGGGAAAACCCTGATACAGGAAGTTGAGCGGCAAGCCACTATTGTTGGCGTACGAGATCGAGCAATCGGTCTGACCGGCCGCAGGATTTGCGGAGGGCGCTGTACAGTTCGGGGAGAACGACTCCGAAGAAAAGAATGGGGGATTAAACCCGGGGCTCGGGTTCGAGAATGGGCCGTTTTCCTGTCCGCCATAGAAGACGCCGTAGCCGGCCCGCAAAACGAGCTTGTTGCCCAATTGGTAGGCCAGTCCAATGCGGGGAGCGAAATTGTTGGTATCGGGGCTGATGAGTCCGGTCGAACCGTTGTTAAGAATGGGCAGCTCGGAGGCAAGTGTGGCTCCGGTCGGGAATGTCGCATTTTGTCCCTGGGGAACGATCACCGAGTCCGTGGCGAAATCGAACGTGCCCTGCAGGTTGTTCGCCTCTTTGATGGTGGTGAAGAGTTCGTAACGGAGACCCAGATTCAGCGTTAACCGCGGAGTCACCTTGAAGTCGTCAAGGGCATAGACCGCGTAAATCTGCCGGTTATAGATGATGTTGTTCAGGCCGGTTATCTCTCCACCGTCGGGAATGCCGAGCAGGAAAGTGGCGAACGACTCGCCGCCGGAGCCGGGGTCGCCCGCATTGTCGGTGAAGTCATTGCCGAAGGACATAGAGCCACGAACTTGGGCCGGCTCTAATATCGTGAACTGTTCGAAACGAAGTTCGGTGCCGAACTTCATGGCGTGGCGTCCGCGAACCCAGTTCAGGTTTTCGTTAAAAACGTAGCTGTGCTGGTGTTCGAGCGCGGGCTGGTATCCGGAGCTGCCAATGCCTGTCGTGCCATCGGTGAAGCTGATCGAAGGCAGGCCGCCCACGTTCTGGCCCGCTGTGTACGGAACTCCCGGGAACGGGGGGGTGATCATCTGCGAGACGTTGATGTTGTAGTTCAGATTGAAGCGGTGGGAAGTGAGGTGATTGAAGCCGAAGCGCAGTTCGTTGATCAGGTTGTTGCTGAAAGCGTGGACCTCGCTGGCCGCCAGTCCCTCGGCAACATTTTGGCTGTAACCATCCTGAAAGCCGCCACCGTCAAGGTAGTTATTGAAGGGAGAGGGCAGGAACTTACTGTCGTTGCCGTAACTGAAGCGGGCGAAAAAATTATCTTTGGCGCCGATGGTGTAGTCGTAGCGAATATCGAACTTGTTCTCCGTTTCGGTGCCTTTCGGATCGGAAAGGAAACAATTGGTACAGAGCGCTTGGTCATTGGGCATTGGAAACAGTGCGGCCAGTCCGGCGCCGAGCGGATCGATAGGGGTATTAAGGCCGCTATTGCCGGTGAAGATGTTCGTGGGCACGCCGGCGGCGGTGGTCCCGATCGGGACGCCGCAGTATCCGTTGGCGTTGCCCGCGTAGGTGTTTTGTGCCAAACGCGAGTTGAAGATCTCTCCCGGATACGTTGGGTTGCCGCTGCAATCCACAACCCCTGCGATCGCGGTAGTCGAATTCAGAACCGAGGGGAGAAATTCGGAGAAATCCCCGCCAACTTCGGCCGGCGTGGGCACCACGGACACTTGCGGCAATCCCTGGCTAATCCGCAGCCCTTCGTAGTCCCCGAAAATGAACATCTTGTTCTTGACGATGGGCCCGCCCAGCGTAGCGCCGAACTGGTTCTGATGGTAAGGCTGCTGCCCGACGTCGAAGTAGTTGATAGCATCGACTTTTTGGTTGCGCAGAAACTCCCACAGGTCGCCGTGGATCTGGTTAGTCCCAGACTTGATGACGGCATTCAATATGGCGCCGTTCCCCCGGCCGAACTCAGCGCTGTAAGCGTTGGTGTCAACCTTGAACTCGGCGATGGCGTCCACCGCCGGCTGCACCACATACGCCGCGCCGTTGAGCACGTCGCCCAGGTTCGCATTGTTGTCGATGCCATCGAGCAAAAAGTTGTTTTGCAGTGAGCGGGCCCCGTTGGCGCTGAACCCGTAAGTCGTTTCGACGCGAGAATTGGGCTCGGAGAGAGCGACCCCGGCGCCCAGTAGCGCGAGTTGCGCATAGTTGCGTCCATTCAGGGGAAGCGCGTTGATGCGCTGGGCGTCCACCACCTGGCCCAGGTCAGAGGTCTCGGTTTCGAGCTGTGCCCGTTGCCCGGTGACCGTGACCACTTCCGTCGCGATACCCGTCTCCAGCTTCAGATCCACAGCGACGCGATCCTGGATGTTCACCTGCACCGGGCCGGCAACCGCCTTCTTGAACCCCTGCTTCTCGACCGTGACCGTGTAACGTCCGATCTTGAGCGGGCTGGCCACATACTCACCCGCGTCGCCAGTGGAGAGGACCAACTCATTGCCACGGTCCGCGTCCGTCACGGTTACCTTGGCGCCCGCTACCACCGCACCACTCGGGTCACGGACCAGGCCGACAATGGCTCCGGCATCTTTCTGCGCCCATAGCGGCGCGGCAAGGATAACGATAAGGGAAATAAGAAGAAACACAGCTGAGAGAATTTGCAGACGAAGGAAACGGATGGGCATGATGAGGCTCCTGTGATGCTAAACCCGAATGTTCGCAATCAGCCTTTTTGGGTCGTGCGAAAGTCCGGGTACCGCAACTACGAGCTTCCGGTGTAACATTACGAACGATTACTTTTACTTTCGTTTCATAGCTTTTGTCAACCACGATATTTTGGCGGAACTGCCGGAGACACCGGTGCTTTTGCTGGCGGAGTTGCAGGTGGTAAAAAATCGGGTAAAGCGCCAAATAAGAAGACAAAGATGAAGAAAAGAGAAGAGAGGTTATACATGATCGCCCGCAGACACGGAATTGTCGGGATCGCTACAACGTTTGGCATCGCTCTCAGTTTCATACTTTTGCTGGCGGCTTGCTCAAAGTTGCCGAAATCGCCTTTGCAGTTGCCGCCGAAGACCGCGACCACGAAGCCGGAGCCCACACAGCCTTCCACCATCAACGTAGAGGTGAAGGACGGCGGGCCGGTGGTGCTGACTACAAGCGCAGCCGAGTTCCAAGTAAAGCCAGATGGTTACGTGCAGGCATTTCTGTTGAAGGACGGGAAGAAACTTTCGCTCGACGACCCCAACATCGGCTCGCCTGCCGACAGCGATTTTGTGCGGGTGGCAGGCAAGGATGTACATTTCACGCTCGACTTCCAGCAGGCGCAGGTGCACGAGGCGATTGGAAAGATGGGAGCCGGGAAACGAGTGGAGATTCCCGCGCGTCCGCTGGGGCCCTCGGGGATGGAGTTGCAGCGCGTGCTGGCGATCGAGGTCTATGACAAGTTTCCGAACATTCTGCTAAGCACGGTGGAATACAAAAACACGGGCGCAAGCGACGTTGCCATCGAAAAAAGCGTGAATCAGCGGCGCCGGTTAAATGCGCGACTGGCGGACGCTACGGCGCAGCCGTGGCAAATGTGGTCGTTTCATGGCTCGAGCTATGACTGGGGAAAGGATGATGTGGTGAAGCTGACGCCGGCTTTTTCCCAGCCCAACCTCATGGGAGGTATGGTCAAAGGCGGCTATGGTGGAGGGATTCCGGTGGTCGCTTTCTGGACGAGCCAGGTGGGCGAGGCGGTCGGGCACGTGGAGACGCTTCCGATACCGGCGGCGATCCCGGCCAAAGTTGCCAGCGACGGACGCGTGGATGCCGAGGTAGAGTACGCCGCCAACATCACACTAAAGCCGGGCGAAACTTACTCAACTCCACGCAGTTTCGTCTCGGTTTTTTCGGGCGACTTCTATGAGCCGCTGCGGATTTGGTCAAGCGTGCTGCAGAAGGAAGGGTGGGAGCTTCCGAAGCCGTCGAGCGAAGCCTACAACGTGAGCTGGTGCGGCTGGGGATATGAGGCCGATGTGACACCGGCGCAGATGCTGGGCACGGTTCCGAAGCTGAAAGAGATGGGCATTAAGTGGGTGACGCTCGACGATCGCTGGTTCGATGTCTATGGCGACTGGAATCCGCGCGCCGACACTTTTCCCGGGGACTCCATCAAGAAGATGACCGACGACTTCCACAAAGAAGGGATGCTGGCGCAGTTGTGGTGGCTACCGCTCGCGGTCGAGGACGGCGAGGGAAGATACGAGTCGCACAAATACTCGGTTGCGAAAATCGCGCAGGAGCATCCGGAATGGCTGGTCTTGGACAAGAACGGCAAGCATACGCACATGACTCGCGGGCTGGCGGTGCTCTGTCCAGCGGTGCCGGAAGTGCAGGCGTATCACAAGCAGCTGACGGAAAAATTCATTCGCGACTGGGGATTCGATGGCAGCAAGCTCGACAATATCTACAGCGTTCCGGAGTGTTACAACCCGGCGCACCATCACAAATCGCCGCAGGATTCGGTGAATGCGATGGGGGACGTGTACAAGGAAATTTTCCAGACGACGCGAGCGCTGAAACCGGAGAGCGTCACGCAGTCATGCCCGTGCGGCACGCCGCCATCGCTGGCCTGGCTGCCGTTCATGGACCAGGCCGTGACGGCCGATCCGGTAGGAGCGGTGCAGGTGCGGCGGCGGATCAAGATGTATAAGGCATTGCTCGGGCCCGAGTCGGCGGTCTATGGCGATCACGTCGAACTTTCTGCGATGACCAAGGTGGGCAATGACTATCGAGAACACGGCGACGATTTCGCTTCCACGATTGGAGCCGGAGGCGTAGTGGGGACGAAGTTCGTGTGGCCCGATCCCGGTCCCATATTCAAGGACGTCAATCTGACGGCGGCGAAAGAGGAGCACTGGAAGAAGTGGATCGGTGTGTATAACGAGAAAATGCTTTCGAAGGGTGAGTTCAGGGACCTTTACGTGACCGGCTACGACACTCCCGAGGGCTATGCCATAGCGAAAGACGGCAAAATCTATTACGCGTTCTTTACCCCGACCAACTGGAAAGGCGAAGTCGAACTGCGCGGATTGAAGCCCGGGAAGTATCGGGTGAGTGATTACAGCGAGGGAAAAGACCTGGGCACGGTGGATGCAGCGGCCAACGGCGTGGCGAAGCTGGCGACGGCGTTCAATGATCATCTGCTGCTCGAGGTCAGTGCGCAGCCGTAAGATTAGGCGTCCCGCGCGTCGCAGTCTCAGCTCAGCGGCTAAAAGCCGACTCTGAAAGCGTGCCAGCTTCCGCAGCGGTGAACCGCTGCGCCACCCAAACGCAAATACAACGCCGAGCCTCCCTGCGGCCTGCTAGAATACGCGCGCCGAAGGGGTAGCATGAACATTTCGATTCGAATTACACTCGCTCTTGTTCTGATCACGTCGTATATGTCCGCACAAGACCGCTCGTCCGCTCGCTCGATGGTTGTCACACGCTACGGCATTGTGGCGACCAGCCACGTGCAAGCTTCGGTAGCGGGATCGCAGATCTTGGCTCGGGGAGGTTCCGCCGTAGACGCGGCGATTGCTGCGAATGCTGTCCTCGGCGTGACGGAACCCATGATGAACGGCATGGGCGGCGACCTGTTCGCGATTTACTGGGATGCCAAAACCGGCAAGCTCTACGGTCTCAACGCCAGCGGATGGGCGCCGCGAGGATTGACCATCGAGCACTTGCGGGCGAAGGGCGCGACCTCCATGCCGGTGGCAGGCATTGACTCGGTCACGGTCCCGGGTGCGGTGGCGGGCTGGCAGGCGTTGCACGAACGCTTTGGACGGCTGACGTGGAAGGACCTATTTCAGTCTGCGATTTTCTATGCCGAGGATGGCTATCCGGTTCCTGAAGTCATTGCGTCGTACTGGAACAACTCAGCCGATTGGATCGCACAGGATCCCGAAGGCCGACGAATCTATCTGCCCAATGGCAAGCCTCCGACGGTGGGACAAGTGTTCCAGAATCGCGATCTCGCGAAAGCCCTGCTGCTGGTCGCGCAGAATGGCGCGGCCGACTTTTATAAGGGTGAGATTGCGCGCGCGATTTTGAGCACGTCGCAAAGCCAGGGCGGAACAATGTCGGCGGATGACCTGGCCGAGTTTTCGCCGGAATGGGTCGAGCCGATTTCGACCACCTATCGCGACTGGACCGTCTACGAGCTTCCTCCGAATGGACAAGGAATGGCGGCACTGGAGATGCTGAACATTATGGAGACTTCTCCCGCGTCGCCCGACGGACCGCTCAGCGTCGCGGAACTGCATAAGAAGATCGAAGCCATGAAGCTGGCTTACGCCGATCTGGGGCGTTTCAACGCCGACCCACGTTTTGCGAAGGTTCCGGTGAAGGGGATGCTGTCAAAGGAGTATGCGCGGCAGCGTGCCCAGTTGATCAATCCCGGCAAAGCCAACTGCGAGGTTGCCGCTGGCGCCCCTCCCACCAGTGACACGACTTATCTTTCGGTTGTGGATCGCGAGGGCAACATCGTCTCGTTGATTCAGAGCAATTATGAAGCGTTTGGGTCCGGCCTGGTGGTGCGCGGCATGGGATTTGTGCTGCAAGATCGCGGCGCGCTGTTCTCGCTTAATCCCGCGTCTCCGAATGCGCTTGCCCCGCGCAAGCGGCCCTTTCACACCATCATTCCGGCTTTCATGGAACATGGAGACCAGCATGTAGGTTTCGGGATCATGGGAGGAGCGAACCAGCCGCTGGCCCACGCGCAATTCGTTTCCAACGTGGTCGACTACGGGATGAATATCCAGGAGGCGATCGAAAACGCGCGTTTCACGGTCAGTCCCGAGCGTGGATGCAAGATCGTGATCGAGTCGCGAGTGACGCCCGAAGTGCGGCAAAAGCTTTCCGCGATGGGGCATCAACTCGACGTGCGGCGTGAATACACCACCGCCATGGGTCGCGGGCAGGCCGTCATGCACGACTCGAAGGCCAAGGTAAACTACGGAGCCTCCGATGCGCGCGCCGACGGCTCCGCCGAACCAGAGCCTCCACCGATGCAGTGATCGATGATCTGGCTCTATCCAACCCTATGACGGCAGCGGACGCCCGCGAGTCTCCGCGCCTAACGGAGTCAGCAGCAGGCCGATAGCGAAGGCGATACCGGTGAGTGCCACCGGCGTTCCGATCGATCCGAAGTGGCGCACGCCGGCTCCAACCAGAAAGGTGATTCCAGCTCCTGCGAAGCGGGCAAACGAAGTGGAAAACGCGAAAGCGCTGGCGCGGCATTCGGTGGGATATTGTTCCGGCAGCCACAGCGTGTAAACAGAGAAATTGGCGCCGCCCAGTCCGAGGAAGAACAGGCAAACAAAGAACCACGGCAGCCCGCTCCCACGCAGGTAGTAGACCTTGCCGAAGGTGACGACGACAAACACCATCATCAGAGTGAAGTAAAAGGCCAGTGCTCCGCGGCGTCCAAATCGTTCGGCAAGAGTGGGCATGGCAAGACAACCGAGAATGGTAGAAGCGGCAACCAGCATGGTTGCGTATGAGGCCATCTGTGCCGCCTTTGGCCCAACGCGGCCGCTGGCTTCAGCCAGTGCTGTAACCGCAGCGGGAACGTAGACCGTACCCGCCCAGAGACCGCAGATCGAGACCAGCATGAACAAGGAATTCAAGATGGTACGGCGGCGCCAAGTAGGATTGAAGAGCGTCGCTAGCGGACGCCACCACGTCCAGCTTTGCACCACTTTCTCTTTATGCACCCAGCGCGCCGGCTCGGTTACTCCGTAGCGGATCCACGCCAGCAAGAGGGCGGGCAACCCTCCAAACGCAAACATGTAGCGCCAGCCGAGGTGGCTTCCGATGCTGTAATTGGCCAATGCTGCCAGCAAGAACCCAAAGTAGTATCCGGTGTGCATGAATCCCGCACCGGCGACCCGCCGATGCTCGGGCCATTCTTCTGCAACAAAGGTGCCGCCCATGGCCCACTCGCCGCCAATGCCGATGCCCGCCAGCAGACGCAGAATGGCGAGCTGCCACACATTGACCGCAAAAGCGCTTAGCAAAGTGAACGTGGAATACCAGAGAATGGTCAGCATCAGCGTACGTACGCGGCCGAACTTATCTCCGATCGGTCCCCAGAGGAAGGCAAGACCCCAGCCGATTAGAAAGAGAGCGAACAACAGGCCGCCGTAATAGCCGATGTTTCCTTTGGTCGCCGCGATCCCCGAGTTGGGCAAGAGTTCTCGCAGCGACGGCACCAATACCAACGCATAGATAACGGAATCCATGCCGTCGAGCGTCCAACCTCCCCAGGACGCCCAGAAACCGCGTATTTGATTTCTCGTTAGGGGCGCGTCTCTCTCGCCATCGCTGAATTGTCCCTCTGATGTTTGGACGTGCATCGTGGCAATCCGCCTCGCCGTCTAAATCTGGCGAACGCAGCATACTCTGGTGCTCACAGGAAGTCGAGTGCCTCTCAACTCTCATGTCAACCGACAATAGAAATGTCCCCCTTGTTACGACATTAGAAGTGTCCCCTTTTCGTAGCCAAGGGAGTGTCCGAGTTTTAGTTACTGTCCCGTAGTCGCCGGAGCTGTGGGAAAGTGG
>Ga0181532_10002066_pt1 | contig 18919 bp, 17 predicted proteins | sample PEATcosm2014_Bin_33_FD_119768 | JGI IMG/M metagenome (GOLD analysis project Ga0181532, IMG submission 119768) | Peatland microbial communities from MTU Mesocosm Facility, Houghton, MI, USA - PEATcosm2014_Bin11_30_metaG | ecosystem: Environmental > Terrestrial > Soil > Wetlands > Peat | place... | reverse complement strand
GCGCCACGAGCTGATCACTCCAAATCGAGTGGTCAGGAACCGCGAACCGCTTGTTATTGGACCAAGCCTATTCCTTGGGAAGATCAATCATGACGACCTGCGAGTTTTCACGTAGGCGGTCGAAGACGATTTGTTTCCCGTCGCTTGTGACGTCGAAGGTGCGCATGGCGGCACGGTTTTGCAGCCTGGTGAGGGGGCGCGACTTCATGGAGGCGAGATCGAGTAGTCAGAAGTCCTGTGATGCGAGCAGGCCCTGCATGTAGATCAGACTCTTGCCATCGGGCAAGAAGCGGACGCGCTCGCCCAAGCGCCTGACGCTGATCTTGGGCAGTTGAACGCTGGTTCCGTCCGGGCGTACGGCAAGGAGCGGAGCGAAGCTGCCCTCATTCGTACCCGCATATACGATCATGCTTCCATCCGGCGACCAGACTGGATTGAGTGCTTGCCCGGCGACCAAGCGGACTGGCGATCCGCCCTCCAACGGAATCTTGAAAAGTCCGGGATCGGCGGTGTCGCTGCCGCCAGTGACGATCCACTTGCCATCCGGCGACCAGCAACTCGAACCCAGGGCGACAACGCCCTCCGCGATGGGCTGGAGCTCGGCGCCGTCCGAAGATAGGACATGTAGTTGGCTTTTCCCGTTCCGGCGGAGCACAATGGCCACGCGACCTCCATCCGGGGAAACAGCGGGCGTTTCCAGGAGAGCGCCATCGGCGCCCTTCCAGACCTCAGTGGCCTGCCCTTCCCGAAGGCGCCACAGTCCGTCGCCCGTCCCGAGGGAAGATAAATAAAACAGCGAGGAGCCGCCGAAACGGGGCGCCAGCACCCGGACGTTCGGCACTGTAAACGGTTTTACGTCGTGTTCTTCGGCGACGCGATCAAGAATCGGAACAGTCCAAAGTCCTGCGACGGGATTGCTGATAGTGGCCACCAGCTTACGGCCGTCCGCGCTGGCTTGCACGGACGTATATTGCTCGAGACCGATGCTCACACGCCGCGAGTCCTTCCGTTTTAGATCAAACGCCCACAGCTACGGCCCGGAACCGTCGCTATCCGGCGCCACATAGAACACTGTGTTATTGCCGGAGGGCGTGGGATACTTGATGTCCGTATTGCGTTGCGTGAGGCGCTCTGGGTTCCGGCCGTCCGGCTCTATGCGCCATAAATCCATCTCCCTCGTCGCCGGCGTTCCATGAACGAAATAGATCCAACGGCCGTCAGGCGACCAGGTTGGAAAATGGTTGTGAAATACCGGCTGGTCCCCGAATATCTTCAGCGCATTGGCGCCCGTGCGGTCCGCAACGAACATGGGGTCGCCATTACCGAAGTTATGATAGGCAATGTGCTCGCCGTCCGGTGACCAAGCCAGGTTGGCGGCCTTCTCGCCGAGGAAATTATGCGGCGTACCTCCTGTCAGGGGCATCAGGCGCAGCCGCAGCCCCACATCACCACTGCCGATCCAAATTTCCGAGCCGTCGCCCGAAAAACCGACGGTTCGTAAGGGCCCAGGTAAAGGGCCCGCCTTCCCCTCTGTCAGATTAATCAGCCGTCCGGTGCCCAGCTGGGTGAGCCATACATCGAAGGGGCCGTCATGATCCGAGACAAAAGCCACGAACCTGCCATCCGGCGAGATTGCGGCTTCGACGCTCCCGAAGTCGGTCACGCGCGTGAAATGGGCTTTTTCGAGTGGGTTGGCCGGTGCAGGCGCCGGGCGAGCCATTTCCCAGACCGCCGTTCCCACCAGCAGAGCGGCGGCTATGACCCACGGCATCCACGCTCGCCTTGACCTGGGCTGCGGCACACTCTTGGCCGTCGACGTCCCGCTCAGCGATTCAATGGCAAAGGCCAGATCACTGGCCGACTGGAATCGCCGCTCGACATTTTTTTCCAGGCATCGCAAGAGAATCCGTTGCAGTGCCAGCGGACCTTGCCAACTGGTGTCGCTGAGTTCCGGCGGCTCTTCGCGTAAAATTGCGGTCATCGTTTCTGCGGACGTCGCGCGTTTGAAGGCGCGTTTGCCGGTGAGCATCTCGTACAACACTGCACCGAAACTGAAGATGTCCGATCGCGCGTCACTCGGTTCGCCACGCACCTGCTCCGGCGACATGTAGCCGACGGTACCCATCACCATACCCGGCAAAGTCACTGCAGGGCCGTCACTCTCACATTTGCAGGCAGCCCTGCCAACGCAAAAGTCGAAACCGCCATCTAACAACAGTGGCTAGAGGTCAGTGTCTAGCGGGCGAGGGAGAGTGTTTTCATTCACTCTCCCAGGGTGTTTCTATCGCTACCACAATCGCTTCCATTCGTTAGCCACTATTCGCCAGCCACTGCTTTGGAGGATGAATGCCTGTTCCCCGGCGCTCGATTGCGATTTCACTTTTGCTGGCTGGGTTGGCTGTGTCGGCCAGCGCCGGAGATGTCCGCATCAGCATTCCCAAACGCACCAAGCCCACTCCGGTGCAGAAGCTGAACCAGGAAGGCGTGAAAGAAGTTGAGAAGCACGCCTACAAGCGGGCCAAGGCGCTGTTCTACAAGGCTTACCTCATCGACCCTAACGACCTTTTCACGCTGAACAACCTTGGTTATATAGCTGAGCTGGAAGGCCAGGCCGACCGCGCGCAGCGCTATTACGATCTGGCTCAGGCGCAGGGGTCGGAGGCCGTGGTCTACAAGTCGACGGAGCGGGCAGCGGTGGGCCAACCCGTGGACAAGATTGCCGGCAACGCGGCCGATGCCAAGATGCAAGTGAACCGCATCAATGTTTATGCGATTGGGCTGCTGCAAAAAGATCAGGCGCCGGAGGCCGATCTGGCGCTGCAGAAGGCGCTGCGGCTTGATCCGACGAATCCCTTCACGCTGAACAACCTTGGCTTTGCGCGCGAGAAAGAAGGCGAGCTGGAGGACGCTTACAAGTATTACGTCGAGGCCGCGAACCAACATTCGAACACGCCGATCGTGGTGAGCTTGAAATCGTCGTGGCGCGGCAAGAGCATCAGCGATGTGGCTGCCGGAAACTCAGAGAAGGTCCGCAGCCTGATGGCACATGAGCAGGATGTCCGGGCGCAGGTCGCGCGCCTGAATACCCGCGGCGTGGCGGCCATCAATCGCAACGATTACAAATTGGCGCGGCAATACTTTGAGCAGGCATACAAGCTGGAGCCGAGGAATGCTTTCGCGCTAAACAATATGGGCTACCTGGCGGAGATGGATGGCGACCGCGAAACCGCCGACTACTATTACGACAAGGCCAAAGAGGCCGATCAGTCGAGCATGAAGGTAGCTTATGCGACGCGGAAGGACGTCGAGGGCATGAAGTTGGCTTCGGTGGCGGGAGACAGCGACGACGCCGTGATGAAGGCGACGGAAGAGGCTGCCTCGCTGCGCCGGGCGGAAGGCGGTCCCGTGGTCTTGCGATATCGCAACAATCAACCCGTCATGGAGCCCGCAACCCCGCCGAAGCCGCTGCCCGAGAACCCAACTCCCGCTGCGCCGTCGAGCGACAATCGATTATTGCAGCCGTTGCCGGATAACGAACAACCCGGAGCTGTACAACCGTCGGGTGCGACGCCCAACGCTGCTCCGAATGCTTCACCTGATGGGGCGCCGAACGGTGGATTGCTCGAGCCGTTGCCGGACAGCCAACAGCCTCCTGCAGCGCAGCAGCCTGAGGCGCCGCAGTCGCAGCCGCAATCTCAACCCAATGTTCCGCGTCCTCCGCAATCGCAGAACGAAGTCCAGCCGCAGCAACCCAAAATGGTCCACCGCCCCCCGCCGGAGCAACCGCCGGACAATAGTGCTCCGGCAAATTCCAATGGCGGACTCCTGATGCCGCTACCCGACGATCAACAACCTCCGGCAGCCCAGAAGCCGCAGTAAAGACGCGAAATCGCAGTTCCGGTTCTCCTCAAGAAATGTTCCACGTGGAACAAGAACGCGAATTCGCTTTCGCGTTTTTCCCACTTTGGGAAACACGCCCCCCAAACCCACCCAATTTCAGATATTTCAGCCTCCCTCGCGATTCGTTTTTCCCGGAACGTTTTCTTGAGAACAATGCGCGAACGCCACAACGCCGTCACCTTGGCAACGTCGGGCAACGGGGTGGAAGGTCGAACCGGGGTAATAGGATGCTTATTCGATGGCCGGTTGCACATCGGTATCGCAAGCCCAGATGAGGGCGACGAGCCAGCCGATAAGGGTCCAGCCCAGCCACAGGTCGAGGATCATGATGTCCAGCGAGGCATTGTGCTTGCGCAGCGCCGCCACGCCGATGGGCAGCAAATACAACAGGAAGAGGAAAAGCGGCCCTAGATCGAACGAATGCTTCTCGACTAGAAAGATGGCCAGGTAGTAGCAGGTCCCAGCGCAGAGCAGGATGGCGAGAGATTGGGCCAGTGACGATGCAGCGGTTCGCAACATAACATGACGCGCGAAGAGTATCAGATTACTTTGATCGAATACCCCACAGTATCCACGAATTGCAGATAGCTGTGAGTGGCCAAAATCGCGCGATTATTGTGTTGAGGATAACCTTGTCTTGGCCAAAGGTAAAGAGCAAAAAGCGTCCTCACCCAAAATGGTTCAACGGCCCAATTCCCTTTCCCAGCGGATAGGCCGCGAGCATCGCCTTGCGCACATACTCTTTGGCAGCGCGAACGGCTTCCGGCAAAGTGTCGCCCAGTGCCAGTCGACACGCGAGCGCGGTCGCGAAGGCACATCCGGTTCCGTGAGTCGAACGCGACTCAAGCCGCTCGCCCAGGATGATCTCCTCGTACGCAAGGCTCGCCATGTCGCCGACAGGCACGTCCCGAGCGGGTTCTGAAGGGGCACGGCTTCGAGCCGCGCCGAACGACGTCGCACCAAAGCGGGGCTTTAGCCCTTGAGGTACTTCAGCTTCCGTCGCGCGCGGCGAAGTACTTACGTAATCGTTGGCCGATTGCAGATGGCCGCCGGTGATCACTACGGCCTTGGCGCCAAGCGTGTGCAGCCCGGCGGCCATTTCCCTGATCCGGGGCAGCGCCGAGTCCCACGAAGTCCCGGACGCAATCGGCTCGGCCCCTGCCAGCACGGCGGCCTCATCGACATTGGGCGTCACAACGGCGCACAACGGCATCAGCCTCGTTCGCAACACCTCCCCTCCGTGTGCATCCAGCAGCGCAGCTCCTGATGACGACCGGATCACCGGATCCAGCACGACATGCGGCAGCCGCCGGGACCCAAGAAAGCCCGCAACCGCCGCCGCAACCGCTCCCGATCCCAGCATGCCCAGTCGCACCGCTGCGATCTCCACATCGTCCGCCAGCGCCTCCAGCGTCCGCGCGACCAGTTCCGGCTCCAGCGGTTGCACCCCGAAGACGCCCTGCGTCGACTGCACCGTCAGCGCGGTAATGCAGGTGACGGCGTAGCAGCCCAGCGACGCCGCTGTCTTGATGTCGGCGGTGATTCCGGCTCCCGACGAGGGATCATAGCCCGCGATGCTCAGCACAACCGGTGGCACCCGCATGCGAGGACTCTACCGCAAACCGCTATTTTGCGGTACTCGACGCGCGCCTAGGGTCGGGTGCCCCGGGTCTCGCGGGTTTCGAGACCCGGGTAGCATCAGTGTGGGAAAGCTTTTGGTTGAATAAACTTCATCTTCAGCACTTCCCGCTCGTTGCCATCAGAGTAGAAGACCTAGGCTCCTGCGGTGATGGAGGACACAGCGGGGACACTGTTGGCACGGAGTCCCAGGTCTCGAACAGCGCGAGACCCGGGGCACCCGGCATGACTCGTTGCGCAGCCCGCTTTGTATCAGGGCGCGACTTCAGTCGTGCCGTAGCGTCACAAAACAACTTGAGCCTTTAGGCCCTGCGGTTTTCCCCGCGACACAATCCCTCGCCTGCTCTAGAATGTGATCTTCAATTCGGCGGCGGCATACAACAGCCGGCCTCCAGAGTCGCTCTAATCTATTTCGCGGCTGAGTAGCCATATTTCACTCGAGGTGATCATGCAGAACTGGAAGAAGGCAGTTATATTCGGATCGATCGGCGCTGGCGCAGTATTAATTGTTACGGGACGCCGCCCGGTCGGCATGGCGTGTGCCGCAGCCGGCCTCGCCGTGCTGGCGTCGGAGTATCCCGAAAAATTCGAGGCCGTATGGGAGAGCGCTCCTGACTACCTGCGGAAGGGAATGCAGATCTTTGCCACGCTGCAGAAGGTAGGCGAAGGCTTTGCCGAGGAGGCCGAGCGCCGTAGTGTCAGCGCCTGGCGCAATGTCCGTTCCGAGTACGGATCGTAACTGCAGCGAGGAAACTCTGGCTCTCTCAGGAGATGGCCTCCGGAAACTCGGTCGCTACTACGGCTGAGATTTCCTGGTGAGACAACCTGGCCTGTAAGCGCTCAACCTAGCCGCACAGCGGCGGAATGATGTTAGGCGGGGGCGTAAGCCCCCGCGCAAGTGGGAATGCTGACCTGAGCCGCAGAGCGGCGGCACGAAGCTGCGGAATCCGAACCTCGCCTTGAATCAATTGGGACTTCCTACGACTCCTCCGCTCGCGGTCCCGGATGGATCGTCTCAATGCGGCGCTTATGTTCGGCGCTGCTGGGAACACTCCAGCCGTTCTCCTGCTCCACTACTCGCACGATCGCCAGTCCGTTGGCCGAGGCGGAGAACGCGTCTTCTCCTATTGGCGTCTCCCACACTCGCTCCAGCATGCCATCGCACACCTTTGCCGTCATCGTTGGGGTTTCGCCTGTTCCGATGACCACCCCCCGGTCCGCGCGTCCAGCGGGTATCAGGGCTACGAAGCGGGCATGCAGAACGCGCTCGTTAAAGCTGCCGAAGACAAACTGAAACGCTTCTGAGTGCTCCGGAATTCCTCCGTCTCCAGAGTAGTGAATAACATATTCCTCATCGACAGCGTCGCCGGCCACCAGTGCGGAAAGCACGACCGCAGATCCTTGTATGGCGCTGTCGATTCGAGTGGCCGAACCGTCCGCATGGATTACGCGCAAGGCAACCAACTGAGACCCCTGCGGAAGTCTCACGCTACCGAACTGTTCCGCGGCCCGTGGGTTGAGCACGCGTCTGGCGCTGTGAATGTAAAGGGACACGCTTCCGTCGGCGCGCGAGATGGCAACGTGATCGTCCAGCAGCAGCACCGTGTCTCCGGAGTAGGGCACACTGGCGCTCTCGCGGGCGATCGCCGTTGCGTCCCGCCGGTAAGTTGCGTAGAAATCCGCAACCGGCAAAATGCTGCCCGCGCCGCTCTCCGCAACCGCCGGGCCGGCCGCCAGCCGATGGTAGTCTCCCGCATTCGGCGCGATGCGCAACCACTCCGCGGCCGCGGCCTGCGCGGCGGCATCGTCTCCGGAGAATTGCAACTCCCGCACCAGCATCTCCCGTGCCGCCCGATTCAGCGGCGCTGCGGCCAGCAGGCCTTGCAGACTGAACGCCGCCTCAGCGTGGTTTCCTTCATCGGAAAGCGATTGCGCGTAGTCCAGTGACTCGGGGGCGCATCCGTTGAGCCGCTGCTGGGCCGCCCGCGCCTCGGTGAACTGCCCACGCTCGCGATAAAAGCCCATCGCACTCCGCAAGGTCTCACACGAGGGATGGGCTGCGATCCGTCGCGCCCACAGGGACGCTTCGTCGTCGGCAGCCGCACCACGGACCCGCAGCTTGTACCACGCTGTGGCATACTCTGACATTGTGGGAGAAGACCGCGTCCGTGACTGCGCCAGAAGGAATTGCAATGCAGCGGAACTGTCACTGGAAGGTACGGACGTGATCTGTTGGACCGCGCTCCCATATTCTCCGGCTGCGTAGTGCTCGGCGGCCAGCACGTAGGTCAATTCCTGCAGGGACGACTTCCTTGGCGGCAGCACCTGGACCTGCTCCTCGGCTTTGGAGACTGCAATCCGCAGCGGCGTGGTAGAACCAACAAATTTCAGCAAAATGCGATGCGGACCGGCCGACACCTCAAAAATGGCTCCGCTCCGCCCGCGGCCGTCCGTCCGCAGGACCCGTCGCCCGTCAGCATAGACTTCCACAGCTCTCGCACTCTCCATCCGGACCGCAAGGCTTTCCGCACTGAGAGACGCAAAATTCGTGGCGGCATAGAAGACACCGCGACGGGAAAAATAATTTGGCAACAGGATGCGGCCGTCGGGAAACTGGAAGTTTTCCACCAGCCGGTTCTGATAAGAGGCCTGCGCCAGGTCATCTGTGGGCGAAATCGGCTGCTGGTCGAGTAGAGGATGAAGACCCAGCGGCCCTACGATGCGCCAGTCCGTCAGAATGCCGGCGCCCCGCGAGATCGCATAAGGATCAAGTCTGGGGGCGCCGTCCATCGCGGCGTTCAGCAAGGCTTCATGCAGGCCGGCCCATCCCCCCTGCGAGTTCGCCAGCAGCGCTTGCAGACGCGGGAGGGCGCTGCGGAAATCCGGGGTGTTGGCGGCCGACTCGCGCACACGCGCGACCGCAAGTTGCATGCGCGGATCGCTCTGCGCATTGGCGCCAAGTTCGCACAGCCGGATCGCCGCGTCCAGCTTGATCGCATCGTTGGCTTCCATCCCCGCCACTTCCATGCGGACGAAGAGCGCTTCGGCGTCCTGCGGATCGCTCTGCAATGCCCGGGCTGCCAGCAGGCGCGCACGACCGGGATTCGAGTCCACAAAAAGCGCCCGCGCCGCCAGTCGTGAAAGCTGTGACTCCGGCAACGCTGCCCCGCGCGTGACGCTGGGGTGGTGCGGCCCGTTCGAAATTGTGCCGCTGTGCGGGAGATCGGGCGTGGCTTCGCGGGCCAGACGAGCCAGCGTCTGCGCCTGAGAGATCGTCGCTGTGGTCAGCGCCAGGGCGCTGCCGGCCAGAAACATTGCGAAGCGGCGGTTCATATTGTTCATGCCCCGCAAGCTGCTGGAGCAGTTTCGCTCCTGCGCTCTGAGGGGCCTGCCTGTCATCACTGGAGAATGCGAAAGAGTAACTGAGAAACGGACGTTTGGAAATACTGTTTTTCGCTAATGCCCTACAACTTTTGGGCGGCATCAGCAGGTATACTTTTTTCATCCGTGCCCACCAAGCTGGAAGAGATTACCGCTGCCGCACGCCGCAAGGTTGCCGCTGCCAAAGCGACAGCCGACGTGCGCGCTCTCGATTCCAGGGCGGGGCGTCACCAGCCAAGAGGCTTTCGTCGATCTCTCCAGGAGCGCGCTGCCGCCGGCACTGCCGTAATTGCCGAACTGAAGAAAGCGTCGCCGTCAAAAGGGCTGATCCGCGCGGATTTCCCGGTAGCCGATCTCGCTCGCGAGCTCGAGACGGCACGCGCTGCAGCCCTTTCCGTGCTGACCGACGAGGAGTACTTCCAGGGCTCATTGCGGAACCTGGCGCTCGCTTCGGCGGCGACCAGACTTCCCTGCTTGCGAAAAGACTTTATCGTTGACGAGTTCCAGATGCTGGAGACGCGCGCGCACGGGGCCGACGCCGTCCTGCTGATTGTCGCCGCGCTGACTGAGTCCGAGTTGACGAGTTTGTACCGGAGTGCGCGCGAGGCCGAGCTGGATGTGCTGTGCGAAGTACGCGATGCCATGGAACTGCAACGCGCTCTGGACGCCGGCTTCGACACTATTGGCGTCAACAACCGCGACCTGCATACCTTCCGCGTCGATCTGAACACATCCTTGCAGCTGGCTGAACTTATGCCGGCAGGCATATTGAAGATTTCCGAGAGCGGCATCGACAGCGGCAACGACATAGCCCGTCTGCGGCAGGCTGGATTCGATGCCTTCCTGGTCGGCGAGTCTTTGATGCGTGCGCCCAGTCCCGGCGAAGCGTTGCGCGAATTGCTGACGCAGGCGGTTGCCGCGAGCTGATGTTGGCGGACAGGTTATGACGTGGGTCAAAGTTTGTGGCACGACGAACCTGTACGACGCGAAGCTGGCTATAGCCGCGGGAGCCGATGCGCTGGGCTTCATCTTCGCTCCCAGTCCGCGTCGAATTGAAATAGCAGATGCGGCAGAAATCGTCGCTCAGCTACCGAATGGGATCGAGAAAATCGGCGTCTTCGTAAATGAAACTCCGGCGCGCGTGGCCGAGGTGACGCAGCAAGTGGGTCTTTCCGGCGTGCAGTTGCACGGCGATGAGCCCACGGAGCAGCTGCCGGAATTCCGGCAGGCATTGGGCGAGCGCAAGATCATTAAGACGTTACAGGCGCGCGATATCTTGAACGCAGGTCAGGAGCGGCTCGCGGAGTACTTGTCGACGCATGGCAGCATTGACGCCATCCTGCTCGATTCGGGTTCGGCACGCCAGCGCGGCGGAACGGGAATTCCCTTCGCGTGGGAGGAAGTTGTGCCCGTGGCATCTGCGATCCGAGAAGCGATGCCGCTGATTATTGCCGGCGGCTTGAACGCGCAAAATGTTTCCCTGGCGCTCCGGCTGTTCGATCCCTGGGGAGTCGATGTTGTCTCCGGCGTGGAGCGCGAGCCCGGGAAAAAAGATGAAGCGCGACTGCACGATTTCGTGGCTGCTGTGCGCCACACGCGGGCCTCGGCAAAGCTAAGGGAGTGATGGAAGACACCAGCATCAACGCTGAAAGTTCACCGACAGCTGCACGGCCTGCTGAAGGCAGCGTGCCCAAGCGCGTCCGCAACGTGCCCGGACGCTTCGGCGCATACGGCGGCCGCTACGTTCCCGAGACGCTGATGGCAGCGTTGCAGGAGTTGGAAGCTGCCTACGCCACGGCGCGAAAAGACAAATCATTCCGTGACGAATATCATCGGCTGCTCGCTGACTACGCCGGACGACCGACGCCGTTGTTCCTGGCTGAGCGGCTTACCAGACAGTTGGGCGGCGCGAAGATCTACTTGAAGCGCGAAGACCTGCTGCACACCGGCGCACACAAAATCAACAACTGCATCGGGCAGGCGCTGCTGGCGCGGCGCATGGGCAAGCACCGCATCATCGCCGAAACTGGCGCGGGCCAGCACGGCGTCGCAACAGCCACCGTGTGTGCGCTCTTCGGGATAGAGTGCGTGGTTTACATGGGCACTGAAGACATGCGGCGCCAGGAGCTAAACGTCTTCCGCATGAAGTTGCTGGGCGCAGAGGTGCGCGGCGTGGAGTCGGGCTCGCGAACCCTGAAGGACGCAATCAACGAGGCCATGCGCGACTGGGTGACCAACGTTCGCACCACGCATTACCTGCTGGGAAGCGTGCTGGGGGCGCATCCTTATCCCACGATGGTGCGCGACTTTCATCGCGTCATCGGCCACGAGGCGCGCAAGCAGATTCTCAAAGCAGAAGGCCGGCTGCCCTCGGCGGTGATCGCCTGCGTCGGCGGCGGTTCCAACGCGATTGGCGTGTTCTACGAGTTCATCAAAGACCGCGAGGTGAAGCTGATCGGCGTTGAAGCCGGCGGCCGCGGCCACTCTTTGGGCGAACATGCTGCGCGCTTCGATGGGGGTGGTCCCGGCGTGTTGCAGGGAACATATTCGTATGTCCTGCAAGACATGGCGGGCCAGATTGCGGCGACGCATTCGGTGTCCGCGGGACTGGATTATCCGGCGATCGGCCCGGAGCATGCTCTGCTGCACGATCAAGGCCGCGCGGAGTATGTATCGGCGAGCGATCAGGAGGCGCTGGACGCCTGCAGCACGTTGGCGCGGATGGAGGGCATCATTCCGGCGCTGGAGTCGGCACATGCGGTGGCGGAATGCATAAAGCGTGCTCCCACAATGTCAGAGTCTGACATTGTGATAGTTAATATTTCCGGCCGCGGCGACAAGGACATCGGCATTTTGCGCGAGCGTTTGGGGTTCTGACGCGTTTCGGGATCATTCATGGCGATTCGATTCAAACGGCGGCCGGGGCTAGTAGCGTACATCACGTGCGGCGATCCTGACCTTGATACCTCGCGCGAGGTCGCGCTGGCGGCCATTCGCGCGGGCGCTGATGTTATCGAGCTGGGTGTGCCGTTCAGCGATCCAGTCGCCGATGGGCCGGTGATTCAGCGGGCCAGCGAGCGCGCTTTGCATCACAGCACGAATCTGGCTGGCGTGCTCGATATCGCCAGGCAGGTCCGGCAGAAGTCTGATGCTGGGCTCATCATCTTTTCCTATCTGAATCCCATCCTCCAGTTTGGGCTCGACAAATTTTGCTTGGCCGCGGCCGAGGCTGGCGTCGATGGAGCGCTGATCACGGATCTTCCGGTGGAGGAAGCGGCCGACTATCTCCGGTCGATGAAGGCGCACAAGCTCGCGCCGGTTTTTCTTGCCGCGCCCACCAGCACCGACGAGCGGCTGCGGCAGATTGCGAAGCATTCACGCGGGTTCGTGTACGCGATTTCGCGTACCGGAATCACCGGCGCGCGGCAGGAACTGGCTGGCGATGCTCGATCGCTGGTGGAGCGCCTGCGGGCCCACACCAAATTGCCGATCGCGGTTGGCTTCGGTGTCTCCACGCCGGAGCAATTTGCGGAAGTCGGCGGCTTCGCCGATGCGGCCGTGGTGGGCAGCGCCATCGTTCAATGTATCGAGCAGAATCGCGGGCGGGAAGCCGCCGCTGTTTCAGAGTTTCTGTCTTCCCTGACCGCGAATGTGCAACCTGCGCGGGCCAACGGATAAAGTAGTGCCGGATGTATCCAACATTGAAGGGGCACGGCTTCAGCCGTGTCGTCAGGCCGCGAAGAAATTGGCCTTTAGGCCCTGAGGGCTTATTCCCTCAGCGGCTAAAGCCGGGTTTCTTCTTGGCTTCGGCGGCACGCCTGAAGGCGTGCCTTTTCAAGGAAGGCTAAACTGATCGGGCGAACAATCGCAGAAGCTGAAACCATGGACATCGCTGAGTGGCGCAAGAAGATCGACGATCTGGACCGCAAGCTGGTCGAGTTGCTCAGCGAGCGGGCGCAGTGTGCCCATGAAATCGGCAAGCTGAAGCGCAACTCGGCGATGCCGATCTACGAACCGGACCGCGAAAAGATCATCTACCAGAACATCGCGCGCTATAATCCGGGGCCGCTGTCGGAGATACAACTGCGCCAGGTTTATGAGCGACTGATTGACGTGATGCGACAGATCCAACGCGATGAGATGGCGCCAGAAACCGATGCGCAGAAAGACGCGACTGAATTGGAGCCGAACGACTGAAATCGGGCGTAGGACGTCGCTTGGCGAGAGATCAGTCCAATAACATCACAGAAGCTTGTTGAGACTTTCCAGAGTTAAATCAGCGTCTCGCAGGATGCTCTGCAGAACTTTCGGGTGAAGCACTTTGGACCCATGAAACGGTACAGTGACACGCTTGCCGGCAGCGTTCTTGTAGATCATGTGGCTCCCGCTCTGGCGCGTTAGGAAGAACCCGATCTTCTGCAGGACGGCAATTATCTGGCGAGCAGTGAGACGGGGGAGCTTGGGCATTAGACCGCAACTTGGATAACCGAGACGCTGACTGAAACATCTTGGGGAAGCTCTTCACCTTCGGCGCGACGATCTTCAATGTGCAAACGGATAGCGTCCCTTATGTTGGAGACGGCCTCTTCGTACGTGTCGCCCTGGCTGTAACAGCCTTGCAATGACGGACAGGAAACGTAGTATCCGTCCTCGTCAGCTTCGATGATGATGGGAAACGTAAACTGCGACATGGGCAAATTATAGGTCGGGCGAACGGATTCCCACCAATCTATTCGGTAAAGCCTTCACATGCCACTCTTACCACCCCGTGAACAAATGCCCCATCTTCTCTTTTTTGGTGCGCAGATAGTTCTCGGAATGTTCGTAGGGCTCGACTTCCGCGGAGACGCGCTCCACCACTTTGATCCCCGCGCTTTCCAGCGCCGCAACTTTCTCGGGATTGTTGGAGATGAGGCGGACTTCGCGCACGCCTAATTGGCGCAGCATCTCGGCCGGAAGCTTATACGCGCGATAGTCGTTGTCGTAGCCAAGCTCCACGTTGGCTTCCACGGTATCAAGGCCTCGGTCCTGCAGTTCGTAGGCTTGCAGCTTGGCCATCAAGCCGATGCCGCGGCCCTCCTGCTGCTCATAGATCAACACGCCGGCGCCTGCCTGGGTGATCATGGAGAGGGCAAGCTCCAACTGCTGGCGGCAATCGCAGCGCATGGAGTGAAAGACGTCGCCGGTGAGACATTGCGAATGGATACGAACCAGCGGCGGGGTGGAATGAATGTCGCCCATAACCAGGGCGACCGCTTCCTCCTTCGCCGTTCCGGAGTGGCCATTGCCGGCCGCTCCGTTTCCTTTGGCCGACGATGCGCCGGCAGGCGGGATTTCGAATTCCCCTTCGAAGCCGTAGATGCGGAACTGTCCCCAACGGGTGGGAAAGTTCGCCTCGGCCACTTTCTTTACCAACGAGCGGGTCACACTTCGATTATAAGCTGCCAAGCACGCTCCATGATGTTCAGGGATCACAGCCGAGGTGTTTGTTCAGCACAGACGAAGGCTCAGAGCGATCAGCCGTCAGCTTTCAGGGTCAGCCAAACCGCGAGGCGTAAGCATTGCGGAAACCCTGATGAAGTCAAGGCGAAGTCTCTCAGTGGCTAAAGCCGCATTGATATTGCGGCATTTACGGACGGCCTGAAGGCCGAGGAGCCGCGACTTAATCAGGGCTTCTTTAGCTGATGGCTGACAGATGATAGCTTGATAAAAAAAGGCGGTCCCTGTGAGGCCGCCTGTACACGAGTTCAGATTCGCTGCTGACTATCTGTGCCCACCACCACCGCCGTGACCGCCCCCGCCGCCACTGTGACCACCGCCTCCACCGCTACCGTGGTAGCTACCGCCTGAGGAGTGGGGTGCGGAGTACGAGCCAGAGTTCCGACCGCCGTACGACTGGCTCGACCCGTAGTTTCGCGCAGTGTAAGTCGGAGACGAGCCGTAGCTACGTCCCGAGGAGTAGCCCGGAGTCGATCCGTAGCCGCGTCCGGCGGAATAGCCCGGACTGGCCGAATAGCCACGGCTGCTGCCTCCGTAGGAGTTGGAATGGCCAGCGCCGTAGGCTCCGGAAGCCGAGTACGCCGGGGCTGCGTGGTACGAGTAGTTGGCCGGCGGACGCGGCACCGAAGACGCTGAGCCATGCCCAGACGAAGACGAATTGCCGCTATGCGAGCCGCTTTGCGAGTTGCTCCGCGCCGGCGCCGATCCGGGCGAAGGAGCTGAGGACTGTGACGTTCCCGAGCGGTTAGGCGTATACGACTGCGATGGCCGCGAAGCCGTCGAGTTGTTCGTGCCGTACCGCTGACTGTTGGCCGTCGTAGCGTTGTGGCTGCTTGCAGAGTTTGCCGTATTGCCGTTCGGCCGGGCAAAGCTGTCATTGCTGGCCGGCGGACGCGGCACATTGTGCGACTGCGTCGCGTTGCCGGATCCCACGCTATTCGATCCGCCAGCTGACGGTGGACGCGGGACGTTGTTGTGGGTTGCCGGATTGCTGGGGACGCCAGCGCGCGCTTCCGTTTGGCTTCCCATAGAACCGCGCCCGGCTCCGCCCATTGCTTGCGTGTTATGGGCGCTGCTATTGGCTCCATTCACTCCGTTGTGCGCAGCATTGTTGCTTGCGCTCGCCGCATTCGAGACGCTGTGCGCAGTAGAGTTAGAGTTGTTGCTGCGTGCCGTCGCCGACTGCGCGTTGCTGAAGCTGGCCGGCCGCGCCGGTGGCGTCGCCCGCGTCACAACTGAGCGATTTGCCGACGCCGCAGACGGAACGTTCGTACGCGCCGTCTGTCCGCCCAGTACCGAAGACTTGGTTGGGTTGATGTTGGCCGAACTCAGCGTGTGAGCGTTGTTTAGAGCGGAAGCCGGCACAGCTCCGCCGACCTTGTTGACCGCCGCGCCCGACGTGAAAGCTTCTTTCGACGCCGAGGTCACACCATTTCTCGTGATCGCGTTGGTGTTCCCGAAATTGCCATTGCGATAGTTGTTGCTGGCGTTGTTGATGTTCGTAATATGCGTGTTAGTGACGTTAACGTTGTGGAAGTAGCCGGCAGTGACATATCCGCCGCCGCGGTACCAGCCGCCGTGTCCCCATCCACAGTAGCGCGGATAGTACGGCGATCCCCATCCCAACGGATACCAGCCAAATCCAATGCCGATACCAAAGCCCCAGCCGCCGCCCCAGCCAAATCCAATCCCAAAGCCAGGGCCGCCAATCCAGCCGACCAGAGCCGGAGCATAGTAGGGATTCCAATAGCCCAGCGGACCAGGCGCCCATCCCCAGCCGCCACCGTAACTAACCCAGCGGCCGTAGTGGAAGGGGGCAAATCCCCAGGGAGCGTCGTCAACCCACGTCCAGCCCCAAGGAGCGATCCAAGCCCAGTGGCCATAGCGATACGGCGCCCAGTCGGCGGGCACCGAGGTAGGAGTCCAGACCGGGCCATAGGCCGGCGTTGTCGTCCATGTGCCGTAAGCGTCAAGGTCCTGATAGCCAATCACGCCAGGCGATACGTATCGCGCGGACAAAGAATCATCCAGCCGCTTGTCGCGCACCTGCGCCCAGTCTTCAAAGCCATCCCGCGCAGGAGCGCTGTACGAGGCATTCTGCAACGAGTTGCCGTTGCTGAAGCGTACCTGCAGGCCGGAATTGACCCGCACCGCAGGCCCTTTCCCTGTGGCTTCGCCGTATCCACTGCGCACCGTCACCCAGCTTTGGTCCTCGCTGGGATAAACATCGAAGCGGTAAACGCCGGTCTTCATCACGGTAAAAGCGTAGTTAGGAGTGTCGACCTCGTAGACCTCGCCCTTCTCCAGATGGCGGACCGTGAGGTTGAGGGTGCCCTGATCGAGTTCCAACTGCACGGTGCTGTCAGTGACGTTGGTGAGGGTGAGGCTGGTCTCCGAGTTCATGCGGATGAAGCCGTCGCCGACGTTCAGTTCGGCGCGCGAATTTTTGTCTGTCCAGATGCGGTCAGAGGTAGTGAGCGGCCGGTTCATGTTGGCGGCAATCCAGTCGTTCACGCCGCCTGGCTGTGTCGAAACCTGGCCGTCCATGTATTGCACACGGGCCACACGGCCTGGAGGATCCTGCTGCTGAGCGCCTTGCTGATCTGGATAACCTTGTTGGCCGGGGTAGCCCTGTTGTGCCGGATACCCCTGTTGTCCCATGTCACCCTGCTGCACCGAATTGTCGGCCGGCGGAGGCGGAGCCATATTCTGATCCTGAGCCAGGACCGCTCCCGCCGATAAGACGACAAACAGTATTGCCATCAATAAACATTCCAACCGCCACCGTGACTTCATCTCTCGCACCTCTTGCTGTCCCACCACGATACCTTCCCTTTACGGCGAACCCGCTCCCTTTTTGGCTGGGAACTGTCGCATGCATCAGTATGAACCCCAAATTCGTAAATGTGTTGCGCGCAGGGTTTTTGCTGATCGGCGGCGGGCGCGGCAAGCCGGATGGCAGACTTATGCATCCAACGGCAACATGCCTCGTCTGGCTGGCAGTGACCGGATCTTGTTGGCGTTATTGCTGTTTTCGGCGATGGTGAGGGCCGGCACTCCGGGCTCATTTCGCGGCACCATTGTTGACAGCCCAGGCGCGGGAAAAGATCGCATCTATGTGCAAGGCCGCAATGGCATGGCCCGCCGGGTGGACATTTCACGGGCGCGAGTGAGTTATGACGAGGGCGTCCCAGCGGCCATCCGTCTGCCCAGGCCGGACGACGCGCTAACGGCAGGCACAGAAGTTCGCGTCACCGCCGAACAGGGAGACGACGGCGAGTGGAGGGCCAGTAGGGTTGAGATTTTGAAAAGCAGCAATTAGCGACGAGCAATTAGCAGTTAGCAATTAGCCAAAAGCGCGAAGCGGACATTCACAGGATCATCTCGGGCGATCCGCTCGCCCGGGGGACGGCATTCACAAGCGCGGAGGGCAGCATTCTCAAGCCCGATGGGCGGCGTTCACGAGCGGGACCCGATCCGTCCACGATCATTCGTGTTCTTGGTTCTTGGTTCTTGGTTCTTGGTTCTTGGTTCTTGGTTCTTGGCTAATTGCTAATTGCTAACTGCTAATTGCTGCTCTTCTAACACAGCTTCCCATACTTCGACGTGTACTGCAGCCCGATCTCGCCGCAGGTGCATTGCTCCACCGAGTACACGATGCAGGAATCGAAAGGGCGCGAGTACACATGCAGGCTGACGGCGCGCTGGTTCCATTCGCGCGGGTTATGGACGTCGTGCACCGGGTTCAGCGGATCGACAGCTACGGGATTTTCGGCGGTGATGTGCACCTCATCGGTAGGGACAATGTCGCAGCTATGAGCGACCAAGTCTTCGGAGATCACGCGATAGTTCTGCACCGCGAGCCGTCCGATGGCTGCGGCCATCCAGCAATTCTGGCCTTTGTGGTTGTGGATCGAGCTCTTCATGCCCGGCTCCCAGCAGATGGACAGCAGTTCGTAGAGTTCGGTCTTGTCGATGAGGTTGCGGGTGTAGTGCTGCGAATTCCAGAAGAGATAAGGCTCGACGGATTTCGCATCGACGCGATTCGCCTGCAAGTATTCCAGCGTGCCGCGCACTCCAGTAAAATCCTCTTCCTTCAGCTTGCGTAAGCCGCTGATGAAGTCGTCAAGACGAAGGGACTGCATTATTTTTTGCGGCGAAGTTTCGGTTGCCATAATGTCTGTCTCCTGGGACAAAACGCTCATTCTAGACCAAGTTTGACACTTCCTGCTGGCGAACGACACTGTGCGCGGCCGCGGGGCGCGGGAAAATCTTGCTATTCTGCCGCGGTTGCGGAAATCCATTACGCCACAACGCGATTCCAAGCATATAATGTGCGCAAGAAGCACCCTGGCAAGGTGCGGTCCGAGTTGGGCACTGGAGTTTCCATGAAATCGCGTGCTTTCGCAGCGATGATTGCGGTGCTGCTGGCTGTCAGCCTCTCGCTTCCGGCGTTGGCACAGGACAACAACCCTCAGTCGCAGACCTCAACCCAAGCTTC
>Ga0181532_10002064_pt1 | contig 18925 bp, 14 predicted proteins | sample PEATcosm2014_Bin_33_FD_119768 | JGI IMG/M metagenome (GOLD analysis project Ga0181532, IMG submission 119768) | Peatland microbial communities from MTU Mesocosm Facility, Houghton, MI, USA - PEATcosm2014_Bin11_30_metaG | ecosystem: Environmental > Terrestrial > Soil > Wetlands > Peat | place... | reverse complement strand
GTGGCTCGTAGTCGATCTCGCCGGCCTGTCGCCCCATGTCGGCCGGAGGCTCCGTCGACGCACCGGCGCCGATGAAGCTGAGCCTGCTCCGTGTCTGCGCGGCTCCGTTGCGCCGCCACGCTTCGACGGCTCTCGCGACACCCTCACGATCCGGCATCCGATAGTAGGCGCGCCGACCGCCCCGGGTCGAGGCTCCAGACTTCTCCAGCAGCCCATGGCTGGCAAGGATCCGCAGGTTCGGAAACCAGCTGGGTCCTCCACGTGTGCGCACCTCGTCGAGCACCCAGGCTCCGGCGAACTCGCCGCCATGCGGCTCCGACCTCTCAGCTACAGCCACGGCCGCCTCGAGCACAGGCATCCACTCGGGATGCTCGACGGCCAGCCGCCGTACCGCTTCATCTGATGGAGTGAGCAAAGTGAGCTTATTCATCAAATTGAGCATATAGCAACCGGCCCTCAGGGCCTTGCCGTGCGCCGTCAGCGAGATGGCGCCAGCTGCGAGGTCGCTGACGCGCCCCGACTGTGCGCCTTGTCCTCGTACATCGCGGCGTCGGCGTGCCTGACGAGCTCCGACACCGTGCGCCCGTGGTCGGGCCAGATGCCGCCGCCGACGCTCGCGCCGACGGACAGGGTGATGTCGTTGACCACGAACGGCTGGGCGAACGCGTCCTTGACGCGTCGCTCGGCGGCGCGCAGCTGCTCGTCGTGGTGCACGTCCGCAAGGATCACCGCGAACTCGTCGCCGCCGAGCCGCGCGACGTCGTCGCCTTCGCGGCAGCAGTCGCGCAGGCGTGCCGCCGCCTGGCAGATCAGCTCGTCGCCGGCCTCGTGGCCGTGCACGTCGTTGACGCGCTTGAACTCGTTGAGGTCGACGAACAGCAGGCCCAGGCGCCCGTCGGCGCCGGCGCCGTCGAGCGCCGCGTCGATGCAGTGGCGGAAGCCGACGCGGTTGAGCAGCCCGGTGAGCCCGTCGTGGCTGGCTTTGTCGCGCAGCTGGTCGACCAGGTGGCCGCTCTGGATCGCCGGCGCGGCGAGCGCCGCCACGCCGGTGAGCCGCCGCAGCAGGTCGCTGTCGGGGCGCAGGCGCTCCGGGCGCTCGGTCACGGACACGGTCAGGATCCCGAGGAACACGCCGCGCGCGACGATCGGCACGACCGTCAGCGCGATCACCTCGAGCCTTGCCATCAGCCCGCCGACGAACGCGTCGTCGGTGTCCTGCCCGTAGAAGTGCGGCTCGGGGTCGGTCAGCATGCTCGCGAGGTTGTCCGTGTCCTCGGGCGTGATGCTGACCTCCCGCAGCTCCGCCGTCTGCTCCGGCGTGCGCCCCCAGGACGCCTGCTCTCTGAGGCAGCGCTCGTGCTCGTCCCACAGCCACACCGCCATGCGATCGCAGTCCACCACCTCCGGGACCGCCGCGGCCAGGCGCTCCGCCACCTCCAGGCTGCTGCCCGCGTTGGCGAGCGCGTGCGACAGCCGCAGCAGGGCGCTGACCTGGTCGTTGCGGCGTGCCGACTCCTGCAGCGCCAGCGTGATGTCGAGCACGGCGGCGGCGTGCTTGGCGTAGAGGCTGAGCATCTCCCGGTCCTGGGGCAGGAACTCGATCGCGTGCGGGTAGCGCGCGAACAGCTGACCGTAGGCGCGCCGGCTGGAGACGACGTCGACGACCAGCGTCGAGCCGCGCGCCGGGGGCTCGCCCGCCAGCGTCGCGCGCGCGAGCTCCTGCGCGTCGTTGTTGGCGATGCCGTGGCTGTAGACCTGCAGCTCCGCGTCGGGATCCGGGCGCACGGCGAGGATGTGGCCCGGGGCGCGCACGGCGTCGGACGCGCGCTCGACGATGCGACGCAGCACCGTCTCGACATCCTCGGTAGAGACGAGGTCGCCGGCGATCGCGTACACGCCCTGCAGCCGCTCAGAGGTGGCCAGCAGCTGCGCCTCGAGCGCGGTGACGCGCTGCTGAGGGTCCGCGGCGGTCGCGGCCTGCTCGGCGTCCCAGGTGATCGTGTACAGGCACTGGGCGTCCCCGCGCGCCTGGCATTCGCTCTCCTGCACGCGACCGGGGGGCAGCCCGAACAGTATCGGGGTCCCCGCCAGCAGTCCCGTCGTCCAGTCGCAGTTCACAGGCAAACGCGTAAAGCCCTCGTGGGCGCAAGCCCTCACGACAGCCCGCCCGGGACCGACCTCGAGCGCCTCCATTTCGGTGGCCGCGCTGAGCTTCGCCGCAGTCTGGGCGACCGTCTGCAGGACCACCTCCACCGAGCCCAGCGAGCGCAGCAGCGTCGCGACCTGCTTGCCGGCGTGCTGGCCGACCATCTGCTCGCCGACTCGCCGGGCGAACGCGGGGTCGCCGCTGGCCTGCACCCCGGCGCTCAGCAGTGCGCTCGCTTCGTCCTGCGAGATCCAGTTGTCGACGTTTTCGAGGTACGCGGCCTCGTATCTGCTCGCGGCCTGTCCGAGGATCGCGGTGACGGCCGCCTCACCACCGTGGCCGCGTACGAGCCGCAGCAGAACGCTCGACATCGAGCAGCTGATATGCCGGTCACTGTCCTCCTGCGCGGGCGCGGGCGCGGGGTCACGGTCCATGCAGACGCGATCGGCGAAAAACGCCTCTCGCTTGAGCAGATCAGCTATCTAGTAGCGGCTTGTGCCCGTCGCCGAGTTGGCCGGCGGGATCGGGCCCAGGGCCGTGAGTTTGCCGTTGTTGAGCTGGAAGCGCACGACCGCCTGGCCGCCGCTGGGGTTCGCCAGGGGATCGCCCTTTCGATACAGCGGGTAGCCGAGCGTGACTTCGGTGTCGCTCTGGGCGATGACCTTGACGCTGGCGCTCGGTTCCTTGGTGTCGGTGCCTATGTAGCGCCCGCCGACGAAGAAGAACGCCTGCTGGTCATACCCGTCGCTCGAACCGGTCTTCGTGCCGACGAGCACGCGCAGCGTTTGGCCGGGGTGGTACTGCGAGGTTTCGTTCGCCGTGTAGCCCCGCGCCTCGAGCAGCGCGACCGCTTCGCTTACGCCTTCGGCGTGGCTTTCCTGCTGGGCGAATTCAGGCTCGGGCGCGGTGTGCGCGGCACCGGGCGCGGCGGTGCCGCCCGCGGTGCTCGTGGGGGCGGGGGTGGTGCTCGTCGTCGTCGTTGCGGTGGTCGTGGTGCTGGGCGTCGTCGTGGCCGTGGTCGCTGTGGGGGTGCTGCTTGTGATTTCCGGCGAGTTGGCGACGGACACGGTCTTGGTCTGCGAGCCACCGCAGCCAGCGAGCGCCGCGCCGGTGGTTGCGCCGAGGGCTAGCGCGACGCAGATCGTGGTCAGGTTGCGTTTCGTCATCGCCCTCATGGTATTCGCCGCCCGCGCGCCGCCTCCCCTACGCAATGTTTGCGTCAGCCGATCGTTCTCTCGCGTAATGATTGACACGGCAAATGATTCCGAACGGAACGATTCCGAATGGAATCATTACAAGACGAAATGATTACAAGACGCAATGATCTCTGTGCGCGACATACATTCCCCCCAACGCGACATACATTCCCCCCAACAGTGCCCGCCAGTGCATGCGAATCGCTATGATCAACAGGCAGACGCCGATGTCCGCTCCCCCAGCACAGAAGTCGTCCAAGGGCGCTCAGCAGCGCAAGGCTGCGGTGCCCGGTCGCAGGAGCGAGATGGCGCGCGCGAGCGCGCTGTTCATCCTGGCGGCATTGGCGATCGTGTTCGCGCTGTTGAACCTGAACGAGGTTGAGGTCCACTGGGCGTTCGGCTCTGGCAAGGCGCCGCTGATCATCGTGATCGTGATCTCGCTGCTGGTGGGGATCGTGCTCACGTACTTTGCTGAACGCCTGTCGCGCAGGCGTCGCGGCTAGCTGCGCCGGGCGGGCGCTCCTCGGTGAGGATCTCAACGGCAGCTTCGGCGCCGATGAAGGGCGTGAGCACGACGTAGGCGAGGTGGTCGGAGAGCGCGGGCAGCAGCTCGACGCGCCCGCCTGCGACCTGACAGCGGATCGTGTGCCAGATCGCGCCCGCGACGGCCTCGGTCGTGAGGCTGCCGCGCGCCTCGACCGGTGCGCCCTCCGTCAGCAGCGTGGCGATGCTGTGCGACAGGTCGATCGTTCGTTCGAGCGCGGCGGTGTCGGCGAAGAAGGCCTCCTGGACGAGCGTGCGGGCCTGCAGCGGATGGTCGGCGAGGTAGCGCATGAGCTCCGCGAGGACACGCCGCACCGCTCGGGGCCAGTCGTCGGAGACGAGGTCGGGATCGGCGGCGATCGCGAGCAGCTCGTCGCCGATCATGTCGAGCGCGGCCGTGAAGCAGTCGTCCCTGCCGTCGAACAGCTCGCAGAAGACGTCGATCGAGACGTTGGCCTCGTCGGCGATCTGCGGCACGCTGAGCGCGCGGAAGTCCTCGCGCGTTGCGAGCCGCAGGATGCCCTGCAGCAGCCGCGTGCGCTCGTCGCGGCTGACGGCTTCGGCGCCGCGCAGTCCATTGCCGCGGGCGGATGCGATCTCACGCATGCGCGCCTTGACGCCGGCGGCCATGCGCTCTGCGATGCCCTCAGAGGCTGCTGTCTGGAACTGCAGCGTCCAGCACAGCATCTCATCGGCCAGGTTGACGCTGCGCTCGTCGCGCGCCTCGCGCAGGAACGCCGAGGCGATGCCGTGCAAGCCGCCGGCGACGCTCCTGACGATCGGCATTGGCAGCGCCACGCCACCGGGCGATTCAGCGAAGGCGCGCGCGAGCATGTGCTCGCAGGCGCTGGTGGCCTGACGCAGGTGCAGCACACCGGGCGAGCCGGCCCGTTGCGCCTCGAGCACGACGAGGATCGTGGCGTTGCGATCCTTCTGCGTGGCCTGCGCGAACCGTTCGAACGCGGCACGCGCGCGCTGCTCCAGTGAGCCGTCGGTGGCGAGGAAGGCGCGCCGTATCTGCTTGATGTCGCGCCGGGCGATCAGGTCGAAGGTGACGAGGAACGCAGCCTCCTTGTTGGCGAACTGCTCGTAGAAGGAGCGGCGCGAGACGCCGGCGAGGCCGATCACTTCCTTGACGCTCGTGGCCTCGTAGCCGTGGCGTGCGACGGCCTCGACCATCGCGCCGTGAATGCGAGTGCGCTGGTTGAGGACGACCTCGTTGCGCTCGAGCCGGTGCGGCCCATGCGGGAGGCGCTTGTACAGCGGCGCGACTCGCGAGGCAGGACGCGTGGAGCCCGCGCGCGGCGATCCGTTGGACCTCTCGGCGTGCTTGTCGCGCGCCGACAACGACGTTCTTCGACCCGATCCCATGCTCCCTCTCCTTCAACGATCTTTCGGACTCGCGGACTGCTGTCATGCCTCCGACGACCTAGATCATCCCATGTCAGAGATTTTTTGTCTACAGGCAGCTGCGGAAAAGTACTTGAGCTACCGGTCGAGCCTTCGGGACGATCAGTGCAGGATGATCTTGAGGGCGAGGATCGCGATGCCCATGGCGGCGCCGACGCAGCCCTCGAGCGCCAGCTCGCGGGCGCTCGCGCGGGCGCGCACGCCGGCGATCAGCTCGAACGCGACGAGGCTCGCGGCGGTGCTCCACAGCGCGGCGAGGACGGCGGTCTGCTGCGCCGCGCCGGCGGCCCAGGCGACCGCGAGCACCGCCAGCGGCACCGCGGCGCCGCGGACGATCGCCCAGTCGTGCGCGAGGGCTCCGGCGAGAGCGCCGGCGGTGAGGCGCTCGTGGGCGGCCAGGCGGTGACCGAGCAGCTCGGCGTAGGCGTGCGCGAACCAGTACAGCGCCGTTGCGACCGCGGCTGAGGCGACGGTGTCGAGGTAGCTCTCGTGCCGTCCGCTCTCGGCGGCGAGCAGCGCGCCGATGACGAGGAGCCCGTAGATGACTCCCGAGGGGTTCTCCTCCGGCACGATCCGGTCGGCGGCTCGCGCGAGCAGCGCACGCATCGAGCGATTATCCGCCGGGGCTCAGCGGAGCGACGGCGTGCGGCTCACCGGATCAGCACGGGCGCGCTGTAGGCGGACACATGCGCGCCGTCGGAGATCTTGACGAGCGCCTTGTACAGCCCGCGCTGCACGCGCACGACCCGGCTGAAGCTGGATACGGCTGCGGTGTCGGCTTTGACGACGGTGCCGCCCTTGTTGAGCGATCTGCCGGGCGTCAGCAGCTGGAAGCCGACGAGCGGGGCAAACCCTACTGAGCGCCGCTTTCGTGTTCAGGCTCTCGGCGTCGCTGCAGCCAGGAGGCGGGGCGACGGAGACGAACCCACCGAAAAGCGCCCGTCTCGCGAGATGCCAATAGCACATCGAGCGTGCGTCGATCGCGGCCGCGCGCGCCCTGGATGCAACAAAATCTTTGCAAAATGGGCGATCAGGCCGGTAAGATGCCTGCCGATGAGATCGAACACGGCGAGCGGCGTTTGGGCTTAGGCGACCTGAATCGACAGGTTGCTGTTCGCCGGGGGGCCACCAAGGAAGGCGGGGCACGGGAAATGATCTCCACCAGCAGGAATCAACAGCGAGCCGACGCTAGGACCGCGTCGCTCGAGCTCGCGGCCGGGAGCATTGGGCCACGGACCGCGCGCGTCTCGAGCGCGTCGACGCTTGACCGCCTGCGAGGGCGCCAGCGAGACCGTGAGCGTCGAGCGGCGGCCGATGTGCTGGCACAGGAACGCCACCGCATCGCCGCGGACATCCACGACCTGATCATGCAGGACCTCGCGTTCGCGCTGGCAACCGTCAGGGCGCTCGCCGACGACGCGGTCGCGCCGACACCGCTTGCGAGCACAGCCGTCGCCGCGGGGGAGCGTGCGCTCGCCGGCGCGCGGTCGGTCGTCACCGAGCTGATCGCCCGCGATCGCAAGCCCGTTCTCGAGGCCGTCGAGGAGGGCGTGCGCGCGGCCGCTCGAAAGGTGCCGCTGAGCTTTGCCGCCGATGGGCTCGTGCCCGCCTCGCAGCCCGACCAGCAGACGCTCGACACGCTGGTTCACATCGGCCGCGAGGCCGTGACGAACGCGATCAAGCATGCTGACCCGAGCGCCATCGAGGTGGTGCTCGCGCACGCCGACGAGTGGCGGCTGCTGGTGCGCGACGATGGGCGAGGCTTCGACTCCAAGCGCACCCGCGAGGGGTTCGGGCTCGAGAGCATGAGGCAGCGCGCATACGCCCTTGGCGGTTCGCTGCAGGTGACCAGCTTCGTCGGGTCGGGCACGGCGGTCGAGGTGACCCTCCCGTGAGCCAGCGACGTCGCAGCGGCCGCCCCGCGAGCGCCGCGCCGACGATCGTGATCGCCGACGACCACCCCGCGATCCGCCTCGGCGTGCGCATGGCGCTCATGCGCGGGGGCTTCGACGTGGTCGGTGAGGCCGCCGACTGCGAGGGCGCCGTGAGCGCCGTGCTGCGGGAGCAGCCCGACGTCTGCCTGCTCGACGTCCGCATGCCCGGTGGTGGCATCGAGGCTGCAGAGCGCGTGGCGCAGGGAGCGCCGTCGACGTCGGTGGTCATGCTGACCGTGTCCAGCAGCACCGACGACGTGCTCGCGGCGCTGCGTGCCGGAGCCGTCGGCTATCTGCCCAAGGACACGAGCCCCGATCGCCTACCGGCCGCGATCTGCGGCGTGCTCAAGGGCGAGGCGGCGCTGCCGCGCGCGCTGGTCGGGCTCGTGTTGCACGAGTTTCGCGACTACACGGCCGCGGCGGAGGCGCCGGTGCGCGTGGGCGAGGTCGAGCTGACGGCCAGGGAGTCGGAGATCCTGCGGATGCTGCGGTCCGGACTGACGACCGCGGAGGTCAGCGGCATGCTCTCGCTCTCGCCGGTCACCGTGCGCCGCCATATCTCGAGCGGCGTCGCAAAGCTCGGCGTAGCCGACCGCAGCGCCGCGGTCCGCGCGATCGCGCCGATCGCCGCCGCGTAGCTCCGCCGACCCTCTTCAGACCAGGCCCTTGCGCACCGCATAGACGGCCGCTTGGACACGGCTTTGCACACCGAGCTTCTCGAGGATGTTCGTGACGTACTGCTTGACGGTGTGCTTGCTGATCAGCAGCTCGCGGCCGATCGCCGCGTTGTCGGCGCCCTCGGCGATCAGGCGGATGACCTCCAGCTCCCGTGCCGTGAGTGCGAGCTCGTCGCTGCCGGCCCGCTCGGCCGCGTCGTTGTCCGCCTGCACACGCGTCGCCAGCGCCTTGATGACATCGCGTGAGAGCACGGCGTGACCGCCGCTCGCGAGGCGGATGCTGCTGACGAGCTCATCAGCCCGCGTGTCCTTGAGCAGGTAACCGCAGGCGCCGGCCGCGAGCGCCTCGAGCACGTCGGCCTGATCGTTCGAGACGGTCAGCACGACCACCTGGACGTCGGGATGTGTCGCGGCGATCTGCCGTACCGCGTCGACGCCCGAGACGCCCGGCATATTCAGGTCGATCACCACGACGTCGGGCGTCAGCTTGCGCGTCAGCGCAACCACGTCGCTGCCATCCGTCGTCTCCCCGACCACGGAGATCCCGTCGGCGGCAAGCATCCCGCGCAGGCCCTCGAGGAAGAACGGATGATCGTCTGCCAGCACGACCCGGACGGTTTTGTCAGATGCGACGATCAGAGGAACATAAACGACGACGTGCCGCAGTGCGAAGCGCACCGCGCACCCTGCGGAAAACAAGCTAGACAGCCCGTCGGCGCAGCGGTTCGCCGCGACAACGAGCCCGGCGCGACGGCTCGCCCACGGGTTTATCCGGCGTAACCGCAACTCCTGTCGGCCGCGTGGTTCTACGTCGATGTCGTCCCTTTGGCACGACGACACGATTGAGCGTCTACGGGCTTGGCATGTGAGTAATGCCTTGCTGCTGACCAGTCGATAGCACCCGCGTCAGCACCAATCACGGCTAAGCGTCGGCCCTCGCGGCCAGGAGGCTCCACATGCTCACGCAGCTCTCGCGTGTTATGCGCAGCATCGCCACGGCAGCCTTTCTGCTCCTGGCGGTCGCCGTCTCATCGGCTCTTGCCGCACACGCCCTTGATCCTGCAACGGCACATGCAGCGAGCCGCTCACACACGGCCAAGCACAAGAAGGCGCACAAGCGGAACCACAAGAAGAAGGCGCTTAGGCGGGACGTCCAGGCGGACATCGCGACCTCGACATCGCTACTCGGCGTCACGAGCGTCGAAGCCAACCACGACACGCTAGTCGCCGGCCAGGCCGAAGTGTTTCGCCTGCAGGCTGACTCCTCTGGCGTCGCGGGTGTAGCGCACCTCTACATCAGCGCCGGGAACGCCGCCAAGTCGGTGGTCGTGGGCATCTACAGCAGCGTCGGTGCTCAGCCCGGGTCGCTCCTCGGCGTCGGCTCGGCCTCCGCCGCCACTGCCGGGACCTGGTCGACCGTGCCGATCACGCACGTTGGCCTCGTCGCCGGCACGACCTATTGGCTCGCCATCCTCGGCACCGGCGGCACGCTCGACTATCGCGACCGGGCATCCGGATCGTGCCCCGCCGAGACGAGCGCCCAGGCCAACCTGGGTACCCTGCCTTCGAGCTGGAAGGCGGAGCGCGGCTACTGGACCTGCCCGGCCTCCGCCTACGTGACGGTGGCGGAACCGCCGCCGGTCGAACCGCCGCCGGTCGAACCGCCGCCACCAGCTCCACCGGTGAACACGGCGGCTCCAACGATCGCCGGGAACGCGATCCAGGGGCAGACGCTCAGCACGAGCGTCGGGGCATGGTCGGGCGCCCCGACGTCGTACGCCTACCAGTGGGCGGACTGCGACGCTCTTGGCGAGGGCTGCTGGAACGTGGCCGGCGCCACGGCATCGAGTTACACGTTGACCGCCGCAGACCTCGGCAGCACTGTGCGCGCGGTCGTGACGGCGAGCAACGCGGGCGGCGCGACCGCGGCGTCTTCGGTGGCGACGGCAACGGTTCTAGCGCCGCCGCCGGCTGCACCGGTGAACATCGCGCCGCCAACGGTCAGCGGCTCCGTGGTCGAAGGCCAGACACTGAGCGCCGGCACGGGTACGTGGTCGGGCAGCCCGACGTCCTATGCCTATCAGTGGCAGGACTGCAACTCCTCCGGCGCGCACTGTGTCGAGGTGAGCGGGGCCATCGCCTCGACCTACAAGCTCGCCGCAACGGATGTCGGCGACACCGTACGGGCTGTCGTGACGGCGAGCAACGCGGGTGGCGCGACCGCGGCTTCTTCGGCGGCGACGGCGACCGTCACCACGCCGCCACCGGTCGCTCCGTCGAACACGGCGCTGCCGTCCATCAGCGGCTCTGCGGAAGAAGGCCAGACGTTGAGCGCGAGCACGGGTACGTGGTCGGGTGGCCCGACGTCCTACGCGTATCAGTGGGAGCGCTGTAACTCCTCGGGTGAAGCGTGCGTGAACGCCAGCGGCGCGACCAGCGCGACCTACAAACTGTCCGCGGTCGATGTCGGGCACACGCTGCGTGTGGTCGTGACCGCAAGCAACGTCGGCGGCTCGACACCCGCGTCCTCAACCGCAACCGCGACGGTCGAAGCGCCTCCCCCTCCGGGTGCGCCAACGAACACGGCGCTTCCGGCGGTCAGCGGCTCGGCCGTGGAAGGTCAGACGTTGAGTGCGAGCACGGGGACGTGGTCGGGTAGCCCGACGTCCTACGGCTACCAGTGGGAGGACTGCAACTCCTCGGGTGAAGCGTGCGCGAATGTGAGCGGCGCGACGAGCGCGACCTACAAACTGTCCGCGAGCGACGTCGGGCACACGCTGCGTGTGGTCGTGACCGCAACGAACGCGGGTGGCTCGACGAAGGCGACCGCGTCCGCGACCGGCACGGTCGTGCCGCTCGCTCCGTCCAACACGGTGCTTCCGGCTGTCAGTGGCACAGCGGAAGAAGGTCAGACGTTGAGTGCGAGCACGGGGACGTGGTCGGGCAGCCCGACGTCCTACGGCTACCAGTGGGAGGACTGCAACTCCTCCGGTGAAGCGTGCGCGAGCATCAGCGGGGCGACCAGCGCGACCTACAAAGTCGCCGCGAGCGACGTCGGTCACACGCTGCGGGTGGTAGTCACGGCAACCAGCGCGGGTGGCTCGACGAAGGCGACCTCGGCTGCTACCGCGACGGTCGTCGTGGACCCGCCGCCGGTGCCCGTCAACACGGCGCTTCCGGCCATCAGTGGCACAGCGGAAGAAGGCCAGACGTTGAGCGCGAGCACGGGGACGTGGTCGGGCAGCCCGACGTCCTACGGCTACCAGTGGGAGGACTGCAACTCCTCCGGTGAAGCGTGCGCGAATGTGAGCGGCGCGACGAGCGCCACCTACAAACTGGCCGCGAGCGACGTCGGTCACACGCTTCGGGTGGTAGTCACGGCGACCAACGCCTCAGGCGGCACCGCGCAGGCGTCTGTGTCCACCTCCGTGGTATCTGCGGCGGGCGTGTGCACGGTGACGCTGACGCCAAGCGCGAGCGCCAGCACCATCGCGAGCGACATCGCGTCCGCGGCAAACGGCTCGACGGTGTGTCTCGCGAACGGCACGTACCCGTCTGGAATCACGATCAGCAAAGCCGCTCACACCGCATACGTGACGGTGCGCCCGGCGGCCGGCGCGACCGCAACGGTGCCCGGGATCAAGATCGCAAACAGCTCCTACCTGCGCTTCGAGGGCCTCAACATGACGGCCGGCTTCAATGCCGAGGACGCCGCCGGCACGGCCGGCAACCACTATCAGTTCGTCGACAACAGCATCAGCGAAGCCAAATACGGGATCGTGCTCTATGGCGACGCCGCGCCGATCACCGAAGTCTTGATCGAACGCAACTACATCCACGACATCACCCTGCCGGCGGAATCGGGCGGCAAATGCACGCAAGGCTACGCGGAAGGCCAGGGCGTGACGCTCTTCTATGCGGACGGCGTGACGATCAAGAACAACAACTTCAACCTCATCTACGCCCACTACATCCAGGGCGGTGGCGAATCAAAAGGCGTCGACGTCGAACACAACCTCTTCATGGGCCACATCGCCGAGGCATGCTCGCACCTGAACTTCTGGCAGATCTACGAAGGCTCCGTGAACTCCACCTTCAAGGACAACGTCATGATCGGCGAAGGCACGGGCGAAAAAGGCGGCACCTCGGAAACGGCCGCGACGGTAGGGCTCGAATTCGAGAATGGCCCCGAATCGAAACACTGCAGCACAACGATGGAAAACACGGCGGTCGAAAACAACCTCTTCGTCGATGCCGCAGACAGCTACGCGATCTCCACGTTCGTGACCAAACATGACACGACCACCCACAACACGATCGTCGGCTCTGAGTACGGCACGGGATTCCTGACCAAACTGCCCGAGCACCCCACTGAAACCTGCGGGGGGCTGGGTGTCCCGGCGCCGTTCACCGAAGGCACGCAGATGACCCACAACATTGACGTGAAGAACGGCGCCAGCAACGACTTCACGTTCGAAGAATGCGAAGGCGGGTGCACCTTCAACGAAGATGTCTCCGAAGACGAAACGGCCAAGAAAGCGTTCTCCAAATCCACCGAACGCGTGCCAGCTGGCGCATCGAGCTACGTCGCGAAATGGAGTCCCGCCTGGGCAAGCACGACCTGGCCAGTCTTCAAGGAAGTCAACGAAGAAGGCAAGCATCTGCCGACGATGCCCGCCGGCTTCTACGAACCGACGACCGCAGGTGTCAAAGCGCTGCACGCCGGCTATGAAGGCCAGATTGGCATTGAACCTGAAGCGGCCAAAGCGCCGGTCAATACCGCTTTGCCGGTCATCAGCGGCAGCGCTACGGTCGGCCAGACGCTGTCCGCAACGAGCGGTAGCTGGGAATACGCACCCGCAAGCTACTCGTATCAGTGGCGGGATTGCAACACCGCTGGCGTTGAATGCACGAGCATCAGCGGAGCCACCGGCGCGAGCTATAAGCTTGCCTCTGTCGATGGTGGCTACACCGTCAGCGTCGCGGTGACTGCGACCAACCCCTACGGCGCCACTGCGGCCGCGTCGATTCCGACAGGCACCGTGAGCGAAGCTGGCGGCGGTGGCGAAGAACCCAGCCTGAGCGAACAGGATTGCTTTGAAAACCCCGGTGAAAAAGGCGAAAACACTGCCAAGATCGAAGCGTGCGGCTACCCCGGCTACAACAACACAGGCCCGGAAGGCGGCGTCGCCTTGACGGAAGCGTCGGGCGTGGTCAAGCTCACGGGCAACGAACACTACGAAGACAAACGGCTCAAAGGCCAGCTCAAAATCGAACCGGGGGCAACCGGCGTGGTCGTCAAGAATGACGAAATCATCACGGAAGGCACATGCCCCTCGCCATACAACCTCACGGCTGGCTGTACAGGGGGGTCGGTCTACCTCGAAGAAGGCGCCAAGAGCACGATCTTCTCGCACGACAGGGTGGGCGGCACGGAACTGCGCGGACCGAACACGGTGCAGGACTGCTTCAGGGGCGCGAACCAGGTCGCATACACGGTGGAATACACCAAGGTGCTCTTCTGCGGCGGCTTCAAAATCGACGGCGGCGGCACGTTGAATCACGACTACTGCCCTGACAATGAGAACATCGGCTACAAGGAAGGAGGCGCCGCCGAAGACCACTACGAGTGCCTGTCCTCGGAGGGCAACAGCTCCAAAGCGCCGCTCGTGATTGAGAACAGCACGTTCCTCAACCCGCACGAAGGCCAGACGGCAGCGATCTACCTGGAGAGCCTTGTCGGTCCGATCCACGAAGTCACCATCGAAAAAGACTTCCTGGCCGGCGGCGGCTATGTCATATATGGAGGATCACAGGGCGGTGAAACCCCCGCTGGACCCGAGAAGATCGTCGATAACCGCATAGCGCGCTGCGTGACGAAAGGGTCGTGCCCAGACGCTGGCGGCTACTACGAACGCGGAGGGGAACATGGGGTCGAAGCGTACGTGCTGGCCGGCGCCACCGTCTCGGGCAACTTCTGGGACAACAATCTCGAAGTCTTCTCCTAGGCGCGTCTCATACGCGCACGCGTCGTGGCCGCAGCGTCGATCACGGCACCGGTCGCTCGCCGCAGCTCGCGAGCGGCGCCACGGCGGTGGGCGGCGGCTTGGTGAACGGCGGCTCGGCGCGCCCTGCCAGCGTGAGCAACGCCCGCCGCGCGCTCTCGCGGCGAGCCGCAGCGTCGGTGCCCGGAGCGCAGGCACCCGCGCCGCGAACGAGATGGCGCACGCTCAGCGCGGACAGGTACAGGCCACGACGTATGTACCCGAAATGCTTCTGCGCGAACTGCTTGCGGGCATAGGCGTCCTGCGCGACCATCCGTGGCTGGATGCCGCCCTTGCCGGCATGATGGACGATCGTCATCTGGGGGAGATGGCGGATCTCCCAGCCGGCGCGCTTGATGCGCAGGCATAGGTCGGGCTCCTCCGAGTAGAGGAAGAAGCGCTCGTCCAGGAGTCCCGCCCCCATGAGCGCCTCGCGGCGCGCGAGCATGAACGAGCCGGAGGTCCAGTCGCAGCTCTGCTCGAGTTCGTAGGCCCGATCGTCGAGCACGCGCTCGCCAGCCCATGCCGGATGGATCGGCCAGCGCTCTGAGAACAGCGCCTCGCCGAGTGCGCGGGTGGGGTTGGGAAAGCGACGCATGGTTGGCCACAGCGCGCCAGTGGCGCTGACTTGGCGCACGCCGATCAGGCCCACCTGCGGTCGCGCGTCGAGCATTTGCAGCAGCTGCTCAAACGTCCCATCGGTCACTTCGGTGTCGGGGTTGAGCAGCAGTAGATAGCGCGCCCTGGCAAGCTCGAGCCCGCGGTTGTTTCCGTAGGCGAAGCCAAGGTTGGGAGAGGTGACCACGCGCGCCTGCGGAAAGCGCGACTCCACCAGCTCGCGCGTGCCGTCGGTCGAGCCGTTGTCGACCACGATCACCTCGATGGTGGCTTTGCCGGCGTGCGCGATCGCTGTGGACAGGCAGCGCTCCAGCCAATGAGCGTCATTGGCTGAGACAACCACGATCGCCAGGTCGACTGCCTCGGAGGTATCGCGATCGAGTCTACGCACGGCCAGTGGAATCGCTCTCAGCTCTCGCTACCGGTGGTGGTGGCGAGGCCTCGGGCGCGGCCCAGGCGCCCGACCAGCGCATGACGGACGCGCTCTCGTAGCTCGCGCCGAACGAACCTGCGGAACGCCGGATCCTCCACCTGTGGAACGCGACGAGCCGCCGACCTCGCATAGCCGTAGAGGAACGCGAGGCCCGAGAGGCCTCGCGGCGGCGACTGGGCCACCTTGAACGCCCTCATGAGGACCCACGGGAGCGAGAAATGGACGATGTACGCGCACTGGCCCAGCCGCGCACGACCACGCAGGACGCCATCCGCGCTGGCCACGGGGCGGTGATGGTGGGCAATCAGGTCCGGGAACGCGCGCGTGCGGTAGCCGTGCATACGCGCGTAGGTCTCGTCGATCGTGTCCCACCCGAGTCGCTCCTGCATACCGCCCACCGCCTCGAAGCATGCGGTCGAATAGCACTTGAGGGTGCCCGGAACGTGATGTTCGACGGGGATCGTCATGGTCTTCCAGCCATCGCCGGCGCCATCCGGGTCGGGGTCCGCGTACAGCCCGCCAGCCAGGCCGAGCTGCGGATCGCGTTCGAACTCGCTCAGGATCCGCTCGAAATAGTGTGGCGGCAGCTCCGTATCGCCGTCGAGCTTGGCGACATGGGTGAAGGATCGCCACGCGACGCTGTCCAGCCCCGAGTTGAAGGCTGTCGCCTCGGCGGCTGTGGCGAGCCGGTCGTTGACCGGGCGGGTCTGCGGCCGGGGCGGTGGGTTGACGACCTTCAGGAACTCGATTCGCTCCGCCAACTGGGCGAGGATCTCGGGCGTGCCATCGGTGGAGCCGTCATCGACGACGATCCACAGATCCGGCGGTCGCGTCTGTCGCGCAACCGCGTCGGCGATGCGCCCGAGGTGGGTCTCCTCGTTGCGGACAGGCGAGATGAGCAGCAGGCGTTGGGTCATCGGGCAGAAGCAGGCTGTGGCACCGGCGGCTCGGCGTCAACCGGACCGGCATCAGGTTCGCGCAGGCGGCTTTGCAACAGCTCTCCGACCAGGGTATCGAGCAGATTGGCGCGGTCCTCCCACGTGTTGGCCAACGCGAAGCGTCGGCGCTCGTCTCGACCCCCGGCTGGATCGTGCAGCGCTTGTTCCACCAACGGTATTGCGCCGTCCGCGGTCTCCGCGTAGTGCACGAGCGGGGCTGGGTAGCGGCGGAGTTCGGCTGACCCGGCACCCACGATCGGGGGGCCGGCGCAGAGGTACTCCCAGACCTTCATCGGCGACTGGTAGCGCGTGAACAAGCTGTCCTTGTACGGCAGCAACGCGACATCGAGGTGCCGGATGTAGCCGGGCAGCTGTGTACGAGGCCTGAGGCCCAGCAGATGGATGTTCGACCGTGCCGCCAGCGCCGCGCGCGCCTCGGCGGACAGGCGCGGGCTGATCGCTCCGACGAACACGAGCGACCCGTGGCTGAAGCGGTCCGCGATCCGGAGGATCAGCTCGTAGTCGAGCCGGTCGTCGACGCCTCCCGTGTAACCCAGCAGCGGGCGGGGGAGCGAGTCGTACTCGGGCGGCTTGGCGGCTCGCTCGTAGTCGTCCGCCAGATCGGCCGGGAAGCCGGCCGGAATCATCGCGTTGGGCCAGCCTCGCTCGACGAATAGCTCGGACAGCGACTGCGATGTCGTGCAGAGCAGGTCAGAGGCCTCGCAGATCGCCGACGCCTCGGCCTCCAGCTCGTCCGCGTCGCGGCCCATCAGCGTGGCGCCGGCGGACGGGTGATCGACGAACATCCCCACGCACAGCGACTCGTGCACGGTCCCGGCCAGGCCGGGCATCCCGCGCGTGGCCACGACGACCGGGTTCACCAGGCCCGCGCTTGCGGCCGCACGGGCGACCTGTGCTCGCACCAGCGGCAGCGAGAGAGAGCGCATGCGCGGGTGCTCGATCGGCGGCAGCACAAGTGGACTGAACACTTTGAGGTTCCCGCAAGTGCGCACGCGGCGTTGCAGCACGGTCCGCAAGCGGGGCCAGGTGCTGGGTCGAAAGCCATAGCGAATCGGGCTCAGCGGGCTCAGGGGAGGATCCACGTAGAGCACGCGGTGACGTACCGCCAAGCCGTCAGCGAAGCCGTGCAGCGGCTGGCGCTGGCTGTCCCACGGTGTGGGCGCGTAGATCACGTAGCTCCGTGGCGGGCTCATACCCCTGTGAGCCTCCATCGCGCGCGCACGGCGTGACCACGTAGGCGATGCGCGACGCCCGTGGCGATAAACGGCACGAATGCCAGGGAGCGCCCCGCGCCAATCCGCTTGCGTAGCTGCAAGCCATGCCACTCGCGCAGGCGCGGGGCGTTCGGATAGATATCGAGGGCAAAGCTGGTCAATTCCTCGACGAGGCTGCTGTCGGCGCCCCGATCCACGGCGCGGCTTGCTCGCCACAGCGCCTGGCGAGCGAACGCTCGGCCGACCATCGTCTGCAGGCGCTCGGGGCTGTTGAGCAGCGAGGCGCACGAGCCGAAGAACGAGTCGTAAGCCGCCCTGCGTTCGCGCAGGTCGACCAGCGGACCCTGCCCGCGCGACATGCTGCTCGCATGGACTCGATAGATCGCCTGCGGTGTACCCCGGACGTATGCGATGTCGGACACAGCCGCGATTCGCAGCCACATGTTCACGTCGCTGCTGTGAAAGCACGCCGGGTCATAGTCCCCGACCGCTCGCTGGACCGAGGTCCGAACGACGACCTCGGGCGAGGATATGCAGCTGTGCCCGGAGCGACAGCGCAAGCGAATCCAGTCCGCTCCCGACCACACCTTGGTGGCTCGCCACCTGCCCGAGGGCGCAGCGATCGGCCGGCCTTCGGGCGCGAGGATCGGGCGCCCGTACACCATGCCGACGTTGGGGTTGGCGGACATGATCGTCGTCGCACGGTAGAGCGAGCCTGGGACGAGCAGGTCATCAGCGGACAACAGGACCACATACTCGCCCCGCGCCCACGACAGACCCTCGTTGGCCGTGGCGATCAATCCCTTGTTCTCGCGGTGCTCACGAAACTCGATGCGCTCATCGCGTTCGGCTAGCTCCCTGCAGACGTCGGCACTGTCATCCGTCGAAACGTCGTCAATGATCAGCAGACGTACGTCAACGTCCTGCTGCGTGAGGACACTCGCGACGCATCCTTCCAAGAAGTGGCCGTAGTTGTGGCACGGCACGATCACGCTGACCGTCGGCCTGCCCGTGCGCGCACCAGCTACCGTCATCGCGCTGGCGGTATCGGCGCCGGACGACTATCGTGCGTGGGCAAGTCGAGCGTCTCGCGCTCAACGGCATTGCATCTCGGTTTGCTTTCCGGCGAGTCCACTCCATACTTAGTAACGAGTGATCGCGACGATAACTTACGCTCGCCGCCCGTCCGGGCGGCGCGAGCGGGCCGCGTCTGTGCGCTGTAACGCAGGCTCGATACGATCCAGAACGCGGCGTCCTCCGGCAGATCTCGTGCACCACGACCATAGTGTGGACGCCGGGGTCCGCATCAGCTAGATTTCAGCGCGACTCGCGCAGGGCGCGTGTCTAGCGACTACGCCGCTCCGGCGAGGATCGACACGTTCTCTATGACAAGCACGAGCCAGCTCAGCATCGTTCAGCGCCTCCAGGCCGACCAGCCCGCGTTTCACATGGGCGGCAACGCTCGCTGGGATTCGCTTCCCGACACGCTGGGCGCGATCTGCCGGTCGGTGAAGCCCGGCGATGTAACGATCGAGACCGGCGTGGGCGCATCCACGGTTGTGTTCGCGGAGCGGGGCGCAAGCCACACCGCCGTGAGCCCGGATCCGGATGAGCACAAGCTGGTCCGCGACTACTGCCAGAAGATCGGTGTGGATGACAGCCGCATCGAGTTCATCGTCGGTTTGTCCGACGACGTGCTGCCTTCGCTTCTGGGTCACGATCGCACCTTGGACGTAGCGTTCATCGATGGC
>Ga0181532_10002062_pt1 | contig 18933 bp, 17 predicted proteins | sample PEATcosm2014_Bin_33_FD_119768 | JGI IMG/M metagenome (GOLD analysis project Ga0181532, IMG submission 119768) | Peatland microbial communities from MTU Mesocosm Facility, Houghton, MI, USA - PEATcosm2014_Bin11_30_metaG | ecosystem: Environmental > Terrestrial > Soil > Wetlands > Peat | place... | reverse complement strand
CGGAGCGCGAGAATAGTCAAATTTGGAGACGCCCAGTGAAATCGGTACACCACCCTGTGCTGCGGCGTGAGCTTGAGCCGGGGAGGATGGCTCCTGCGCGAGAACCGGCGAGACTGGCGCTCCAGCCATAATCCCCACCAAAACGGCCGCCAGCAACGGTCGAAAGAACGGCTTCTTCATGGATATCCTCACCTTTACCTTGGATAACGTATTGCGTGTACAACGAATACTGTGGTCCTGAGCTTCTTCTAGTGTAAACGTTCGCTATACCTAATTTGTTTCACATCTAGAGGACGAAAGGGAGCAATGTGACGAACAAGGAACCCCAGTCACCCGGGAAAGTCAGTGTGGCAGGGTCCCCGAATCCTTGACAACACAAGAACTGACGGCTAATCTCCTGCCGTTTCGACGTTTAGCGGTCCGCAGTGGTTAATTTTGGCTTATGATGGGTGGCATGGTGAAGCGCGAAGAACTCCTTCAGATGTTTGAGACTGCCGGGGCCATCCGGCATGGCCATTTTGAGCTCTCGAGCGGGCTGCATAGCGGCACGTATGTGCAATGCGCTCTGGTTCTGCAGTACCCACGCTTCGCCGAAAAGCTGGGCCAGGCTCTGGCGAGTTTGTTTTCCGATGCGCGGATCGATGTTGTGGTTTCTCCGGCCTTGGGCGGTGTGGTCATTGGGCAGGAAGTGGCTCGTGCCCTGCCATCGCCGAAGGATTCGGTTGGCGGCGGCCTCCCTGCCATCTTTGTCGAGCGTGACGGCAGCGGTACGATGACGCTGCGCCGCGGTTTTACCCTGCAGCCCGACCAACATGTTCTGGTGGTCGAAGACGTTTGGACCACTGGCGGATCGACTCAGGAGGCCATCCACGTGGTTGAGGAAGCCGGAGGCCGCGTGATTGCCGCAGGGGCTTTGATCGACCGTAGCGGTGGCAAGATTGAATTCCCAGTTGAGTCCAACGCATTGATTGAACTCTCGATCGAGAGCTACGAACCCGAAGACTGCCCACTCTGCCGCCAGGGGAGCGTCGCCATGAAGCCCGGCAGTCGATTCGTTCGCACCGCTTCCTAGAAGTCCTCGGCCGATTTCTGCATGCGCTATTTCAAACTCACGATTGCCTACGACGGCACCGACTTCCACGGCTGGCAGTATCAGATAAACAAGTCCACTATTCAGGGCGAGATTGTGTCGGTGCTACGCCGGCTGACGCAAGAAAACGTTCAACTGCTCGGCGCTGGGCGCACCGATGCTGGTGTTCACGCCCTCGGCCAGGTCGGAAGTTTTCGCACCCAGTCTCCTTTGTCGGCCGGTGAATTTCAGCGGGCACTGAATGCGCTCTTGCCACATTCGATTCGCATCGTCGGCGCAGAGGAGACCGGGCCGGACTTCAACGCGCGGTGGTCCGCGAGGGGGAAGGTCTATCGCTATCGCCTGTACCGAGGGAAGGTAGTTCCGCCGATGCTCTGGCGTTACGTCTTGCATTACCCTTTTCCGCTGGATGAGGAAGCGATGAAGGACGCAGCGGCGCGATTGGTCGGCGTTCATGATTTTTCCTCGTTTGCCGCTTCAACAGGTTCCGAGGACGACGACAAAGAGCGCAACATGGAACGTGAGATTTTCGATACCGAGCTCAAGCGCACCGAAGACGGGGAAGAGCTGTGGTTCACCGTGCACGGCCGCTCCTTCTTGCGTTACATGGTGCGCAAAATGGTCGGCACTTTGCTCGAAGTGGGCAGGGGAAAACTAAAGCCGGAAGATATCGACAACCTGTTCGTTATCAAGGACCGTTCGAAGTCCGGCCCGACGGTTCCGCCGCAGGGGCTCACCATGGTTCGCGTGGAACATGACGAAGCCTTTCGCATTTCTGAGCATTAGGGCCGTACCGCGTGGACTCTGGAAAAACAAAAGCGCCGCCCGAAGGTTGCCCTTCATGGCGACGCCGTTGTCAGGGGTAAAGTTTTAGTTGGTTGTGGCCGGTCCAAATCCCGTGAAGTAGGTCAGCACATACGCATTGATGGCGCCGCTGGCCTGCGGGATTCCGTAGACCTTCGCCGGGGTGTTGGCCACCAGGTTGGTGGTCAGCGTGGTCTGGCCTGCCTGTGTGGTTACGTCCACTGGGCTAACCGTGAGGATGCCGCTACTCCAGCTCACCTGGTAGACCAGCGTGCCGGAACCCGGCGTCGTGTTGATGTTGACCGGTATCGCCTGAGCACCTCCGGCGACAGCGACGGTGAAACTGCCGTTGCTGTACGAGGTTGCGGCGAGGCCCTCTGGGACATGGGTTGGCGTCAACACCGTCCAGGGAACTGCCCAACCGTTTGCGCCGTTCGGATCGTTCCAGGTGGCGAAGCTTTCACCCGCCACCTTCATCAGGCCCACCGTGCCGCCGAAATCCACCGCGCCGTTGGTGGCGCTGTCGAAGTCGAGGATGGCGTTTGTGCCGCTGTCGACCACGGTTGGGAAGGTGAAGTTCCACCACTTGTAACCCAGGATGGGATTACCCGTCAGAGGATCGTCGCCATTCGCAGTGCTCGGCGATATGAACGGCAACTGAACCGTGTAATCGTCGTCGGGATCGTGGAAATTACGTGTGTAGGTGAACCCGTTCGAGTTGCTGCCCGTGATGGTGCCGTCATAACGCGCGATTTCGATGTCGATCGAGCTGGCCACCAGCGGGCTGGCCAGAGGATCCACGACGCTGGCATGCACTTTGAATCCGCGCACCATGTTGGACAGGAATGCGGTGCCTTGAGCGATGGAATTGGCATCCGATTGTGCGTTCCACGGAGTGCGGAAGTAGAACAGAGTGTTCGCATCCACGACCAGGGGAATGCCGATACCTAGTTCGTTATCGACCACCAGCGTGTTGTTGTTTGTATTCACATGGAGGAGGTGTCCTTCCGGACTGATCCAGACATTGTTGAACGAACTGCTGGCCCAAAGACGCACGGCCACAAGCGAGCCGTCCACTTGATAGCGTGCGGCAACCCGAATGTACTTTCCGACGATTGTCGAGGCAACCGAGCTGAAGTCCATGATCGTGGCGTGCGTTTTTGCATCGACGTCGTAGTACAGGGTGCCATTGGCAGAATCCGCCAGGAGCAAAAGCGTCTGAGTGCTGATGATCGCGGTTTCCGGAGAAGTCGGCGGGTACACAGGGTAGGCCTTGTCAAAGGTCAATGTAGTGTTGTCCGTGGAGACGCCGGTCACGGAGCCGTAGTGATGACGCAGAATCAACCGCGTGATGTCACGCACCGGGCAATGCCGGATGGGGCCATTGAAATTCACTGCCCACTGGGTGATGCCGTCGTTCGCTGGTGGGACGTGCGCAACCAGGAATGCCGGATGTGAGAGGTCGAATTCCAAATCCAGCGCATTGTTCTGGTTTGTCGTTACCACCAGGGGAGAAACCAGAGTGACATTGACCGGAACTGTCAAGCTTCCGGCGCTGCCTGTGGTGCCGAGGATTTGAATCTGGTTCGACGGTATCGTGGTCGCCGGGGGAGCGGCGAAGCCCGTTTCCGGATCGGCAGAACTCGTCAGCAGGACATCGCCAGGATTTCCGCTCATGGTGATCGTCGCTGCCGTATAGGTTCCGACTGGAATCGAGACATTCCCGAGAATTTCGTTCAATTGATCCAACTGGAGTAAGTTGACGTAAGGCGCCGGGCTTGGCGCAGTATAGACGTTGATTGCGCTTCCGCCCCCCTGCGGGGTGAGTGAAATGGAAAGTACCCGCACTCCGATGGTGGCCCAATCTTCGGTCGAATCGTCCCGTATCACCACACTCACCTGACCCTTCTGCACCTGCGGAGGGGTTGCAGTGGGGGAACTGGAACTGCCAGACGAGCATCCGATGGGAAAAAGCATGAAAGCGGCTGAAGCCACACCAAGCATCAGTCGCGAATTATTAGACTTCATCTTTCATCTCCTAAGGAGGGGCGAGGCCTCACATATTTGTTTGCGTTCATGGCCCACTTCTTATTTGCGCATAACCACCGCGGGCCAGCGAGGACTCGACAGGCCCGATTACTGCTACAAACCCAGTCCGTCTGAAAGAGTTGCTGCAAGAGTGATGGTTTTATTTAGTACTGAAGTACTAGAAGTAGGAGGAGATTCAATCTCAATTTCATATTCAGGAAGACTCAGCTAGAATTCGGGCTATGAAACAGCGGACCCATTGCCGGTTTTCACGCTTTCAGGATCCTGCTCCGTTCTTGCCCTTCTCCGCCATCATGCATGCTGATCAGGCCACCACGCCGCTGTTGATTCTCCATGGCGAGTCGGACTTGCGCGTGCCCAGCTCCCAGGCCCGTGAATTCTTTGTACCTCTCGCCGAACGTGGCAAGACCGTAGGCATGGTTACCTATCCTGGGTCGCGGCATTTCCCCCGCTTGGCAGAGCAGCGGCGCGACGTTTTCACAGCAATCAAGAACTGGCTGGACAAGTACAATCCCTAAGCGACAGAGTCGGAATTTCTTGTTTGGAGATCTTGCGTCAGTGAACTCTCGGTCAGGTTCGGTTAGAATCACAAATATGGTTGCAACTCCAGTCACTGTGGACACCGTTCCGTCGATCGACCCGGCAACCGGGAAGGTGTGCGCCAGTTTTGCGCGCACTCCACCGCTCGAGGTGCCGCAGTTGCTGGTGAAGGCCAAAACAATTCAATCCGCGTGGGCCAAAATTCCCGTCGAAGAGCGCTGCGCGCGCATCGCGGTGCTCAAGCGCAAGATCCTGGACGCGCGGGACAGCCTTGCGGATGTCGTGGTTCGTGAATCGGGAAAACCCCGCGTGGAAGCTAAGTTCGCCGATGTGTTTGTCGCTCTCGATTCGGCCGATTATTTCGCCAAGCACGGCCCGGAGTTGCTCCAGTCCGAAACCGTCCCGCATCACAGCACGGCCGCAAAGATGAAGTCCGGCACCCTGCTGTATGAGCCGCTCGGCGTAGTGGCGATCATCAGCTCGTGGAACTATCCGCTGGCAATTCCGATCGGGCAGATCGTTGCCGCCGTTGCTGCGGGCAATGCCGTCCTCTCGAAGACCAGCGACTTCACGCCTGAATGTGGCGTGCTGATCGAGAAACTCTTTCGCGATGCGGGGTTCCCGGAAGGGTTAGTGACCCTGCTGCAGGGCGGCGGGGATGTGGGCCAGGCGCTGATCGACGCGAAGCCCGACAAGGTGTTTTTCACGGGCAGCGTCTTTACCGGTCGTCATGTGGCGGAAGCTTGTGCGCGGGAATTGATTCCGAGCGTGCTCGAACTCGGTGGGAAGGACGCGATGGTGGTCCTCGCCGACGCCGCGATGGAGGTCGCCACCAGCGCAGCAGTGTGGGGGAGTTTCACCAATTGTGGCCAGGTGTGTCTCTCTCTGGAGCGGGTCTTTGTGGAGTCCCCGGTGAGCGAGGAATTTCTTCGGCGCTGTGTCGAAAAGACCCAGAAGTTGCGCCTGGGACCGGGGAATGATCCCCAGACCGATGTCGGCCCGCTCATTCGACCGCAACACGTTCAGCGCATGAGTGATCTGATTGCGGACGCGGTGCAGCGTGGCGCAAAAGTTTTGTGCGGAGGCCGGCCGCGACCCGATCTTGGCCCGGGCTTTTTCGAGCCCACGGTCATCACCGGCGTGGACTCCACGATGCAGCTGTTTCGCGACGAGACCTTCGGGCCCGTCCTCGCCGTGCAAGTGGTGCGCGACGCGAACGAAGCCATCGATCACGCCAATGACACCGAATTCGCTCTGGCGGCGAGTGTTTGGACGCGCGATCAAGCGCGCGGCAAAGCAATCGCCCGCCAACTGCGCGCCGGCACCGTCATGGTGAACGACGCGATCTGCGGTTTTGCCATTGCCGAGGCGCCCCACGGGGGTTCCGGCCTGAGCGGTTGGGGCCGCACTCACGGCAAAGCCGGCCTGATGGAAATGGTTCACGTGAAGTATCTGGATGTGGACCGCTTGCCGCGTATGGAGAAGCCCTGGTGGTACCGTTATGGTGCGGATCTGGAGAAAGCCGCCGATGCCTTTCTACGTTTTGAGTTCGGCGGAGGGATAGCGGCGCGGCTGAAATATGCCCGTGCAGCGATGAAGACTGTTTTCCGTGATCGTGGTTTGTAAAAAAAACGGGAAGGAGAAAACTCTTGGCGGAAGAAATAGCAGCCACACCCGCAGCTGAGACTGCGGCAACAACAGCGGAGGAGAAGCCCTCATTGCCGAAAGTGAAAACCCGCAAGCCGAAACAGCGCGCTTGTGACGAGAAGGATGCCAAAGGAAAACTTTGCGCCGGACACCTGAAGCGCTGGTTCGAGTATCCAGCGGAGATCGCATCCCTAGTGGGCAAGGACGCGGAAATCTACCGTTGTGAATTCTGCAAAACGCTATATCGCCCGGATCCAAAGCAGTTGCCGAACAGTTACACCGTCCGCTACTAGGCCGGACAGGGAGGTCGCTCCGCCGTGTCCGATAACGAGCTGATCTACGACTGGAATCTTGCCGGCCCTGTGCCCATCCCTCCGGGCACGCAAATCCTCGTCAATGATGAGACCCTGCGCGACGGCCTCCAGAATCCCTCGATTCACGATCCCACCATCGAAGAGAAAATAGAAATCTTGCATCTGATGGAGGCGTTGGCCATCGATTCCGTGAACATAGGCTTGCCCGGGGCCGGGCCCCGGGCAATGAAGGATGTGGAGGCTCTGGCACGGGAAATTGTCACTTGCCGCATGCGCATCAAGCCAAACTGCGCGGCGCGTACCGTCGAGGCCGACATCCGCCCCATCGCTGAAATTTCGCAGCGAGTAGGCATGGCCATCGAAGCGGCCACGTTCCTCGGGACCAGCCCGATTCGCAGGCTGGTGGAAGACTGGAGCGTTGATCACCTGGAGCGCACCACAGAAAAAGCCGTGAAGTTTGCCGTGGCCCAGGGCCTGCCGTCCATGTTTGTGACCGAAGACACCGTGCGCACTGATCCCGAAACCATCGAGCGGCTATACACGACAGCGATTCGCAGCGGCGCGCGCGCCGTGGTCCTGTGCGACACCGTGGGGCACGCAACGCCGGAAGGCGCGTACAACTTGGTGAAATTTGTCATCGAGAAAGTCGTCAAGCCCTCGGGGGCGGACATTCGCGTCGACTGGCATGGTCATCGCGACCGCGGCCTGGCAATCGCCAATTCACTCGCCGCGATTGCCGCGGGAGCGCGCCAGGTTCATGGCGTGGCGCTTTCGCTTGGGGAGCGTGTGGGGAATACACCGCTGGAATTATTGCTTGTCAATTTGCGGCTGATGGGACTTCGGCAGAATGACTTGGGTTATTTGCGCGCGTACTGCGAAAAAATTGCCAAGGCCACCCACACCACGATTCCACCAAACTACCCGGTCTTTGGCCGCGATGCCTTCCGTACGGCCACGGGTGTGCACGCGGCAGCGATTATCAAAGCTCTCCGCAATCATGACCGGAGGCTTGCCGACGCGGTCTACAGCGGGGTCCCCGCGCACTTGGTGGGCCTGGAGCAGATCGTGGAGATCGGTCCCATGAGTGGAAAATCCAACGTAATTTATTGGTTGGCGCGACACGGCGTGCCGGAAACCGATGAAGTGGTGAATCGTATCTTCGATGCTGCCAAACGATCGACGCGCGTTTTGACCGACGATGAGGTGCGTGCGCTCGCGAACTCGCCGGGTACCCGCGCATAAAGCAGTTCCTCAGAGTGTGCTCTCCATCCCTGGCCGTGGTATACAATCCGGGCGTAACGGCCGATGGACGACCAACAACGTAACCCTTTAAGGTCACCCCTTCCGCGCCTGTCCTTTGTGGCAGTGAAACGGGTTGCCATTTGCGCTATTCTTTTTGCTATGCCGATTCGTTCTTCGGTCATCCCTCGTGCAACGCGGCCTGCCCGCTCCACCTCGCTCGAGGATCAACCACAAATTCGCATTGCCCTCGATTGGCTGGAAAAGAATCTTGCCTGGACCACCGACCAACAAATTCGACTTACAGAGATTCCCGCTCCGTCCTTTCAGGAAGAAAAGCGTGCCGGAGCTGTAAAGCAGTTGCTCGCGGCTGAGGGATTGGAGGTCCACGTCGATAATCTGGGGAACGTCATCGGCGAACTTCGCGGCGCCCAAGATAAGAATGTCGTGCTTCTTGCCGCTCATCTGGATACTGTCTTTCCGGCCGGGACGGACGTGAAGGTCCGGCGCGCTGGCGAACGGCTGCTGGCTCCGGGAATTTCCGATAACGGTACCGGTCTCGCCGGAGTGATCGCCATGGCGCGCGCCATACACGTTGCCAAGATCAAGCCGCAGCACACCATACTTTTTGCAGCCAATGTGGGCGAGGAAGGCGAGGGCAATTTGCGCGGAATGCGCGCCCTGATCGATGCTTATCGCACCAAGCTGGCGGCCGTGATTGTCCTGGATGGTTCTGGCATCGACCATGTCACCACCAAAGCGTTGGCCTCGCGCCGCCTTGAAGTTGTCATCACCGGCCCTGGTGGCCATAGCTGGTCCGATTTTGGATTGCCCAATCCGATCAACGCACTGGTTCGCGGGTCGATGCGGTTCATTAACACAAAAGTTCCCTCGTCTCCGCGCACCACGTTCAATCTGGGCCAAGTGGAAGGTGGCACCTCGGTCAACTCTATTCCTCACGAAGCCAAGGCGAAGGTGGATTTGCGCTCCGAAAGCGAAGCCGAAATCACACGCCTGGAAACAGCGCTGCGTGAGTGCATGGCTGCGGGCGTCAAGGATGAAATGGACAATTCGCGCGATCGCAGTCGCGGCAAGCTGGATTGGAAAGTGAATCTGATTGGCAGCCGTCCGGGAGGGGAACTGGCGGCCGATTCTGCGTTGCTAGCGGCTCTGCGCGCCGCCGACGACGACGTCGGCAACAAATCGCGCGTTGAGCGGTCTTCCACGGACGCTAACATCCCTCTTTCTATGGGCATCGATGCGATTGCTATAGGGGCCGGGGGAAACGGCGGCGGCGCGCACTCGTTGCAGGAGTGGTATGAGCCGGCAGGTCGCGAGATCGGCCTGAAGCGTGTTTTTTTGACCTTGCTCGGTATCTCCGGACTGGCAGCGGAGAAGGCGCAGTGAAAAGGCGGGCCGGCCTGGCTGTTACTGCACTTTTCGTGGCTCCCTTTACAGTTTCACTTCTGGCCTCACCATCGTTCGCGCAATCTTCAGAACCTCCTCTCCATCACACCACGTATTATCTGCACGGGAAGATTTACACCAACGATCCCAAGCATCCTTGGGCCGAGGGGATGGCCGTGCGTGATGAGAAGGTTCTTTGCATCGGCACGATATCTCAGATTCTTCTTGATTGTGGCGGGGCGGAATCAAATGACGTCGTCCAATTGAAGGGCCGCTTTGTAATGCCCGGCTTCAATGACGCTCACGTACACCTAGGCGCAGCGGGCCGCGACCAGCTCACGCTAGTCTTGAACCGGACCTCCTCGGCCGCGGAGGTCCTCACTCTCGTCAAAGCCGCGGCGGACAGGCACAAGCCTGGTGAATGGATATTGGGCAGCGGACTCGACCAGACGCGCTGGGCCGATAAGAAATACCCTACCCGCCTGGACCTCGACCAGGTCGCGCCGAATAACCCGGTCTATCTCCGTCACGTCTCCGGCCACATCGCCATCGTCAACTCGCTGGCCCTAAAGCATGCGGAAATCAACACCGACACTCCCGATCCGCGGGGCGGCGAGATCGAGCGTTTCGCCGATGGCGAAGCCACCGGCATTCTCAAAGAAAGCGCCACGGAGATGGTTGCTCAACGCATCCCGGACCCTCCGGAAGCGGAGCGTCGCAAGGGCATTGAACAGGTCTTGGATGACCTTGCTCTTCACGGCGTGACGTCGGTTCAGGATTTCTCCGCTTGGGAAGACTTCCAGGTTTTCATGGACTTGAAGCAGGAACACAAACTGACCGTGCGGATCACGGAGTGGTTGCCGTTTTCTCTTCCCGTCGATGAACTTCAGAACATGCGCGCCCAGGGCGGCACAACCGATCCCTGGCTGAGAACGGGCGCGCTCAAGGGCTATCTGGATGGTGCACTGAGCACGAGGACTGCGGCGCTGCTGGCTCCGTACTCCGATGACCCGTCCAACAGCGGAATTCTCATTGTGGATCCGGAAAAGCTGCAAGCACTGGCCATCGAACGCGACCGGTTGGGCTTTCAACTCGCCTTTCATGCCATCGGCGACAAGGCCAATCGTCTCGCACTGAACACCTTCGAATCCCTCCTGAGAGTGAATCCCTCGCGCGACCGCCGGGATCGCATCGAACATGTCTCGGTGGTTTCACCGGAGGACCTGGAGCGCTTCGGCAAATTGCATGTGATTGCTTCCGTTCAGCCCGCTTTTGCGATGAGTGACCTGCCCTGGATGGAACAGCGCCTGGGGCCGGTACGCTCTGAGGGTGCATACGCCTGGAACTCTCTCGAGAAGGCCGGTGCCATGCTTGCATTCAGCACGGACTACGACGTGGAGCCGATCAACCCATTCCGCGGCCTGTATTCATGCGTGACGCGCGAAACAGCTGAAGGCGCTCCGGTGGGCGGCTGGATTCCCCAGGAGAAGCTCCCGCTGGCAGATTGCATCCGGGCCTACACGTCGGGATCGGCCTATGCGGAGTTCATGGAAGGAAAGAAGGGTGAACTGAAAGTCGGAGAATTCGCCGACTTTGTCGTGATCTCAGAGGACCTCACTGCCATTCCTCCGAAGGATATCTTGAAGAGCGAAATACTCCGCACCGTGGTTGGCGGCAAGACCGTTTTTCAAAAGAACTGAATCGAATCCAGGTCACCCATTACTTCCTTGTCTTTTGTCCTGTAAAAGTACAGCCGGACGCGGCGGCCCTTCCATGCGGAACAGGCCGGCGGCGTATCGGATTCGTGGCTCGCAGGCAGGATCAGTTGCAATGCCGCCAGGTCCGAGAAGCGAAATTTAATTAACGACTTGCCCACGACCAGAGTGATTCTTCCCGGACCATTTCCGCAGTCCACGGCCGCGACTGTTCCTTCCGCTGCATACTCTGACCCCTCATGCGGACTCTCGGATGCGGGTGCTGCGGCCCCAGTCGGTTTGGGAGCGGTCGGGGGTCCAGGGGCATTCTTGTTGCCAAGGACCTGCGCGTCGTTTTCTCCCGTGACCACAACCGTCGTACCATTAGGCTGTTTTGTTTGCTGCGCCATCGCGGCAGCCTGGCGATCAAAGCTCTCCCGGTTGGCAATCGCGTGCTGCAGTTGCTGCAGATTTTCCTGATCCACCGGCGACTTGGTGACATCCCGAATTCTCGCCGCCAGCACCGTGGCGTCGGCCGTTTTGCCTTCATTTACCAGCACGTAGCCGAAGCCAATCGCAAAGCTGAGATTTCCCGGCTCCAACTCAATCGCTTTGCGGCCGACGACGATTGCTTTCTCTCGTGTAGCGGGATTTACAGAGTAGATCGTCGACAGTGCTGCGTAGGCGGGCGCAAACTGCGGATTCATCTGGATCGTTCTCTCCAGCCACGCAATCAGTTGCGGCGCCTCGGGTTCAGAAGGCAGCCCGTGGCGCAGTTGTGCCTCCGCCGCGAAGTAATAGGGGAAATAGCTTGTGGTATTCAATGCAATGGCGCGGTTGAAAGCTCCCTCCGCGACCAGGAACTCCCCTTGCGAATAAGCCAACAGTCCTTGCGCTTCGTGGGCCAGTGGCAGATTCGGATCCTCTTGCAGAGCTTCGTTTAGCGCGGCCAGGGCTTCTTTCGGCCGCTGTGTGTGGATGTAAAACAGCGCACGATCCGCGTCCAGTTCCGCGGGAGGCAGAACGCGGCTGGTGTAGCTCTTTGGATCGCCGCGGATTTCCGTTTTTACCGTGCCGACATAGAAGCTCTGTTGGCGCACGTATGCTTCCATCGCGAGAGAGAATTTCTTTAGATCGCCGAAAGTCTTTTGGGCCGCTTCCACTTGATTGCCGCTGGCGTCCCAGGTGCTGACGAATGTGGTCAGCAATTGGCGTTTGCGTGCTTCCGGGTCCATCAGCAAATAATGGACGATAGCCCAGGACTCCGCATAGAACATGGATGTGTGGTTCTGTTCGTTGTAGTAGGGCGACTGGGCATCGGCTTCGAGCAGCGCGTCAATCGGGATCAGCCGTTCATTCTGCAATACTTGAAGGTGGTAGGGAGCGATTTTGCCGATTTGCACATCTTTGTCATGAATGGCCGAATTTGCATAAAACTCCGCCAGCCCTTCGCCCAGCCAAACCGGCAAACTCCGAAAATTCAAGCTCAAGATGGCGTGCGTGTATTCGTGGTACACGATTTGGTAAGGGTTCTGGGTCTCGACGTCTGTCCGGAGCGCAACGAAATGTCGGTCCTCGCCCGGTGCGTAGAGTCCCGCCGGATGCGCGCGACCCTTGGTCTCCCAATACGCCGGCAGGAGTAGTTTGAGAGAATCCTCGTTCTTCACCGCGAAGATGATCAACGGCTTCCCCAGATCCACACGCAACTTCGGTATCGTGGTGTGAAAGACCTCGCGAAACTGCTCGAATTGATCGGCAACCTTGCGGGCTTCCTTTTCGCCAGCGTTGCTGATGACCGTGAAGTTCGGAGAGCGCACCTCGATCCAAGTGTCTTTCGCAGCACCAGACTTCGGACTGAGTAGAATCAGAAGGCACAGGCAAGGAATCAAACCGCAACGCCCTCGGGCGGTAGTCATGTCACGAGAATGTCCAACACGGACGGGGGTGTCAATAGCTCTGCTTCTCCCTTCGCACCAGGAACGAATCGCGCACGCGGTTTTTGGTTTCCGGCTACACTGGCGGCTACCTGTGGTGAGGTTTGCGAAGTGGATCGCAAAGTACAAGCGGATCTTTCGTTGATGTGCTGTTCCCTGATCTGGGGCGCCACCTTTGTGGTGGTGAAGACCGGCCTCGATCATGCTTCGCCATTTGTGTTTCTTGCCGTCCGCTTCACCATCGCCACGGCGCTCATGGCGTTTTTTCGTCCAAAAGTCATCGGCAGGATCGACAGGGAAGAAGTCTTTGCCGGCATGCGGCTGGCCTTTTTTATGTTTGCCGGCTACTGCTTCCAGACGGTAGGCCTCGAGTACACCACCGCCTCAAATTCCGGGTTTGTCACCGGCTCGAGCGTGGTGCTGGTGCCGCTTTTGCTCGGTGTTTTTTGGGGACGCAACCTCACCAAGTGGATTTATGCCGGGGCTCTCGCTGCGCTGATCGGGCTCTACCTGTTAACGGTTCCTGCGGAGGGCCTGCGTTATTTGAACCGCGGCGATGTGCTGACGTTTGTCGCGGCCGGTTTTTACGCGGTGCATATCATCCTGGTCGGTGAGTACTCTCAGGAGCACTCCGTTTCCGCGCTGAGCCTGATCCAAGTGGCGGGCTGCGCGGTAATGGCATGGCCGTTGACAGGCGCCGCCGCAGCCATCCGCTGGCAACCCATACGTTTCGTTTGGGGTTGGCCGTTGTATCTCTCCATCGTGGTTTGCGCTGTCTTCGCCACGGCAGTCGCGTTCACGGTGCAATTGTGGGCGCAACAATTTACTTCGCCCGGTCATGCCGCCATCCTGTTTGCGTTGGAGCCAGTCTTCGCCGTCATCACATCCTACCTGTTGCTGCACGAACATTTGAGTTCCCGCGCGTGGAAAGGCGCAGGACTGGTTGTGGCAGGAATTGTGATCGCGGAACTACTGGGTGAGCCGGCCGCACCTGAAGCGCCGGAACCCATTTTCGAGGGTCGAATTTACTTCAAGCCCTGGTGGCGGGCGAGGTGAAGTGATTCACCTCCCATTCGTGTAGTATTTCACGTCCAGTTCTTCGTACATTTTCGCCCTAGCCGGGTGGGTCTTCTCGTATTCGTCTATCGAACCCGCTTGCAGCAGGGAAGTGCCGATATCGTCAAGCCCCTTTAACAAGACTTCCTTGCGCGACGGGGCAATTTCAAACCGGTACTCCAGGCCGTGCTTGTCTTTCACCGTCTGGCTCGGAAGATCCACTGTCAGGGAGTAGCCCTCTTCCTTTTCCGTTCGCTGAAAGAGCTCCTCAATCTGCGCTTCGCTGAGTTCCGCGGGGAGGATGCCATTCTTGAAGCAGTTGTTGTAGAAAATGTCGGCATAGCTGGGTGCAAGAATTACCCGGAAGCCGTAATCGCCAATCGCCCATGGGGCGTGTTCGCGGCTTGAGCCGCAGCCAAAGTTGGCGCGCGCCAGAAGCACCGATGCGCCCTTGTAGCGCGGGAAATTCAGCACAAATTCCGGATTGGGCTTCTCGCCGGGAAGATAGCGCCAGTCATAAAAAAGGATGCGGCCGAATCCTTGCCGAGTGAGCGCCTTCAAAAATTGTTTGGGCACCATCTGATCCGTGTCGACGTTGACTTTGTCGATGGGCTGCACCAGTCCGGTATGCGTAATGAACGGTTTCATGGCCTACTTGGTCTCCTGTTGCTTATTTGTCCCTCTTCTGCAGGCCGTGCGACGAACCAGCTCACCATCGCCAGCCCGACAAGTGGCACGGGGGTTCCTCCCGGGAGAAAATATACCGAGGCCAAAACTACCCATGACATCCTGCTGAGCTACTCATAGCTTACAACGGATAGTCACTCTACATGTGCGACATCAAACTCGCGCACATCGACGAAGTGCCCCGCAATCGCCGCTGCCGCGGCCATTACCGGGCTGACCAAATGCGTCCGGCTGTCGCGTCCCTGACGCCCTTCGAAATTGCGGTTTGAAGTGCTGGCGCTGCGTTCGTGTGGCGGCAAAACATCCGCGTTCATGCCGATACACATGCTGCAACCCGCGTCGCGCCATTCAAAGCCGGCCTCGGAGAAGATCTTGTCCAGTCCCTCTTTTTCCGCCTGGGCCTTGATCCCGCGTGAGCCGGGCACGATCAGTGCCTGCTTGATGCTCTTGGCGACATGCTTGCCCGCCACCAGTTGGGCCGCGGCGCGCAAATCATCGAGCCGGGAATTGGTGCACGACCCGATGAACACGCGATCCACGGGAATGTCCACGATTGGCGTGCCGGGCTTCAGCCCCATGTACTTCAGCGCGCTCTCCGTGGCCTTTTGATCGTTCAGATCCTTGTAGTCGTGCGGGTCCGGCACGCGGCCCGTCACGCTGGTGACCATTCCGGGATTTGTTCCCCAGGTCACTTGCGGTCCGATCTCTTCGGCGCGCAGCTCCACGGTCATATCGAAATTCGCCCCGTCATCGCTCTTCAGCAGCTTCCAACGCTCGACGGCTTCCTGGAACTCTTTCCCACGCGGGACAAATGGCCGCCCTTCGAGATAGGCAAACGTAGTGTCATCGGGCGCCACCATTCCGGCGCGCGCACCGCCTTCGATAGTCATGTTACAGACAGTCATGCGGCCATCCATAGAGAGTGCGCGAATCGCCTCGCCGCCATATTCCGCCACATGCGACGTGCCGCCGCCGATTCCAATCTTTCCGATGATCGCCAGGATAATGTCCTTCGCGGTCACGCCTTTCGGCCTCTTGCCGTGCACCACGATATGCATGGTTTTCGATCTGCTCTGCACCAGGCATTGTGTTGCCAGCACATGTTCCACTTCGCTGGTGCCGATTCCGAACGCCAGCGTCCCAAACGCGCCGTGCGTGGACGTGTGGCTGTCCCCGCAGACAATCGTCTGCCCTGGCTGTGTGATTCCCAGTTCTGGTCCAATAATGTGAACGATGCCCTGGTTCTTGCTGTGCATGTCGAAAAGCCGCACGCCGGTCTCGCGGCAATTTTGCTCCAGCGCCTCGAACTGCAACTTGGCGTCCTGGTCGACAATCGGCAGCAGCCGGTCCTTCGTCGGAACCGAATGGTCCATCACCGCAAAGGTCAGGTCGGGCCGGCGCACTTTGCGCCCCTCTGCCCTTAGTCCCGCGAACGCCTGCGGGGATGTCCCTTCATGGATGAGGTGCCGGTCAATATAGATTAGCGACGGTTTGCCGGGCTCTTCGTAAACCAAGTGATTGTTCCAGATTTTTTCGTAGAGGGTTTTAGGTGTCATAGGGGTACCTCTGTAGTTTAGCATTCCGGAAAACGGCGGCAAGCGGGGCGAAACAGTTGACTCACGCTGAGGTGGCCTGCTCTTCACGGTTCACGGAAAGGTCCACCTTGTAATGGAGCACCCGGTGATCGTAGGAGGTGAGCAGGTGCAGTGCCTCGTCGGCCACGACAGCCTCTTCCCGATCCGGCCCCGCAAACCGGTCGATCGCCTCCATCGCACTCCACAGCGTCTCCACAATGAACTTCACGACCACCCCATCGGATTGCGAAATGACACGCGCCTCCAGAAATCCTTCCACTGCCTGTAATTTCGGCAATACGTGTTCGTTGAAGTGGTTCAGGTAATCCGGAAACCGCACTTGCGTGGTGCGCGCTGACCAGAATCTCACTACCATTTGATCCCTCCCCCTACCCGGAATGGACCAACACGCAAATAGCCTACCACGCTGTTGTCGCGTGCGAGAGGCCCGGTTTGGGTCGAAACCGCGCGGGTAATCTCGCTGGAAGAGAGCGGTGGCAGGCTAAGTCCAATCTGGAAATCGACTGAAACTGAACGGGCGGAGTCCGCGAATGAAGAAGCTGCTGAAATCTCTTGGATTTGTTCTGCTATTGCTTATTGTAGCGGTTCTCGCCCGGACCCTGCGTATCCCTTCCAAGCAAATTGCGCCTCTTTCCCGTAGCGCTCGCCCGGTGAGAGGCATTCCGTCAATGCGGATTTGCAATGACCACGTGGGGGGAAGGGAGCGGAGCGACCGTATCCGGGGTCGGCAATCGTAAGATGATTAAGATAGGAAAGAGCGTAGGCCGAATTCATCCCCCGGCGATCGACGGTACCAGCAGTAACTTATCTCCATCTTTCAGCGCCGACGCTTCTCCGCCCAAAAAGCGAATGTCTTCATCATTCAGGTAGACGTTGATGAACTGCCGAATCTGTCCCTGGTCGTCGCGTACGTGCCGGGAAAGGGCAGGGAATCGGGCGATCAATTCGTTCAACGCTTCCGCAACCGTGCTCGCGCCACTTTCCAGTTTGGGTGTTCCGTCGGTGAATCGCCGGAACGCTGTGGGGATCTCAATCGTAATTGCCATGTTCTTGCTCCAATTTTGAAATCGGAATCTAGAAATCATTCGAAACAGCCATAACATTTCCTGCGAAGGGCCATCGTGCGGTGAGTAACGCCCGAGCGTTACTTCTGGCATCTCGGTCGAGCTTGTGCAGATGGCTGGGGCGGAACTCCAATCCTCAGTCAGCGCGCACCGGTTCGTCGAGTTGCTGGGCCACCAGTGCCTCAAACGCTTCCAGTTTAGGCGGGATCGCCTCCGCTGCGGGGAAGTCCGCCGCGATGGCATCCGTGGTCTTCAATCCGTTTCCGGTGATGCAAACCACGGTAGTTTCGTCCGGCCGAATCCGTCCTTGCTGGATCAATGTGGACGTAACGCCTGCCGTAACGCCGCCCGCCGTCTCCGCAAAGATTCCCTCCGTCTGCGCCAGCAGCTTGATGGCATCGATGATTTCCGGGTCGGTGATGCATTCTGCCCAGCCGCCCGTTTCCGCGATCAGTCGCCGCGCATAGTGGCCGTCCGCAGGGTTGCCAATCGCCAGCGAGCGCGCAATCGTGTTCGGCTTCTGGGGTTCCAACCGGGAAAGCCCCCGCTTGACGGCGTCCGCAATAGGCGAGCAGCCGGTAGCCTGCGCGCCGAAGAATTTCACCTGTTTCGGTTCCACCCAGCCGAGATGGGCGAGTTCGCAGAACGCCTTGGCTATCTTTCCAATCAAGGAGCCGCCGGCCATCGGAACAACCACATTGTCCGGCAGTTCCCACCCAAGCTGTTCAGCGATTTCATAGCCGTGCGTCTTCGATCCCTCCGCGTAGTACGGCCGCAAATTGACGTTCACCAGTCCCCATTTGAAGCGGTCCGCAATCTGCGTGCACAGCCGGTTCACCTGGTCGTAATTCCCGTCGATGCGGATAATCCGAGCTCCATACACCGCCGTATTCAAGATCTTGGCCGGTTCCAGGTCCGCGGGGATGAACACCGTGGTATCAAATCCCTGCTGGGCCCCCTGCGCCGCCACGGCATTCGCAAGGTTCCCTGTGGACGAGCAGCCCACGGTCTTGAAGCCAAATCGGCGCGCTGCAACCAGTGCCGTCGCCACCACGCGGTCCTTAAAGGAAAGCGTAGGGAAGCACACCGCGTCGTTCTTGAAATACAGGTTCTTAATTCCCCAATCCGCACCCAACTTCCGCGACTTCACGAGCGGCGTGCCGCCAATCGCCTGTGAGGGAGTGAATCCCTCAGGCAAGGGAAGCAGCTCCGAGTACCGCCACATGTTGAATGCACGGTGGGACAATGCCTCGCGTTTGACCGCCCGGCTGACTGCTTCGTAGTCGTAGCTCACTTCAAGCGGGGAGAAGCACTCCTCACAAAACGACTGCGGCGTATTGGCATACTTCTTGGCGCATTCCCTGCACCGTAAGAAAAAGACTTCCTTCATAAGTCACCTCGCGCTAGGTTCCACCATGGCCTGCCGCCTGGGTGGGGGCCTATGTGTGAAATGACGTGACATTGACTAAGGGCAGCGCGGAGGGCGAAATGAAAAACCCTCCGTGCCAAAAAGCTTGGAGGGTTTCAGAAGACTGAACTCTGTGAACTCTACCAGCTCTTTAGCAGTTTTTTACGTGGAGCAAGTCGCCCTAAATCGCCACGTGACGCCGCATTCACGGCTAGTCTCTTTATGCTAGAACTCGAACTGCTTGTCAAGTCGAAAGTTAGCGCGGTATTTAGCTAACAACATTTTGCTAACCTTTTGCGTCCAATAGGGAGGTGCAGCAACACTTCCAGTTGGACCCGGCCGGATGGCCAGTTAACCTCGAGGCGCATCTTAACGGGGGGGCAGACCCTGTCAAAACAGGATGTT
>Ga0181532_10002058_pt1 | contig 18943 bp, 10 predicted proteins | sample PEATcosm2014_Bin_33_FD_119768 | JGI IMG/M metagenome (GOLD analysis project Ga0181532, IMG submission 119768) | Peatland microbial communities from MTU Mesocosm Facility, Houghton, MI, USA - PEATcosm2014_Bin11_30_metaG | ecosystem: Environmental > Terrestrial > Soil > Wetlands > Peat | place... | reverse complement strand
GCGGAAGCCAAGCTCGCCTCCCTCAGCCAAGCCGCCCAAGAGGAATACGCCCAGCGCCTGGCACAAGCCTTGCGCGACCAGACGCAGGAAATGCACGCGGCAGCAGACGGCGAGGTCGCGTCGATTCGGCAAGCCGCTGCAGAGGTCATTGCGCAACTGCAAGGCAAGCTCGAGCAGCAAGCCCAGGCAGCCGTCGGGACACTCCGGGAGGAACTACAGTCCTCCAGCCAGGCCGTCGAGCAAAGCAAACAACAACTGGCCAGCCTGGCGGAAGCCAAGCTCGCTTCCCTCAGCCAAACCACGCGCGACGAGTATGCCCAGCGCCTGCAACAAGCCTTGCGCGACCAGACCCTGGAGATGCACGCGGCAGCGGACGGCGAAGTCGCGTCGATCCGGAAGGCCGCCGCGGAGGCCATCGCAACACTGCGCGAGGAATTGCAGAGCTCAAGCCAGGCCGTCGAGCAGAGCAAGCAACAACTGGCCAGCTTGGCGGAAGCCAGGCTCGCCTCCCTCAGCCAAGCCGCCCAGGACGAATACGCCCAGCGCTTAGCGCAAGCCTTGCGCGACCAGTCGCAGGAGATGCACGCGGCAGCGGGCGGGGAGGTCGAATCGATCCGGAAGGCGGCCGCAGAAGTCGTCGCGCAACTGCAAGACACGCTTGAGCACCAAGCCCTGGCAGCCATCGGGTCACTCCGGGAGGAACTTCAGTCCTCAAGCCAGGCCGTGGAGCAAAGCAAACAACAACTGGCCAGCCTGGCGGAAGCCAAACTCGCTTCCCTCAGCCAAGCCACACAAGACGAATACGCCCAGCGCTTGGCGCAAGCTTTGCACGAGCAGACACAGGAGATGCACGCAGCAGCGGACGGCGAAGTCAACTCCATCCGGCAGGCCGCCGCAGAGGCCATCGCGCAACTGCAAGGCAAGCTCGAGCAACAAGCCCAGGCCGTTGTCACGACACTGCGCGAGGAACTGCAGTCCTCGAGCCAGGTCGTCGAGCAGAGCAAGCAACAACTGGCCAGCCTGGCGGAAGCCAGGCTCGCGTCCCTCAGCCAGGCTGCCCAAGACGAATACGCCCAGCGCTTGGCCCAAGCCTTGCACGACCAGACTCGCGAGATGCGCGCCGTAGCGGACGGTGAAGTGAACTCCATCAGACAGGCCGCCGCGGAAGCTATCGGGCAGCTAAGCGACAAGCTTGAGGAGCAAGTCGAAGCGGCGGTGGCGACACTGCGCGAGGAACTGCAGTCCTCAAGCCAGGCCGTGGAGCAAAGCAAGCAACAACTGGCCAGCCTGGCGGAAGCCGAGCTTGCTTCGCTGAGCCAAACCACCCGCGACGAGTATGCCCAGCGCCTGCAACAAGCCTTGCGCGACCAGACCCAGGAGATGCACGCCGCAGCGGACGGCGAGGTCGCGTCGATCCGGCAGGCGGCCGCGGAGGCCATCGCAACACTGCGCGAGGAATTGCGGAACTCAAGCCAGGCCGTCGAGCAAAGCAAGCTACAACTAGCCAGCCTGGCGGAAGCCAAACTCGCTTCTCTGAGCCAAGCCACCCAAGACGAATACGTTCAGCGCTTAGCGCAGGCCTTGCACGAGCAGACTCGCGAGATGCGCACCGTAGCGGACGGTGAAGTGAACTCCATCAGACAGGCCGCCGCGGAAGCTATCGGGCAGCTAAGCGACAAGCTTGAGGAGCAAGTCGAAGCGGCGGTGGCCACACTGCGCGAGGAATTGCAGAGCTCAAGCCAGGCCGTGGAGCAAAGCAAACAGCAACTGGCCAGCCTGGCGGAAGCCAAACTCGCTTCCCTGAGCCAAACCACCCGCGACGAGTATGCTCAGCGGCTGCAACAAGCCTTGCGCGACCAGACCCAGGAGATGCACGCCGCAGCGGACGGCGAGGTCGCGTCGATCCGGCAGGCGGCCGCGGAGGCCATCGCAACACTGCGCGAGGAATTGCGGAGCTCAAGCCAGGCCGTCGAGCAAAGCAAGCAACAACTGGCCAGCCTGGCGGAAGCCAAGCTCACTTCCCTCAGCCAGGTCACCCAAGACGAATACGCCCAGCGCCTGGCACAGGCCCTGCGCGAGCAAACGGAGGAGATGCACGCAGCAGCAGATGGTGACGTGAAGTCGATCAAGCAGGCCACCGCAGAGGCGATTGCTCAACTGAACGCGGTCGAGCGGGCGAAGGAGTCGAATCTTTTATTCCGGGCCGAAGTTGCGGAAGAGCGCCTGACAGGAGTCACGTCGGCAATAGAGGCGCTGAAGGGTCGCGTGGGGCAACTGACGGAGGAACTCGAGGGGCAACACGCAGCGAAGAAGGAAGACTTGGAGGGAATTGCGCAGCAGTTGGGAGCGGGGTGGTCTCAACAGTTTGAGGAGCAGGCCGCCGCGGCCGTCGAGACCCTACGCGCCCGCATGACGGCGCTGGCGGAGGAGTTCCAAGCGACGCAGACAAGGAAGGCTGCGGATCTGGAGAGGGTCTCAGGGAATCTGGAAGCAACGTGCTCCCAGCGGATTCAGGAACAGGCGAAGGCAGCCCTGCAACGGCTGAGGGAGGAAGCAGAGAGTTCAGGCCAGATCGTGGAGGAGACCAGGAGACAATTGGCCACTCTGGCGCAGTCGGGTCTGGCAACCGCAGGCCAAGTGAGCCCGTCGGAGTCCGGCCCGCTGCTCGCCCTAGCGTTGCAGGAACAGGTGCAGCAGATACAAGCGGCAGCGGAAGCGCAAGTGAATGCCATCAAGCAGGCCGCGCAAGATGCGATCGCAGAGGCGCAGTTGGCGGGGCAGAAGCGGGAGGAAGATTTCCTGGCGCGGACCGGCGTCGCCGAGGAACGTCTGAAAGCAGTGTCAATGGCGGTGGAGTCGTTGACAGACAGCGTGCACGCGGGCGGAGGGTTGCAAGCCGTCGATTTGGACAATGTCGCCCAAGAATTAGGTAACCGGATGACCCAGCAGTTCGAGAAGCAAACCGAACTGGCGGTGGAGAAAGTGCGGTCAGAAGTAAGGAACGCCGGGCGCGCCGTGGAGGAATTGGCGCGTCAACTCTCTGGTCTGGCGGAAACGAAGCGGGCCACCCTTAACCAGGTTGCGACAAACGCGGCGGCGGGATTCGAGGCGCAGCAGAGAAAGTTGAAAATACAGTTCGAGACGGCGCGAAAAGACCTCGAGGATCTTGTCGCGCGACGCATGGCGAGGATGTCCGTCGGGGCGATTCACAGTGCGGGCCCTTCGGACCGGAAGAGCCTCATCGTGAAACTGGCCGTCGGAGCAGGACTCTTCCTCATCATCGTGGCGTTTTTCCTGGCTCTCTCTCTTTCCACGCAGACCGTCATGCAATTGCGAAATGACGCGCCCACAGAATTCGCCGACGATAGTCCGGCCTGGAATGCCAAACGGCGCGATCGGGAGCACGAGGTGGCGCAGGCATATTGGCGAGCGGCAGCAGTGACCTTGCAAGCCAAGTATCCGTTCGGCAGCGATCTGCCGGCCGATCCGCCCGATGAGTTTCGAGTCGATAGCACCTACGACCCGCCGGGCGGCGCGAAGGCCCTTGCCGATCTCAGGCTTCACTATTGGGGTAGCGTTCGCGCGGCCTGGCACCAGCGCTCCTTCTGGGTAGAAATTCAGGAACCCGACACCACCTGGGGCGCCCGCTTCCATCACACCTGGGAGAAGATCACGGGGAAATAAACCGGCCTCGCGTCACATCCCTCCCGAACCGGCAGAGCTGTGCTTGCCTTTCGCTTTCACCTCGACTGACGCAACTCTCCTGAAAATCACGTCATTCCCGCGAAAGCGGGAATCCATTGGACCGACAGTGGGTCCCCGCTTTCGCGGGGACGACGCTGATTTTTATTGCTTCGGGTGGGCCCCAGGCCCATGGAAACCCCTCAGAATAACATCAGCTGCGGGTTCTAGCTCTGTTGGAAGCATATGCTGCTTGCTCCAACTGAAAAAGTCACATACTCTGAGCGAAGCGTACGGGCTCAGGATGGCATGTCATTCTGAGCGAAGCGAAGAATCTGCTTTTGGTTGCGGCTTGTGCGCCTTGTGTTACAGTCTTCGTGTAAAGCGCTCAGAGAAACGGATGGCCGGACTTACTCAAGACATACGCTACAGCCTGCGCCAACTTCGCCGCAGTCCCGGATTTGTGGCCGTCGCGGTGCTGACACTCGCTCTCGGCATTGGCGCCAATACGGCGATTTTCACTCTGGCCAATGCGGCGTTCTTTCGCCGTCTTCCCTTCCCCAACGCCGATCGTCTCGCCTTCCTCTGGCAGGAGAATTCACGGATCGGAGAAACCGTGGGCGAGGTCTCATACCCGAACTACGCGGACTGGCGCGCTCAGAGCCGGGCGTTCGAGGACATGGCCTTTTTCTCATCCTTCGGCAAGAATTTCCTAAACGGTGGTGGAAGCTTCACGACGCTCAGCGGGCCGAGCGGACCGGAGCAAGTCCCCGCCGCCACGGTTTCAACCAACTTTTTCACGATGCTGGGCGTGAAGCCTGCCCTGGGCAGGGGCTTTCTTCCCGACGATTCCACGGAGGGACGCACCAATGTCCTGGTCATCAGCTACGGCCTGTGGCAGGAGCGCTTCGGAGGCGATCCTCAAATCGTCGGTAGAAGCGTCAAAATCTGGGGCGGCAACGAAACCGTCATTATTGGTGTGCTTCCACGCAAATTCACGTTTCCAAATAAAACCCAGATTTGGGTACCACGCGCGGTGACCGCCTTTGTTCAAACCAAGTCGAGACAATATTCAAATCTGGCCGTCATCGGCAGGCGCAAGCCGGGAGTGACTTGGCAACAAGCCCAGGCGGAGATGAGCACCATCGCCGCGCGCCTGGCGAGCGAGTACCCGACCATTGACGGTGGAGTGGGGATTCGAGTTGTACCGCTTCGCCAGCAGTTAACGGAAAGGGTCGGTCAAGGGATCGCGATGCTGTGGGCGGCAATCTTGGGAGTCCTGCTGATTGCCTGCCTGAACACAGCAAGCCTTTTAATCGGCCGCGCCGCCGGACGCCGGAAGGAAATCGCCCTGCGACTCTCGCTGGGAGCGAGTTGGCGCCGCCTCGCCCGCCAACTTCTTGCTGAGAGCCTTGCACTCGCCTTGGCGGGCGCCTTGCTCGGCGTCTGCTTGGCCGTGGCGGTCGTAAGCCTGGTTTCCAAGTTGAATCCGGGCATCGCCAGGCTCAACGGCACAGTTGTGGACATTCGCGTATTGGGCTACACGGCGGCAATCACTATCCTGACAGCACTGCTTTGTGGCGTACTACCGGCTGCGACCGTTACGTCGGTGGATGTGAGCTGCGCGCTCAAGGAGAACGCCGGCTCTGCGTCCCGCGCCACGCATTCGACCCGCAGGTTGCTGATCATAACAGAGGTCGCGATGGCGTTCGTGCTGCTCGTGGGCTCCGCGTTGTTGATTCGCAGCCTGTGGGGAATCCTGCACACTGATCCGGGGTTCGACGCCGAGCATGTCCTGGCGTTCCACGTCTATTGGCCGGGCGGGGAGAGGACGCCGGAAGAGGCCTCAGCACGAAGCGCTTTGAGCGTCGATCTCATGCGCCGCTTGAGGTCGCTGCCGGGAGTCACTTCGGTCGCCACCGCCTCATTTGTGCTGTTTCCGAACGAGATGTACAAGGTTCCCTTCGAAACCGAGGGAGGCTCGCCAGACACGTCCGAGCAAAGACAGCCGCTTCCACACGGCGAGGTAAGTCCGGACTTCTTCCGCGCCACGGGAATCCCACTGCTGCGTGGGCGGACATTTACCGCGGCCGACTCGGCCAAGGGCGCACTGCCCGTCGCCGTGGTCAACCAATCCATGGCTCGCCGCATCTGGGGAGATGAAGAAGCAGTCGGGAAGCGGTTCAAGTTTGCGGACCCGAATTTCAAAAGTCCCTGGTTCACCATCGTGGGCATTGCCGGCGACGTTCGAGGTGAGGGGCTGGAAAGCGCGTCTGGCCTGCTGGCGTACGTCCCTTCGAACGACGACATGTACGACGACATAGTTATTCGAACTACAGGCGATCCGATTGCCTTGGCCGCTGCCGTGCGCCGGGAAATCCGCCAACTCAACAAAGCCCTGCTTGTTGAGCACATGCAAACGGCGAGATCGATGCTCCTGGAGCGCGAGGCGCACCGGCAATTCACCGCCTGGCTGCTCGGTAGCTTTGCTTTCCTCGCCGTGATTCTTGCCGCGATCGGCATCTACGGAGTACTCGCCTATTGGGTCGCGCAACGCACGCAGGAAATTGGGGTTCGAGTCGCGCTGGGCGCTGAGAAAAGTGACGTGCTGTGGTTGGTAGTGGGCCAAGCATTCAAGATTGCGCTCTCAGGCGTGGCGATCGGCTTGGCGACCGCCCTCGGCCTCTCCCGCTTTTTCTCGAGTCTGCTTTATGGCGTGCAGGCCACCGATCCCTTGTCGCTCGCCGCCGTGTCGCTGCTTTTGGGCGGGGTGGCGCTGCTCGCTTGTTACCTTCCCGCACGCCGGGCGACCAAAGTCGATCCGATCGAGGCGCTGCGGTATGAATAAAGCATGCGTGGCCGCTTTTGAGTAGTGTCAATATATCTTTTCTGGTATATTAGCCTATGGCGTGGACGGTCGAGACTTTAAATGAGATTGTGGATGCGGAACTGGAGGCTTTGCCTGAAGATATGCGGGCAAGGCTGTCACGTATCGCGAATCTCATTGAAGAGGTTGGCCTCGAACATGTGGCCGAGCCGCACGTGAAGCGTCTTGAAGGCCGTCTGTGGGAAATGCGGCTAAGCGGCCGGAGCGGGATTTCCAGAGCGCTTTATGTGACGGCTGCGGGCCGGCGCGTAGTCATTGTTCGGGTGTTCGTGAAAAAGACCGAGAGAACACCGCGCCGTGAGATAGAGTTGGCCCTGTCCCGGGCCAATCTAGTGCGATGACAGGAGTGTATCCGTGGCCCGAATAACCCAACTGCACAAAAAGTGGATGCATGAGCCGAAGTATCGGCACGCATATGAGGCGCTTGAGGAGGAATTCGCTTTGGCGAAGGCGGTCATCCGCGCGCGGAATCGCGCCGGGCTCACTCAAGAGAAATTGGCCCGAAAGATGGGAACAACGCAGCCCACAGTTGCCCGCCTCGAAAGTGGGCGGACGATTCCCTCCATGCGGACTCTCCAACGCTTAGCAACGGCCACGGGGTCCCGTTTGCAGATCAGCTTTCAGCCTCGGCGTACCAATCGAGTCGCAGGGTAGACCTGTCAACCAAACTTTCGTCCGGGAACACCGCTCTACCCTACTTTACCAACCGGCACTTTCCAGAACTCCATGGGCACGCTAATTCGCGACCTTCGCTGCGGTCTCCGCCAACTGCGCCGCAGTCCCGGCTTCACGGCGGTGGCCGTGCTCACCCTGGCTCTGGGCATCGGGGCCACCACAGCCATCTTCACCGTGGTCAATACGGTGCTCCTGCACCCGCTGCCGTACCAGGATGCCGACCGCATCGTCAACATCGGGCGCACTGACGCGAACGGGCGTTACTCAGATAATGTCCCGATGGTCAGTTTCTGGCTGCACGACAACCCGGGGTTTGAGGACCTCAGCGCGTACAGCGAAAACACCATTACTGTCAGCCTGAGCGGCGGCGACCGGCCCGAACTCGTCGAGGCGTTAAAAGTCTCGAAGAACTACTTCCACTTGCTGGGGGCGACGCCCATCCTGGGCCGCACCTTCACGGCCCCCGAGGATCAACCGGGCGGTGCGCGGGTCTTGGTGATGAGTTTCGGCCTGTGGCAACGCCGTTTCGGCGGCGATGCTTCAATCGTGGGCAAAGCGATCGCCCTGGGCGGCGCACCGTACACCGTAATCGGCATCGTCTCGCCCCGTTTCAGGCCCTACCCGCCGGCCGACAGCTGGATTCCTTTGCAGGCTGACCCGAATAGCACCGATCAGGCGCACGTGCTGACGGCTGCCGGGCGGCTCCCGCGCGGCACAACCCTCGCACAAGCCAATTCCTGGATGAAGGTCCTTGGCGAGCGTTACATCCAAGCACATCCCGAGCAGCTCGGCAGCGACGAACATGTGGGCGCCATTCCCATGCGGCAGCGTTTGACGGGAAACGTACGGCCGGCGTTGATGATTCTGCTGGGAGCAGTCGGGCTCGTGCTCCTCATCGCCTGTGCGAATGTGGCCAATCTGCTGCTCGCCCGGGCTCTCAGCCGGCAAAAGGAAATCATCGTGCGCTCCGCCCTTGGCGCCGGGCGGGGGCGCATCGTCCGCCAGTTACTCACCGAAAGTGTGCTGCTGGCGCTTGCGGGTGGGTCGCTGGGCCTCGTGCTCGGCCCTTGGGCCGTGCGGGCGCTTGTCGCGTTCACGCCCGGCGGTTTGCCGCGCATCCAGGAGATGGCGCGCGTTCCGGCCCTCGACGCACGCGTGGTTGTCTTCAGCGTAACGCTTTCGGTGCTTACCGCTGTTCTCTTCGGCCTCCTCCCGGCGCTCCAGCTTTCGCGCCTCGATCTGGTTTCGTCGTTCAAGGAAGCGGGCGGGAGCACGGGAACGGGGCTAAAGCAAGGCCAAACGCGTAATGTGCTGGTGGCCGCAGAAATGGCCATCGCCGTGGTCCTGCTGTGCGGGGCAATGCTACTCATGCGAAGCTTCCTTGCCATGCAGAGCCTCGCGCCCGGCTTCGATCCGCGAAACCTTCTCACCCTGAAAGTGGCGCTGGCCGGCGCGCAAGACGCGAACCCCGGCGCGGTGGGTCAACTGGCCTACCAAACCGCCCAGCGCATCGAGCGCATTCCCGGGGTCGAGCGGGCGACGGTGGCCAGTTCCCTGCCCACGCAAGCCATCGCGGACATGATCTTCGACATCCCCGGCCGGCCGCCGCTCGAACGCTTCAAGTTTAAAGGCGACGTGCTTTGGTGTTTCGTTTCCCCGAATTACTTTGACACGCTGCGCATCCCACTCCTCTCCGGGCGAGGGTTCCGAGACCAGGAGCCGCCCCACACGGTGATTATCAACGAGGCCATGCGGCGCAAGTTCTGGCCCCAGCAAGACCCGGTGGGCCAGTCGATTCTGATCGGCGCCAGCCTGGGCCCGCCGCTCGAGCAAGGCAGCACGGAGATCGTCGGCGTGGCCGGTGACGTGCTTGAGTCACTCGATGCTGATCCTCCCGCCACCATGTACCAAGTCTGGTCAAACGTTCCCGGCGCCGGGATCAAGATGCTGAGCCAGATGTACCCCGCCGGCGTCGCGGTGCGCACCAAACCTGGCGTAGCGCCCATGAGTGTCAGCCAAACGGTCCAGCAAGCCTTGCTGGCTCGCGACACGCAATTGCCGGCCACTAAACTCGAGACCATGGACCAGGTAATGCTTGATTCGATGGCACAGAAGAACTTCGACCTTCTGCTGCTCAGCATTTTCGCCGCCAGCGCGCTGCTGCTGGCCGCAGTCGGGATTTTTGGCGTCACCGGCTTCTCCGTCCAGCAAAGGACACACGAAATTGGCATCCGGCTGGCCCTCGGCGCCCAGAGGAGCAGCGTGCTGGCGCTCGTGGCGGGTCAGGGACTAGCTGCGGCGATGGCGGGCGTCGGGGTCGGCATAGTTGCCGCACTGGCTTTGACGCGATTCCTATCCAGCCTGCTGTTCGGCGTCAAACCCAACGATCCGCTGACCTTCGGCATCGTTGCCCTCGTCCTCACCGGCATCGCTCTGCTCGCCGCGTACATCCCCGCCCGCCGCGCCACAGAAGTCAATCCCATGGTCGCGTTGCGCCACGAGTAAAACGGCTAAGAAACCCGGAACCCTGTCATCCTGAGCGCCAGCGAAGGATCTGCATCTGCCTTTCGAATCAATGCCTTCGAGCCAGTACAGATCCTTCGCTGCGCTCAGGATGGCACCTTCCAAATTTCTTCACGCGCTGTAAGTCACTGGTGGCCCTTCGCTTATCATTACAACGGACTTCCTGTCTCTTGACAAAAGCAAAATAGTAGGCTAGATTTATACCGTGGAGTTGCGGATGAAACCTTTCCTCGCCAGGTGCTCGGGAAGTACTGCAGCATCCGAATCGCCGGAACAAAGCGAGAATGGCTATGAAAACAAAGGGTCGCGCTAAAAAATACCTGCCCGCTGGCCGTGGAGCTGACCTTCAGGTCAGCATCCCAAACGGATGCGCTCAATCTGCCGACCTGAAGGTCGGCGCTACGGTGATTCCGGGAACAAAGCGAGAATGTCTATGAAAACAAAGGATCGGCTTGGAAACCGACCACCCCTTACCCCTCCTTATCCAAGGAGGGGAATTTCCTGCCCGCCTCCTCAGACGAGGAGGGTGTAATGGTGGTAGGACTTTGCGATCTTTGCGTACTTCGCGCCTTGGCGTGAAACCCTTCCGGTCCGATTCTCGCGGAACAAAGCGAGAATGTCTATGAAAACAAAGGATGACACTTGGCGGGAATGGTTGATTTGGAAATCCAAGGTTGATCGGCCGGGGACAATTCGTCCGGGAGAACCCGATACGGACACAATGTCACTGCCAGCCGCACTTCTCGGCTTCCCCCCTCACGTCTAGCGGTCTACCCGATGCAGCACCAGCGGACCGGGCATCCGAAAGCGCCCGGGTCCTCTGGAGGGATCTGACCCGTCCGGCGGCGGCCCGATCGCAGGCCGCGACCCTGCCGACGGCTCAGGCGGGTTTTCCATCCGGAGGCCGAAATTGAACCGCCGCTGTAGCTCAATCTGGTCTCCGTTCAGCGTTCCCGTATAGGTGGCGTTCCCGGCTTGAAACGACATATTAGGCCCATCCAGCTTGCCGTCCTGAATCGGGATGGGAACATCACCGCCGCCGAAGAAGCCGCCGCCCGTGCCTTCCACGGTTCCGGCAAGGCTGCTCCCGTCTTGCTTGAGTGTGAACAGGATGTTGCCGGCGCCCAAGAGCAGGGCAGCCAGTCCGCCGCCTTCCTCAGTTCTCGGAATCGGCCGCCACAGTCCCGTGATGCCAGGTCCAACTGGCGCCTGGCGTTCCCAGGCCGCGACCTGGGGCCGGAGAGTGGTGCTATTCGCCTCCACCGAAGCGCTCGCGGACGCAAGCCCGGAAGAGGTCGCCTCAACAGTGATCCTGCCGGCGGATTTCGTGGGCTGAACGATCGCCATGCAATAGCCACAGAAGGCACGTCGCGACGAACCCTTGTCCGGCTCGTGACTGGTAGGGTCGCCGTTGCCGACCCCGATCAGCTTCCCTTCGCCGGAAACGCGGAAGCTCACGTCGTTGTCCGCGACCGGCACCACGCGCCCTTGTTCGTCCTGAACCTCGACCGCGAACATCGCCACGTCTTCCCCGTCAGCCAGGACTTCCTCGCGGTCTGTCTTCATCACCAGCTTGGCGGCTGCCCCCGTGGTTTCGCGCTTCGCCGTCAGCACTTGCTCGCCGTTCTTGTAGCCGCGCGCCTCAATCGCGCCCGGAGCGTATTTGACGACCCACGCCACGTGCGAGTCCTTGTTCATCTCCTTCGCGCCAAGGCTTTCGCCATTGCAGATGAGTTCGACCTTCTCCAGGTTTGAGTAAACCCAAACCGCGATCTCCTTTCCCTCCATGCCGGGCCAATTCCAATGCGGGAACAAGTGCAGAACCGGCTTTGCCGTCCACCAGGACTGGTAGTAGTAGAACGAGTCTTTCGGAAATCCGCAGGTATCGATGATTCCGTACTGCGAGCTGATGTTGGGCCACTCGTTGGGCGAGGGTTCGCCGCGGTAGTCGAAGCCCGTCCATACGAAGCCGCCCGAAAGCCAGGCGCGCGCGTTGCAGAACCTCCACCAGCCCTCGGCGGAAGCCCGGCCCGTGGTCGTGTACGGGTCGTACGACCCTACGTAGCCTTTCTCGGAATCAGTGATGTAGATGCCGCGCGTACCCACCGCGCTGACCGTCTCCGTGCCGATCACGGGAATCTCCGGATGGACTTTGTGATAGGCCTCGGCGCCGGGATCCATGTAGTTGTAACCCATGACGTCGCACACCACCAGGCCGCCCACGCCGATCGCACCGATGGGCGCAATCGACACCGGCCGCGATCCGTCACACGCACTGGCCAACGCCTTCATCGCCGTCAGAATTCGCAGACCCTTGTCGGTGTTGGCCTGTCCCTCTTCGTTTCCCATGGACCACATAAACACGCTGGGACGGTTGCGGTCGCGCCGTACGAGGTTCTCAAATTGGCTAAGACCCTCAGGATTCGACGACATCATGCGGGTCTCATCAAACACCAGCATTCCCATTTCGTCGCAGGCGTCGAGCAGCTCCGGCGTCGGCGGATTGTGCGAGGTGCGAAGCGAGTTGCAACCCATCTCCTGAAGTTTGCGGACGCGATAGCGCTGCACGGCGTCGGGCAGCGCCGCGCCCAACCCGGCATGGTCCTGGTGATTGCACGTGCCTTTGAGCTTGACCGGTTGGCCATTGAGCAGGAAGCCGCGCGCCGCGTCGAAGCGAGCCGTACGAATGCCGAAGCGGGTCTCATAACGATCGACGAAGTGGCCGCCCGCCTCGACGTCCGTCACCAATCGGTAGAGGTTCCGCTCCTCGAGAGACCAGAGGGCAGGCTGCTTCACCACGATCGACTGCTCGTAGGTATGACCGTCTCCCTCTGGAATTGAGGCGAGGGTGGTGGCCGCCTTCCCCACCGGATTACCGCCGGAGTCGAGAATCGTCGAGATGACCCGAATGCTCTGTGCGCCCTTCCCTTGGTTATCTACCTCGGTGCGAATCGCAAGTGCTGCCTCGCCCGGCCGCACTTGCGCGACCACGAGCGTTCCCCACTTCTTGACGTGCACTGGATTCGTCTTCACCAGCCAGACGTGGCGATAGATTCCCGCTCCCTCGTAGAACCACCCATCACTCAGCGTGGCGTCAACGCGAACAAGCAGCACGTTCCTGCCGCCCGGAGTGGCAAAGTCCGTAACATCGAAGCTGAAGGGATCGTACCCGCCGCTGTGCCGGCCGATGTAAAACCCGTTGAAGACCACCGTCGTTTCGCGGTACGAGCCATCGAACTCAAGGGTGATTCGCCTGCCGGAGTCGGCGGAGGGAAGCTCGAAGACGCGCCGATACCAGCCAATACTGGTTTCCGGGTAGGCCCGGCCCAGCGGGTAAAAGCCTTTGCTGCCGAGCGCCGGATCGTTTTTGAACTCGAGTTCGACGGCCCAATCGTGAGGCAGGTCCAGGGCTCGCCACGCGCTGTCGTCAAATGCCAGGGCGCCGGCGGGAAGGAAATTCCCCGTCTTTTGGAAGTTGCCGGTCCTTCCTCCGCCGAAGCCGAAGTCCCTGGCGGGATCATCGGCGTGACCGAAATGGAATCGCCACCCGAAATCCAGAAGCAGACGTTCCCTTATAGCGCCTGGCTCCGCGGGATCGGGCGCGTCGCCCACGAAAACGGGAACGGCCGCCTCAGCCCCGCCCGCGCTCACCGCCATGCTACCGTGCGCAACGGCGTCTCGCGCCGCCGCCGCTGCCGCCGGAGCCAGCAGGCTCGTCTTCAGCAAATCGCGTCTCGTCAGGTTTTTCATATGTCCCCCCGGGTGTTTCATTGAGGCAATCTACTCCGCGCGGGAGCGCGATTCAAGTTGCAGGGGCGGTCGTTGCGACCACGTCGGACAACGCGCCGACAGCCCTGCGTGGCCCCTCGGCTACGATGCTCAAAACTGCGTGATGCTCAGCGTGTTTCCATCCGGGTCCTTGAACCACGCCACTCGAGCGCCGCTCGGGGAGTTCCAGATACCGAGTTCATCCTGCTGCACTCCCGGATAGCGTTCCAAGGCCACGTGCGCCTCCTGAAGTCGTTTTGCCGTCGAAACGATGTCCCGAACGCGCCAGCCGAGCACCGTGTATGGCGCAGTGACGAGTTCCGGAACGCGGGTGACCCGCAGCATCGTTCCGTCGCAATCGAAGACAAGAGCAAACTGGTCCTCACTATCCAAACGCAGACCCAGCGTGCCGCCATAGAACTCTTTGGCGCGACCTGGGTCGCGGGTACCTACGAAAGCCACGAGCTTTTCAGATCCGAGCATAGATCCTCCCGGGATTCCGTCGGTCGCCTCCATCTGATCCCTTCGTCTTCAGCCCTGGCTATAGTTTATTACGGAAGCCCGTGCTGACGTACGAAATGATAGGGCTGACAAACCTCATACGGATTTGTATTCGGTCGTTCATGCTGATACTATGCGCGGCTGGATCGATCCAACAATTGGAATTCGCGGAGCGCCAACCATGCGTCGATCGCTCAGTCTGCTTCATGCCACGAGCGGAACACTTCCCTTGCTCATCCTAATGTTCATCTTTGGTCCTGCTGACGAGCGGCTCTTTGCCCAAGCGACTGTCCCTCCGAGTGCCTTGGTTGGTGAATACCAAGAGACCCGCTACCGGTTTGAGAACGACGGGACGGGTCAGACGGTGCAACGCGTTCAAGACCCGATCATGACCCAGGCGGAAGCCGATGGGTTTGGGAAACTGTGCTTGTATTCTGCCAGCGAGACCTCGACCCTTCGAATCGATTTCCTTCGCGTCCGCAAAAATGACGGCCGCGTACTCGACGCCGATATGACCCAAGTTTACGGCGTTGTCACTGCGGCCTCAAAAGCGGGGCCAGCGCTTGGCAATCGGAAGTTCACATGCACGAAGGTTCCCGATCTGCAGGCAGGCGACGTGGTGGAATTCCAATCCACCGAGACCATCACAACGCCTCTAATACCAGGTCATTTCTGGGTGATTCATTATGACAACCAAGACCTCGTTGTGAGGTCTGAAATAGTGTCCCTGGACGTGCCCGCCGCACGCACCCTCGCTCTCAAAGCGCTGAATTCGGCTAAATACCAGGTTACAGAGAACGGCGGCCGTAGGATCTTCCGCTGGGAGGTCAGCAATTCGCAGCCCCGCAAGCCCGAGGCAGGACCACAGCCGCCGCTCTTTTCCGCCAGCACCTTGACAGATTGGAAGCAAGTAGGAGATTGGTATCTCGGTTTGCAGTCTGGCCGGATTAAAGCAACGCCTGAGATTGCAGAGTTGGCAGCAAAACTGACGGCCGGCAAAACCACGGCGCGTGAGAAGCTGAACGCTATTTACCAGTATGTCTCAGAGTCTATTGGCTACATGGGAATCTCCTTCGCTAGCGGTGGATTCGAGATGCACGCCGCAGACGAGGTCCTGCATCGGGGATATGGCGATTGCAAGGATAAGCAAGTGTTACTCGCATCGCTGCTCGCCGCCTCCGGCCTCGAGGCTTATCCCGCCTTGATCAATAGCGAGCGCGGTGTCATCGAGCCCGAGATCCCGATGCCGATCCAGTTTGACCACTTGATCTCGGCGGTCCCCCTCGAGGGAGAACTCGTATGGGTCGACCCGACAATCGAGTTTTCGCCCTCACGCATGATTCTGCCGGCGCTTAGAGGGAAACAAACCTTACTGATGCAGCCATGGGCGATTCGCCTAACTGTGATCCCTGCCGAACAGTGATGGAACCGAGCCATCGCGAATCCCACTGGCCTATTCCACGCTCAATGCCTCTAGCAGTTTCCGCTCGATTCTGCGAAAAGCGGCTGGATCGCGCACATAGTCAGTGAAAGACGAAACCGCGCTCGCGCAAATCCGGTCGGCAGCGTCACGATCACGCGCCGCGAGCGCGCGCAGCATTTCATAATCTTCGATGCTCTCGCGCATCGCTTCGAATCGAATCGAACTTCGAACGGTGAGGTGCTCGCGGTCGGGATAGACGACGAACGCATCGCCCGAAGGCAGCAGTTCCGAATTGTCGTCGATCACCGGTTGGGTGTCGAGCAGGGGCTTCGGAGTCCAGTAATCCCCGCCCCAGTGCAGAAACCCCGTAAAGCCGTAGCGGAAATCGAGCCACTGGAGAAGTCTTACTTTGATCAAGGGCAAGTCCATCAGGCGGTTGAGGTACCGCTTCTGAGGGTAGAGACAGGTGTAGAACCAGACGGCGTGGCCGTCGCCGATGCGCTGCTTGAGCAGCGGCATCTGGTCGTCAAACCGCCCCAGTTGCGGAACCCAGACGTCGCAGTTCTTCTGGAGCACCTGCGGCAGGTTTTCCGCGTCGATGGCATCGAGCGTCGGAATTCCCGGCATTTGCTGGTGAACGAGGGCGGCGAACCGGCCGTAATAGGGAGGCTCATTCCCGTGCGCCTCGTCGAGGACGTGCTGAAAATAACGGGTGTCCCAGCCTTTTTCCTTGAGATGTGTTCCCAGGGCAGCGAGGAAGGCGGAAACGGCAGGCTCGACGCGCGGGTCATCGGGTGGAAGAGAAACTCTCTGGGGCTTGCCGTCGACGACTTGGAAGGTCGACACGACCAGCGACGCGTCATAGCTGCCGGCACGGTCGAGCAAGTGGCTGCCCTCGATGTACCCGATTGCTCCCGCCTGCTGAAACGTCTCTACCCAACGGTCGAAGTTGGTGAAGTCGTATTGGAGATTGCCGCCTTCGACGCGAGGCTGGATGAGCGTAAGAAGCGGCGTGATGATCACGTTTTGGCGATGCGCTGCCAACACGTGCGCCACATTGGAAACCAGCGTCCACCACTGCGGCGAATAGGCGGCCACGCCGAAGAACTGTTGCGAAGTCTTGTCGTCCAAGGTGAACCAGTTAGTGACCTTGAGAGACATCTCCGCAGGCACGGAGGCGCTCATGACTCGAAGACGAAAAGGCCTGCGCGCCAGCAATCGCTCACCCGAACGCAGCGCGATCGAGCCTTCGTAGACTCCCGGCGCAGCGTCCGGCGGAATGGCGATGGTCACCCAGATCGGCATGGTACGGCGAGCCTCGAAATCGAAGGGGAAATCCTCCAGCGGATCGGGATACCATCCCGGCGCTGTTCCGACCAGCTCATCCGGCGGGGAGTCCGGAGGGTGCGAGCCCACCACCACGTAAGCGACGTGATGGACTTCGACGCTCGAGATGCTGCGGCCGGCGCCGCCCTTGAGCGGCTTCACTTCCGCCGTAAGGGCCGGGAGCGGGCGACTGGAACGAACGGCAAGCTGCACGCTCAGATGCTGGTTCCGCGCCCCGGTGAACTCCGGCGCGCGCAGACTGTGCGCCATAGGCGCATCGTCCGGGAAGACCTTGACCAACGAGTCGACATACCAGGCACTCAACTCCGCGGAACGTTTTCCCTGGGCCATTCCAGTGGAAACGCAACAACTCACAGCCATGATGGCGATAAAAGAACGAAACATACAACCCTCCAGCTTCGGCCTCTTGTAGCCCGCTGCAGCATAGAACCTAACCGCAGACAGGGGCGATGTCTGCGGCGAACAAGGATATACTATTTGGACTCGAGATGGGAGTGAGGCACCCTGGAGGCTCTAATGGTTCCAAAGGAAAGGCTGTTGACAGCACTTGAAAAGGGCAAGCCGGACCGGCTGCCAATTTCAGTCCACCAATGGCAGGATTATCATCTCAAGTACTTCTTGAATGGCATTTCGGCGCTGGAGGCCTTCCAGAAGTTAGGTATGGACGCTCAGATTCAGTATTTCGGCGACGTGGGTCAAACGGCGCTGGTGGATTACGACTTCAACAAGTTCTCCACTCCGGAATGGCAGGATGAGGTCAGCGTCATCGACAGCGATCCTGAGCATCGAGTGGCCTATCATGCCATCCAGACACCCAAGGGGCTACTGACCTACAAGACCCGCGGAGATCGAAAAACCACGTGGATCACGGAATACATGGTCAAACGCGACGAGGACATTGAGCTCATCGACAAGTATCTGCCGGTGGGCAAGCTCGATCCGTTGCCGGTGCGCGCCCTTTACGACAAAATCGGCGACGACGGCATCCTGCGTGGATTTGTCTGGGGAGACCAAGGCGGCTGCTGGCAACACGCCTGCTGCCTGATGGACGTGACCGAACTCATTCTGCGCTGCGTTGACAAGCCGGACTGGGTTCATCGTTTCCTGACGATTCTCCTTAAGAAGAAACTGCGATTCATCGAATCGATGACGGGGGCCAAGTTCGATCTTGTCGAAACAGGCGGCGGAGCGGGCTCGTCCACGGTCATCTCCCCTGCGCTGCACAAGGAGTTCTGCACCCCCTACGACCGCAAGATGCACGATGCGCTGCACGACCTGGGATTCAAGGTGGTCTATCACACCTGCGGCGGGACGAAGGGAATCGAGGAGTTGATTGTCGCTAACGGGGCAGATGCGTCGGAGACTCTCGCGCCTCCGAGCATCGGTGGGAACCAGGAACCCTGGGAACTCAAGCGGAAAATCGGCGATCGCCTCGCCCTGATTGGCGGACTTGACCAGTTCAACGTCCTCACCGCCGGCCCACCCGAGAAGATCCGCCAGACCGTGCACACCCTCTTCGAAAGGGTCGGCCCGGACGGAGGTTATATCTGCTCGGTCAGCGACCACTTCTTCGATACGCCGGTCGAGCACCTTCAGGCCATGGCCGACGCGGCCAAGGAGTGTGTCTATAGTTGAAGGTGGGACGACACACCTTACCGAAACCTGTTTCGTGTTCCACCCCGGCCCTTGTTCCCTGTCCCCTCTTCCCTATTCCCTCTTCCCTGCCAGTTGGGTGTATATTGCTTTGGTCAGGGAATCCCAAAACGGAGAGGGAGGCAGACCATGGGAGTAAGCAGGAGGCGGTTCTTGGAACGAAGCATCCAGGGTGGATTTGGCGCTGCCGCTGGGGTGTACGGGCTGGGCGCTGCACCGAAAGCCGTTGCCGCGAGTGACAAGGTGGTGGTGGGCGTCATGGGAGTGGGCGGCCGCGGGACATTCTTAACGACAGAATTCGCCTCGAGGCCGGATGTTGAAATCGCCTACATCTGCGACGTGGACAGCCGGAAATTTCGCGAGGCGGTGAAGGTGGTCGAGGACAAGAAAGGGAAGGCGCCGCAGACCATCGGCGACTTCCGGCGCATCCTCGACGACAAGAATGTGGATGCTATGGTCTGTGCGACGCCGGACCATTGGCATGG
>Ga0181532_10002052_pt1 | contig 18974 bp, 18 predicted proteins | sample PEATcosm2014_Bin_33_FD_119768 | JGI IMG/M metagenome (GOLD analysis project Ga0181532, IMG submission 119768) | Peatland microbial communities from MTU Mesocosm Facility, Houghton, MI, USA - PEATcosm2014_Bin11_30_metaG | ecosystem: Environmental > Terrestrial > Soil > Wetlands > Peat | place... | reverse complement strand
CGGAGATCAGGGCTCGCGAGGACGCTCGCCCTCCCGGCAGCCAACCCCCCTCAACCCTCAACTCTCAACCCTCAACCACCTTCCTTTTGAGCGCTCCGATGCCGGTAGTGGAGCGGGAGGAAGCCCGTGCTCGGACCGAGTTGGGCGCCGCCCAGAAGGACACGGCCCGCGACCTGGCAGCCAAGCTGTCGAGCCTCAAGGGCATTGTTTGGGTGGGAGTGGGGCTGTTCGTCTTTGGCCTGGCGTCGCTGGTCTATCCGCCGCTCAGGGTCATCGTGGCGAGCGTGACGACCAGCGTGGCGCTGATGTTGGGCGGAGTGGCACTCATTGTCCTGCCCGCGATGGTGGTGGGGAATGAGTTGCTGATCCTGGGCATGGTGGGGCTCGTAGTGGGCGCATGGTTCCTGGCGCATCGGCACGGGCAGTTGAGCGGGCTGGTCGCCGCCAGTACGGCGAGCCCATCGGCCAGCAGCGCACCGGCAACGGCAGCGCCGAGCCCCGGGGCTAAGGCAGGGAACGTATCGAGTAGCCAGTGACGAGTAACCAGTATCCAGCGACCAGAAGCCCTAATCACGTTTCACGCATCACGCTTCAACGCTCCAACGCTCCACGAACATGAGTGCCAATCTTGACTCTCCAATCTCCGCCCCCCGCACCATCTCGGGTGAGGGCTGGGCCGCCATCGCCGGTGCGGTCGGCTCGGCTTTCCTGCTGGCGAAGAAGCTCCTCGGCCCCAAGCCGGCCAAGCCGGAGCTAATGAGCCGGGCCGACTTCTACGCCGAGATGCTGGACATTCGCGACCGCCTGCAGGCCAATTACCTGGCCCTGCTGGAGAAGCTCGACGGCAATCACCGCGAGCTGCTGGCCGCGCTGGAGCGGCACACGGTTCGCATCAACGCGCTCGAAACGGGCCTCGCCCGCGTGGATGAGCGCACCAAGAAGTGAACATGCAACCTACCTCCAGCCATACGATTTCCCTCAAGAGCAGGCCAGGTGTCTTGCCTGCCGCAGGGGCGTCCTGGGTAGCGGCCCGGCACCTCGTACGACACGCCCCCACGCGCTTGCAGGCAAGACACCTGCCCTGCTCGGGCAGACCATTTGGCGCGCGCAGTTTGGTTGGTCCGCAGCGGCTTGCCGCTGAGGGGCCACGCGCGCCGTTTCACAACAACACACAACAATAGAAAGTAAGAATCGAATGAAAGTAAAAGACGTCCCCCAAGTTGGAAAACTGGGGCTAACCGTCACCTGGCCGGGTCGCAATGGCTTGATCCGGAGAACCCTGGTGACGCCCCGCAACCCCCGCAGCGCCAAGCAGCAGGTCATCCGGCAGAACCTGGCCACCCGAGCCGCCGCCTACGACCAACTGACCGACGCGCAGCAGGAGGCGTGGATTGCCACCGCGGCGCAGGTCCGCAGCAACGCCACTCTGGGTCAGAGCGGGCCGCTGACCGGCCTGCAACTGTTCACCAAGGTGAATTGCGCGCTGCTGGAGATCGGCGCCCCCACGGTCAGCGTGCCCCCGGCACAGCCGCAGATCAGCCCATTGCCGGTTGACGGGTTGGAAATCACCAATACGGCTGGGGCCATCGCGATCAAGCTGCACACGACCGACGCGCCGCCGGACGGCACGATGCTGCGCGGCTGCGCCCCGCAGAACAGCGGGTGCCGGCGCGCCGTCAGTTACCGGGTCCTCGGCCTCTTGGACACCCCGGCCAACAGCTACGTGGACATCACGAGTGCCTACACGGGCCGCTTCGGCGTGCCCGCTGTGGGCAAGCGCGTGTTCGTGAGCGTGAACGCCACCGTGAATGGGTACCAAGGTATCCCGCTGGTGTTCTCGGCACGAGTGCCGGCCGGGTCCTAACCTCCCAAGGGTGAAATCGGGCCCTCCGGGCGGCTGTCCGCCTGGGGGGCCCCCGGCGCTTCGCGAATAGCCAATCGCCAATGGCAAATGGCAAAGAACAAGCCTGCAAACACTCGACACTTAACTCTCAACCTGCAACCTTCCGGAATCACGTTTCACGTTTCACGTTTCACGGATCAAAGGTTCACATGAAAATCCTTCCACCTGCCGATGCGAACGAGCGTCGTCGTGTCAAAGAATGCCTGGAAAATCAGCTCCGCTCAACACCGGGCGGTCCCTGGCGCGTGTATATTGTTCCTGGCCGCTATGGTTGGTACGCTCGCGCCGAGCAGGTCCGCAGCCGCCGCAAGCAGCAGAGTCTGCCAGACCGGAAAGCGTTGCTTGTCAGTGATCCTCGCCGGCGGCTGCCTTGTGGTGTGACTCGGATAGGGCAGAGCAACACTCCGGGCTTAATGGAATCCTAAGCTCACCTTCGCTAGCCGGCGTCCAGCCGCCCGTATTTACGGATCTCCGGCCAAATAGCCGCCACTGCGATTACCACGAGAATCGTCCCCACGCCCCCTGAGACGACCGAGAAGACCGGGCCGAACAGTTGGGCCACCAGGCCTGACTCAAATCCCCCGAGTTCGTTCGAGGTGCCGATGAAGAGGCTGTTGACTGCGGAGACGCGCCCGCGCTTCTCATCAGGCGTCAGCAGTTGCACCAGGGTGTGCCGGACCACCACGCTGACGTTATCCATCGCGCCGCAGAGGAGCAGCATCGCGAACGAGAACCAGAACCAGTGCGAGAATCCAAACCCGATGGTTGCCAGCCCGAACCCGGTTACCGCCCAAAGCATGGTGCGCCCGGCCTTCTGCAGCGGAGGCCGGTGTGCCAGAAACAGCGCACACACCAACGAACCGGCCGGCAGCGCCGCTTGGAGCCCCCCCAGGCCGGTAGGACCCGCATGCAGGATGTCCTTCGCATAGACCGGTAAAAGGGCCGTGGCGCCCCCCAGGAGGACAGCAAACAAATCCAGGGTGATGGTGCCGAGGATAATGCGGCTGGCGAATACGAACCTGAAGCCTTCGGCCAGGTTCGCCAGGGTCATCCTCTCCTTCACAGCCACGACGTGACGCCGACGTATCAGGCTGATCAGGAGCAGGCAGATCAACCCGGCAACGGCATTGGCGGCATAAACCGGCGCCGCGCGATGGGTAAGGGCTATGACGGCGCCGCCGGCGGCGGGACCGACCACGGACGAGAGTTGGAAAGTGCCGCTACTCCAGGTGACGACCCTCGAAAACTCCTGGCGAGACACCAACTGCGGCAAAAAGGCCGAACTCGCGGGCCAGAGAAACGTGCGCGCCGTCCCGGCGGCGAACAGGCAGCCGTAAATCCAGAACACGTGGGCACCGAACGCCGAGATCAGCGTGAGCCCCAAGCTGACGCCTGCCATCGCCAGCATCGTCAGAAGCATGATTCGCTTCCGCTCGTGGTTGTCGGCCACGTGCCCCGCCGGGAGCGTGAACAGGATCATCGGCGCCATCTGGCTCAGCCCCACCAGCCCGAGCGCCAGTGCCGAGTGAGTTCGTTCGTACAGTTCCCAGCCCACTGCCAGGGTGAGCATCTGCTGCCCCAGCGAGGCTACGAAGCGGGAAATCAGATACAGCACCACATCCCGGTTCCGCAGCACCGCGTAGGGATCGTGCCGCCCGGCGGTCGGCGGCCAGCCGGCTGCATCGGGTGCTGCCTCATTATTCGTCATAGCGCGGTCCAAACATAGTCAGCCGCGGCCTGTATGGGGAACAATTTCGCCGGAAGGCCGGCACGAAAGCATCGAACCGGCCCTTGCGGGGGCAGGGGGAAGGATCATCCGTTATCCGGGCGTCGCATTTATTGCTTTGAGAAGAAAGACGAATCTGTATGTTCACTAGCAGCGTTCTTCAGGTCCTATGGGGTCAAGGCGGCCGGATGCCTGGTGTCACCGCGTCACGGCCATCAGAGGACAAGGCGCTTTAGCGCGCATCAGGAAAATATGCGGCAGGCGAAGATTAAGCGGCATAATCGTAATGCAAAGACGCGGCCCCAAAGAGCCGCCCCCGTGCTCGCTCCCACAGTAGCCCGCCGCCGTCCGGGTCGGCCACCCAAGGCTACGCGCCGGCCGCGATCACCGCACAAGATGCCGCTCGCAGACGTCCAGCGGCCCCGTGGCATGAGCCGGAGCCGGGCAGGACTGGACCTGGCAGAGAAAGTCAAGGACCTCATCCGGCTGGCCAAGGAACAGGGCCACCTCACGCATGACGACCTCAACGATGCCTTGCCCGATAATGTCGCTACGCCAGCCGACCTGGATCAAGTCCTGAGCAAACTACGCGCGCTGGAGATTGAAATCCTTGACCCCGCCGACGTGGATCGGGGCCGGGCGGCTGACGCGGACGACGATGGCGAGACGCAGCGGTACGATCTCCTCGACGACCCGGTGCGGATGTATATGCGGCAGATGGGCAAGGTAGCGTTGCTGACGCGCGATCAGGAGGTGGAGATTTGCAAGCGCATCGAAGAGGCGGAGCAAGAGACGAAGCGTATCATTTACGGCTTTGGCTTCACGGCCAAAGAGCACTTGGCTGTGGCCGAGAAGCTCCTGGCCGTGCCACCCAAGGAGCGCTTCGACCGGGTGGTCATTGACAAGCTGGTCACCAGCCGTCCGCGACACTTGAAGACCTTGCGTCGGCTGATCAACCACGTACGGCGCCTTGACGAGCAGACCGATTTCAAGTTCACCCAATGGCAGAAGGCGGCGAGCAGGACGCTGCGCGCGCGCCGCCTCCGCCTGTTTCAGCGGCAGGCCAAAAAGCTCCAGGCCACCTTCCCGCGGTTCCGATTCAGGCAGCGGATCGTTGCCGAGATGGCGCTGGTGGCGGAGAACGTCCAGGATAAGGTCAAAGGCAGCTTGCGAGCGCTTGAGGCGGGCCCCGCGCAACCGGCATCCGCTGTCCAGCACGCCGTCATCCAGGCCGAGAAGGACCGCATCCGCACTCTCGAGCGGTTCGTGCGGATGCCCCACGCTGAGTTTCTCAAAGCCTATGAACGCTTGAGCCAGGCGCAGGCCCGGGCGCACGAAGCCAAGACCCACATGGTTGAGGCCAACCTGCGTCTGGTCATCTCCATCGCCAAGAAATACACTAATCGCGGCCAGTCCTTCCTGGACCTGGTGCAGGAGGGGAACGTGGGGCTGATGAAAGGCGTCGAGAAGTTCGAATACCAGCGCGGCTACAAGTTCTCCACCTATGCCACCTGGTGGATTCGCCAGGCGATTACCCGATGCATTGCCGACCAGGCCCGGACCATTCGCATCCCGGTGCACATGATCGAGATCATCAACAAACTCTGGCGCATCCAGAAGCAGCTCGCGCAGGAGTTGGGTCGCGAGGCTACCTCGGAGGAACTGGCCGACGCGCTGGAGATGTCGGCGGAGCGCGTGCGTGCGATCTTGAAGATCGCCCAGCAGCCGATCTCCATGCAAGCCGCCGTCGGCGACAGCGAGGACACCGACTTTGGCGACCTGATCGAGGACAAAGGGGCTGACGACCCGAGCGACGTCACGAGCTTCAACCTGCTCAAAGGGCGCTTGGGCGAGGTGCTCAGGGGCCTCACCGAGCGGGAGCGGCGCATTTTGGAGCTCCGTTACGGCTTGATGGATGGCTACCCGCGCACGCTGGAGGAGGTAGGCCGGCAGTACGAGGTGACGCGCGAACGTATCCGCCAAATCGAGGCCAAAGCACTGCGCAAGCTGCGCCACCCCACGCGCAAGAGCAAACTCGAAGGCTTCCTGGAAGCGCCTTCCACGCATTGACCCATGAACATCGTCGTGCTGGACGGGTTCACGCTGAACCCTGGCGACCTGAGCTGGGCTGACCTGCAGGCCCTCGGCCCATGCACCGTCTTTGATCGCACACCACCTAAGGAAGTGTTGTCCCGTGCCGCCGGTGCCGAGATACTTCTGACCAATAAGACCGAGCTGACCCGTGCGACAATTCAGAGTTTGCCCCGGCTCAAATACATTGGCGTGCTGGCCACCGGCACGAACATCGTGGACCTCGAGGCCGCGCGCGCACGTGGCATCCCCGTCACCAATGTGCCGACCTACGGGACCAGGTCCGTCGCGCAGTTGACCTTCGCCCTGCTGCTCGAACTGGCTCAGCACGTTGGCCACCACGCCAACACCGTCCGCGAAGGCCAATGGACTCGCAGTACCGATTGGTGCTATTGGGACTTCCCGCTGATTGAGCTGGATGGCCTCGCCTTGGGCATCGTGGGCCTTGGCCGCATTGGCCGGGCTGTGGGCGAGCTCGGCGCCGCTTTCGGCATGAAGTTGCTTGCCTCTGACCCCACTGCCAAGGCTCCACCGCCCTTTGGACGCCTCGTCGAGATAGATGCCCTGTTCCGTGAAAGCGACGTCGTCAGCCTGCATTGTCCGCTCACGCCGCAGACGTCAAAGCTGGTCAATGCCCGGCGCCTTTCGCTGATGAAGCCCACGGCGTTCCTCCTTAATACGAGCCGTGGCCCCCTGGTGGACGAACCCGCCCTGGCCGAGGCCTTGAACTCAAGCCACATCGCGGGCGCCGGCCTGGACGTTCTCGCCGTGGAGCCTCCGACGGCTGACAATCCGCTGCTCGCCGCCAGGAACTGCCTCATCACTCCCCATATGGCGTGGGGCACGCGCGCCGCCCGCTCACGTCTAATGCACGTCGCCGTCGAGAACGTCCGCGTCTTCCTCCAAGGCAAGCCGCAGAATGTGGTGAACTGAGGCATCCGTTCCTGACTTGGAATCTCGTGACACATGGCGCATGTTGGAGGCCCATGCAGTTGATCCGAGACATCTACGCGTCGAGGCGCGCGGGCGGGCGCCCGGTGATATCCTTCGAGTTCTTCCCCCCCAAGACGGAGGAGGGGGACCGCACACTGCTGGAAAAGACCTTACCCGCCCTGCTCCAAACTCGCCCCGACTATTGCTCGGTCACCTACGGGGCCGGCGGCAGCACGCGCGATAAGACCCTGATGATCGTGGACCGCATCCACGGGCAGTATGGCCTGACCGCTGTGGCGCACCTGACCTGCGTGTGCGCGACAAGGGAACAGATCCGCGAATTGCTCGGACAGATTCGCGCCCTTGGGGTGAAGAATCTCCTGGCCTTGCGCGGCGACCCGCCGGGCGGTGGGGAGTTCCAGGCCACCCCGGGCGGCTTTGAGTTCGCCAGCCAACTGGTGCGCTTTGCTCGCGAGCAGGGCAACTTCTGCATCGGCGTCGCAGGCTTCCCCGAGGGGCACATCGCTTGCAAGGAAGGCAAATACGCTGATTGGCAGCACCTAAAGGAGAAGGTTGACGCGGGCGCAGACTTCGTGCTGACACAACTGTTCTTCGACAATGCCGACTTCCTCCAGTTCCGGGACCACATGACGCGCAAGCTCGGCACCAGCGTGCCGATTGTGCCGGGCATCGTCTCGATCCTCAGCACCACGCAGATCAAGAAGTTCACGGCCATGTGCGGCGCCCGCATCCCCGCCCCCCTGGCGGAGCGGCTCGATGCCCTGGGCGAGGACGACGCGGCCGCCGCGGAATTCGGGATCGAATACGCCACACGCCAATGCGAGGAGTTGCTCAAGGCCGGGGTGCCCGGCATCCACTTCTACACGCTGAACAAGGCGCAGGCTACCATCTGCATTCTGAAGAACCTCAGGCTGGCGTAGCGTTTTGCCATTTGCCAATTGCGATTGGCTATCGGCGATCTTGGCCTGGCCCCTTACGCTCACGCCGGCTGCCTTCAGTCAGGGAGGCAGGATGCGTGGCCGCGGCGCTTTGACGAACTGCGTCTCGCGCAGGTAGATCGGCTCCATCGCCTCGCCGGGCGAGAAATCGGTCCGCCCCCAGGCCAGTCGGCCCAGGGTGGCAGCGCTGGGGCAGAGCGAGCGGCCGCCAGGGAACCAATGGGCAGCTTCCGGGCCAATGAGAGTCCCGCCGGCCTGAACGCGGGCGCGCACTTCCTCCAGGGTGGCCAGGCGCAGCGGCTCAGTCGCTCGCCGTATCTCCGCGGTCAACTCGTAACTCGCGAGGTAGAACTCCTTGCGTTGCGCATCAATCACGACGTGCACGCGCCCGTAGATACCATCCGCCTGGGCCTGGGCGGCCAGGCAATCCACGCTGCTGAGGCCGAGGATTTTCACGCAGCGCGCGAGCTGCCAGCCTTGAGCCAGCGCGATGGCCGAACGTATGCCCACGTAAGAGCCGGGTCCAAGACCGATGGCAAGACACTCAACTTGCGCCCGATCAAGCTGCGCAACCCGCAGCGCCTCCTCCACCAGGCCGAGCGCTTTCGAGGAACGCGCCCCTGTCTCAACGACCTGTGCTGAAGCCACAGGGGCATGCGCGCCGCTGGCGCCGGCTTGCACGACGGCAACGCTTCGCTGCCGGGAAGAGAACTCAACCGCCAGAATCTTCATAGGTGATGCGCCGCTCGGTTTCGCCGAGCACGTCTATTTGGACGAGACGAAGGCGACCAGGGATCGCCTGGAGCGTGGAGCGTGGAGCGTGGAGCGTGGCCTGTGAACTCTGGACTATGGACTGCGGACTGGCGACGTCCAACCACCTTTCGGCCCATTCAATCACCGTGACGCCTGCCGGGTGCAGATACTCCTCGAGCCCGGCGGCGATGATCTGTTCGCGCGTTTCCAGGCGATACAGGTCCAGATGGAATAACGCCAGCCGCCCGCCGGTATAGATGTTCACTAGCGCAAAGGTTGGCGAGCGCACCCGCTCAGCGACGCCCAGCCCGCGAGCCAAGCCCTTGACGAGTTGCGTCTTACCTGCGCCGAGTTCGCCGCAAAGCCCAACGATCAGGCCGCACTCGGCCTCGCGGCCCCAGGATTCGCCGAGGGCGGCAGTCTCGGCGGGGTTATGAGAAATGCACGTAGCCATGAGCGGTCAACGGCCCCACGCCTTGCTTGTCACGGATGGTGATGCCCTCCCCGGCCTTAATCTTGCCGATGCAAGTGAGGGGCAGCTTGGGGAATTGCTTCCGCCACGCGTCGAGCAGCGGCACGGCGTCACGGCTGGCGACGGTAAACAGCAGCTCGAAGTCCTCGCCATCGCTGAGAGCAGCCAGCAACGGTGCTTTGGCGGAAGAACTGGCTTTGGCGGCGCGCCGTGCCTCCCGGCTGACGGGGATGGAGGCCGCATTCAGCTCCGCGCCGACGTGGCTGGCCGCCAGGATGTGTCGCAGGTCGCCGGCCAGACCGTCACTCACATCGAGCAGGGCATGAATTGTGAAGTGTTGCGCCAGCCACTGGGCTTCGGCGACGCGCGGCTCGAATTCCAGGTGTTTGCCTCCCAGAGAGCCGCCGAGTTCGCCCGTGACAAAGATCGCGTCGCCCGCCTCCGCTCCGGAGCGGAGCACGCCCTTGCCGCGCGGGACGAACCCGAGCATCGCAACCGAAATGAGCGTGCCGCCCGGATTGGTAGTCGTCTCGCCACCGACAATGGCCACGCCGTACCGCCGCGCCAGGTCGGTCATGCCGGTATAAATCGCTTCTACAAAGCCCGGGTCGAAGGTGCGCGGCAAAGCGATTGTAACCAGCGCCGCCGCGGGCGTTCCCGCCATGGCCGCGATGTCGCTCAAGCATCGGCCCAGCGCCTTATGGCCGATCTTCTCCGGCGCGGTCTCGGGCGTGAAATGGACGCCCTCGACCACCGCGTCGGTCTTGAAGAGCAGCAACCGGTCCGGCACCCCGGCATCCAGCACCGCGCAATCATCGCCGGCGCCGACAACCACCAAGGGATTAGTTGGCAGCGAGCGGGTGAGACGGCTGATCAGCTCGAACTCGTTCATACGCCCCAATGCTCCTGGAGCAGGAGCAGGCCGAAATTCAGCGCGTTGAACATCGCGTGGGTGGTGATGGGCGCCAGCAAATTGTTCGTCCGCTCGTAGAGCGCCGTCAGGACGAGAGCCAGGACCATGAGCGGCACGAAGGTAACGAGATTGGTATGCACCGCCGCAAAGAGCAGCGAGGTCCCCCACAACGCGACGTGCGGAAACCCGGCCTGCTTGATCGCGGGATAAAGGATGCCGCGAAACAGCATCTCCTCCGCGACGGGCGCCAGTAGAATCGCTGCCATGCCCAGGGCGAGCCGGTTCGTCCACGAGGCCGCGGAGCGCAGGGCATGGACAGCCTGTTGTTCCTCCGGCTTAAGCTTGAGATAGGGCAGGTGGGTCATCAATTGCCAGGAGGCCTCCTGCAGGCCCCGGCCCACTGGGAGGAAAAGCAGAGAAATGACACCGCCCAGCAGGACGGCACGAGCCCAGTTATTCCTGAATCCGAACCCCTCGGCCCAACCCACCTGATGCTCGTGGAGAAAGCGAAGGATGAAGATCAGTCCCGCGCCCTGGAAACTCATCGTGGCGATAATCATCCGGCCGGTGGAAGGGGTTGAGCCTCGCTGATCCGAAAACCGGCCTACCAGGGCGGCGGCGAGGAAGCCGATACAGAAGCAGATCAACACCGCCAGCAAACGACGCTCGAAGGTTTCCAGCCGCCACGGTTTGTTAAGCAGAATCAGCGTAGCAGCCCAGCAACACAGAGAGATGATCGCCAGGGGGAGAATGAGCTTCGCGGCCATGCCTTTCGCTGCGCTGCTGTGCTGCCACAGGATCGGCAACAGGCTGCCGGCAAAAATGCAGACGAATACGCTCAACAATAAGCGCAGGATAGCATCCGGCTTCCACGGTTTCGCAGACAGCATGAAGGCAAGTTATCTGAAGGTATGGTGGGTGACGATGGAAAAAGGGGTCCTTGGCGCATGCAGCGAGCGAGCGTGCGACCGTGGCGGCAGGGCTCTCGCCTGATTCAGGACCAAGCCAAGGGACCACGTTGGCGGGCCAGGGCGTCCCAGCCGGGGTTGGTGGGTGGTTTTGACCATTGGAAACTGGGCTGGCCCGGGCACACTACCTGTCGGGGCACAGGCCGCCAGGCAACCACCAGTAATAGCGCTTTTTCCGGCGCTTCCGGCTTTAAGGGCTTCAGATTGGAACCGTTGCGCTCAGCACTGGGTTTTCAGGCCAAGGATGCAATTGGACCGGGAAAGATGGCAGGCGGCGGGGTTCACCGAAGCGCCGCGCCAAGGGCGAAGGCAGCTTTTCAACAGCCCCGCCCCGTCGCTCGATGAGCGACAATTGGCTTGCCGGATCCGACGCGCCCGCTTACGGTCACTTTATGAGCACGCAGGAAATCGCCGAAGCAGTTATGAGCCTGCCGCAGAAAGACCGCTTGGACTTAGCGCGGCGCATCGTTACCGACGTCTTGGCCGAACGAGAAACACTGACAGGTAACTGCTTTTGTGCGCCGAACGTACTGAGGGCGGCGCCGGTGATTTGTCGAGTGCGCAGCCCGTGCCGTAAGGTTTAAGCCGGCTGTCGCTACCGCACCCGCCGAAGATACAGCAGCAATCGTACATCGTTTGGATGGCTTTCCGGAACATGCCTTTGACTAAGCTCCGTTCGCAGAGGGAGGCAACCACCGTTTTCGAGGGCTGCCTTCGCTCTAAAGCGCCCAAAACGAGCGGGATCTCGCTCACGCTCAGCAGTATGTGTTTGATAACCACTCAGGTTGAATTATGCTCCCCCGCAAGTCTTTAAATCTGTGGGATATGATTCGCTTCTACGCAACCGTGTTCATTAACCGCTTGAGTTGGCTGGAGTTGAGCGCTTCTAGGGCGCATGATTGTTTCGTTGAAAAGGGAGCTGATTCCAAAGCCGATAAAGAGCATGGAGGAGAACTCACTCGCGAATTGAACGCCATCTGGGATGCCTGCTCGGAAATGGGAATGAAGGCATCGCCAGCAATGTGTCGGAGCTTGACAAACATTTTGCGCAAGCCGGAGCGGCGCTCGTATCGAGTGATTGAGGAGTACCTGCGCGACATTCGATCCGAGATCATCCAGGAATTGGGGGAATACGATTTCACCTATCTTGAGCGCGGCAAGGCTGGCTTCTTCGAGCAAGACGAGCTATTTGGAAAACCGGTCAGGACAGCTTTTCCAGAAGCCAAAGCAGATATTAAGAATGCTGGCAATTGTATTGCCGCTGGACTGGACACAGCGGCTGTATTCCATCTGTGCCGCGTTGCAGAGCTTGGGCTTAGGGCAATGGCGCGGCATTTGAAGGTTAAGCTAAATACTCCGCTGGAGTTCTCGGAATGGGGAAAGGTAATTGGTGCAATGGACAAAAAACTTACCGCCATTAGAGCTGGGCCCAGAGGGGGGAAGAAGGTCGAGGCTTTAGAGTTTTATCATGAGGTCCTTCGCGACTTCAACATGCTAAAAGACGTCTGGCGAAACGAAGTGATGCACACCCGCAGGGATTACGGCTCTGACGACGCACTCGATCTTCTTAGGCGAGTTCGCGCTTTGATGGTCCGGCTGGCTGGAAAGTTTCCGCCATGACGCCCCGCCTGCACAGCGCTACAGTGAAGGGGACATGCAGAGGCCGAGATTTTGATTTGGCAACTCCAGGATAAATAACTCTCGACAGAAGCTCGCGGATTTGCTCTGCTGAGAGCATGGTGGAATCAGGGACTTGGAACAGTCCGCCAACGCGCAGGCAGAAAAGGCCGTGATGAGGGCTTTCGCACTTGCATTCTCGGTTGCTTACGCGCCGGTGCTCGCGCAAACCAACTACGGTACGATTACCTTCACGAACAAGTCCGGCGACGTGACAAGCAACGCCGTGGTCACAAAGGTGGAGGCTGGCAAGCTTGCTTACCGTTACAGCGTAGGGGTCGGCGGCGGTGTCGTGCGGTTGGCAGATTTGCCGGAAGGTCTGCGGGCGCGTTTCGGCTACAACCCGGATAGCGCCGACATTGCACCCGCCCTTCCACGGCCTGCGCAGCCGACCGAGGCTGAACGAAAAAGGTTCGAGGAAACCAAAGCCAACGCGGAAACGGGTGATGCCCAGGCTCAAGGCGACCTCGGCAACTGCTATTACACGGGTGACGGCGTCACCAAAGACGTGGTCGAAGCTGTAAAGTGCTTTCGCGAAGCTGCGGAACAAGGCAACGCAAAAGGAGAAAACGGCCTCGGTTTATGCTACCGCAACGGTTATGGCGTGATCAAGGACGCAGTCGAAGCGGTAAAGTGGTTTCGCAAAGCCGCGGAGCGGGGATTTGCCGATGCCCAATCCAACCTCGGCAACTGCTACTACAATGCTGACGGCGTGGCCACGAATTGGGTCGAAGCGATCAACTGGTTTCGCAAAGCTGCGGACCAAGGCAGTGCAAAAGGAGAAAACGGCCTCGGCCTATGCTACGACAACGGTTATGGTGTGAGCAAGGACGCAGTCGAAGCGGTAAAGTGGTTTCGCAAAGCCGCGGAGCGGGGAGACCAATTTGCCGAGTACAAACTCGGCAATTGCTACTGCAAGGGTGACGGCGTCACCAAAAACCCGGTGGAAGGCGTAAGATGGTATCGCAAAGCTGCGGTGCAGGGATTTGCCGATGCCCAATGCAACCTCGGCAACTGCTATCGCCACGGTAATGGCGTGACTAAAGACGCAGTCGAAGCCGTGAGATGGTACCGCAAAGCCGCGGCGCAGGGAGACCAATTAGCCCAATGCAACCTCGGCAACTGCTATGCCACTGGTTCTGGCGTGGCCAAGGACACGGTGGAAGCCGTGAGATGGTATCGCAAAACTGCGGAGCAGGGACTTGCCCCGGGCCAATGCTACCTCGGTAATTGCTATTACGCCGGTATGGGCGTGACCAAAGACGCAGTCGAAGCGGTAAAGTGGTTTCGCAAAGGTGCGGAGCAGGGAATGTTCCAGGCCCAATGTAACCTCGGCGTGTGCTATCAGCATGGCGACGGCGTGACCAACGACGCGGTCGAAGCCGTGAACTGGTATCGCAAAGCTGCGGAGCACGGATTCGCCGAGGGCCAATTCGACCTCGGCTTATGCTATTACAACGGCGACGGCGTAACTAAAGACGAGGTCGAAGCCGTGAACTGGTATCGCAAGGCTGCGGACCAAGGGTATGCCCAAGCCCAGTACAACCTCGGCAAATGTTACTACACCGGTGACGGCGTGACCAGAAACGAGGTCGAAATGGTGAAATGGTACCGCAAAGCTGCGGAGCAAGGAATGTTCCAGGCCCAACGCTCCCTCGGCTACTGCTATGCTACCGGTTCCGGCGCACCCAGAGACGTGATTGAAGCGGCGAAGTGGTATCGCAAGGCTGCGGCGCAGGGAGACCAACTTGCCCAGGAGCAGCTAGAGACGCTGGGGCAGGCGCCAGGGGCGGCGTCTGTTTCCATTAATCGGCCTCAATTAGAAATCCTCAGCCTGAGCATCAAGGTCATGGAAACAAACGACATGTGGTGGCGCTGGTCTTACCGACTGAAGGTCACGAACAACTCAGACCAACCAATCGACGAGTTCCAACATATTCTCTTTCTCGACGCGGGGGGATTCATCATTCACGAAACGCTTTGCAAGGTAACCTTGTCCGCTCGTGAAACAAAGACTATTCTCGACACCACCTTGGTTGAACTGCCCGGCGCTGCCAGAGTGAAAACCGTCAAACTTGAATGACCCAAGCGGTTCTCACCCACGCTCAAACGGATCGGCGGGGCGCATAAAGCAGTTTCTTATCGGTTATACAAATACTGCGATGAGCGCGGTCTGGAAATACTCAAAAGCTTAGAGGTCAAGATCACGCCGCCGAACCAGTTCAATGACCCCTTCGAGTTCACGCCGCGCGTCATTTGCTCCAATCCGAGCCAGGTCGCTTCCGAAGATCTGCCCTTTCACTGATAGGTAACTGCTTTTGTGCCGAACGTACTGAGGGCGGCGCCGGTGAGGGAGAATTGGCTTTGGGGCTCACCCAGCATGGCCCGATACTACCAGAGCATGGTCTGACGTGTCAACGGGTGATTTTTACGTGTTTCGGACGGCTCGGGGGACCATTCTGGAGGTGCGGCGCCGTTGCCCGGGACCAAATGACAACGGAATGGGCTGGAGAGAGCAGTCGCGAGACAGGCCCCGCCCATTGCCAGGAGCACTGGGGCTTACGCTGGCTCAGTCGGTCAGCACGTTTTCGTAGTCGGGCATCGGGTCCGCATCGTCACAGGGTTCGTAGGTGTATGGACCCGAGCAGGGATCAGAACAAGGTTTCTTCACTATTTGGGCCTTTCTGTTGGTAGCGTTGGAGCAGGGAAGGGACGTGAGTTACGGCCCCCAGGCACAGGCGCTGAGCGATCCACTCCAGCGTCAGGGTGATCTCTCCCCGCAGGCGCGCCGCGATGCAAACCCTCCCCGGATCGCCGTGGCCTTGCAGGCGGCGGATTCTGCTTGCGGGAGGAAACCCTTTTGCTAAGATGCCTGCCAGCCGGTGGGGCCATGATTGGTACACCCGCTACATGCCGAGCGAGTGGTCAACGGCTTATTCCCCGGCCATGCAACTCGTATGAGCAAGAGAATCTCCCTCTGGAATCGGCCTCAGCGTATTTGACCTTCCACCGGCCCTGCTATCCTTTAGTCCGGAACCCGTGGCCGAGCTGCTGGCCAACAACGGCGGCGGCATCATCAAGCTCAAGCTCCATGTAAAGGCGTAATGCCATATCCCGATGCGGTGAGGCTCAAGAAGTGCACATTATCAATGGCCGAGGCCTTTTCGGTTGCTGCGCCGCGCCCCCGCTGGCCTGGCAATGAAGTGCTTCATGGCTTGGTTCTTGGTTCGGGTCAGCGTGGTGGATGGTCGCCGGGCAGTTCCGCCGCGAGGCGGCGGAGCACGTTGGTGGCGTCTTCGAGCTTCGGGTGTTCGCGACCGAGGGGCATCATGAAGTCGGGCTTGACGCCGCTGGCTTGCTGGCCGACCGCCCGCAACACGCAGGCCGCCCACTCCCGCCAATCGGCATCTTGTGATTGCAGCCTGGCGGCGGCGATCGCGAGGACAGTCGAGTTGGTTATTGCCTTCGGCACGTCCCAGGCAAGCATCCGGTGGGGGTCAGAGCAACGTTTTCTTCACGACTTACCCCTTCCTGCTGGTGGCGCTGCAGCAGGCAAACGACTTAGGTGGTGCCCCCCATGGATGATTGCCTCGGGGCCCCCTTTGATTCGGCGCTGGGCTACCATCCCGCGCGGCAGGCATTCGGAGTCCACCACTCGCCCCAACTCGTCGCCGAGATTACAACACTTCGATGGGATGCACGGTCAGCCAGATGTCCAATTGCTTGAACCGGCTTTTGAGCCGTGCTTTGTAGGCGGTGAAGAAGTCGCGATTGGAGTTGGTATCCTGCGTGTCCACGAATACGCGCACCAGTTCATCGCGATAGCTCGTGCCCTCATGACGCCAACGGCCTTGCAGGACTTGCGTTTCCCACGTCGCTGCGCCGAAGCGATCCTCCAAATCGTGGATCGTTTCGGCGATCAGTTCGGTGGGAACGACCTGGCCGTCGTTAAACCGCAGCGGGAGCAGCATCTCGAAGCGACACAAGGCGGTCATAAGTTGCAGGTCCTTCCACCGTGAATTGAATTCCCTCCGCCGCCAACGCGGCCAGGGCCTCTTCCGGAACAGCCACCTCACCGGTGGACCAGGTCTTGCCCGGAAAACGTCCCACCAGGAACCCAATGGCTCGCTTCTTCGCTTCGATGTCCGAAAAGCGGATGATGATCACGGCGGCAAGATACGGTCGCCGCCCGCGTGCGGCAAGCGGCAACTCTCCAGGTCGCTGTCGGGCATCGCTTCACCCCGCGCCACCGAGCCAAACACCCGGGGCCGCAATGCTCCATGATGCCGGGCTATCCGCCCAATGGCTTCTGCACAAACTTGAAGTCGTCGCCGATCCACGGCATTCTTGTACTCGCTCGATCCACAACAATCAATGCTCCAGCACTCTTATCGCAGGAGCGACCGCTGGAGTTCTGCCAAGCAGTTTCGGCGCGAGGCGGCGGAGCACGTTGGTGGCGTCTTCGAACTTCAGGTGTTCGCGACCGAGGGGCATCATGAAGTCGGGCTTGACGCCGCTGGCTGGCTGGCCGAGCGCCTGCAACACGCAGGCTGCCCACCCCCGCCAATCGGCATCTTGTGACTGCAGCCTGGCGGCTACGATCGCGAGGACGTTCGAGTTGGATATTGCCTTCGGCACGTTCCGGCCCTGGCGGCAGGGCGGTGCTGCTTCGATACGGGAATCATGCGCGCGAGTTGACGGGCGGGGAGCCGGCCATCACCGACAATCGCATGGAGCTGCAAGCCGCCATCTCGGCGCTCGTGTGAAGGTTCGGCGCAACTATACGCCGGAAAACCTCGCTGCCTTGCGTGAAGCCTTCATTGCCAGCCGTGACCCGAACCCGTACCAGGGAAACCTGCTCTGACGGCCGCGCGCAATTCGGCACAACCGCCCTATCCTGGAGTTTGGACATTCTGCAGACCGAACGGGGGCCAATCCCGAAGGGATTGCATCACTGAGCCCAGGGTTGCGCGCCGAGCGCTACCCTGGGAACTGCGCCGAAGGGAGCCCCAACCCTGCAAGGGTTGCATCACCGCCCCGACCGGGGATGAACCAGGCAACCCTTACAGGGTAGAATGTATCGGCATCAGCCTCCCAGGGTAGCGCTCGGCGCGCAACCCTGGGCTCGATGATTTCATCCTATCAGGATGGGAGGCGGCGGAAAATGTCCAAACTCCAGGGTAGGGAGAGCGGGTCCAGCCGGAGCGCGGCAGTTCGTCCCGACCAGCCGCAGCAATTGGGCATCTCGGGCGGCTTTTGCGCAATCCACGCGCTGCGGCTGGCGCTTCGCACATAGCCGCGCTCCCGCTGTACCCACTCACCCTGCCGCCGCCAACGTGCGCGCATCGTGGTGGCCAGTTCCGCCCCAGAAGCGCGAGAGAGGTCATTAATGCTGGCGTGACTGGTAGCGGTTTTGCTATGGTTCGAACAGACCCGCCCAATTGCGGGCGGGAGAACCGGCACCTCAGAAAGCGGGTGCCTGAAATAACATGAAAATGCAGTCTATTCCAAAGCGGGGCCGGAAAGACGGGGTGATCTATTCGGAAACGCGTCATGGCAACGTCGCGCGCTCTTATGTGCCACCGTCCAATCCTCGTACGGCCCAGCAGCAGGCCCACCGGCGCAACTACCGCGCGGTCTTGGGCCGCTGGGGCACTCTGAACGACGAACAGCAGGGGGCATGGCGCGTTACCGCGGCCAACAAATGGTTCATGAACGATGAAGGCCGCCAGGTCCGTCTCAACTGCTACAACCTATTTGCCAGTTTGAATATTCGGCGCGCCGATTTGAACCTCCCGCAGTTCGACTTGCCACCGGCTGAGCCTAGCTTTATCAAGAACCCGATAGATGAACTGACAGTTAGCTTCGTCGGCGGTGTGCCCACGATCATGCTCCACGTCCCGAGCCCGCCGGCAGAGCACACCCTGGTATATGGCGCCGCCCCGGTCCGGAGTGGCATCCGCTCGGTGCAGCATTTCTATTTTCTGGGGCTGCTACCGCCCCCGAAAGACGGCTGGAGCGACATCACCGAGCTGTACGTCGCCCGGTTTGGTGAGCCGAAACCCAACTGGGCCATCTGGATTCGCACCTGCCAGCACATTGACGGCTACATTGATGCGCCCATAGCGCTCCGCTTCCGCCTCCCCGCCGCCACCGCATAGCGAGGCTCGCCGCCGGCTCCCTGCGCTCACATGAACCGTGAACCGTGAACCGCGAACCTGGGAAGGGCGCGGGAACCCCGAATCCGTCCCGTCCTCCGTAGCTAAGTCGTTGTCTCCTAGGTGCTTATGATGTGGGTCGGCCTTGGGATTTCGGGCTTTGGGTGTGGGGCATGGGCGGCGTATTCCCGTTCCCGAGGCCGTATGCTCTCCCCATCCTCTCCCTATCCCCTCCCTATCCTCTCCATAGCACCTCTTATCGGCGATAAGAGGTGCTATGGAGAGGTAACGGCGAGGATACGGGGTGTTCCGAGCGAAAACCTATACGCGGCGTTTGCGAGGTTCATTTTGCGGGCTATGGTGGGGTTGAATGAGAAAAGCCGCGGCTGCGTGTCTGGGGTCGGCTCTTGCCCTGGGTTTG
>Ga0181532_10002050_pt1 | contig 18981 bp, 16 predicted proteins | sample PEATcosm2014_Bin_33_FD_119768 | JGI IMG/M metagenome (GOLD analysis project Ga0181532, IMG submission 119768) | Peatland microbial communities from MTU Mesocosm Facility, Houghton, MI, USA - PEATcosm2014_Bin11_30_metaG | ecosystem: Environmental > Terrestrial > Soil > Wetlands > Peat | place... | reverse complement strand
TCATGAATCGAAACGACTTTTGCCATCCCCGAGGGAAGTCCGAGCGGCAAAAGGTTATTGGTGCCCCAGAATAAGTCGAGCCGGTCGTGAATGATCATCCGCCGCCCTACAGTTTGCAGCCAAAGAGTACCGGGAAGAAGCGGAAGCGGAGACCAGACCCTTTTTCGCCAGTGGTCGCCCTCGCAAGGGAGTTCGAAATCACGATCGGAGTAAAGATAATAGTAATTCTCGGATTCGATTTCGCATATCTCCTCGATGATTCTCAGGATTACCCGAGCAGCGCCAGCCCGCACTCGCGACAAGGGTAGAGCGTTGATGCCGATTCTCATGGTTTTGTTGAGTTTTCCCGTGCCGCCGCCCAACCTGACGAAAGCCGACGAATATGAGCCCGCTTCAGCCAACGAATAACCGGCGGCGGCAGGATTGACAGTCCGAAATATGCTAGAAACCGAGGACTGTAAACGACTTGCGGGTGAGCACGCACCGCAGCCTGGCCGTACCGCATAACAGTTGATATCGAGGCATTCCAACGGCGCAGTTCGGGCAAATCCACGGCCAGTTCCCGCGAGATGTGGCGCCCGATGTCGCGGTCCAGGTTTCCTCCGTGTGCGGTTACCAGCCTGCGAGTTGCCCGGGCGTGTTTAAGCCGTTCGTCCAACATTTGCAGGGAATTCGTGAGGATCTTCTGGGTAGTTTGCGACGCATGGATGCGATTGGAGATCAGCAGGTCATCCAGAAATGCCACTTGTCCCTCGAATGCCAGGCGCTGCCACAGGTCCGCGTCGGCGCTATATTTCAGGTCAGGGTTGAATGCGCCCAATTTCAGTGCAAGTGGTTTTCTGAACATCGCGCTGGGCATCACCACGTATCCTGGGTCTAAACTCCAGTATTGAGTCAAGAAGTCGAGCCCCGAGGTTAGCTCAGGCCATGTGCGCGGCGGCGCGACGCAGAAGACAGCCCCGCTCTCGTCGATCGATTGCGCTGCCGCATGGACAAGAACAACCGTGGGGTCCGCGTCCAGAACCTCCACTTCGCGGCGCAGGAGTCCCGGCAGCATAACGTCGTCATCGTGGAACACGATGGCGTAGTCGCCTTGCGCCACATTCAGGCAGCGGTTCCAATTCTCTACCAAGCCGAGATTCTGCGGGTTACGGATGTACCTGATTCTGGAGTCCTTAAATCCCCGCACGATCTCGTCCGTCTGGTCGGGGGAAGCATCATTGACGAGGAGGAGTTCATAGTCGTGGAACTCCTGGGTCAGAACGCTTTCTATGGCCGCCGGCAGGTAACGAGCTTTATTGAAGGTCGGAAGGCAGACTGTTACCTTCGGGTTGTCCATGACCGCTTAGCCTCGTTCTCGCACGTCATTCCCGCGCAAGCGTGAATCCATTTAGCTCTTGGCCGGCGAAGACGCCTTCTTGCGCGGATTGATAACAGCAGCGACTTATGAAGCGCGCTTAGCTTCGCGCTCAGCCGGCAATACTGCGAAATAATAGTAGATCTTTCTGTACATGAACCTCGGCAGCGCAAGACGGGTGTCTAAGAATGGCCTCAGAAGCGCCGCCAGCGGGATCAGAGGCATCCCCAGCAACCGCTTCACACGCATGGCTGGCGTGCGCCCCCGGCGCCCATATAAATCTGAAAGGTATTGACCTGCTGCTTTCTCTTCGAAAAGCCGGCGGGCTGCGGCGACTACCTTGGCGCGACGGCAGGCATCTTGGAACGACACGAACTTGCAGTGGTAACCCACCGCACGCGGATTGTAAAGCAGCCTCAGCCCTTTCTTTTCAAGCCTGTAACCAAGCTCCGTGTCTTCGAACCCGTAAGCCTTGAAGTCCTCGTCGAAGAGACCGTTCTCTCGAAGAAAAGCAGTTTTCAGACTCAAGTTGCCGGTGTAGAAGCAACCGAACCCTGCTTCCTTGCCCGCCTCAAGCCGCCCGTAACCAAAGAAACCCTCTTCGGCCAGCCAGTGCATGAAAGGTGTGGGATTAACCTCGGGCGCCCACTCTACAAGGCCCAGAATGCCGACCGAGGGCTGAGGGTTGTTCCTGTGCCAGGTGAGATGCTCCTCAACCAGATTCCGCACGGGGAGAATATCATCGTCTCCAAACAGAATGAACTTTCCCTTCGCTTCACCGATTCCATAGTTTCGCAGCGCAGCCGAACCGCGGTGCGTCAACTGAAAGTACCGGACAGGGAGTTCATTGTGGGCGCTGAATTCCGCCATGGCTTCCGGAGTGCCGTCCGTCGATCCGTCGTCCAGGACAAGCACCTCCAGGATTTCCGAACGGGCGGACTGCGCCTGATAAGCAGCAAGGGTTTTCAGGAGAATCTCCTTGCGGTTGTAAGTCGCGATGAGCACGCTCAGTTCGGGTTTTTCAGTTCCGGGCATTGTCCCCTATCTTAGGTAGTGTCCTAAATGTGTGTTGCCCGGGGTCTCAAACTCGAAACTGGTCTTGGCGGGCAACTCATAGCCCCGAAGGGGCGCTCTAGCAAAGCCCAGGCCAACGGCCTGGGAGAGGAGGCGATTTTCCTGGTCGAGCCCTGAAGGGGCGACCTACGGACTGCACAGCTATCGCGCCCCTTCAGGGCTTGAGGCGGGAAATGAAATTTCCTCTTACCTCATCCACCCAGGCCGTTGGCCTGGGCTTTGCTGGGCCGCCCTTTCAGGGCTGAGCGACCGGAATTATCCTTCGCGCGAAGCGCGCGGCCGGGAATACGCTCTCAGCTTTCGCAAGGTCAAACTCATCGAAGAATCGGGTTAGTGCCACGCTCAAGAGGTAGAGCGTGCCGAATAATCCCCCCTTCAGGCACATGCCCGGCCACCCTCCGGGCCAGTGCCCTCCGATCACCAGTAGAACTCCCGCTGCTGCCAAAGAACAGAGAAAGGGTTTCAAATACGCCCTTCGGACCGTTTCCCGCAGCGGATAGCCTGTCTGCCGGTGGAAAACGTAGATGAAGTAGACTGTGCCGACAAAGACTGCAACGGTGGTTCCCCACACGGCTCCGCTTAGCCCGAAGAGGTAGATCAGGATCAGGCTCAGCACAAGGTTGAGCGTGACACCGATAAATGCGGAGTTGATTCCGGGACGAAGCACGCCCCGGCCAATGTAAATCAGATAGCCGGGACCACAGGTGAGGTTAAAGAAATCAATTGCCGCCAGAATTGCCAGAGGGTAGGCGACCAAGGCCAGTTTCGGCCCCAGCCAAAGTTGCACGAGTGGCCTGCAAAACACGACGACAAAGACCACCGCCGGAACGCCGCACAGAGCCATGTATTTGTGGCAGCGGAAGTAAAGCTCCCGGAGTTTTTCCTGCGCTCCCTGGGCGTCTAGTTCAGAAGCGGCGGCCATGATGGGACTCAGGAGCATTTCCGGGATGGTGCGAATTTTCCAGGCGGTGTCACTGGCAATATTGTAAAAACCCGCCGCCGCAAGCCCAGTGAAAAAAGCAAGATAGAGCTTATCAATCTGCATGTGGACGGTGGTGGCAATCTGCGTGATGTACATCTGAAGGCCGAAACTGAAGATGTGTTTTATCTCCCGGGGGTCGCTGCGCAGCGGGTTAAGGTTCAGTTCTGGAACCAGTCTGTGCACGATCCAGACATAGCAAACCAGCACCAGCAATGGCGCCAGAAGGTTCGCAAGGACCAAGCCCTCGAGTCCCAGTCCCTTCCACAGGAGCGCGACCGTGAGTACGGCCCGGGAGATAACGTTTATGGACGTTAGAATATTGCTGAGATCCATCCGCTGCAGCCCGTTCACAATCGAGTAGAAAGGTATCGTGAGGGCGTTGACGGCGACGATACAGCTAAAGAGATACCAAAGCATTTGAAGCTGAGGGCGGGGAATTGAGGGCTGACGAAAAAAGAGAGGGATCAGGAGACCCGAGGCAAAGCACAAAGCGCCCGCCAGGAGCGCCGCAATCAGAATATAAAGCATGAGGCCTGTATCGACGAGGCGATTCAGGGCCGGATTATCTCTGCGGGCATAGTACTCGGCGACGTGCTTGGTAAGTGTCCCCGCCAAACCCAGATCGCTAAGTGCGGTCAGGCTGATGATCGCCAGGAAGACGGCCCAAATGCCATAATTCGTCACGCCGATTTTGCCGAGGATGTACGGAATGAGAAGGAGGGGGATTGGCCAAAGCAGAGCTGCGCGCAAGCCTGAGAAGAGAACATTGCGGATGATCTTCTGGCTTACAGGCTTCTGTTCGGGTAATACCAGACTCTTGAACTTTTCCAAGCGACTCCCCTGAAAACTTGTCCATCCCTGTCATTCTGAGCGAAGCGAAGAATCTGCATTAGTTCGCCTCGGACCGGAACTGCAGATCCTTCGCTTCGCTCAGGATGACAGCGACTTTCAGCTACACGCGCGTCACAACCCGTTATGCAAACAACAGTGACCGGAGGATCTTCGAGTAAATCGGAACGGTCCCTTTCCATCTCCGGCGCACCCTGCCCAAGGGGCTCAGCGAAAACAGAACGGCCAGGGGCATTCTGAGACAGAGCGTGGCTGCCAGGGTCAACCGGAAGAGCAAAAACCGGCCGGGGCTGGAGTGCTTTCTGAAGAACCGAATAAGCCCTTCGAAATACATTCCGGCCCTTTCCGATCGCACTACTTTCTTGAAGGACGCCGCGCCGTAGTGAATTATTTGGGCGTCCGGGAAATACCATAACTTCCAACCCGCCTTCTTGAGTCGATAGCACAGGTCGGTATCTTCGAACAAAAAAAAGAACTCCTCATCAAACAGGCCGACTGCGTCCAGGGCTTCACGCCGCGCCAGGAGGCAGGCGCAGTCGATCTGCTCCGCCGCGCCGGCGCGGTTTTCGTCGCGGCGATTAGTCAGCAGATCCCGCGTCGCGGCGAACTTCTCGAAAACCACATCAAGATTCAAAAGTTCTGAAACCATCCCGCGCAAGCGCGGAAACCGCTTAGGCGCGTTACCACGCTGGAACGATCCATCGGGATTGAGGAATTTCGGCCCCACGCCCGCGAGTCCGGGGTTGGCATTCAGTACTCCCACAAGGAGACCGAGAGCGCCCGGCCGAAACTCCGTGTCGTCGTTCAGAATCAATACGTATTTCCCACTGCTGGCGCGAATGCCGATATTGTTGGCCTTCGAAAAACCCAGATTCTCCTGGTTGCGGATAACGCGAACCAGCGGGGATAGACTCGCAGCTTTTTGCGGGCTGCCATCCCAGGAGGCGTTGTCGATGATGACAATTTCGGAAGCGATTCCTTCCCTCTCGATTTCCGCGAGGCAGGAAGCCACGCAGCGTGGGAGCAGATCGGGTTGATTGCGAGTCAAAATGCAGATTGAAAGTTCCATCGAGCTTTCTGTCAGGCAAACCTTGTGGTTGCGTACCACGAAATTGGTTTAATCAGCGCAACAGCAAACGGGGCTCGGAAGGGCGGGGCTTTAGCCCCGCCGCCGGGGGGGGCGCAGGGTTGAATGGGCCTTCAGGCCCTGAAATCTCGTCGCTTCAGGGGCTGAAGCCCTTTAGATACCTCCCGCGACCAACAGCGGGGCTAAAGCCCCGCCCTTCCGCGTTCGACAACAAAGTCCGCCCAATAATTGGATTAACTTCCGGGGCCGGCCCTATGTCACCCCTTTGTTTGATGAACCGCTTCCTCAAGAACTTGCAAGACCTTCCCCACGTACTTCGCCATCGTGAATTCTTCCTGAGCCCAGCGGCAGCCATCCTCGCCCATCTGCTTCGCCAGGCCAGGGTTCTCGATCAGTAGTTTAATCTTTTCGGCGAGGTCCAGATAGTCGCCCGGCGCATAAAGCAACCCATTAAAACCTTCGCGGATGAGTTCCGGCGTTGCTCCGCCCCGTGCTCCAATAACCGGCTTGCCCAATTTCATTGCCTCAACCGTGCACCTGCCGAAGGCCTCCGAACGCGAACAAATGAGGGCAATGTCAGAGTCTCTGACGATCGGGCCGGGGTCGGCAACTTGTCCCGTGAGATAGACCAGACTTTCCACTCCGCAATCTGACACCGTGCGCTTGACCCTTTCCAGGCCGGCAGGCTCGCCAGTGCCGACGAGGGCCAACTCCGCTTGGATCCCCTGGGTCTTCAACTGTCCCAAGGCTTGAATTGCGTCCGTTTGACCTTTGCCCTCCTCGATTCCTCCTACCAATACCAGCTTGTGCCTGGTCGCGACGGACGCCGACCCCATCTCAGGAACACGATCCGAAGCCGATCGGTTAAGCACATTCACCGCCTGGTAAATCACGCGCAATTGCGAGCGAGGAATGTGGCGAGCGTAGAACGCCTCAAGCACCCGGGAATTGACAATGACTAAAGCGGACAGGCGTGCCATTAACTTGCTCGAAAGACCAATCCCCAGGTCAAACGATAAATCATGGTCTGCTTTGCCGAATTCGTGGATATTCCAGATGTGCGGCTTTCCGAGCAGCAAAGCGGCCAGCGCCCCGACCGCGACCACGGAAGTATTGGTCATGACTACGTCCGCCTGCCAGCGTTTCAGTTGGCCCAAAACGGGAAGAACCATGACCAGAGCTGCGAGGTTTGGCAGCCTGTGTTTCCAATACGGACGAGTGCTGCACCACCATCGGTAAGGGATTATGGCGAAAGGCACGTCGCGCCGGCCAAGCTCACCGGTTAACCAGCCTTTCTCGCGAAGCAGCACCGAGCAGACTACGCCTTGTTCTCGCAGGCCATCGATGAGCTCGAGCATGGCCCTTTCAGCCCCGCCGGCCCGGCCGCTATGGGATACAAAAACGACTCTCATGGGTCTGATGTGGAGCTGTGCTGTCCTGAAACGCCGGCAATGAGTTGCGGAGCGATTCGTCCGCATTCCTCCATGTTTCCAAAATGCTGACGAGCCCCGTGAAAAACGTATCCCCCTCTCACCCGTGCCAGGTACTCCCAGCCGGGCAGAGAGTGAATGATCCGCCCCACCGCGTGGCGGAGCCTGGAATGCGTCCTGGCATTTCTTTTCTGCCGGATCGCCGCGAGTTTAATATCTTCGGGCTGCCTGGCGATATACGCATCCAGGATTCGCCAAGCCTTCGACACGTCAGCACCATTCCGTTCGTGGCGGGCAACCCCGTCGATGCTCTGGAGGAGCATGTTCTGCCGGTTAACCTTGTAGGGGATGCTCTCGAGACCGCAACCCCTGATCACCTCCTCCAGTGTCTGGGCGATACAGACCGAGGTCGTGGCAAGCTGCAAGTCGATTGCCTGTCGAAAGCTCTCCGCTTCGTCGAACTCCGCCAGGAATTCGTTGAACGCTTCTCCCTTGTTGAAATGGAGTGCAAATCCAATCGAGCGTGGTGATGCTCCGTCAATCCCCAACGGCCAGCCGATGTAAACGTATCGTTCTGTGTTCAGAAGCAAACTTGCCGCAGCACTGTAATCAGGACAGGGAGGTATGAACATTCGCCCTTGCCTCTGGAGCACCTTGGCGACTAATCTCCGGTGGCAAATGGAGTTCAAGAATCTCGGCATATGGATGAAGGAGTCCGGATCCAAATCGAAGAGTTGCCGCAGGACGTCCTGGCTGGATAGAACCGAGGTCTTATAGGGTGGCCTGGCGACATCAAGATGGTTGCCCAAGTAGCGCTGAGGCCAATCGGGTGAATAATAAGTGCAGGAATTCCAGGCTGCAAGGTCCACCTGGAAATCCTTGATGGCCGCCATGGCCTTTTCAACACCATAGGGTAGCAAGTAGGAATCGTCCGAAAGAACCGTGACATACTCTCCGCAGGCGTGCGAAAGCGCGAACTCCCAACTGTCGTGCATGGCCAGTAAACGGTCCGTTCTTACGTATCGAAGCCGCGCGTCCTTAAAGGATTCGAAGACATGGCGCGTGTCTTCGTTTCCACAATAATTGTCGCTCACCAGAATTTCGAGATCCTTCCAAGTCTGGCCTAGGGCGCTCTTGAGGGCCACACTCAGGAGAGGCGCGCGATTGCGAGTCGGGATTATGATCGAGACTTTTGTCATGCAGCTCCACGGCAAGCCAACGCCGCCGTCACAACTGGTAGCGCCGACCTTTAGAGCAGGCCCTGAGCGAAGCGACGGGTCGGCAGATGCCTCCACCGGTCGGGGCGCTACGCCGAAACTAGTACGTAATGACGGAGTACGCCGTGATAACGTCGCCCCTTGGAAGGGCGGGGCTTCAGCCCCGCCGCCTCCGCGAACCGGACAAGTTGGGCCTTTAGGCCCTAAAGCCACTCTCCTTCAGGGGCTAAAGCCCCCAATAGCGACGCGCTTTCCGTGTCGGGGCTAAAGCCCCGCCCTTCCGCTCAGCAATATGACGCGGAATTTCGTCAGCAAGTACTAGGATACCACCTCCTACGGCTTGAAAATCAGGCCCTGGCCGGTTGGCAATGAAAGGACCATCGCCCCCTTGCGGGCGGCGAAGCGGTCAAATGCCAGCTTCTGTTCGTAATGCGGCTCCCAACCATAATCATCCAGCACGATCACCGCGCCGGGGACCAGCTTTTCCCAGAAGTACTCGGCGGCGGCAATCTCCGGAGCCGCGCAGTTCATATCGATGGAGAGGTAACAGATCTTATCCGCTTTCACCTGAGGTAAAGTGTCGGGGACCACGCCCCGCACGATGACGACGGGCAAACCTTCGAAAGTTCCGCGCACCGCTTCGTAGCACTCTTCGTATTCGAACGCCTTGCCGGTTCCGATTCCGCGTTTCCGCTCAGCATCAGAAATTAACCGGTCTTCCAATCCATGAAATGTGTCGAGCAGATAGAACGTCTTGCCGAGCTTGGGGAAATCTACGTAGTGCACAACGGCTCGCGAGAAGCCCCCGCGATTTACTCCGCATTCAACAAAGTCGCCCTCAAGCCGGCTCGCGTTCTCGGCTGCCCAGCACAACACGTAGACGCGCCAATGGATTGGGGCATCTTGCCAGGACCCTGTTTGTTCCCCCAGCCGATACGCTTCGGCAAAGCGCGGGTCGTTCAAAAAATCGCAATTGGTGACGGTGGCCAGCCCGCCTTGATTATAGGTGAGCGGTCCTGGCATTAACTCCCAGGGACAGCCCGGCATATGCTTGAGCAACCATCCCAGCGCCCGTAAGACCGACTTCTTCAGGCCACGAGCAAGATTCAACAGGGCTTGTTTCATGTTACTTGCGCCATCAAAAACGGTCTTCGACCGACTACCATTTGCTGCGTGAGCGGAATCCTCTTTCGACCCCCGTATTTCGTTCACCCCTTGGAAACAAACCGAGTCGTCCCTTCTTTACATGCAGGTGCTCACGGGCGCCGGCTTCAGGGGGGTGAGGCGTCGCAATGTTTCGCGGAGTTCATCGCCAATTAAACGATAAGCTACCGCCACGAACACCGCCGAGGCAAGAGAATAAGCCAAAATCAACGAGGGAATCGACGACGAGCCCAGGTACATAAGAATAGCCCAGGCCCCTCCGTAGGTCACCCCCGCCAGCCCGAAGACCTTGAGAACATGAAGGTACCAATCCCCAGCAGGCATATCCAAGCATTCCGAGCAAGTGCGCGGCATCATGTACACATAAACGAAAAGCTGGTACACGATCCAGGAAAATCCGGCCCCTGCAATCCCGAATTTGTACACGAGCCAGACCGTCGCGGGCAAGACGACGAACAGCGCGTAGTAAGCAGTGCGGGCGGCAATTTGAGGCTTGCCCACCGCAAGCGTAAGGACGTAGGGAATACTCACTGTTGCATTCATGCAAAAGCCAATACACAAGAACGTAACTGGCCAAATCAGCATTTGCGCCGCCTGCGCGTTAAGCACAAAGGTGAAGAGAGGGCGTGCGGCGAAGGGAATGGCCGCAAACAAGGGTATGATCGCATAACAAAGAAGATCCTGCACCTTGCGATACTGGCGCAGAAGTCCTTCACGGTCGCCCTGCTTGTGCAAAGCGGAAAAAGAAGGGAAGACCGCCTGGGACACCGAGGCCGTCACCACCATGCCCCGAGATACTCCGCTATAGGCCATGCCGTAGTACCCAAAGATGCCCAGCGGCAGGAGCTTGCTCACGATTGCCTTGTCCGATTGCGTGTGAATCATGGAAAAAACCGTAATGCCTGCCAGCCGGAAAGTGAATCCGGCGTTGCGACGGACGACAGAAGTGGAAATGCTCGGGACAAATGCCCTGGCGCCGAAGAAATGGGAGCACACGCATAGGTAAAGGATGAGGCCAACAACGTAACACGCTGCCATCCACAGCGTGACTTGAAGCAAGCCGCCGCCGAGATACAGGACCAAGATCGCGCCGAACTGCTGCAATGCGCTGGCGCCCACGTCGATGAAATTGATAAACTCCATGCGCTGGATGCCGCGCAGAATGCTGGCACAGAACGAGCGAGGCAGCGCCACGAGCGTGGCCATTCCGAGCACGCGCAAAACCATCGTGGCGGCGGAAGGACTGAGCGTATCCAGGTTGATCCATTTGGTGACGAGCCAGGGAGCCGCAGCGTAAAGCGCAAGTGCCGCCAGAACGTAAAGACCCCAATAAAATGTGGAGGCCGTTTGCAGCAGACGCCGGATATAAGCCGGATCCTCTTCATGGAAGGCGGCGACTTCACGAACTGTGGTTTCGTTGATCCCCAGAGCCAGCAGAGCGGTAAGAAGGGAGTTCAGGGTGAAGGTGAAATAGATGATGCCCAGGGCATCCTGGCCCAATTGCCTAAAGATGAACTTAACCGCCACGAAGCTCAGGACGATTGCGAGCCCCTGGCCGACCACATTGTAGAGAATGTTCTTTGAAACCCTTGACATTCAACCGCCTTGAGCATGTTTCATCACTTCCGTCGCAGGTACGCGTCCAGCCAATAAGTCACCCCGAGCCGAGTCGGCTCCGGATCGAGTTCGAATTCAGGGTGCTCCGCCAGGAATTCATGCGCGGCTGCCATCGGATTGTCTTGCGTCCAATTCGCCTTCCCGCCCGGCACATCGTCGAGGTCCTCCATGATGCCATCGGAAGCCACGATGTAACTTCCGGAGGAGACTAGCGGACCGTAGAGCTCGAGCTCCTCTCGGACATGCTTTTTGGTGTGATTCGAATCCAGAACCACCATGACTTTTTCGCCGGGAAAAAGCAGTTTTTTCACCTCTTGAAGAGTCTCGGGCGCGACCGAACTCCCCTCGATCAAGGTGATGCGCTTCTTGAGGGGGTGGGCCTCGATGGCTTTGCGGTTATGCGCCCTGATCTCGATGTCGACAGATATCACCCGGCCTCGTCCCAGGACTTCCAGCAGGCTTGCATAAAACACGCTTGAGCCGCCATGCGCCACGCCGGTCTCGATAATCACCTGCGGCTCGACCTTGACGATCACCTCCTGAATCCTGACCAGGTCTTCAGGCAATTGAATGACCGGGCGTCCCATCCAAGTGAAGTTGTACGAGTATTTCGCCGCCCAACCTGCCTTTACCCACAGCCGGGAAATGGCCTGGAAAGCCTCGGCGCTGTAAAGAGGCAACGTCTGCGATTGATCATCCGAATACGTTACCACGAGACTCTGACTCACCAGGTCTGCAGTCAGGTTTCGAATCTTCCTCACCAAACCTCCTTCCGCGCACGCCGCAGCGTCTTCACCTTCCGGGGTACTGCGTCCTCACCCTACAACTGCACAATGGGAATGTCGAGACCCATCTGCGATAGTATAATTCTGTTCTCTTCCAGGTAACTGGGGTTCATATTCAGGATCCCCGCGACGCGCCCGGTTCGGTCTCTGAGGTGTTCCGGCGGCAGGATCGGGTGCCCGGTTCCCGGCACATACTTCCCTTGCTTGGCGGGATTGATGTCAATGAGGAAGCGAATGCGCTGATTCTGAGGGTCCAGAACGTTCGCTAACGTTGCGCCTTTGGCAGCTGCGCCCCAAATCGCGCAACCCCCCGCTCGCGAGAAAGTAGTAATCTTCTCTTCGCACGCTCTCATGCGCTGCTCGACTCCGGCCAGGAACGCTTGGATTTTCGGCCATAGCTCGGGCGCGGAGCGTGGATGCGATCCCCCCGGGGAGCCGCCGCTCGGAGCAGGCCTGGCTTCGATATGCAGGTATTGTTCGTCGAATGCCGGGCCCGCCTCGATGACGTGAAAGCCTGTCTGCTCAAAGGCCCAGGCAAGGCTCTCCGCCGTGAAATAAGAGCAATGCTCATAAAACAAGTCCCAGAATGCGAAGGAATTGAGAGTCCAGGGGAGCGCCGGGGTTTCGAAAAACACGGTTGAGTTCAGCCGGTCCCCTATTGCTTGTCGAACCGCCCTGAGCATCTCCAAAGGCGACTGCAAGTGCTCGATGACATGACGGCAGCAAACAAGATCGGGGGCGAATTGCGTCTGTTGTGAATCGTAAAAATCACGGACGAACTGCACCGCTCCGCCCTCCAGGGTCTCGGGGCCGACGTAGGTTGGGTCGAAACCAATGCCGCGGTTTCTGCCATCTTTGCAAACCTCGCGAAGAAAATCTCCTTTCCCACAACCTACCTCAACGACCACCTTATCGCGAAGGTCATACTTCGTCACCAGAGAACTGGCCAATTTGGAAAGGTATTGCCGGAAGTAGGGAGAGCAGGTCTGGGTGTTTTCGTATGCCGCAGAGTAGCTGAGACATCCTGGATCGAATGCCGAGTTGAAGACGAATCCGCAGCCCGAGCAGAACGTCAGGAGAAGGTCGCCGCGTCGAAACTGGCGTGCCTCCTCAGCGCTTGGGCAGGCCCGGTTTTGGTGAACCGGGACGCCTCGGCGCTCCAAGAAGAGCCGCGGGAATGGGTTCGCACAAAGCGGGCAAGCGCGCATGGTCATGGACGCCCCCCTATCGCCCTACCCGTGCTCTCCACCATTCACAGGTATTTCTCAGACCCTCCTCGAGATTGATGGAGGGCTTCCACCCGATCAAATTGGCCAGCCTTCGAACGTCCGCAACCAATAACGGCGCCTCCTGGGGATCGGCGGGCAAAGCTCCCAACGCGAGATTTTCCTCCCGGTTCAGGTAGTGCGCGATGGTTTCTACGATCTTCCGCAGCTTCACGGGTTGCCCTGAGCCGACGTTCACCGGACCGCAAAACTCGCTTTTTGCGATGGCCCAAAGCGCCGCAGCGACATCTTCAACATGAAGGTAGTCGCGGATTTGCTCGCCGTGCGTGCACTTGGCCACTTGTCCCTTCAGCAGCGCCAGGATCACGGCAGACACCAGTCGTGCCTCAGCTTCCGCGGGGCCATAAAGATGGAATATGCGCGCCCAGGCGAACTGCATGGCCGTTTTCCGGCAGTAGGCCTGCAGAATCTCGCCGGTGGCATTCTTACACACGCCATACAGGCTGCCAGGCCGGCGAGGCGTAATGTCTTCGGAGAGGAAGCCGTAATCCGAATCGTACTCGTAGCCCGTGCCGATTCCTACGAATCTCTTGCACCCTGAATGAGCCAACACCTTGGCCAGACTGAGACTCATAGCCACACAGTCGAGGTTCTCAGGGGCCATCCAAAACTTGCCCGTCGCGACATACCACGCGAGATGCACGGCGCAGTCGGGCCGGACGGGGGACACAAGTTCTTGCACTGCACGCGCGTCGCGTAAGTCCACGGGCAGCACCGACACACGGTCCAGGATGTCGGTAAGCCGGTCTGTCGATTCACCGGGAGAAGTCACTGCCCAAACCGAATGGCCTTCGCCAGCGATTCGACGCGTCAAATGCGAGCCAATGAACCCGGCGGCGCCGGTCACCAGAACTTTCATGATCGTTTACACCCTTTAACCTTAGGCGCTAAACCACTCCCCTGGCCCTCTGCTCCGCAGGCGCCGCAGCCACGACGGTCGGGGCCGCACGAACGCCCCTCCGCCCATTGCGCAGCCGGAGCACCGGGTCGACAAACTCACTCGAAAGGTGATACAAACTCCTTGAAAGAAGGCAGGCGTTTGTCTTTCTCGGACACCAAGGGGTCGCGCGTGGGCCAGTTAATTTGCAGTACTTCATCATCCCATCGAATTCCGCCTTCAGACTCGGGCGCATAGTAGGCGTCTACTTTGTAAACCACCAATGCTTCTTCCGTAAGCGTGCAAAAACCATGTGCAAAGCCCCTGGGAATGTAAACGCCACGGTGGTTCTGGGCGGATAATTCCACCGAATCCCATTGCCCGTAGGTGTGCGAACCCTTCCGCAAGTCCACGAACACGTCCAGAATGGCGCCGGCGGCAACGCGTATCATTTTGGTTTCGGCATGGGGCGGCCTCTGGAAGTGCAGTCCGCGGATGATACCTTTACGGCGCGAAAGGGATTGATTCTCCTGCATCCACGCCGTGGTCAAGCCGTGCTGGCGCGACAATTGCTCGTCCCAAACTCGCATAAAATAGCCGCGCTCATCGCCATGCGGGGCGAGTGCGATCTGGTAAGTCCCGTTGAGTCGCAGCGGAGTTATTTCCATACTCGCTCTCTTCCTGGTTTGAAAACGTGTAGGGGTAGGGCTTGCCCTACCCGGCGCATGAGGGGACGGCAAGCCGTCCCCCTACAAGCAGTCGGCTGATCATTGATCCCAAACCTTCCAGGGTGCGCCCTTCTTCCAGGAATCGTTTAGGGCGAGAAAATCGCGGTACGTATCCATGCAGTGCCAGAATCCATGGTGAAGGTAACCGATCAATTGGCCCTCGCGCGTTAGTTGCTCCAAAGGCTCCCGCTCCAGAACGCAGTTGTCGTCGTCAGAGAGATAGTCAAAGAACTTGCGCTGAAAGACGAAAAAGCCGCCGCTGATGAATCCGCTCTGATCGAGAGGCTTCTCATAGAATTCCTTCACGCGTGAGCCCGCCATCGACAGTTCACCATAGCGCGAGATCGGATGAACGCCGGTCACCGTGGCGAGCCTTCCGTGGGCGAGGTGGAAATCCCAAAGCGCCGAGATGTTGAGGTCGGCAACGCCGTCGCCATACGTCATCATGAAATGATCGCCGGTTACGTACCGTTCGATGCGCTTGATGCGCGCGCCGGTCATCGCCTCGGCGCCGGTGTCGGCGAAGGTGATCGTCCATTGGTCGTTCTGGAGCGAGTTGTGCAACTCCGGTTCCCTGCCCGAGTTCAGGCGCAGGGTGAAATCGCTGTTCATGAGACGGTAATTCAGGAAAAAGTCCTTGATCATCGAGCCCTTGTAGCCCAGGCACAAGATGAAATCGTTAAACCCATAATGGGAGTAGATTTTCATGATGTGCCACAGGACAGGCTTGCCCCCGATCTCCACCAGCGGCTTGGGACGATACTCTGTTTCTTCCCGTAAACGGGTTCCCATGCCACCACAGAGAATCACAACTTGAGTTTTCATGGAGTCCGTGGCGTGTTCAGCCTTACGATTCAGATTGGCTGGCGGAGTCTTCGTCGGAATCCGGCTCGTACCCGTACCCATATCCGTACCCGTATCGGTATGCGCCATATCCCGAAGTGCCTTGCTTATGGACGGCCACGCTGTTCAACGCCACGCCGAGAATGCGGGCGCCGGAATTGTAAAGCAATCCCCGGGCGCGGCGGACAAGGTCGAAAGGCGTACTGTAGGCCCTGGTCACCAGCACCACCGCGTCGGTCAAGGTTGAAAGTATGCGGCTGTCGGATACCGTCAACAAGGGCGGCGAGTCGAGCAGGACATACTCGAATTCGGCCCGCAGCCTGCGGAGCAACTCCACCGTAACCGGCGAAGAAAGAACTTCCGCAGGATTGGGGGGAATGGGTCCGCAAGGAATCACGCTCAAATTCGGAACGCCGGGTACCGGCAGGATGGCGTCCGCCAAGTCGATGTGGCCGGTCAGGCAGCGGACAAAACCAGGCCTGTTTTCCACGCCCGTCGAACGGTGGCAGCAAGGACGGCGCATATCGCAGTCTACAATCACCACTTTGCTTCCGAGGCTGGCGAGCGTCGCACCCAAGTTGACCGTTACCGTGGTCTTGCCTTCCGAGGGCAGGGCGCTGGTAATCAGCAACATCTTGGGTACAGGGTTGGCCGAAAGCAGAATCGACGTGCGCAACGTCCGATAGGCTTCGATGGGCTCGCGTCCGGTTTGAAGCGCCGGAGCCACGCCGTTGTTGCCATGATGAACGACGGCCAGTTCCTCCCCGCTGCCCTTACCATTATTGTCGCCAATGCAATCCGGAAGCAGGCCCAGCGAGGGCAACCGCAATAGCCTCTCCACCTCGTCGGCCGTCTTGAGCGTGTTATCAAGATACTCTTGCAGAAATGCCAGACCGATGCCCAAGGCCAGGCCCAGCATAAATCCCAGCGCCAGGTTGAGGAGCACCCGGGGCTTCACGGCGCCCTTGGGCACCTCCGCCGCGTCCACGATCCGAACGTTGCTGGCTTGCACGCCGGCGGAGACCATCGCCTCCTTCTGGCGCGTCATGAGTGCTTGATAGAGTTCCTTGTTCGTATCCACGTCGCGCTTCAGGATGTTGTACTGGACGGATTTCTCTTCAATGTCATTGACAACTTTCTTCTGGACTTCCATCTCTTGCGCCAGGTACTTTTCATTGGCCACCGCGGAGCGATAGGTATCAATGACGCCCTGCGCCAAGTTCTTTTTCTGCTTGTCGATGGCGGCTTGCAAAGCGTCAACTTGCTTCTTCTTCGCAATCGCTTTCGGGTATTCCGCCTTATAGGTGGCCGTCAGATCCGCATAGTCACGCTGCGTTTTGCCGAGTTCCACGGTCAGATCCTGAATCATCTTGTTCTCGAGGAACCCTGGTAAATCCTGAGTCCTCCCCGCCTGGACAAGGCTATAAAGGGATTCTTTCTCAAATCGCAAGGATTGAGCCTTTGTGTATTCCTCCTGAAGCTGTTTGAGCCGTTCGGTGACCAGATTCTGCTTTTCTTCCACGAAGATGATCCCTTTGGCTCGCGCGTAGGAGTTCAAGGCATCTTCGGATTTCTCCAGCTTGGACTTCAGCTCCACGAGCCGGTGTGAAAGCCAGTCTGACGCCTCCAGGGCTTCATCCCACTTCACTTGCAGGTTTTGATAAATGTAATCCTTGCAGAGTTCATTCGCGATACGCGCCGCCAATGCCGGGTCCTCGGAGTAAAAGGACACTTCCACCAGGTTGCTGCGGCGCATCGGGCTCACGTCGATGTTGCTGATGAAGTTCGATATGGTATTCCGGTAAGCGCCCATCGAGGGGTCCGGCGGGTCGGGATCGGAGGGCTGCGGAATCCTCTCCGGATTGCGCTGGACCAATCCGAAAAACATCCGCCCTTTGTAAAACTCGGGCAACTGGTACAGTTTCAAACTATTGACGACGTGTTCGGCGAGGCTTCGGCTCTGCAAAATCTCGTACTGGGTCCCGCGGTAGGCATCGAGATCAAGCTGATTGCCTTGACCCTGGTCCTTAAAATCCAAAACGTTCGGCTGCTCCGGGTTGATCTCAATGACCGTTCTGCCTTCGTAAACGGGCCTCTTCTTGAGCGTCCCAATCGCTACAGTGCTGAAGACGATCAACAGGCAGGACAAAACCAGCCATCTCCGCTTGGAAATAGCGTTCCAATAATCAAGCAGTGGCTGGACCTCTTCCGCTGAGACATCCAGCGTCTCGAAGGGCTGCCGCAAGCCCTGAGGGCCTGGAATCATCAGGCTCTCAGTGTGCTCGGTAGAAATCGGGACTTCTGTGTTCGGCATTTATCACCAAGTGGGTAACTGGGTCGAGCATCTCAATGGGCCCAAATGAGCCATCCCGTGAAGGTGCTTATCGAGGCGTCGACAGCCCGCTGGCTCACCATTTTCTGCCTGCTATCGGGAATATATAGGATGTCATTCGACGCCAACGTGGTGTCCTCGTTCTTCCCTTTTAGAACCTTCCCCAGGTTAATTGGGATCTCGGTCCTCGAGCCGTCCTTTTGAGTTCTCAGAATCCTTGCGCCTCCCCTCGCGGCAGTTGGTGAAAAACCTCCAGCCATGGAAAGCGCCTGAATGGCCGTCACGGTGGGACGATCATCGAGAACAAACCCGCCCGGAAGCTTGACCGCTCCGGTCACGTAAACCACGTCGGCTTTGCTGACGGAGACCGTGTCGAGAGGCCTTATTTCGATATTGAGGCCCGGATCCCGCGTGTACAGCAGCCGATTGAGATCAATTTCAATCTGGTCGGGCCCACGCACGTGCATTCCGTCGACGACCTGGAGATCCTTGAATCCGCTCTTGCGTGTGATCACGACCATGCGCCCGGTGCCGGCGTGCTTGCCAATACCACCGGCCATCGAAAGCACCTCAATGAGGCTGCGTTGGCCTTTGAGGTAATAGAGGTCCGGCTTCTCGACTGCGCCGATCACGGAAACCGGTCTTGCTTTGAATTCTTTGACAAAAACCGAGACCTGAGGATCCTGGAGATAGTTCTCACCCCATTTATCGGTGATCTCCTCCCGGAACTGGTCTGTGGTGAGGCCTGTTGCCTGGACTCGTCCAATCAAGGGGAGGGCAACCTGCCCATCCGCGGCAACGCGAACCGTTTCTTTCAGTTCCGGAACGTTGAAGACCTCGATCTCGAGCACATCTTCGGGGCCCAGCATATAGTTTGGGTCGGTGACAGAAGAAGAGGACGCGTCGGAACTGCCTGCCGTGCTCGCAGCCGTCGGGTCCAGGTTGGTGGCGGGAGCGGGCCCGGCCTGGGGCGCCGGCTGATCCGTGCTGCTCTGCGCGCCCGACGGCAGCGGGGTTAATAGAAGCAGCAGTGAGAAGCAGATCGTTAACCGCACAGACGGACGTCCCCAAAAACCCTTCATTTTCACCCCGATAGAATTAACTCGTTTCCCCGTGTCGACGCCTCGCCATGAGGTCTGCTTGCTTATACTTGCCTATAGACGTGCCCGAAACCTTAACTGTTTAAATCTACCCTTCAGCCCCTCCGATGTCAAGTTGAAGCTGCACTATGCAGCCGTTTCGGAACGTGAGGCAGCAGAAGTTGATTTGGGCGAGGATTCTGTAAGGTCCTGGAGGTTCGGGTCCTTGCACGGGGCGGGTGGCTATTTTCAGGGAATGGAATTCCCAGCGGCC
>Ga0181532_10002048_pt1 | contig 18987 bp, 11 predicted proteins | sample PEATcosm2014_Bin_33_FD_119768 | JGI IMG/M metagenome (GOLD analysis project Ga0181532, IMG submission 119768) | Peatland microbial communities from MTU Mesocosm Facility, Houghton, MI, USA - PEATcosm2014_Bin11_30_metaG | ecosystem: Environmental > Terrestrial > Soil > Wetlands > Peat | place... | reverse complement strand
CTGTACCGTCTTGTACATCCTGGTTGCGGGCCTGCTGACCGGAATTGTTCCTTACACCGACCTGAACGTTTCCGATCCGGTTGCGTTAGGGATCGATGCGACCGGTGTCGTGTGGGCAAAATTCCTGGTGAAGCTGGGAGCCATCTTCGGTCTGGCTACGGTGATGTTGGTCATGTTGCTGGGACAGTCGCGCGTTTTCTACTCCATGTCGCGCGATCGTTTGCTGCCGGCATGGGCTGGCGAAGTGCATCCCCGCTTCCGCACGCCCTGGATCTCCACCCTGCTGGTGGGGGGATTTGTGGCAATATTCGCGGCCGTTGTGCCGATCGATATTCTTGGCGAACTGGTGAGCATCGGCACATTACTTGCGTTCGTGATTGTGTGCTTTGGAGTATGGATACTGCGTGTACGTCGTCCCGACCTGCATCGGCCGTTCAAGACGCCTATGGTTCCGCTGGTGCCGATCCTGGGCGTACTGGTGTCAGTCGGATTGATGGCCAGCCTGCCGCTGGGCACCTGGATTCGCCTGATCGTGTGGCTCGTCATCGGCATGTTCATTTACTTCGGCTACGGACGCCATCACAGCAAGGTACAAAACATGGTCCCGGATGAAGTAAAGGTCGCCGGAGATTAGTTAGGGCTCGCGATAGTCATCGCATAAGTGGTTTGGATTTGTGTCAGGGCACGACTTTCAGTCGTGCCGAACAACCGATAAGAGCGCGAGGGCTTTAGCCCCTGCAGAATCCATCTTCAGGGGCTAAAGCCCTATCCTTTGGCGATCATGCGGCACGGCTGGAAGCCGTGCCCTGACACAGGCCGATCGGCGAATGTAGGCTGAGAATCGTTCACGGAGCAGCCCTTCGTCGCGGAAGGGCTTTTTGTTTGCGCTCGACATCCCGGCGGGCCACAATGGCTTCAGTGAAGCCGTATCTCAACCTCAAGATTTTGTTCGTGGCACTGGTGGCGCTGGTCCTCATCGGCATGGCGGGCTTCCATTTCCTTGAGGGCTGGTCGTGGTTCGAAGGTTTCTACATGGTGTTGACCACCATCACCACCATCGGCTACGGGGAAGTTCACCCTCTTTCGCACACCGGCCGCATCTTCAACACTTTCATCATAATTGCCGGCGTGGGCCTGGTGCTGTTGTTCTTCGGGGGCGCGACCCAGGCTTTGCTGGAATTCGAGCTACAATCGGTGTTCGGCAGGAGAAGAATGGACCGCGAGATCGGCCGGTTGTCGGACCATTACATCATCTGCGGCGCAGGGCGCGTCGGCCGCAGCGTGGCGCGCGAGTTGGCGCGCAAACCTTGTCCCTTCGTCATCGTCGATAACGATGTCAACAAGCTGGCAAGCAACGCCGACGAGGGCTGGCTTACTTTGGTGGGAGATGCGACACAGACGGCAGTGCTGCGCCAGGCGCATATCGAACGGGCGCGCGGCCTGGTCGCCTCGACCACTACCGACGCGACTAATATCTACATCATTCTCACTTCGCGTAGCCTGAACCCCAAGCTGGAGATCATCGCCCGCGCCAGCGAGGAAGAAGCCGAGAAACACCTGCTGACGGCCGGCGCCAATCACGTGGTGTCGCCCTACAATTTCGCGGGATATCGCATCGCCCAGACCTTCATGCGTCCCCACGTGGTCGATTTCTTCGACACTGCCATGAACCGGCAACTTCCCCTGGAGATCGAGGAGGTGCAGGTGCAAGCCGGCTCCCGCGTCGCCGGTCAGACGCTGGAAGGCTCGCGCATCCGCCAGGAGATGGGCGTGATTGTGCTCGCCATCAAAGGAGAAGGTTCGCTCATGCGCTTCAATCCCTCGCCCGATGAGATCATCCACCAGGGCGACCACCTCATCGCCATGGGCGAGCCTGACGGGTTGCGTCGGCTGGAGCAATCGGCGGAGCGCGCATGAAAATCACCACCGCGAAGGAGATGCGCAGCATCGATCGCGCGACCACGGAACGCTTCGGCGTGCCGTCGCTCACGCTGATGGAAAATGCCGGCAGCGCGATTGCCCGCTTCATCCTGCAACGCTACACCGAGGCCAATCGCGTTATCGTGATCTGCGGCAAAGGCAACAATGGTGGCGATGGCTTCGTGGTCGCGCGCAAGCTGCACCGCGCCGGGCGCGTGGTGGAGGTGTTGCTGCTGGCCTCGCGAGCGGAACTGAAGGGCGACGCTCTTGCCATGTTCGAACGCCTGCCGCTGCGTCCTATTGAGGTGACAGGTTCGCAAGAGCTGGAGGCCGAGTCGTCCGGCAGTTTGTCCAATTGCGATCTTATTGTCGATGCGATTCTCGGCACCGGTTTTGAGCCGCCGGTGACAGGCTTATACGCCGACGCAATCGCTCGGATGAATCGCAGCGGCAAGCCTATCGTTGCGGTCGATATTCCCTCCGGCGCCGATTCCGATGCGATGACGCCGCAATCGGGCGAAGGAATCGCCAGGGCGGACGCGATTGTCACGTTTACTGCGCCGCGTCCGGCGCACGTCTTCGGAAATCTCACGCGCGGCCCTGTTCTAGTCGCACCTATCGGCTCGCCTCCCGAGGCGATCGTCTCCAGCCTAAATCTGGAAGTCACGACGCCGCGCGATTTTGCAGCGCTGCTTGCGACGCGTCCTCGCGACAGCAATAAAGGCATGTACGGGCACGTGCTGGTTGTCGGCGGCTCGTTCGGCAAGTCGGGCGCCGCGGCGATGGCCGGCATGGCTGCGCTGCGCGCGGGCGCGGGATTGAGCACGGTTGCGACGCCAGGGCGCGTGCTGACCAGCGTCGCTAGCTTCGCCGCCGAGTTGATGACCGAGCCTCTGGCTGAAACCGCAGCCGGTTCGATTGCACTCGCTGCTGCGGAGAGCGGCCGCTTCACCGATCTCGCCAAACCTATGACAGTCGTCGCCATTGGTCCCGGCCTTGGTCGCGATCCGGAGACGGTGCAATTCGTGCAAGAAGCGGTACGCCAAACGAAGGTTCCGCTTGTCCTCGACGCCGACGGACTCAACGCGTTCGAAGGGAAGACCAATTTGCTGGACGGAAGCCGGCGTCCGCTGGTTCTGACGCCGCATCCCGGCGAGATGTCACGCCTGGCGGGCATTTCCATCAAGGCCGTCCAGGCCGACCGCGTCAATGTTGCGCGCAGCTTCGCGCGCTATCATCACCTGGTGCTGGTGCTGAAGGGCAACCGCACGGTCATCGGTTTTCCTGATGGAAGCGCGTGGGTCAATCCCACTGGCAACCCTGGAATGGCCACTGGCGGGACGGGCGACATCCTGACCGGCATGACGGCCGGAGTACTTGCACAGATGCCAAACGACTATGCTCGCGCCGCGATCGCCGCGGTTTATCTGCATGGACTGGCCGGCGACGTAGCCGCGGAGCGGATGGGCGAGCACTCGCTGGTAGCGACCGATCTGCTCGATGGCTTGCCGGAAGCCTTTCGCCGCGCCTCGCAATGGGCGACGGACGAGATGACGCGGATCGGCTAGTGGAATTCTCGAAGCCTGAATCTGCAGCCTGCTAGAATGTTCCGTTTTCATGATGACCGTGCACGAACACGTCACCCACTCCGCTGAAGAGACCATGGCGCTGGGCAGCAAGCTGGCGCACACACTGAAGCACGCGCGTATGGTCATTCTGCGCGGCGATCTCGGCACCGGTAAGACGACGCTGGTAAAAGGCATTGCCGAGGGTCTGCATGCCGGCTCGCACGACGACGTGACCAGCCCCACCTTTACCCTGATTCACGAGTACCGCGGACCCGAAGTCAACCTCTTCCACGTCGATTTGTACCGCATCGACACGCCGCGCGAGCTCGATACCTTGGGCCTGGACGAGCTCTTCGCCGAAGAAGGCAATCTGGTGCTGCTGGAGTGGGGCGAGAAATTTACACGCTTCGAGAAAGAACGGGATGTGGAGATCGCAATCGAGCGACTTGGAGATCAGGAGCGCAAAATTGTGGTGAAGAGGAAATAATCTGCTGCTGTAGTGCGGTTAACAACAAGCCTGGGATTAGCGTCAGATACGATCAGGATGATTCATCCTACTCGAATCTGACGCTTGACTCTTGCGGCTTTAGAAATTGGTGCCGAAGAAGGGACTTCCCACCTCACAACGTCTGATTTTCCCAGTGTCTATGGATAAATTGTTTCTCTACACTGACTTACAAGCGGAAGTAGAAAACGCGTCTCGGCTACCAATACCCTCTAATACCCCCGAATCCCCCTCTTTACCGCGCTATACCGCGCTACAGAATCAGCGGGCGCGTGGCATGGAGGGCAATGCAGAATCACTCGCCCTGCCGTTTAGAGGCCGAGAGGGCCCCCGCGGCGAGCAGGCCCCACCTAACCTACAATCTCGGGGCGAGCATCCTCAAGAAGCAGATGTGCGCGACGACCCAGGAGTGGGCGACAAGCGAGCCGGCCCGCAGGGCGTCGCCGGCCCTTCAGCAGTGCAAGGCAGAAAACTGAAAGAAATTTGTCGCTAATCTGAAGCGGAAATTTTCCTCGTCGCCAATAGAGTTGGCATACTCTCGTCGGTGCATTCACTGGGCAAAACACGTCATACACCCCGGGACGGTATAGTCTCGTTCGCCGTCAGGGTTGGAGGAGTTCGACGCCTGGATCTTGGCGGTTCAGCTCTCCCACACGTTCCAAAACGTTCAGATGGGTCGAAGACCCAGCTACGCGAGGCGGCCTCCGTGAAGCGCCTTGCACACTAAGGCGTCCAGTTCAGAAAGAGTCTTCTTGGCCTTCTTTTCGATCTCAGCGATTGATTGTTTGTTCTGTAATCCCTTGTCCACCTCGGTGACCAGCTCAATACCCTTATCAGCGAGTATCCGAGCCAGTTCTTTTCTAACTCCTTCTAGCTTTCGAGACATAACGATCCTCCTTGACGTTTGAGTTTTAGCCGATCGATTTTCTACCCAGCTGTTTACTAACCATTGACGGAATCCTTGAATATAGTCGGATCCAGCTGAGCACATTGAGGCGTGAAGCCGACTTCCTTATCGCATCGCAATATGCTTGGTCATCAAGACCGGGAAAAGGACATCTGGGACACTCTGGTATGGTGCAAGACTGACATCCTCGTCTTCCATGTATCGTCTGTGCGGACTGCGAAAGGCGTTTCTTTAGTTTGTCCTTTATGTCGCCGACCTTTCCGATCGGATCAGCAAAACGGCAGCAGCGCACGTTGCCGTTGTTGTCCACCTCTAGCCTAGACAGTGATTGGCAACTGAGTCCCTTCAACCAACGTCCCAGATATTCAAGCCTGGGTGGGAACGGCATCTTCTGCAGAGGCGAACGTATGTGTCTAGCATCGATGCGTTGTTGCAGCCATGCGAGTTCATTCGACCGCAATACTTCACGGGACACTGCGGTAATGGCACACGAGGTATATACACCTCGTAACCACCTGATAAGCGGATACGGGAGATTGCTGGACTCAACGGAAACAAGGCGTGGATCAATACGGCGACACAGGTCCGACCTGGCACCCGCGATGGTGTAGCGAAGTTTCCCTACTTGCTTAAGCTTGCGCTCCAGTTGAATATAATAGCGGGCCGGAACCAAATACGAACTCATTATTCGACGATCTTTGTGCATCCGCTGTTTGAGTTCCAGCCGCGGCAATGGACGATAAACTTGCAAGACAATCCCACCCACCGTGAGAATGTCGCGAAGCCACTCTGCCGTTGCCGACTTCAGTTCGTCCGCTTCGAGAATTACTGTGCTCACGCTTCCATCGACTACGGGTGGCCCCTGGCAATCTCGGATAGCATCTGCCGCCAGGCAGCGAATCAATCTTGCTTCGCCCACTAAATCGCAATTAGAGGATGGCCGAAGGCGGGTAACGTCATAGGCGTAGGCCGTTGTGGCGGGCATCCCAATTTCGTCCAGCTTGCATTGCAGCTTGTACTGCGACCGAATGCTCCACAGCGGCGTTCCGGGAAACACAAACAGAAAGTTGTGCGCGTAATAGTCGACCGGTAGAGTTTGCACGAAGCGCAGTGTGGCCTCACCGTCGGTAACAGTCTCGGTCGGCAGGCCCAGCATAATGCTGACGCCCACGTAAAAGCCAAGCTTCTTAGCGGAAACTATGCTTTCCCGAACTCTTTCGATGAATTCCCGCTCTGGGCTCAAGTCTTTATCGGACCAAGTAGGAGGCCTGACCTTGCCGATAGCTCGCAGCACAGATGGCACGGCGCTTTCGAGTCCAAAAGAAAGGCTAACAATCCCAGCGGCTCGCATTAATGTCAGGAGTTCCGTGTCAACTGTGTCAGCTCGAGTTATGCAAGACAGCCTCAGTTTAAAATCCCGTTGTATTACCGCTTCGCAGAGTCGCTTAGCACGATCGGGCAGCAGGGTGAAGCAATCGTCTTGAATCGGTACGATGTAGCTGTCTGCTGTACGCCGCCGCTGCTCGGCGATAAACTCCAACTCGGCAATCACACGCTCGACAGCATGTAGCCGTAGGGTCTTCTTAGCCAAGGCGGCGAAGCAGCAGTATTGACAGTGGTGGGTACAGCCGCGTCCCGTAAGCACTCCGGTACGCCCGTCGTCCAGCATGCCGGTGAGATAAGGAGAAGGAGCTATATCAAGCGCGGCATTCATCAGTTTCGTGTTGATTCCCACCAGCGGTGCGGTTCCGCTGCAAATGACCTGTCCGTCTTTACGGAACGCCACACCCGGTTGGTGGTCGTCCGGAAACACTCCGTTCAGCAGATTGCCAATAACATGAGGTGCTGTCTCCTCTGCCTCTCCGAGCATGCACATATCGATCACATGATGTCGAGCCAGCAATTCCTTGGAGCTGAAGGTCACACTCGGTCCGCCAAAGATGATCTTGATGCTGGGTTGCTGCTGTTTGAGGCCTCGGGCAAGCGCCAAGCAGAGCGGAAAGTTTGCATCGTAGGCTGTAAACCCAACGATTCCCGGCTGTCGGATCAAGACTTCACGTGCGATTTCACTTATCGTTCCGGGCTGCGCATTGATGTATTGCGAGCTCCTAATGCCGGCCTCAGCGAGTTTTGCACGAAGATACGCAACTCCAAGGTGACTGACGAAAGAACCCACATTTCCAGTCGCAGGGGGAAAGACGAAAACGATGTCGTCATGGCAGGCCAAAGCGTGCGCCTCATCAGGATGTGAAGGTCATCGACCGATTCAGTCAGGCCAACCCTAGGTAATTGAAGAATTACGGATGCGCTCTTTCGCATCCGAGTCTAGCACTAAAGAGATGGGGGCCTCTAATATATGCTCTATTCCTGTAATAACAGCAGCCCAATTCGGGAAGAGATAGATAGCGTTAAGCCACAGCACTAGCACCTTCTGCGTGCCGCAACAGACCTCGGAAAAATGAACGTAGAATTATCGCTTCAATCGGAGAGATGCAGTGTTTTGAGTAGTTGCTTGTACCGAGGATCGCTGCGCACACTCTGGAGCAGAGGGTCGGTTTTCACGAATACTAAGCCGCCGTCGTATTGCCTGTGGGCACGGTCCAGCCAGGCGAAAGCTTGGTCTACCTGTCCTCTGTAAGCATAGACCTGAGCGATTTGATAGGCCCCCACATCTGAGTACTGCGATAGCAAAACCTGCAGCGCCGCATCGGCCTTTTTCTGCTCCCCCAGGGCATGGAACAAAAGCGCCATCCCAAAATCCCGCAAAACACTTGGGGGCTCCTTTTCCATTTCTGCCCGAGCTTCCTGTAGACGACCCTGCTCGAGGTAAAGCTCACCTAGAGTTTCATGAACCCATACCCCATGCGGGTTAAGTTCGATAGCTTTTTGGAGGGCCGCTTCTGCTTCTTCGTAACGTCCCAGACCTCTCAGGTTCTGGGCTAATCGCAGGTAATTAGCAGGCAGGAGTGGATCCAAGTCCAGGGCCTGTTTTAGATACTGAACTGCTTCTTCCTGGTGGCCTAGACACATAGCCACGAACCCAGCCTGGCTTAAGTTGTCGGCGTCACCCGGGGCAAGTTCCCGCGCTTTTTCAGCAGTCAACTCAGCCGCTTTGCAATCACCCTCGACGATTGACTGGATCGCACTAAGAACATGGTATGCCTCAGGGAGATTAGGATCCAACTCAATCGCCTTTTCTACATCGGCGCGGGCGCTGTCGATTGCGGTCCTGTAGTCGATCCAGCCCATCGTGCCCTGAGCTAGATTTGCGCCTGCACGGAAGGCATATGCCGCAGCATAAGTCGGGTCGGCCTGGATAGCCTTGTCGATGTACTCGCTGGCTTTCTTATCCGACTCCCGGTCAGCAAAGCTCCGAAAGTGTCGCGCGCGCAGGTAGTCGCGATATGCTTCGGGGCTGGAGGTTCGGGACGCGACTGGAGCGCTTGAGGAGGCACCAGGAAGCAGTTTCAGCTGCAAAGCCGAGGTCACGGCTTGAGCTATGTCGTCCTGCACAGAGAAAACGTCATTGAGATCGCGGTCATAGGACTCGGACCAAATGTGAAATCCATCCTTGGCTTTTATAAGTTGCGCTGTCACTCGAAGGCGCTTATCTTCTCTCCGCACGCTGCCTTCTAGTACAGTGTCCACATTCAGCTTTTGCCCAATCACCCGTAAGTCTTCGTTTGTTCCTTTGAATTGAAATGCGGATGTACGTGCCACGACTTTGAGACCCGGAACCTTGGTCAGATCATTCAGGATCTGTTCCGCCAATCCATCTGAGAAGTATTCTTGATCGTGTCCCGGACTAAGATCGGCGAAGGGTAGCACCGCGATCGAAGGTGCGACAGTTGGAGCACTCTTGTCGTGGTGGAGTTTGTACCAAATCACAATCGCTATGGCTAGGACCGCGAGTATTCCAACGGTTCCAAATACCATGCGGTGGCCCGCTGAAGAACGCTTCTCACGAGCTCCGAACGCGATGGACGACTGCGATGAACCACCTTCTGTATGGTGCTGCAATCGTCGTAAATCGATAGCGAGTTCTTTCGCCGTTTGATAGCGATTGTCGGGCTCCTTCTCCAAACATTTGCAAATGATACGTTCCAGTTCCGCAGGCAAGTTCGCATTCAGCATGGTGGGCGGCCGTGGTGGACGTTGTAGGATTGCCGCGATGACCTGCGCCCGGTCACTATACGCAAACGGACGCTTCCCCGTGGCCATTTCATAAAGTACACAGCCAGTAGCGTGAATGTCGGTGCGCGCATCAATTTCTCCACCCAACAACTGCTCCGGGCTCATGTAGGGAAGCGTTCCTGCAAACGGATGCGATTCGGTGAGGCTGTCAGCCGTGGAACTGGTTCCAACAGGAAGCCGCAGGTGGGCCAGCCCGAAGTCCAGAATCTTCAGCCGTCCGTCGTCCGTAATCCGCAAGTTACCCGGCTTGAGATCACGATGTACCACTCCTTGTGCGTGCGCTGCTGCCAGACCTTCAGCAAGTTGCAGCCCGATGTGAATGATCTCCTTGCTCGACAATGGGACGGTGCCGACCTTGTCATCAAGCGTGATTCCCGGGATGTATTCCATTACCAGGAAGTCCACCCCATTGTGAGTGTCGAAGTCATGGACAGTTGCGATGTTGGGGTGGTTGACCTGCGAGAGAATCAGGGCTTCTTTTCGGAAACGCTTGCGCGCCGAGTCGTCGATTAGCGTACCGGCCGGTAGAACCTTGATGGCCACATCACGAACTAGATGCTCATCGCGGGCGCGGTACACCTCTCCCATCCCGCCGGCGCCGATCTTCTCGATGATGCGGTAATGCGAGATAACTTGGTCAATCATTAAGGGACTTGTGGACCTACGGTCACATCATCGTAAGGGCGCTGCCTCTGCCAGTCAACGAATTGCGGCTCAGGAGCTGACCTGACCAATCTTTTGTACCAAGTGGAATGTTAGTGTAACGCCTTTTTAGACAGGGCCTTCGTTGCGTAAGGTGGAGATAAAGGACGGTCGGATGACTCGCCTCTCTTGCCATCGTTTCCGCACCAATCAAATGCGGCTGGCGCTGAGTCTGCTGGTCTAGGATTGCGCCTAGAAGCCACCCGCTCTGCCGCTCAGATGCCGAGAGAGGAACGATCGTGGTCGGGGGTGAGCCGTAATTAATGAACCTATGTTCAAACAAGGGCGTATCTTCCGCGAATTTTCTATCTGAGGGCCTCTTGCGTGCGGCAGAAGAGAGTACGCAGTGATACCCAAGCGACCAAGCCTGCGAAAATCAGTGCGATGCGCCAGCAGTCGCAACACAGAGCGAGGGGGCGAGCCTACCTCTTTGACCTGCAGGACGGTGCTGAAAAATGCGTTGTCGGAGTTCGTCATTAGAGAGCATAATCGTGGAGCATCCTGTGGCCCTTACGCTCCCCCCCTTTTTGATGCGGTCGAGGAATCGGCATCATGCCTGACAAGCGTTCGCTTTCGCGTGCTCAGATCACCTTCCTATTGCGAGGACTCCAAGACTCCGACACCCCGGTTCGCATCGCCCTGCTCCGCGACATCGTGCGTCTCCCTCTCGATGCGGAGAGCGCAGATTTGCTCCAGCCTATATTGCCTGACCTCCAGGAGCCGGAAGTTATTTGGACTACCTTTGTACCCTCTCGCGCAGTACGCGACAGTATCTTCGAGATCGTGCAAAGCACAGAAGAGGAAGAGCGCTGGCTCGCCAGTCAAACGATTGCAGAAGCAGAAAAGAAGGCTCGCGAGTCGGGAAACGAGTCCTTTCGACTTACGGCTCGTTTCGGTGAACTGGCGCTTAATCAGTATGACCTCGGACAGAATCTCCTGGTCGACGCGCAAGAAGTGGCGCGGCAGGTAGCGGAACTAGGCAAGTCTTATGTGCCTGACGTGGCTGGTCTCTTCAACGTGTATCGGGTTTGGCTGCGTCGTGCTGCCACCTTTTGGTTTCGCTGGGTCGAGGAGCAGCGACATCAATACGATCCTGCGACGCAAGTACCCTCGTGGTTTCCGATCGACGAAGGTCCTCTGGCGGTTTCCCGGCAGATCGAGTGGGCTGTTTCCCGCGGCGATACTGCAGATACGTTGACCGCGCTCCAGCCTGCCTTGGAGTCCAGAGTGGCACGCGACCGCTTCGCTGCGGCGCAACTGCTTGAGTGGTCTCAGCGAACGAAACCCGAAATATTGTATTGGCGATTCGGCGGTGGGTCGGGTCCGGCCGACTCCATTCCTGTGTCAGTGCGCAATATGCTCGCACTAGCGGGGAAACCTGGTTCTTCTGAAAAGCGCACGTTCTTTGAAGGATCGGATGTTCTTCCTCCGGACGATGCGCACCATGGGCTGTTCGGCCAGCTGAAATCCATCGACACTGCAACTGACGCACCTACGACGCAGGCTCCTTCCGAGAATACGTCAAATGAGCGGCAGATCAGTTTCTGGATCGTCGAACGCGAGCAACAGGACCAGCGAAACCTGCCGCTTGAGGTGGGTGTCACCTACAACGGGCGTTTCCGGGTCGGGCTACCGGTCGCCGCGACGCTCTTCGGCGGTGACGACGTTATTGCCGACTCTGATATTCCACAATCTGGCCTGAAAACCCATTGGAGGGTAATCCCATCTGATCTTCAGTTTGCCGCAAGCGATAAGGATGTCACCGTCAGTCCTTCGGGTGAAGCGGAGTTTGATCTTCTTGTTCCTAAAATCGGGAATAGCAACACCGTATCATTAGCCCTTACGCCTACGGCTGTCGAAGCAGGTTTTCTAGTGCTGATCTCCGTGGGACAGAAACCCTACCGCGAACTAAAAGTTTTGTTGCGCCTGACTGCAGGCAAGGCTGAGCCTAGCCCGGGCGGATCGGTATCGACAATTACCCGAGACTATGCGCTCGCCAGGCTAGGGGAAGCAGACCTGCGCACTACACACGAGTGGACGACCCCACCGGGTTATCTCAATCTCTGGGTGCATGCGCCGGGCCTAGCCGCTATGTCAGGTACTGTTAATGGCGTGCCTTATCCCCCGTTTGAAGAGATCTATCTAGGGACGGAGAAGTCCGAGCTTAGCAACACCGTCGATGCCCTTCGCAAGGCAACGGAGAATTTGCGCAAGAAATATACCGCGTACCTTAACGACATTGATCCGACGGAAATGCTGACTCGTTTGGAAGCGTTCCAGCCGCAGTATGACTGGGGGCAACTCTCGAATTTTGCAGATGCCGCTCATCGCTCAGCTTGGGATACCGTGGCGACGTCCAGTGAACTTCAGATACTGGCGTTTTACGGGCGCAAACTGTATGACACACTGTTTCCTGCCGAGCAAAATTCACGGGGCTGGATGGACGCGCTGCTGCCGGGGCAGTCGGTCCACATTGTGTGGCGGCCCAATAGCGGGGCAAACTGGATTCCGCACCTTCCTTGGGAACTGCTGTACTGCGGAGACGCCAATCCGGGATCGCCGATCGACCCGACGCAGTTCTGGGGACTGCGCTATCGTCTGCAGTACACGTCGTACAATCCTCCGAAAAAGATGTCGGCCTCGCTGGGACGGCCCCAGGAATCCTGCTGCACAAGTCTGCTGTTCTTCGGTAAGGCTGCAAAAGAGGCGGCGGAGGTGCAGTGGCAAAGACAGGTTTGGCAGTCTTTGTCCGGCAAGGCGAAGAGTTGTCTCATACCGTCCGGAGCGAATAATCCGAAATCGGAGATCGTGAAAGCGCTGCTCGATCCCGACTCGGTCTCGAGTCCTGAGAAGGTGCCCGCAGCGGTCCTCTATCTCTTCTGTCACTATGGCAAGGACCCCAACGACACTCCAGTTCTGACTTTTGGCGACACATACAGTCGTGATGAGATTCTTACCGAACCAGAATTAGGTACCAGCCCGTTCGCCTCGCGTCCGTTGGTATTCGCGAACGCGTGTGCCACAGCCGGCACCGACGTTTATTCGGCCAACACTCTGACCAAGGCCTTTTTCGATCGTGGGTGCCGTGCATTTATCGGCACAGATTGCCTGGTCCCAGTGGAGCTGGCAAGCCGCTTCGCCATGATTTTCTTCTACTTCTTCCTGCGCCTGGTGGACAAGGAACAGCTTCCGATGGCCGCGGGAGAAGCTATTGCGCAGACACGGCTTTTCCTGTGGTGCTACTACCGCAATATCGGCGGCCTGCTCTACAGCTACATCAATCAGTACGACTTGTTTATGGCTAGCGACGCCGAAATTAGCAGGCTAACGAAGAAGGGATGACCATGAGCGATCCGATACTTGATTTCCTCGCCGCCGACAGCGCGCGAAGGGTAGAGCTTCTCGATCATCCGGAAACGGCTGCCGCTGTTCGCCAATTTCTGGGTGATGCCGTGTTTTCCGAGCTAACTGCCATTGCCCAGCGAGGCAGCGTGCAGGACCACCTCGGGGTGAAGTCGCCACCTAATCTGGTTTTCGTTCCAGGCGTTATGGGCAGCCTTCTGCAAAGCGACACGAAGTTCGGCGTTTGGTGGCTTGACGTGAGGACCCGCCAACACCTGGACAATCTTGGACTGGCCCCTGACGGCATCGGTGACAGCGACGAGAATAATCAGGTGAGCGCCTTTCAGCTCGATACGAGTTATGAACCGTTTGCTCTCGCAGCGCTAGCCAGAGACGATTTTGGACATCGCCCATTTCCTTACGACTGGCGCAAGCTTTATAGCCAGAACACGTGGGCTCTCCGGGACCTGATTCTGAAGATGCACGAGACCAATGGTGGTTACCCGGTGCACATAGTAGCTCACAGCATGGGCGGCCTCATGGTTCGCGCCACGCTGCGGCAGTATGGAGAGGAGTTGTGGCCGGTATTGGGACGTATCGCATTCATTGGCACGCCGCACTATGGCTCGACTTCCATCGCTGGATACCTGAAGAACCACCTCTGGGGCTGGGATCTGATGGCGGTCATGGGTCTCTATCTTTCGCGCGATACTTTCCGGTCGTTGTGGGGCGTCCTCAGCCTGTTGCCTGCACCCAAGGGCATATATCCGGGCACCCGTCCGGATGACAATCCGAAGTGGCAACCTTCCCGCAGTAGTGACACGTTCTATGTGCATCCCTGTGTAAACTTCGACCTCTACGACGCTTCGGCGTGGGATCTTGACCTGAACACCACAGAGTTGGCTAATTTGCAGCGTGTTCTGGATAACGTTGCCGCGTTTTATCGCGACCTGGACGCCTGGCACAACAACCCTGCCGAGCTGGGTCAGGATTTGTGTGATCGCATGTTGATGGTTGCCGGCGTTGGCTACAAGACGTTGTTTCGTCTGCAATACACTTCGAAGCTAGGCGGCCTTTGGGAGTCCATGGACAAGATCACCGACCGAATTCCCGGCGACCCCAACCGCGATGGTGACGGCCGGGTGCCGTTGGCTTCAGGCACACTACCGCGAGTGCGGATGCGGTATGTCTCAGGGGTCCACGGAGGTCTCACCAACATTCCTGCGGTTTACAGCGACGTCTTCCGCTGGCTGAAGGGTGAGCCGCTGACGCAGTTGGCTGACACTCCGGAAGACGCTCTGGGCGGACATCTTGCTTTGGCGACGTCTTCTAGTGATGCTCCCCGGCTGGACGGCAGCGCCCGTGCTTCCGGCGACGATCCGGGCTATTGGCAGCTGTCTGCACCTGATCCTGCAAAGCTTAGCGCATTGAAGAGCGATCTGGATCGTGGAACAGTACCCGATTTCAATCTATTGAAGATTTTGTAGCCTGCCGGATAGAGGTTCCTCATGCCCGCAAACGCGAGTACTCCTGACACGGTGGTAGTTTGCCGGCCTAACCAACTGCGTGAAGCCGCGGTGGTCTTTTCCTGTTTTCCCGTCGCGAATCAGCCCGCTTTATTTGTGATCGATCCACCACCATGCAGTGAATCCGAGTACATGGCGTTGCATGAGCACTATCGCATCATGCGCAACCTGCGGGATGAGGCGCTGGGTCAGAGGAAAGCGCGGCTTATCGTACGAGGAGGGGAGAAGACTCCGGAGTGGTCGGACGAGGAAATCGATCGGCGCGTGGAAGCTCTCACACCGTTTCGTAGATGGGCGAAGCGCAACCTCCTTCTGAGCGATCTATTCAAGGTACTTCCGCTGCAACGGGCCGTGTTTCTATTCGAAGCGACCGAACGGGACATGTCGATGTTTGAGACAGTGCCCGTTGGTCGGATTCGCGATGATGATCGATCACCCCTGCTGCCCGACGGAATTCCCCGGCTTACGTTGTCTGCCGGAAAAGGTGGCCTCGACTACACTCGGAGAGCATGGCAGCTGGTGCGAAGAGAGGAACCGTTCCCCAGCGGGCCTCGAGTGACCGCGGGCGATTGTGTCGCACTCCTCAGCGGTTTTCACGCCGCATTACGCCTTGGCGCGCCGCTGGTGGTCGCTGACGGCTCCGTACCGCCGATTTCACCGGCGCCATTGGACGACGCTCAAGCTTCCGAGGCCGTATTAATCGAAGCCACAGAAGATGCGGCGAAGCTCGTCGCAGTACAGTACGCTGTCCGAAACGACGCACGGCTTTGTCTGTACCCTGCTCCAAAACTCGACGCGATCGAGGACGCCCGGCAGCGTATCGAGGGCTTACAGGAAGGAAAGCTGAAGGACGAAGATCCTTCCGCCCTTCTGCGGGCGCTCGAAGAATCTGTTTCCTCCGTAGTACCGCAGCAGGTCGTCGCGGATGTTGGCGACCTGCCGCTGACAGCCTTTACCACTGGCGTCCCATATCATCTCCTCCGCACGGGAGCGGCTGATTGGTCGCACAAGCCAATCGGCCTGATGACAGGCGATGAGCTGCTCCTCACATCCATCGAGTTGTACCGCCGCCCGGCTGAAAGCGGACCTCACTTCAATATCGTGTTCGATCCCGGGTACTTCAGCCCACGCGAAACCGATGGCGTTCTCCGGGAATTGAAGTCGATACCCGAATTTCCTCTGGTGCTGCAGCGCGCTGCGGCTTCAAACACCGCGCTCATCGCGCTCGGCGGCGCTCCAGTCGATCTGATCTATTTCAATACTCACGGCTCCGCAAGTGCCATGGAGTTGCGTGACATGCCGCTGCCCGGCTACAAACTTCTCCAGCGAATCACCCTTCGGAACCACCCCGTGGTCTTCAACAATGCCTGCTTATCGTGGACCGGCGTGGGTCGTGACTTTATCGCCGCCGGCGCACGGTCATACATCGGAACTTTATGGAGCGTAAATGCCGATCAGGCGGCTACATTCGCGATTACGGTCGCTAATCGAATCATTCAGGACAAAAGCACGATAGCTCCTGCCATGCATGACACAGGAGCCGACCCGGTGACCGAGAAGGCTTATGTCTTCGTGGGACCTGTGGGTACGCGCCTGCGTGAAGATGAAAGCGCAAACATCGGCGAACAAGAGAATATGTACGCAGTAGCGAGCGCTCTTCTTCAACTGGCGATGTCCGTGGCGAACAGCGGTCCGCCGCCCGACTCGCCGATGACCTGGCCCACGATCGCCTGTTTGATGCAAAATGCACAGAGCCTCTGCGACGAATTGGATCGACGTTGGCCGGAACCTAGTATTGCTCGTATCAACCTATTCTCCGATCAACTTTCCCTTGGCAACATGTTGCCATTAAACCAGGCCAATACTGATTTTTACGCCAACCTCTCGATGCGCGGATTGAAGATGCAGGACAGTGTTAATTGGAAGACCCGTGGCGATTTAAAGTCGAAATTCCATTTTCGCCAGGTCTGCGCGCGTATCGCCCACAAAATAGGCCAGATTGAGCCGGCCATAAATCTTCTGATGATGAGCGCGCGTGAAATAGAGCAGGAGGGACTGACAGCTGGTCCCGAATATCTCGACCTGTGTGACATGTACCGGGAAACGGGCAAGGACGACTACGCACTGGAGTCAGCGTTGCGCGCGAAGGAGGCATTTGAGAAGCCGCAAGCAGGAGCAGAAGAACAGGCCGAGGCTACGTGCGGCTTGATGCTGGCCTATGGTCGGCTGGACCAGCTTTGGCTTCGCGCTAACAAGCTGGACGAGGCTTCGACCGCCGCTCATGAGGGATATCTTGCGGCCGAGCGCGCCGACGACGTTAAAGAGCAGTCGACCTTCAAAGCAGATGAAAGCCGTATTCAAATGTCCCGCGGAGACTACAAGTCTGCTGTCGCTTCAGCGGAAGAGGCCTTAAAGAAGGCACTCTGGTCTCGCGACGAAGCGCTCAAGGTGGGTGCCTACGGAACTCTGGCGCGAGCCCTCATTTTTGCCGGCGATCTACCGAGAGCTAAAGAAAACGCTATCGCAGGCCGCGACCTGGCCCTCGAAAGAGATATCCCCTCACAACTGGTCGCTTTCCAGGTGGACCTTTCCGATATCGAACGGCAGTCGGGCGACCTTGGAGCTGCTCTCGCCAGTCTGCGCGAGGCCGGCGATGCTCTCGCCATCGTGGGGAACGGAGAGCGGATCAAGCAGGTACTGACAAAATCTGGCGAGTTGCTGGCGAAGTTGGATTCATGGGAAGCCCTGACCGACACAGCGCTGCTGGCGACCGCAGTTCTCCCAGCCCTGGAGGCATCCGACCGCAGTAGTGTTTGCACCTTCATGGTGCACAGCATTCTCAGTCGAATCAAGAAATCTGGCTGGCAAGAGGCTCGCGATGGATTGTGGAGACTTCGCACCGAACTGCAAGATGGCGTCGCAGGCCGAGCTGGCCCCATTCCTCAGCAGGCTCAATTCCTCCTCGATTTGGTGGAGGCTTGCCACGACTATTCGAAAGGCAACCAGAAGGCGGCCCTTGCCATCATGGAGCGACTGGATTCCGTCTCCGCAGGAGGCTTTCAGCTCGTTAACTTTTTAGCCAGCCCCGCGAACGCTTAGAGACCTTTCTTGGACTGTCAATCTTTCCCGGCTGATCACCAGGCGCACGGGGGGCGCGGATATCAGGAATCGTGCGCTTCTATCGCCAGCTTTAGCGCAAGGTTACGAAAGGTCAAGCAAGAAGGGAAAACAACCGTTCTTTCTGATTCACCGATTCCCGAAATGGAACCGAGGTCGCTCGCCGGGGATCTGGGCTTGAAGGGAAAGGGGCGGCCATCCCTTTGTCCCCTGCTTTCTCGATGTCGAAGAGATTCATTCCTTGTTTTCCAGGGATGGCGGGTTGTGTTTCTTGCGCATGGACTCGCCGCGCATTTCGATGCGGTGGGCGTTGTTGCACCAGACGGTCGAGGATGGTGGGATCGCCAATCTGCTCGTGCCAGCGCGAGACTATCGAAGCGGATCGAGGTTTTGTTTGTCGGGACTTCCCTTAGAACCACCCGCACTGCCGCTCAGATGCCGAGAGAGGCACGGGCGTGGTCGGCGTGAGCCGTGTAACCATTGCGACTCAGACCGGGGCTGCCTAAACACGCTTAAGCACATCTAAGGTGCTGCGGAAAACGGTCGGCTTCCCGTTATCCGCAACCGCTACACACCGTAGTATCAGCCGCCCAAGTTCAAACCACCCTCTCTGCCGCAGAGATGCCTGTGGGATCGGCGGTGGCCCTTTACCGTTGCCCAACCAATGCCTTTGTGCCACCGATCTGGCCCCACAGGTTTACCCATCCACCGATCAAGGCGTGAAGTTTCTCCTCAAATGAGGACGCCTCATCCGGCTTCAGGGGCTCCGATGAATACCAACCATTTGAGTCAAGGCGGAGGTTAGCACCGTGGTCACCGAACAACCGTCTTGCAGTGTCGCTCCGAAGCCGTCCGAAACCAGAATCCTGCTACGACCTGCGGCGTGGATTCAATACCAAGCCACAGTAGGCCGAAGTGTGCGGAATCTGCGGGGTCCAATTCAACTGAGACGATTGAAAACGATGGGAATAAAAATTTGGCTGGAGTTTTTGGGGGAGATGAGTAAACGAGTTTTACCGCGCTATAGCCGCGCTACGGGAAATCGTGCGAGATAAGCTATTGGAACTGATGGGAATAAAAATCCTGGTGCCGAAGAAGGGACTCGAACCCCCACACCCTTGCGGGTACATGGACCTGAACCATGCGCGTCTGCCAATTCCGCCACTTCGGCAAGTGTGAAAACGAGTAGGAACACAACTCGCTGTT
>Ga0181532_10002044_pt1 | contig 19009 bp, 17 predicted proteins | sample PEATcosm2014_Bin_33_FD_119768 | JGI IMG/M metagenome (GOLD analysis project Ga0181532, IMG submission 119768) | Peatland microbial communities from MTU Mesocosm Facility, Houghton, MI, USA - PEATcosm2014_Bin11_30_metaG | ecosystem: Environmental > Terrestrial > Soil > Wetlands > Peat | place... | reverse complement strand
GAGATTGTCCGGTCCATCGATGTCCTCGCGCGCATGACCCTCGCGCGCGGCGGGCGTCTGCTCGACGATATGGTGAACCTCATAGCCTTTCTCGGGCTTGCCGACATCCACCTGCAGCTCTTCGAGCGACTTCGGGCCATCCAGATAGGCCCTGACATAGGGCAATTTATCGTAAAGCCAGGACGCCGTCTCCGCCCCGGCTTCAAGGAGGGTCAGATATTCCCCCTCTGGCCCGATGGCGCCATTCACCATGGCGCGCGTCAGCCATCTCGCGGCTTGCTTGGCGAAAGCATTACGCAGCTTTGCGGTAAGCGGGTCGGCGGCCGGAATTTGGGGCGGACGTTCGCCATTACCATTGTCGTCGGAAGCAGCCGATCGCCTCTCGGCAACGCCAACCCCCGAACCGCCTCCGCCCTGTCCGCCCTGAAACTGTCCGCCGCCCGGCGATCCGGCGGGAACGCGCGGATGTTTCGACTCGTCCCAACCGCCCGCCTTGGCGAGCAGCCCGGCCGCGCGCGCATGATCCTTGAACAAAGCTGCATGCGCGGCGACAACGTCCGCCGTCCAAAGCCGCGGCCCATCGGCCAAGGGCAGATCCAGCGGCGCAATGTTGAGCGAAACGGCCAGCGCCCGCGCGAGCGCCGCGCCATCGGGCGAAAGCCGCGTGAGGCCGTTGGCGTCGAGCGCCCTTTGCGCGCCAGCCTCATCGCCCGCGTTCAATTTATCCGCGGCGTCGGCGAGGCAGCGCAACGCGTGGGGCTCATCAGCCGCCGGGCCATGCAGACGGCTGATCCAGAAGCGCGCGACATCCGCCGCGACCGGAACGCTCGAAGCGCCGCGCTTTTCCGTCAGCAGGACGCCGGGCCATATCCAGACGGCGCCCGCGCAAGCCAGCAGCGAACGCGCGCGGAGGCACGCCCGCCCGCGCCTTTGCGGCGATGAGAGCGTGCATGAAAAAATCCAGAAATGAGCGAAGTTCGAAAAGCCCTCGCCGCGCCTATTCCGGCAGCGGCACATAGCCCGAAGCCGTCAGCGCCATCGGCGCATTGGCGGAGGCTTCCGGCAGCGGCGGGCGCCCAAGCGCGGCCCGCGCCTCATTGATCGTCATGATCCCTTTCGAGGTGAAGCTCGATAGAATCGTCTCCTGCGTCAGCGGATCGGTTTCGCCGCCGACGCTCCACACGAATTCGAGGTCGGGCGCGTCGAATTCGCTCGCCAAAACGTCGTCGATGAGGGATTTCGCCCAGGACAGGATCGGCGCCAGGCCCTCCTCCTCGGCGAGCTCTTTCTGCGTCTCCGCGGTGGCGCGGTTCATGGTTTGCGTCAGCGCCTGCGGCGAGATTGAAAAGGCGAAGCAGACGATGCGCGCGAGCCATTCGTCGAACGGTCCTTTAAGCTCCGGCTCCTTGGTCTGGATGAAGGTCTTGGCGACGCCGCCCGGCACGAATTTCGCCCGCCGGCGGCGGCCGAGATCGCCGTCGAAATAGGCGTCCCAATATTTCTGGTAGGAGGCGATCTGGTCCGGCGTCCAGTTCTCCGGCACGCCGATCAGGCTGTCCGGGATGTTGCCGTTGGTGAAATAATCGAGCAGATACATCTGCCGCCGCAGCGCGATGTTGACGGTGGTGATGATCTGCTCCACCGGGCTCAGGCCATAGACGCGGTTGACGCGGAGATTACGCGGCCGGTAGATCAGGTCGCGCACCGAATAGTCGATCGCCGGGTAGCCTTTCAGCACCTGCTGATAGGCGGCGGGATAAACCAGCGCGCCATTCTCCATGTAGGGCTCCGGCGTGCGGCCGAAGCCGTCGATGACCGGCTTGATCGTCGCCCCGTCGAGCGGCATCAGCGCGGCGAGCCGCCCTGCCCGGTCGCGCCGCATGTAGAGCGCGGCGGCGTCGGTGACGAAGACCTCTTCGAGCAGGATGCGCAGCCAGTCGGCGAAGCAATGGCGCCCGTCAGGCTTTGCAAAACACTGTGTCGCAGCGGCGATCCGCGCGGCGTTGGCGGCGGCGCTCGCAGTCCTGTCGCGCGCGGCAATCGACCAGGATTGACGCGCGGTCTGGTCCTTGCGCGTCTCGATGACGAGCCGCAGAAGATCATAACCATCGGCTAGACCGCGCAATGTCGCGAAGGTGACCGCCTCGAAATTGCGGACGGTGGTCGCCAGATTGTAGCCTGACGGATAGTCCCACTGCCGGCCGGCGACGTCGGGCGGCGCCAGCGGCGTCATCGGCTCCAGCGGGCCGAACCAGCCGTTCTCGCCGGATGCCGGAGCGTCGAAGCGAACATCGACCTGATAGGGGCTGAGCGACCAGCTTCTCGTCCCGGCGCTGCGATCGACCATGCTGCTTCCTTCGCTCGTTGAGATTTTTTTCAACGCGCCGGCCTCACCCGCCAGCGGCGCCTTCCGCTTCGCGGCGGTAGAATTCGATGATGCCGGTTCCGTCGTCACGGCCGAAGAGATGCGTCAACGCCCAGATCGCGGCGTCGGCGTGGTCGGGGCTACCGCCGCCGTTGTAGCCTGCGCCCGAGAAGGCGCAGAGCTGATCCTCGAGCTTGCCGAAGCGGCCGGCGTGATGCACCTGCCCCTGTGCGTAGCGCACCGAGATCGGTTCGGCCCGCACCGCCTTGCCGCGGCTCGCCGTGACGAGACGCACCGGCACGTTGCGATCGGCGGCCTGGATCGTCGCGCGAACCATCTCGCCGCCGAAATTGCTTTCGGCCACGATGCAGTCGGCGCGATATTTGTGGAAGGCGACCACCGCCCGCCTGCCCCACACCGCCGGCGCCTCGCGGCAGGACAAATCGTCGAGAATATATGCGTCGCCGTCAAATCCCCGCGCGGCGACGACGATGCCGATTTCGTCGGCGCCAAGATCGTCGCGACCCGCGGCGCCCGATGGATCGACCGCGACGACCACGCCAGCGCGGCGGTCTTCGGGAATGTCTGTCGGCTCGCAGCGGTTGGCGTCGATCACGCTGTAGCTCCAGAGGGCGCCGTCGACCTCGTCCACATAGACGCCTTCGTAAAAGCGTTTGCGTTGCTTTTCGGGAAGATTTGCAAGGCTCGTCAGAAATTGCTTCGACAGATTGGCCCTGTTGTCGGATGGGTTGAGGAAGGCGCGCGCGTAGCTCTGCGGACCCTTCAGGGGCTTCAAACTGACGGGGTCGTGCTTGTCGCCGAAGAGCCTGTTGGTCCAGTGCGTCTTGCCGACCGGATCGAGATCGACGAAAGCGCGTTGGCGGATTTTCGGAGCCACCTGCGCCAACCGGGTAAAGGCGACCAGCGCGGACGAATACGGAATCTGCGACGCCTCATTGAGGAACACGGTCGCGTATTCGAGGCCGAGAATCTTCTCGACGCGATCCTTGTCGTCGAGCCCGCCGACCCAGATGCGCGAGCCGTTATCGAATTCGAAATAGCCGTCCTGGCGGCGCTCCCGCAGCTTCGTCCCCGGAAAGCAATGACGCATCACCTTCGGCGGCGAATCGAGCGCGATCGAGGCGCGGGCGGCGTTGGCGTGGAAGCGCAGAATGGCGTGACGGGAGCCATCCGAGCGCAGCGCCCGCATGACGATCGCGCGAAGAATGAGAAATGTCTTTCCCGAGCGCGTGCCGCCGACGAGGCAGGCGTAACGTTGCGGTCCATCCAGCAAGCGGCGCGCCGCCTCCTGGCCTGGGCTGAATGTCGCCATGCACGCTCCCGTCTCCGAGGTTTTATGATTGCGGCGAAGCATGGCGCCGCCTCCGATTGAGGCCGCATTCCATGATGAATCTGATTAACGATGGCGGCTGATGCAGGCCGGCGAATGAAGGCGCAGTTCGGCCCCGGCACTCGCGCATATTGCCTTTGCAATCCGTTGCAAGTCAATCCACCGCGGCGACGGCGAAATCGCCGATCTTACAGCTTTGTCTGCGACCTTCGTCGGCCTACGAACTACATGGCTTCGAATGGCGCTGTTGTGTTGTTTGGTGCTGTTGGGCGGTTCGACGGAGGCTTTCGCCGCTGCGGCTTTCGGCGTGCACGATCTACCGCGTTTGCGGCGCGCGAAGGCTGAAGAGATGAAGCAGGAGGCGCGGCGCGCAGGACGCAGTTCGGCCCCGGCACACGCGCATATTGCCCTGGCTATCCGTTGCAAGTCAATCCGCCGCGGCGACGGTCAAATCGTGGATCTTACGACTTTATCTGCGGTTCGATGCGGCCCCATCGGCATAATGGCTGCCTGGCGCGATTATGTAATATGCCCGTCATGGAGAATCGGCTATGGGTCTCGAACTAAAATCGATCGAATTTCGGAGATTGCAATGACGGATGGTCTTTACAAGGTTCACTATGAAACGGCGCTCGGGCAAGGTTTTGGCGTCGCGACCCTGCTCGACGGCAAAATTCGCGGCGGCGATGGCGCCTTTTACTACAGCGGTCCGTTTACGTGGAAAGGCGACGAATTCGACGCCAATGTCGTGACCGGCCGATTTGGAGATGCGAGCGCGCCATCCGTATTCGGCAAAGACGATGTTCATCTCGCCCTGCAGGGAAAATCGACGAATGGATCGCTCAGCGTGACCGGACACGCCAAGGAGGCCCCTGACGTCGCCTTCCACGCGACCTTCACGAAAATTGCGGATTGATCAGGCCGCCAACGCGGGCGTGTTCGACCAAATCGGAAGCCCGGCGGATCAGCCGGGCTTTTTCATTCCGTCCAGTTCTTAGCGATCAAGGCGCGAAGCGGCGTTGAGTGCGGTCGCTGTCGGCGCGCAATTCGGCCGCTGCATATGCGCGCATATTGCCCACGCAATCTGTTGCAAGTCAACGCGCGGAGAGCGCGACAATGTTCGCGATCTTACAGGGTTGAGGCTTGTCGCGCGACGCGTTCGCCGGCGCTATGGCGCCTGCGCCCTGGTTCAAAACACCGGCGCGCGCCGCGCGTTGAGCCATTGCGCCAGATGCGCTAGCGCCTTGGCGCGCTTGCGATAGAAAGTGTGCGGCGCCATTTCTTTTCGCTGCACAGCGCCTTCACCGAGCGCCCGCGCGCCGCGCGCAAGGCCCAATGGGTCGTGACCAGCGCCATGCCGGTATCGATCGCCCTCAATTCGCGCAGCCAATCGAAGGCCGCGTCCATCTGCGCGATGTCGAGGCTGGTCGGGCGCAGGTTGGTTCGATTGCTGGCGGCGTCGCGCGCGCGGCGCTCGCTGTCCTCGATCTCGGCCTGCGCCAATTGGTCGGCCCATTCGACGCTATGGCGCGGCCAGTGTCCGCCCGGCTCGCGCGGTCCGCGCGAACGCGGCATCCGGTCGAGGGTCGCAAAAGCCTTGACGAGCGCGCGGGCGACCTGCTCTGGCTCCCATCGCGTCGGCAACGGCTGGCGATCCGCCGAATAGGGCGCTTCGAGCGCGTTGATTTTTCCGTCGAGCTCCATCGTCAGATTCCGTCGTCGAGAATATTGTCGAGGAGGGTCGGATCGGCGGCGACGACGAGCAGCAAAAGCCGGATCATCGCATCGCGGGTGAGGCTGCGTCTGGCCGCCGCCGAATCGTAGATCTGGACGGCTTCGGGCGGCAGCCGCAGGGCGAGCGCGGCGGCGGCGGCGCGGAAGGCGAGGCCAAAGCGCTGGGCCTGCCGGTGCACGTTGTTCGGGGTGGAGTTGATCAGCGGGTCGTCGGCGATGCGGCGGGCGTCCCAGCCAAGGCCGAGGAGAAAGCCAAGCCTGGCGATGCGATCGCCGGTCCAGCGGGCTTTTTGGATTTCGGTTCTGATCTTCACGGCAAATTCTCCCTCGTCTATCCCGGTTGCGCCGCCGCGGGCGTTGGCTCTGCGGGGCGACTCGGAGACTAAGGTATTTCTACCGTATTATAAGGTAGTTTTACCTGATGCGCTCGCCGCAATGTACGGTTATTCTACCGTCATGGATCTGGAAGACGTTCTCACCCGCATCGAAAGCCGGCTCGCCGCCCTGGGCCTCTCGGCGCACGCCGCCTCGCTCGCCGCCAAGAAGCCGGACGCCATCCGCAATTTAAAGCGCGCCGTCAAAAACGGCGACCGGCGCGGCGTCACTACCGAGACCCTGACGGCCTTGGCGCCGGTGCTGAAGACGACGGCGGCGTGGCTGCTCGAGGGCGTCGGCGATCCGACCCCCGGCAATCGCGTCAGGGTCGTCGGGCGCATCGGCGCAGGCGCCGAGATCCAGCCCGAATTCGAGCAGATTCCCCCTGATGGCCTCTATGAGATCGAGGTGCCTTTCCCGATCGCCTCGGACGCCATCGCCTTCCAGGTCGAGGGCGACAGCATGTGGCCGCGCTACGATCCGGGCGACGTCATCATCTGCTGGCGCGAGGGCGCCGACGCCGAGGAGGTGGTCGGCTGGGAGGCAGCGGTGCGGACCGCCGACGGCAAACGCTATCTGAAGCGGATCCAGCGCGGCGCGCGGGCCGGAACATTCGACCTCGAGAGCCACAATGCGGCGCCGATCCGCAGCGTGAAGATCGAATGGGCGGCCGAGATCCAGGGCGTCGTCCGATTCGGTCAATGGCGCCGCCGGTAGCGGTAAGATCACCAACATAAACGGTGTAGCTACCTGTAACTCGGTAATAATACCTATTACGGTCCTCCGGTTCCCCTGCCGGAGAAGACCCATGCCGCCCAAAATCTCGCCGACGCCGACCGCCCGCGCCGAACTTGCCGCCGCCCTCAGGGCGCAGGCGCGCCGCGCAGCCCATCAAATGATCAAAGACCGCGCCCGCGCCTATGCGAGGCGCCCGCGCGACCTCGACGCCATTGCGCCGGGCCTCGCCGCGGCGGCGCCCGAAACGCTGATCGCAGCCGGCGCGCATCTGCTTCGCCTCGAGGCTGGCGCGCCGCGGCGCTGGTTCGGCTTCGGCGCCGAGGCCCCGGCCCTAAACGCGCGCGCTTATGCTCCTCGGCCGGACGCTGCGGCGCTTCGCGGCGTGAATCCCGTCAGGCTTGTTGAAAGGAGGCCTGGCGAAGGCGGCGCCCTTGTCACCGGCCGCCCCAAACCCCAGATACTGCGTCGCGGCGAAGGCGCGGCGCGCAATTGCGCCCGGGAAAGCCGCGGCCCGAACAGGCGTGCGCCCGGCGCCTTTTTTGGAACCAAGAAGGCGGCTGGCCGTTTCAGCTCCCAGCGAGTTGGCGTGAGGGAGGAGGACGCACATGAATGCGCCAGCGCTTACAACCTCGCAAACCCAACCGTCCCCTCTTCGCGATCCTCAAGACCTCGCCGACAGCCTGTTTCGCACGCGGCGGCAAACACACTGTCTCGCGGCGCCTCTCGGGGTCGAAGATCAGGCCGCCCAGGCCAATGAAGACGCGAGCCCGACCAAATGGCATCTCGCGCACACGACTTGGTTTTTCGAGACCTTCGTTCTGCAACCCTTTCTGCCCGGCTACCGAACCTTCGACCCGCGCTTCAACTATTGCTTCAACTCCTATTACGAAGCGCAGGGGCCGCGCCAGCCGCGCGCCTTGCGCGGCTTGCTCACGCGCCCGACCTGTTTCGAGGTGCGCGACTATCGCGCCCATGTAGACGAGGCGCTCCATGCTGTTTTCGCGGGCGCGCTCGCCGAAGGTGAAGAGGTCCTGAAGCGGATCGAGATCGGCGTCCATCACGAACAGCAGCACCAGGAGCTTTTGCTCACCGACATCCTGAGCCTCTTTGCGCAGAGCCCTCTGCGCCCGGCCTATCGCGAGGGCGGCCCGCTGCGCGTCCGTCATGAGGCCGAGCCGCTGCATTTCATTCAATTCGAAGGCGGGCGGCGCAGCGTTGGACATGCCGGCGAGGGCTTCGCCTTCGACAATGAAGGCCCGCGCCACGACGTCCTGTTGCGCCCGTTCCAACTCGCCGACCGTCTCGTGACCAATGCCGAATGGGCGGCGTTCATGAGCGATGGCGGCTACCGCGCGCCGGCCCTGTGGCTCGCCGATGGCTGGGCGCGCGTCGCGCGGGACGGCTGGCGCGCGCCGCTTTATTGGGAGGAGCGCGACGGGCAGTGGCTGGAGATGACCCTCTGGGGACTCAAGACGATCGACGCCGCCGCGCCGGTCTGCTGCGTCAGCTATTTCGAGGCCGACGCCTACGCCCGTTGGGCCGGCAAGCGGCTGCCGACCGAATTCGAGTGGGAGTGCGCGGCTGGCGGGCTCGCGGTCGCCGGCAACATGCTCGGCGCGGACAATCTGGCGCCGCGTCCCGCGTCGCCGGGCTCGGGCTTGAGGCAAATGTTCGGCGATGTCTGGGAGTGGACCCAGAGCGCCTATGCGCCCTATCCCGGCTACCGGCCAGCCGATGGGGCGCTCGGCGAATATAACGGCAAGTTCATGTGCGGCCAGCAGGTGCTGCGCGGGGCGTCCTGCGCGACGCCCGACTCGCATGCGCGCAGGACCTATCGCAATTTCTTCTATCCGCACCAGCGCTGGCAGTTCTGCGGGCTGCGGCTGGCGGACGAAGGCTGATGCAGCAGATCGCCGAAACCTTCGCGCCGGCCGCGCCCGCCCCGGTAGGCGAGAATGTTGCGCGCGCAGCTCTCGCCGGCCTGTCGCAGCTGCAAAAATCGCTGCCGCCCTGGCTCTTCTACGACGCGCGGGGAAGCGAACTCTTCGAGGAAATCACGCGTCTGCCGGAATATTACCCGACCCGGACCGAGGCGGCGATCCTCGAATCGGCGGCGGGAGACATCGCCGCCGAGACGCCGCCGGGCGGCGTCCTCGTGGAGTTTGGCTCCGGCTCCAGCCGCAAGACCGAAATTCTGCTGAACGCCCTGCCCGGCCTTTGCGCCTACGCGCCGATCGACGTCTCGCGGAGCGCGCTCGATGACGCCGTCGTGCGCCTCGCCCTGCGCTTCCCGCAGCTGCGCGTCATTCCGACGGTTGGCGATTTCGTCGCGCCGCTGGCGCTGCCCGGATGGTTCGCGGGCCGCCCGCGTCTCGGCTTTTTTCCCGGCTCGACCATCGGCAATTTCGCGCCGGCCGAAGCGCGCAATCTTCTGGCGCATATGGCGCAAACGCTGGGCCCGCGCGGCAGGCTCGTCATCGGCGTCGATTTGCAAAAGGATCTCTCGATCCTGCTGCCTGCCTATAATGATTCAGCCGGCGTAACGGCGGCGTTCAACCTCAACATCCTCGCCCGGCTGAACCGTGAGACGGGCGCCGATTTCAACCTCGATCGCTTCGTCCATAGCGCGGTCTTCAACGCCGCCGAGGGACGCATCGAGATGCATCTCATCAGCATCGAGGCGCAGCGCGTCGCGATCATGGCGCGCAGCTTCGATTTCGCAGCCGGCGAAAGCATCCACACCGAGAACTCGTACAAATATTCGATCCCGCAGTTCGAGGATCTCGCGCATCGCGCCGGCTGGACGCCGCATCGGGTCTGGACCGACCGGGACCGCATGTTCAGCCTGCACGAACTCGTCATCCCGCGCTAAAGCTTCACCGCGAAAGGCGGCGCCATGCCGCGCCTCCACTTTGAAAACGCGCTGGCGGCGGATTTCCGATTTTGGGTAAACTAGGCTAAGAACCCCGATTGAGGATTTGCGGGACGCCATCATGACGCAGACAAATGGCAATTTCGACTATTCCATCCCGGAGCGCGTCGGTCGCCTCGGCGAGTCGCCCCGGCTTTTCGAGAATGATCTTCTCGACAAATTGTCGCGCGTGCACTGGTCGGTCCCGCTGTTCGTCTATCTTCCCGTCGTCGCCGTGCTGGCGTATTTGAGCCTTCAGTCCTTCAGCTTTCCCGTTGTCGCCGTCTGCGCCTTGGTCGGCTATTTCCTCTGGACTCTGACCGAATATCTCGGCCATCGCTACCCGTTCCATTACAAGCACCCGAGCAAATTCGGCGCGCGCATCCATTTCCTCGTGCACGGCGTCCATCACGAGCACCCAAACGATCCGCTGCGTCTCGTCATGCCGGTGCTGCTCAGCATCCCGATCATGCTGATCGCGCTGGTCGTCGCGCGGATTCTGTTCGGCCTGCCTTACGGCTATCCGGTGCTGATGGGCTTCATCATCGGCTATCTCGGCTATGACATGGTGCATTATTACACGCATCACGCACAGCCGACGACGCGCCTCGGCCAGACCTTGCGGCGGCTGCATCTCCTGCATCATTTCCGCGACCCAACGCGCGGCTTCGGGGTCAGCGCGCCGTGGTGGGATTACGTGTTCGGCACGCAGCACGTCAAGCAAGAGCGCAATTCAGCTGAATGACGCCGCCGCGCGCGTTGCTGCGTCAGGCTCGCCGGAGCCCTCGCCCCGCGCCAAATTTATTTTCTGTGCGGCGGACGTCCGATCGAATCAATCCGCCTCGCGCACGCCCTCCCGCGCGTCGAAGCGCTGGCTCGCCCAGGTGACCTGATGCGTGGTCCAGCCGCGCAGCCAGGCCGCGAGAGCCACGACTTCCCGGCCGAGGAAGGCGAGCGGCGACCAGATTGAAATCTCCCAGCCCTTCAGCGCGGCGAAGACCGTCTCGGCGACGAACCAGAGGGCGAGCGTCGCGGCGAAAGCCGTGAGGGCCGACAGGCCCGCAAGCGGCGCCGCCAGCGCCGCCGCGACCGCGGCGGGCAACGGGCTGGCGAGCGGCTCAAACGGATAGGAAATCAGCTCGTTGGTGCGGCGGATGACGCTCCAGCGCGCCTGTCGATGATAGACGTCGGCGAGGTAGCGGAAGCCGATCTCCTGGGCGACCGTCTCGTGCGCGAAGACGGTTTTGAGCCCGATCCGCGCGAACGCCATCGAGATCGCCGTATCCTCCGCCAGATTCTGGCTCATCGCCGCGACGCCGCCGGCGCGCTCGAGATCGCTGCGCCGCAGCGCCATGATCTTGCCGATGCCGAAGCCAAGGCCAAGCGTCGAGGCGCTGAGGAGAAGCCGCGCATGGGCGTTGATGATCGACGCTTCGATCCAGCCGCCGACGGATTCCGCCCGCACGGCGACGGGCACCGCGACGACGAGGCCGACGCCCGGCGCGAAATTCTGGAGAAACGCCGTCAAAGCGTCCGGCGCCAGCGTGATGTTCGAATCCTTGGTGAGGATGTAATCATGCCGCGCCTCAGCCAGCGGCGCCGCCAGATTGTTGAGCTTGGGACTGACCGCGGCACACCCCTGCGAATGGATGAATCGGCAGGCGGCGGCCGGATGTGCGGCCGCGAGGCGGCGCGCCGCCTCGAGCGCCGGCGATTCAACCTCGGCGGCGCTGATCAGGATTTCATAATCCGGATAGTCCTGAGCAAAAACGGAGGCCTGCGCTCTTTCGAAGCCCGGATCGAGACATTTGATCGGCAGGATCACGGAGACGGGCGGCCGCGCCGCGCCCCGCGCGCGCCGCCTCTGCACAAAGGGCTGCGCCAGGCCGCAAACCAGCGTAAAGCACAAAAGCCCCACGGCGACGGACCACCAGATCGCGCCGGCAAAGCTGAAGAAAGTCGCCGCCATACCCGGTTCCATCGTCAAGAACGGCCATTTTTCGGCGATTCATCGATCGCCGCCGCACGGGTTAGAGCATCTTTAGCGCCGCGGCGCCAATCCCGGCGCCGTCGCCCGCGCGCAAATGGCGCAGACGGCTGGCCCCGGGTGCGCGGCGCGGATGACGCGATGGCTGCCGAAGCGAGCCTCCCCCTTTTCCTCGTCGCGCTCTAAGGTCAGGCCAGCGCCGCCATCCCATCAAGGACGCCCGAGTGCCCGAACTGCCTGAAGTCGAAACGGTGCGGCGCGGCCTCGAGCCCGTGATGGTCGGCGCGCGTCTCGTCGCGGTCGAGCAAAGGCGCCCGGATCTGCGCTTTCCGTTTCCGGACGCCTTTTCGGAGCGCCTCGCCGGCCGGCGAATCGTCGCGCTCGGCCGGCGCGCGAAATATCTGGTGGCCGACCTCGACGACGCCAACGTGCTCGTCATGCATCTTGGCATGTCCGGATCGTTTCGCGTCGAAAGCGGGGGATCGGAGAACTCGCCCGCGCCCGGCGCCCCACAAAAAAATACCGCGCATGACCACGTGGTCTTCGCCCTGTCGACCGGCGCGCGCATCATCTACAACGATCCGCGACGGTTCGGCTTCATGGATCTTGTTCCGCGCGACGCGCTCGCGGCGCATCCCCTGTTTAAATCGCTGGGTCTTGAGCCGCTCGGCAATGAACTCGACGGCGCGGCGCTGGCGCGGCTCTTCGCCGGCAGGACGACGTCGCTGAAGGCCGCCCTGCTCGATCAAACTCTGGTCGCGGGCCTCGGCAATATTTACGTCAGCGAGGCGCTGCATCGCGCCGGCCTGTCGCCGCGCCGCGCCGCCGGGAGCCTCGCGCGCAAGGACGGCACGCCGACGGAGCGCGCGCATAGACTCGCCAAAACGATTCGCGAAGTTCTGGAGGAGGCGGTGGCGGCCGGCGGCTCATCGCTGCGCGATCACCGCCAGACCAATGGCGCGCTGGGCTATTTCCAGCACAGTTTTCGCGTCTACGACCGCGAACTTGGCCCCTGCCCGACGCCCGGCTGCGGCGGAATCATCCGCCGCATCACGCAGTCCGGGCGCTCGACCTTTTTCTGCGCCGCCTGCCAGAGGTGAGGCAGGCGCCAGCCGTCACGAACTGTGAGTCGGCTGCGCGTTTCCAAGAACAATGACTTTCGAGCCGACAGCCGCGGTCTGATAAAGATCCATCACGTCCTGATTAACCATGCGGATGCAGCCCGAGGAAACGCTGGAGCCGATTGTCGCCGGCTCGTTGGTGCCGTGGATGCGGAAATAGGTGTCGGCGCCATCGTGCCAAAGATAGTGAGCGCGCGCGCCCAGCGGATTATCCGGGCCGCCCGGCATGCCCAATCCGCTCTGCAGCTGGCTCATTTGTTTCACCAGATCCGGCCGGCGTTCGAGCATTTCCTTCGGCGGATACCAGTCCGGCCATTCCTGCTTGTTGTGAATCTCCGCTTCGCCCGACCACGCGAAGCCCTCGCGCCCGACGCCGACGCCGTAGCGCATCGCCTGGCCGCCCTCCTGCACATGATAAAGATAATGGGCCTGGGGATCGACGACGATGGTCCCCGGCTTTTCGGGGCCGGCGTAAGCGACCCGGGTGCGGCGGAAAGCCGGATTGAGATCCGACTGCGGGACCGCCGCAACGAGAAATTTCCCGTCCTGGACCGGGCCATACATCTGGCCGAAGTCGCCTGCGGCGCCGATGACGGTCGTCGCCGGAGAGCCTGATGTAGAGGCCGACGAGGGAGCCGCCGGGACGGCGGCGGCGATTTGTTGCTGACCGCCGACGCAACCGGCAAGGCCGAATGCCGCTGCGGAAGAGGCGCCAGCTATCAGTGTACGGCGGTTCACATGTGACATGGGCGTTTCATCTGTGAGGGTTGAAGCGAGAATCGAACATAATTCAGAAAAATGCCCCGCGATATTGCAAGGAAGCCACGGTCGGATTTTCTTTCTCGCCAATTTTGCCCGTGGGGGTTGACCATCTCGGTTCCGACCCAATCGGGGGACGCCCTTGCAAAAAGCGTATTTAGATATATCTTTTGTTCCGATATATCTAAATACGGTTTTCATGTCGTCGCGCCCGACCCGGCGCCGCACAGGAAGGAACGGCCCCATGAGACTTCATCCCTATTTTCACGCTTTCGCGCATGGCGGCGACCATCGCCGTCCCGACGGAATGGGGCCCTATGGCCTGTTCCGGCGGCACGGCCGGCCCGGCGGGCGCCCGCGCATGTTCGAACAGGGCGATCTGCGCTTCGTCGTTCTGAAACTGATTTCGGAAAAGCCTTCGCACGGCTACGAAATCATCAAGGCGATCGAGGATCGTCTCGGCGGCGCCTATGCGCCGAGCCCCGGCGTCATTTATCCGACCCTGACCCTGCTGGAGGAAATGGGCGCGATCCGGGTGCAGGAAACCGACGGTCCGCGCAAGCTCTACGCGATCACGCCCGAGGGCGAGGAGTCGCTGCGCCAGAATCAGGCGACGGTGGAGGCGATCTTCGGCCGCATGGCGGACGTCAGCGCGCGCCATGGCGGCGGCCCGGCCCCGCAGATCGTCCGCGCCATGGAGAACTTACGGACCGCCCTCAGGCTGCGGCTCTCGCGTGGTCCCCTCAGCGCCGAGCAATCGGCCGATATCGCCAACGCGCTGGACGCGGCGGCCAAAGCCGTCGAGGCGAGTTGACGCTCAGCGCCGCGAGCTCGGACGCAATCGGAGCAGCCGCCCAATTCTTGTTTGAGCATCGGAATTTCCCCGAAACCGGTTCCCACTTTCGGGTCCGATGCTCTAGCGCCTCCAGTAGAAAGCCAGATTGGCGCGGATGCGCTCCAGCGGCGCGGGTTCGAGGCTTTCGGGCAGGATGAAACCGCGGCCGGAGATGATCTCGAAGGTGCGGATATAGGCCGCCGCGGCTTCGAGAATCACGTCGCCGGGAATTTCCGGGATCGGCTCGCGGTACGGATCGCAGCGCGCCCTGACCCAGTTGCGGATGAAATCCTTGTCGAGGCTGTCGGGCTGGCGCCCCGCCTCCAGACGTTCGGCATAGGTCGCCGCCACCCAGTAGCGGCTGCTGTCGGGCGTGTGGATTTCATCGGCGAGGACGATATGGCCCTCCGCGTTGAAGCCGAACTCATATTTCGTATCGGCGAGGATGAGCCCTCGCGCCGCGGCGATCTCGCGCCCCCGCGCGAACAGCGCGAAAGCCTTTTGCGCGACGTCGTCCCATTGCCGCGGCGTCAGAATCCGCCGCTCGATAATGTCTTCCGCCGACAGCGGCGCATCATGCGCGTCATGACCGGCCTTGGTCGTCGGCGTAATGATCGTCCAGGGCAGCTTTTCGTTGACGGAGATGCCGTCGGGGAAATCGATCCCATACATCTTCCGCGCGCCCGCCTTATACATCGGCAGGATCGACGTCGCCGTCGAGCCGGCGAGATAATCGCGCACGATGATCTCGATCGGCATCATTTCGAGGCGCTGGACGACCATCGCATTGGGGTCGGGATTGGCGCGCAGATGGTTGGCGCAGATGTCGCTGGTCGCCTCGAACCAGAAACGCGCGATGTCGGTCAGCACCTGACCCTTGAACGGAATCACGGCGAGGCCTTGATCGAACGCGCTGATGCGGTCCGTGGCGATCAGGATCCGCTCGCCGTTCGCAAGATCGTAATTCTCGCGCACCTTGCCGCGATAATAGCCGGGCAGCTCCGGAATGAAGGCCTCGGGCAGCACATAATCGCGATAAGGGGCGAGAGCGCCGGCGTCGATCATCGGAGGCGACGCGCGCTTTTAAGCCGATTCCTTGGCCCGGACCGCGCGCTTGCGATCGTTCGGGTCGAGGTAGGCCTTGCGCAGCCGGATCGATTTCGGCGTCACTTCGACCAGCTCATCGTCCTCGATGTAGGCCAGAGCCTTCTCCAGCGTCATGCGGATCGGCGGCGTCAGGCGCACGGCCTCATCCTTGCCGGCGGCGCGGATGTTGGTCAGCTGCTTGCCTTTCAGGACGTTGATCTCGAGATCATTTTCCCGCGTGTGCTCGCCAACGATCATGCCGCGATAGACCTTGCAGCCGGGCTCGATCATCATCGGGCCGCGATCTTCGAGCTTCCACATGGCGTAGGCGACCGATTCGCCATTGTCGTTGGAGATCAGGACGCCGTTGCGCCGCCCCGCGACCTCGCCCTTCCAGGCCGCGTATTCATGGAACAGGCGGTTCATGATCGCCGTGCCGCGCGTATCGGTCAGAAGCTCGCCCTGATAGCCGATGAGGCCGCGCGTCGGCGCGTGGAATACAAGCCGCAGGCGATTGCCGCCCGAGGGGCGCATTTCGATCATCTCGGCCTTGCGTTCGGCCATCTTCTGGACGACGACGCCCGAATGCTCCTCGTCGACGTCGATCACGACCTCCTCGATCGGCTCCAGCAGCGTGCCGTCCTCGGCCTTCTGGAACACGACCTTCGGCCGCGAGACGCTGAGTTCGAAGCCTTCGCGCCGCATCGTCTCGATCAGGATCGAGAGCTGCAATTCGCCGCGCCCCGAGACGATGTAGGAATCGGAGCCTGGCGAATCCTCGATGCGCAGGGCGACATTGCCCTCGGCTTCCTTATAGAGCCGCGCGCGGATGACGCGGCTCGTCACCTTGTCCCCCTCCGTTCCGGCCAAAGGCGAATCATTGACGGAAAACGTCATGGACAGCGTCGGCGGATCGATCGGCTGCGCCTGCAGCGGCTCGACGACCTCGGACGCGCAGAGCGTGTCGGCGACATTAAATTTCTCGAGACCCGCTATGGCCACAATATCGCCGGCCTCGGCTTCCTCGATCGGCGTGCGCTCGATGCCGCGGAAAGCGAGAATCTTGGACACCCGCCCCTGTTCGACGACATTGCCCTTGCGGTCGAGAACCTTGACGGCCTGATTCGGCTTCACGCTGCCCGCGAACACGCGGCCGGTGACGAGGCGCCCAAGATAGGGGTTCGCCTCCAGCAGCGTGCCGAGCATGCGAAAGCCGCCTTCCTCGATGCGCGGCTCCGGCACATGCTGCAGCACGAGATCGAACAAGGGTCCCATGCCATCTTTCGGCCCGTCCGGGCTATCGGCCATCCACCCCTGTTTGGCCGAACCGTAAAGGATTGGGAAATCAAGCTGCTCGTCGCTCGCGTCGAGGGCGGCGAAGAGGTCGAACACCTCGTTGACCACCTCGGTGATGCGGGCGTCGGGCTTGTCCACCTTGTTTACGGCGACGATGGGCCGAAGGCCGATCTTCAGAGCCTTGCCGACGACGAATTTGGTCTGCGGCATCGGACCTTCCGAGGCGTCGACGAGAACGATGGCGCCATCGACCATGGACAGAATGCGCTCCACCTCGCCGCCGAAATCGGCGTGGCCGGGCGTATCGACGATATTGATGCGGGTGTCCTTCCAGGCGATCGAGGTCGCCTTCGCCATGATCGTGATGCCGCGCTCTTTTTCAAGATCGTTCGAATCCATCACGCGCTCGACGATCCGCTGATTCTCGCGGAAGGCGCCGGATTGCTGCAAGAGACGATCGACGAGGGTCGTCTTGCCGTGGTCGACGTGGGCGATAATGGCGATATTGCGCAGCTTCATTTTGTTGCCGTATCTGATTGATTTGAGTGCGGCGCTCCGGCGCGAGACGCCAAAACGGAGCTAAGCCGCGCCGCGCGGGCCCTCCAGCCCAGGCGCTTGACGCTGGGCCGACCCGCTAACGTAGCGACTTTTTGCATTGCAGCAGTGCAATATACGAAAGCGGCGTGTTTGGGAACACTTATCGTCATAAGCTCAAATCTTCGGCCGCGCGCGCCCTTTGGGCGATGTCCGCGGCCACGCCCGAAGGCCCATCGAATCGCGACGGCTGGTCCGCAACTTGCTGCGGGCGAGACCAGATGCTAACAGCCGGCCGCGCCCGGACGCCTGCAGACAGAAAGATTAAAGAATGGACCGCCTGACCCTGTTCGGCCTTTTCGCGGTGACCGCGATGCTGGTGACTTATGCGCTCGAACAGCGCAGCCGCTGGTATATTCTCGCCTTCGCCGGCGCCTGCTGGCTTGGCTCGATCTATGGCTTTCTGCAGGGGGCCTGGCCGTTCGGCCTCGTCGAGGCGATTTGGGGCCTCGTCGCGCTGCGCCGCTTCGTGGCGACCCAACAGATCCGGACGCAATAGATCCGAAATCGCCTACTCGGCGACGATCCGCGGCGCGAAAGGCGCGCGGCCCGGCGCCGAGAGAACGATGCGCCGTTCTGCGATCGCCTGCCGGACCTGACTGAGCCCGAGACTTGTGGCGGCGAGGCGGCTGCCGCTCAACGCGTGATTGAAGTCATGCGCCAGCGCCTTGGCCAACAGGTCGTCGGCTTCCCGTTCGAGTTCGTCCAGGGTCTCTGCGCGCGAGGCCGCGCGCGCCGCCGCGATGATTTCCAGCAACCGCTGCAAAATGCGTTCGAGATCCGTTTGTTGCTGGCGCTTGAATCGCGACGCGAGCGTTGCGATCGCCGTTCCGCACAGGCTCAGCAGCATCGCTCCGATGTAAATGAAATCGCTGTATTTATCGAAGAAGCTTTGCTCTTCGTCACCGAGATAGGCGAGCGCGCCTGCGTGAACCGGCACCGCCCCCCCCTTATCCGTCGAAGGGGCTTCGATGCGGTTCGCTATCGGAGCCTGAGCGGCGAGCGACGGCTTCGCGTTCAGCATCAACTCGGTCAGTTCGGCGACAACGTCGTTGTTAAGGGTGTGCCGTGCGATCATCCGCGTACTGACGCCGAGCGTATCGAAGCTCTCCGCGGGCTTTGGCTGCGCCCCACCGAAAGCGCCGCGCAAAACCTCGACCGACTCGAGATTGGGCGAACGCTGTGCGATCGCCTTGGCCTCTGCGATCGGGATAAACACGGGCGGACCATGCCCCGCCTGCGACACCGCCGCGACAGCCTCGGTCAAATCGGCCGACCCCGGCGTTCCGATCGCCAGCACGGCGTCGACGTCGTGGCGCTCGATCGCGTCCGGCAGCTCGGCGAGCGTCAGCGGCGCACGGCCGACCGAGGCCAGCGGAACGTCGCTTTGCGTCAGCGCGGCGTCAAGCAGCGCCTGATCGTTATCGGGTCGTCCCGCCTGTTCGGTCTGTAGAATGCCGATTCTGCGGCCCTTCAGGTCTTCGACGTCATGCAGCGCCGATCCCGCCGGCGCGAGCAGCACCGCGGCGTTGCGGCGCATGATGAGGACCGTCTGGCCATCGACAGGCATCGCGATGTCGCCGCGCACAATGGCGAGATCGACGCGCTGATCTTCGAAAGCCCGCGCGCTTTCGGCGAGCGAATCGACGAGCACAAGCTTGAGCCCAATCTGTTCGTGCGCTTGCGCGAATTCATAGGCCGCGGCGCTCAGCACTTGCTGATCGTCGGCGCCGCGCGTCACCGCCACGCGAAGGATGGTCGGCCGCTCGTAAAGATAGAGCGCGAGCCCGCAAGCTCCGATCGCAGCAAAACCAGCGAAGACCGCCAAGAGGGTGAAACGCCGCATCCTGTTCTCCG
>Ga0181532_10002038_pt1 | contig 19071 bp, 16 predicted proteins | sample PEATcosm2014_Bin_33_FD_119768 | JGI IMG/M metagenome (GOLD analysis project Ga0181532, IMG submission 119768) | Peatland microbial communities from MTU Mesocosm Facility, Houghton, MI, USA - PEATcosm2014_Bin11_30_metaG | ecosystem: Environmental > Terrestrial > Soil > Wetlands > Peat | place... | reverse complement strand
TGGAACGGGTGATCAACGGCACTGACAGAATCCGCCTGAGCCCGCAGTCGCGTGGGTTCGTTGCGCAAGAGTATGAACCGGCGGTCTGGGGCCGCGTGATGCGCGAAGTCAGGACGGGCGACCAGGTGGTGGAAGTCGGCGCAAGTTTTGGACTCTACGCGCTGGCGTTCGCCGGACGAGTCGGGAAGGCGGGCCATGTCACGGCGTTCGAACCCGATCCTCAGAGTGCATCGGCTCTGGAAGCCAACGTAAGAGTTAACGGCTGGCAAGACAGAATAACCGTGATCAGAGCCGCGGTCGGCCAGAGCAGCGGACAAGTCCGCTTTGCCGCGGCGCGGGGAATGGAATCGCGAATCGAGACGCGTTCGGATTCGGGCGACGGCGTGATTACGGTGCCGCTTGTCACGCTCGACGGAGCGCTGGCCGGCGGGAGAATCGATGTCATCAAAATCGACGTCGAGGGCTTCGAGCAACAGGTTATCCAGGGTGCGCGAACGATCCTGACTGAACAGCATCGGCGTCCCCGGGCGATCCTGGTGGAAGTGCATCCCTTCGCGTGGGCGGAGGCGGGCACGACCAGCGCGAGCTTTCTCGGCCTGCTGGATGAATTGGGCTTCAAAGTCGAGAATATGGGGGGCGCCGCGGTTTCGAGCATCAGCGAATACGGGCACGTGATCGCGCTTCGGAAATGAAACCCCGATTGCTTATCACGATATACGCGAATCCGGATTATTATCCGCCGACTGTGTATGCAGTTCGGATACTAAGTGGCTATTTCAGGATACACATTCTTTGCCGGAACATGGCTGAGCCGATTGAAGAATGGCCCGCCGATGTGACTATCGAGCGATTTGGCGCGTGCGCGTCGCCGCGCGAAAAAGAGGCGGCGAGCGCGGGTGCAAAGCTGATCGAATATGCGAAATTCATCGCTCGGACCCGCGCGCTGGTCAAGCAGATGCAGCCGGCGATTGTCTATTCGTACGACCCGCACGCGTTGGTCGCAAGCATTGTCGGGCGGATGGGCGGGAGAGCGACGCCGCTGATATTTCAGCTCCACGAGTTGCCGGAGACGGCGAGTCTGTCGTGGACCTCGATGCAAACGTGGGTCGTAAAGGCGGCGTTAACCGGCACCAAGTCGGCAGATGCAGCAGTGTTTCCTGAAAGGTATCGCGCCCGCCACTGGCTAACGGCGGCGGGAGACTCGCGCGCGCCGATAATCGTGCCGAATTGTCCCGATCGGAGTTACTTTCCCGGGCCGGCAGATTGGAACGAGACGATCGCGATGAGATATCGCGCGCGGGAATTGGTTTACGTCGGTTACGTGAGCGCCGCCAACGGCCATCTGGAGGGACTGCGCGCGTTAGCGATGACGGACGGCGATATTCGGATGCGGGTTATCGGGGGCTATTTTGCCGAATTCGAGGCGAGCTTCAACGCGCTCGCACGCGAGCTTGGCGTCACGGATCGAGTCAGGCTGGACGGATGGTTGGCGCTTGATGAATTGCGCGCGCGGGCTTCCCGCGCGTCGGTGGGACTCGCGCTCCACAGGCCGGCGACGAAGAATCTGGAATACCTGGGATCGGCGAGCAACAAGCTGTTCGAATACGCGGCGATGGGATTGCCGGTGGTAGTGCCGGATCGCGAGAGCTACCGAGGCTTCCTGGGCGATGCGGAGTGGGTGACGTATGCCGACATCGAAGATCCGGGATCGATCGCGCGCGCGATCACGTCGATCTTCGCGGACCGCGAGCGATACGCCACGATGAGCCGCGCGGCGCGGCGCGCATTCGAGGAACAATATAACTACGAGCGGGTCTTTGCCCCGGTGCTGGATCGCATTTTCGAATTGAGCGGTGTGGCGAAACCCAGCCAGGTTCCAGTATCCGATCTTACGCAGCCGCAGGCGACGCCGGCATCATGAAGATCTGTGTTGCGAGCGCCGGCCCGTTTCACGTTTTCGATCTGGCGCGCCAGATGGAACGCCTCGGCCATCTGACCCGCCTCTACACCGCCTATCCGCGCTTCAAGGTGGATGGACTGCCGGCTGCGAAAGTAAACAGCTTCCCCTGGATCATGGGACCGGCCGCGCTCGCGGGACGTCTTGGAATGCCGGAACTGCGCGAGCGCCTGAATTTTCCGATGATCGAAACGTTCGATCGCTGGATGGCAAAACGGCTTGCGCCGTGCGACGTGTTCCATTGCCTATCCAGCTTCGGCTTGCAGAGCCATCGAGCGGCGCGCTCAAGGCACGGAGCGCTTACGGTATGCGATCGAGGCTCATCGCATATCACGTTCCAAAATGAGATTTTGCGCGATGAATACGAGCACTACGGCATCCCATATCGCGGGACCGACGCGCGCATCGTCGAACGAGAGCTTGCCGAGTACGAATTCTGCGACCTGATCAGCGTGCCGTCGAGCTTCTCGATCCGATCGTTCGTCGAGAAGGGCGTGGCGCGCGACAAGCTGCGGCTTAATCCCCTGGGCGTCGATCTCTCGATGTTCCATCCGATGCCCAAGCGCGACGCAGTCTTCCGCGTGCTGTTTGTCGGTTCGATTTCGATTCGCAAGGGAATCGCTTACCTGCTCGAGGCGGTCAAGCGCGCCGGGATTGGGGCGCTCGACCTGGTGCTGATCGGGCATGTCGATAAGGACGCGGCGCGCATCGTCGCCAAGTGCGATGTGCCACTGCGCCAGCTGGGCGTGCTCCCCCGCACTGAGCTCGCCGAGCATTATTCGCAGGCCTCGGTCCTGGTCCTGCCGTCAGTCGAAGACGGCTTCGGGTTGGTCATGGCGCAGGCGATGGCATGCGGCGTCCCGGTGATCGCGACGACCAACACCGGCGCCGAGGATCTGTTCACCGACGGTGTCGAAGGGTTCATCGTTCCGATTCGCGACGGAGCCGCGATTGCCGACAAGATCGTCTTTCTGCGCGAGCATCCGGAGGTGCGCGACGCGATGGGCGCCGCCGCTCTTGCCCGGGTGCGCGCGCTGGGCGGATGGAACAGCTACGGCGAGCAGATGGCGGCGATGTATCAGGCCGCGCTCGCCGCATGCGCAGCCGCGGGGCGGTGAAATAGTAAAATGGCAACTGGTGGACCGCATGATGCGTGAACAAATGATCGCGCGCGCCAAAGCGCTGATTCGGCCGGTCGCGCGGCATCGGTTTCTGCTCGAGCGCATGAAATTCCTGGGCGAGACCATACTCAGTGCCGAGCAGGGCAATGACCGATTGTCCGCGATGATCCATCACGGCGGCGCGGCGGGCAAAATTGGCGCGACCGAGATCAAGGTGTCACGAGTTTACCTGCGCCGGCGGGACAAGGGCGGCATCTGTCACAATTTCGGGCACTATGCATGGTGGGCGCACGTCACCGCGGGCATCTATCCGCCCGATCCGCCGACGCTGTCGCGCTTTTGCCGCGAGTACCTGGAAACGCTCGGAGGTCTCGACCTGCTTGCCGTATGGTTCAACTTCGGCGAGGCGGCCGCGCGCCGACACTATGCGCCCGGCGCAACGCTGTGCGAGCTTTCCGCGCTTGAACCGTATTACCATGAGCGGCCGTGGAGCGCGCAGTTGGCAGGTAAGCGGGTCGTCGTCGTAAGCCCGTTCGAGGATTCGATCCGGGCTCAATATCAGCGCCGGGAAAAGATTTGGGCGGCCAAGCCCGAGGTGCTGCCCGCGTTTGATCTCCGCATCGTGCGCTGCCCGCAGCCTGCGGGAATTATCGACCAGCCGGAATATCCCGACTGGTTCACCGGCCTGGAAGCGCTGAAGGAGCAGCTTGGCGCGCGTCCGTTCGACGTCGCGATTATAGGTGCGGGGGCATGGTCGATACCGCTGGCGATCCATGCGAAGTCGTTGGGCGCCTTCGGGATTCATATGGGCGGAGCGACGCAGCTGCTATTCGGGATTATGGGCGGGCGATGGGTATCCAATGCGCAAATCGGCGCGTTCGTGAACGACGCGTGGACGCGTCCATCCGAAGATGAGCGGCCGCGAAATTACCGCCTTCATGAAAACGGCTCGTACTGGTGAATTGAAGATTGCGCTGATCGGCTCTGTTTGAGAGCGCGGAGACTGCGTGCGAATCCTTTACGTTGAGACAAGCGACTTTCTGCCCGCGAGCGCGCACTTCCTTGAAGCGCTCGAGGCGAGGGCGGAGCGCGGCGAATGCGAGTTCACGTTTTTCGATGAAGCCAGGTATCGCCGCGCGCAACGCTCGATCGCGGGGCGAATCGTGCGGCGCATCGTCGGGCACCCGGCCGGTTATCGCGCGCTCAACGCCGCGCTCGTCGCCGAGGCGCAGCGCGTGCACCCCGATCTCGTGCTGATCGGCAAGGGCGCGTATTTCGCTCCCGCCACACTTGCCGCGGTTCGCGCGGCGACGGGAGCATCGATGGTCAACTGGGCCACCGACGATCCTTTCAACCCGGCGAGCAGCACCCGCGAGCTGGTTGAATCGATCGCGCTCTACGATCTCTACGTATGCACCAAGCGCGCGATAATGGACGACGCGCGGCGCGCGGGATGCGCCAACGTCGCCTACGTCCGGTTCGGATACAAACCGCAGGTGCATTTTCCCGAGGCGCCCGCCAACGATGACGAGGCGAGGCGCTTCGAATCCGACGTGACATTTATCGGCGGCGGGGACGTTGACCGCGCTCCATACTTCGAGACTTTGGTCCGCGCGATCCCGGGGCTGCGCCTGCATCTGCACGGCGGCTACTGGAATCGCTATCCGAAGCTGCGCCCATATTGGCGCGGAAACGCAACCGGGCGCGATTTCCGTCTCGCGGTCGGCGGCGCGAAGATAGCGGTGAACCTGGTGAGGCGCGCGAATCGGGACGATCACGTAATGCGCACTTTTGAAATTCCGGCGTGCGGCGGCTTCATGCTCACGGAGAGAACCGCGACCCACGACGAATTATTTTCCGAAGACAAGGAAGCGGCGTTTTTCAACTCGCCCGATGAATTCGTCGCGAAGGTTCGCAGCTATCTTGGGCGCGATGAAGATAGAGTCAGGATTGCCGCCGCGGGGCATCGCAAAATCACGCAGGGGCGGCATACCTACGGCGATCGGTTGGCGGAAATTATCGAGGCAGTGCAAACGGTGAAAGGATCGCAAAGGCCTGCGAAGGTTGGAGCCGCGCAAACCAATGAGATCGAACCCAATGGCTCGGGACCTTCGACTTGAGGGCTCTGAGTTTCATTGTGTCTAGCGAGAAGCCCACGAAAGATTTCCCCCCAGCTATCCGATTGGCGAGGTGGATAGGTCATCAGCGATGGATACCTAGAGGCCAGGACCGGATCTTGCGGGCGATTCTCGATCCCGAGGGGGGTTACGACTTATGCTTTGAAGTGGACTTTTTCGGTTACCGTTACCGGGGCAATACCAGGAATTTCCTCGACTGGACTGTGCTGCTGTATGGCGCGTTTGCGCCTAGCGAACTAAGCGTTCTGGATCGCATAGCGCGTTATTTGCGCGGCCAAGGGCGCAGGGTTGTTTATCTAGATATCGGAGTAAACGTCGGCCAGCACATCCTCTTTATGAGCGGCCTCGCAGATGAGCTTTACGGGTTTGACCCAAACCGGGACGTGCTTGAGCAGGCCCGCGAAAAGGTCGAGCTGAACCACATAAGAAACATCATTCTCTATGAGATAGCTCTCGGTGACAGCAACGAGACCAAGCCATATTTTCGGCCGGACACAGGTGTCGCCAACCAGGGGACGGGTTCTTTCTTAGCCGGCTGGTCGGGTGGCAACTCGACAACTTCCATTCCGATCGAGGTCAGGAAAGCGGACGAGTTCCTGGCGGAGCAAGGGATCGTCAACGTGAGCGTCGTCAAGATCGACGTAGAAGGCTTCGAACCGGCCGTGGTTCGGGGACTGAAAGCAGTTTTCGAGAGAGACCGCCCGTTCATCCTGCTAGAGGTGTCACCGGAGGGGCTGAAGGAGCTAGGAGGCGAAGCCGGATTGAGGGACTGCCTGTTCGACGACGCCAAACTGTTCCAGCTTAACGGCAACTATAGATTTGCCCATTCACTCGAGCCTTATGGGTTCGAACCGCGCGTAAGCGAAGTGCTGGTCATTCCTCCCGAGCATCTAGATGCCTTTTAAGCCTGAGATCGCACCGGGGCCTGGGCCGCTTCAACATCCGGCCGGTGAAGAGTGGTATGCGCGAGTCACCACGCTGAGGCCGGGGTCCGCCAGTCCGGGCAAGGCGCTGAAGCTGCTCGCGGCGTTCGCAATCGCGTTGATCGCTCTGAACCTCTACGCGCCCGGTGCGCCGACGATCCTAGAGCGAGTGTTCGCGTCCGCGACGCTGGCATCGCTCGCGCTTCCGGTCTGGCTATGGATGTCAGGCGTGGATCGAACGATCCCGTTCATGCCATTCCTGACGCTAAACTTCACCTATTACTACGCGCTGCCGGTTTTCCTGTTGAAGCACTATGCCATAGGACTGTTCAAGCCGCCTGTAGCCCCGCATTTCATCACGCAAGCGCTTGGATACTCACTACTGGGTCTCTACTGCATGTTTGCCGGATACTATGGACCGGCGAGATGGCTATTCGCACCGATACTACCGCGATTCAACTTGAAATGGCGCGACGAGCGGGTAGTGAGGCTGGTCGCGCTGCTCTTGGGATTCGGAGGATTGTTCTTGTCCTCCTCACATGGGCTGCCCGGGAGCCTGGCTCAGATCGGCGTATTCGCAGCTGATCTATCGATGGTCGGAATCTGCACGCTGGTCGCGCTTCACTCGGCAGGAAGGCTGGATCGGATCACATCGGCGTTCGTCTGGGGATTTCTGATTCCGGTCAGAATCGCAATCGGCCTGGGCACCGGCTCGGTCTCGAACGGTCTGATAATCGGCATCGCGATTGCAATGATGTTCGCTTCCGTGCGCCGATCGATCCCATGGAAGACGCTGGCGCTGGGCACTGTGGCGCTGTTCATCCTGCGACCCGCGGAGGTGCCATATCGCTTGGCGACGTGGGGCGGAAGACAATCGGACGCGGGCGCGATCGAGAAAGCCCGCCTGTACGGAGATAGTGTTTACCGCATCACGATCGGCGGGGCGGTGGATCCGCAAACTCTGATCGAATTCACCAGCCTGCGCCTGGCGCAATTCACAACGTTCGGCGAAGTAATCGCGGACACGCCCGCATTCGTGCCCTTTTGGGGGGGCGAGTCCTACTATCCGATCCTGTTCAAACCGATACCGCGCGCGGTCTGGCCCGATAAACCGGAAGAGTTGACCGGACAAACGTTTGGCCATCGTTACGGCTTGATCTCCACCAGTAACACCGCCACTTCACTCAATCTTCCGCAGATAGTCGAGCTATATGCGAATTTCGGACTAATCGGAGTGATCGCGGGGATGTTCATATTCGGGTTGATTTACCGGCTGCTGATCGAGATGTACGTTCATCCCGGAATGGGCCTCGGTGCCCTAGTTGGCGGCGTTTACGTTTTGTCGAAGTTGGTTGATGTCGGCTCCGCCGCCTCGATGGTTTTCGGCGGGATCCCATGGAGCATTATCTTCATCGCGCTGATTGGCTTGCTGATTGACGCCGCAGAGCTTGACGCGATGACACTCGATGCCACGGTTACAGGCAAGTAGTCCGCCGGTCAGTCACACGATGTTGGATACTGTGTTCCATCGACAGAGCGTCTTATTTAGAGGCGTGTTCGCGGCCTGTGTAATCAGTGCGCTGGTGTTGATCTGGGCTCATCGCTTTCTGCCGATCTCGGATTATCCCGATTGGATCTACGAGGGTCCCGTCGTGACAGAGCTTCTTCACGGCAAAGCTCCAGCCTCCTATACCTTCAAGCACTATCCAGTTCCTTATGCCGGGATAGTAGCGTTGCTCGGAGTCCTGGACTTTGCTTTCCCCCCTGAAGTCTCCGGAAAGGTCGCCTTGAGCCTTTGCATCATACTGTTAGCTCTCTCCTCGACCTATTTGCTGAAATCGCTGAGGCCCGATGCCGACAGTCCTCTTTTGCTGATTCCATTGCTGTTCTTATTTAACACCTTCTTCTTTTACGGAGAGCTGGCCTATGTTCTCGGCCTGTCACTCTTCTTTTTCTATTGCGGATATCTATTTCGTCGAATCCACCGGTCGGAGCCAATCAATTGGTGGTTTGTCAGCGGCGCATCAATCGCGTTATTTTTCTGTCACTTCATGCCCTATGCGACTGCTATCCTGGTTACTTTGACATTGTGTCTTACCGAGTCACGGATCGGGCTTTTGCGCCCTTTCGCCATTTCCTTCGCGCCATCATTGGGATTGACAATCTGGTACGCAATTGAGCGTTGGTTTCAAAAGGCGAGCGGACCTGTCTGGGAGTTTTGGACGCTTCATCAAATCGCAGGCCGCGTGCTCGCGGCCTTCTGTCTCTTCCCGGAGTTTCTTCCGTGGGTTGGGATTCACGCGCCTGGGATGAGGGCGTTCGCCTTACTCAATCTGTTCGGGGCGATCGTTCTCATCTTCGTGGTACCACTTTGTGTGGTATTTTGGGCTAAGGGCCGCGCCGGGAACGGAGGAGTGCTCGCTTGCGCGTTCGCTTGCGCATTCGCTGTTATCGCTACCGGATACGAGTTTACGGGGATGCTTAGTCCGGGCGAAAGGTTTATCTATCCTGCCGTCTGGATAGGATTGTGCTGGCTGATTGGCGCATGGATACCCCGTGAGGGTTCTCTGGCAAGCCGGGGGCTAGCAGTTGTCTTGATCGGCTTACTGGTTTGCCAAATACTCTTCCTGCAGATCAATGTTGGAGTGGCATCGAATGGGCTCGCGGCGCTTTATTCGAAACTGCGGTCGGCGAACTCCCGCACGGAATTCTGCGCGATCTATGAAACCTATGTCCAGCAGAGCTGGGAGAAGCCGCATCGGACGGGCTTCGATCTCCTTCTCACAAATCAACCTAGCGCTCCGCGGCTGCCATACTACCTTTACCTCGAGGAAAGGGTAGAAGCGCCAATTTTTCAGATTGGAATTCTTAACTATAGGGGTCCCGGAGACAATGAAGACCTTTGCAAGTCTCAGTGACGCATGCGCGGGTGAGCGCTGGGGCGCGTCGGCTTCGAAAAGGAACCGTCATGCCTGATCCAGTTACAATTCAACGCGAATATTACCGGCGCAGCGCGTCGCAATATGACCAGCTGCACGTGCACTCGGATGGTGAGCATAATTTTGCGCTGTGGTTCATGGTGTCGATGATCCGTTACCTGGAGTGCCGCTCAGTGCTGGACATCGGCTCTGGAACCGGGCGGGCGCTTTTGATGCTCAAGAAGGAGCTGCCCGGAATTCGAATCTGCGGAATAGAGCCGTCACCTGAACTGCGGGCCGCGGCGCAGGCCAAAGGCCTGGCGCCGCATGAGATAGTGGATGGCGACGCGCAGGCGCTCAAATATTCCGACGGTGACTTCGACCTGGTGTGCGCCTTCGGCGCATTACATCACATTCCGAAGCCATCGCTTGCAGTCGGCGAGATGCTGCGGGTATCCAGGCGAGCGATCTTTATCTCGGACGCAAACAACTTCGGCCAGGGTTCGGCGCCGGCGCGCGCTGTCAAGCAGTTCGCGAACTTCCTCGGACTGTGGCCGTTGCTCGATTTCATCAAGTCGCGGGGTAAGGGCTACCGCCTCTCGGAAGGGGACGGTCTTTCATACTCCTATTCTGTATTCAACGATTACGCGCAGGTCCGGCGTGCGTGCGCGTCCGTCCATCTATTGAACACGACGGGATCGGGCGTGAATCTGTATCGGACCGCATCGCATGTCGCGCTACTCGGCATCAAGCCGGGATCGTAAGAGTGATTTCTTCAGACGAAGACGCCGGCACTATCCGCGTCCGCCGCGCCGCTGAGGTCGCCCCGATGGACAAAAATATGCAGCTGACCGAGTTCAGCCATCACACGATCATTTGGCCGGTGGTGGAGAAGTGGCTGCCACCTGCGCCCGCCCGGGTTCTCGATGCCGGCTGCGGCGGGGGACAACTTAGCTATAGGTTGGCTGAACTGGGCTACCGTGTTACCGGCATCGACTTGCCGGGTCCATCACTGGAAAAGGCGCGCGCGCTGCTCGCTTCCTCGGATTGTAGCTGGGACATTATCGCCGGTTCGGTCGAAGAATTTAGCGGCGCAAACCAGGCCTTCGACGCGGTGGTCTCAATCGAGGTCATCGAGCACCTATATCGGCCCGTGACGTTCTTGAAGAACATGGCGAGCGCATTGCGCCCTGGCGGCATCGTAATCCTGAGCACGCCCTATCACGGCTGGCTGAAGAACGTTGCGATCTCCGCGCTGGGTTTGTGGGATTGGCACCACCAGCCCCTCGATGAAGGCAACCACATCAAGTTCTGGTCTAAGAGGACGCTGAACGGCGCTCTGGTAGCGGCAGGGCTTGAAGCGGTTGAATGGCGAGGTGTCGGACGGATTCCCTTTTTGTGGAAATCGATAATGGTGAAGGCACTCAAACCAACTGAGTATTCCTCATAAGAGGGGAGCCGGGTGGCGAATAGCCGCCCAGGATCGTAAGAGTGATTTCTTCAGACAAAGACGCCGGCGCGGTGCGCGTTCTGCACGTAAGTCCGTGCTTCGCACCGGCGTGGGTTTACGGCGGGCTGGTCGAGTCGGCGTATCAGTTCGCCCGGCATCTGGCGCGCGCGGGAGCGGCGGTTCGGGTGCTGACTACGGACGCGAACGGTTCGCGAAAGAAGCTGGACTCGGCGCAGAAGGCGCCATACGTGCGCGGCCAAGGATTTGAAGTTCGCTACTGCGCGCGAGTCGCGCGTCAGTCGGTATCGCTCGAACTTCTCGGCGCGCTCGCCGATCAGGTGCGCTGGGCCGACGTGGTTCATCTGCACGCGGCGTACTCGTTTCCGACGATTCCAACCTTACTCGCGGCGCGGATGCTGGAACGGCCGGTGGTGTGGACTCCGCATGGCGCGCTGCAGCGCTGGAGCGGGTCGCGGCGAGTGCGGTTCAAGTCGCTGTGGGAGAAGGTGTGCAAGCTGGTCGCGCCGCGCGGGTTGGTGCTTCACCTGACCTCGGAGAGCGAGGTCGAAGAAACTCGCGCACGCTTTCCGCGCGCCACCATCGAACTAATTCCGAACGGAGTCGAGATTCCGCAATCACTTCATCGCGAGCCACGCGGCGCCGAGCTGCGGCTCGGATTTGTCGGCCGCCTCGATCCCAAGAAGGGAATCGAGAATCTGCTCGCCGCCTGCCGCATGCTCAAAGAGCGGGGCGGGCCGGCTTTCTCGCTCGCGATCGCGGGTTCGGGCTCGAGCGACTACGAGGCGAAACTTCGCCGCGAGATCGATCACCTCGATCTGTCCAACGAGGTCGCGCTGCTTGGCGACCTGCGCGGCGAGGAAAAACAGCGGATGTTCGAGCGGACCGACGTCGTCGTGGCGCCGTCGTTCACCGAGAATTTCGGGATAGTGGTCGCCGAAGCGCTTGCGCATGGCGCCGCCGTGATTGCGAGCACTGGCACTCCGTGGAAAGAAGTCGAGCGGACCGGCTGCGGGCTGTGGGTCGGCAACGATCCCGCGAGCCTGGCGGACGCAATCAGCAAAATAAGCTCGATGCCCGTCGCCGAGATGGGCGAGCGCGGACGGCGGTGGATGGCGGCAAACTTTTCGTGGGACAAATGCGCGCTGGAAATGCTGGCGCTCTACAAGGACCTGCTGGCGCAACGCGGCGATCGGGATGCTCGCCGCCGTGCATCAGCGGCAAGCCGATGCAGCTCTGCGGGTGGTTGGGCGGACGGGACGCCGCCGCCACCGGGACGATGACAACGTTCGCGCGGCGCGAGTGGTTATTCATTGCACTGGTGGCTGCGTTCTGCGCGATCTTTATGATCGAGTATCCGGCTTCGTTCGCAATCGCCGACGAGTGCGAGATCCTCTCGCTCGCCTACAGCATCGCGCACGGCACGGTTTATCCCGACCGTGCCGGACTGCTCACCTGGAGCCCATCGATGGAGCTCGCGGCCGGCGGCCACCGCATCGTCAAGTACTCGCCGTTTCACGCGATGCTACTGGCGCCGGCGGTCGCGAGCGACTGGCGGCTCGGGTTCCTGGTGAGCGCGGCGTTTTTCATCGTGGGCGCGTTTTCGGTGCGCGCGATGCTGCGGGAGGCGGGACTCGCAACCGACTGGTGCATCCTGTATTTCCTGCTGCCCGGGATGCTCTATTACTCGGCGACGCTGATGGCCGCAGTTCCAAGCGCGGCGATGGGCGCAGTCGGGGTGGCTCTGCTGTGGCGCGAACGCCCGCGCCGCGTCTGGGGAGCGCTCGCGCTTGGCGCCGCGGTCCTGCTGCATGAGTGGATGGCGGTATTTGCGATCGCGTCGGCGGGAGCGTGGTGGCTATCGCGGCCGCGCGCCGGGCGCTGGTGCGACGCTGTGGCGCTCGCGGCGGGCGCCGCGCCGGCGATCATTGCGCTCGGCGCATACAACTATGCCACCACGGCGTCGGCGCTGCGAGGAGGCTACGCGATCAACGGCGAGGCCTTCTGGTTTACCGGCGAGCACTTCGCGTCATTCTTACCGTTCTACGTCGCATCGATCGTGATTTTCCCGGTGGCAGGACTTGCGGCGCTTTCGCCGCAGTGGTCGCGAGGTTGGCAACCCCCCGCCGCAGTGGCTGCCGTAGTGATAGCCGCGTCGCTCTACGGTTATCGCGACGGCCTTACCAGCGGACTCGCGCCGGCGGCGGCGATGCTCGCAGGCGCGGTACCCGGGCAACGCTTTATCCTGCCGGCATCGGTAATCGCGTGCATACCGGCGGCACGCTGGCTCGATCAGCGGCTTGGGCAACGGGGATTCGCGTGGACCACCGCGAGCCGGAGCGCGGCGCTCGCCGCCTTCGTGGCGTGCTTCGGGGTGATAGCCGCGCTCCACGAGGACTTTCTGCGCGCCAACGCGACAGTGCAGACGGCGATTGCGCGCGCGGTTCCAGCCGGAGGACAAATCGTGGGCGCCGGCGAGGTGCTCAAGGAACTCGCGCCCGTGTACCGAAACGTCCGGCTGCGCCAAGTGGCTCCCGACGATCCAAATGTCGCGGCCGCCGCCGATTCATACCTGGTCTGGATGGGCGCGCCGGGCGCGCAGCCGCCGCCGGATTGGACGCGCGGCAGGAGGACCGAACTGGTCCGTGCGCGGTCGTGGGCATGGAATCGCGATCTCTGGATCGCGTGGCCGCGCGATGCGCACGCACATGCGGCGGCTTATCTCATCGGTTTGCGCACGGCGACGTACGCGCAGCAATTTGCCGACATAATGAAAGGTTCAGTTCGCGGTCATCAATGTTAATTGTAGGAATCAACGCATATCACGGCGACGCGAGCGCCGCCGCAATCGTCGACGGCAGGCTGATCGCAGCCGCGGAAGAGGAGCGCTTCAACCGCATCAAGCACGCGGCAGGCTTTCCGGTCGAGGCCTTGAAGTACGTGGTGTCGGCGGCAGGCGCGTCGCCGCGCGACATCGACATCATTGCCGTCGCGCGCGATCCGTGGGCGCGAATCATGCGCAAGGCATGGTACGCGCTTAAGATGCCGTCGGCCGCGCGCGACAGGTTGAGCGCGCAATCGCGCTTTGCATCGATCGGCGCGGAAGCGGCGCGCGCGCTGGGGGTCGGCGAGAGTTCGATCCCGGTGCGCCGCGTCGAGCATCATCGCGCGCATCTCGCGAGTTCGTTTCTGGTCTCGCCGTTCGAGGAGGCGGCGCTGTTTTCGATCGACGGGTTGGGCGACTTCGCCAGCGCGATGTGGGGCGTGGGGCGCGGCGGTACGATTTCGCCGATGGGCGTGGTGACATTTCCGCATTCGCTCGGAATCTTCTACACCGCGCTGACGCAGTACCTGGGGTTTCCGAAATACGGCGACGAGTACAAGGTGATGGGGCTGGCGTCGTACGGCGAGCCGGAGATGCTCGAGGAGTTCCGCAAGATCGTGATCGCGCCGGACGGCGGGCGCATGGATTTCATGCTCGCGCCGGAATACTTCACCCATCAGAGGTCGGGCGGGGAGATGACGTGGCGCGCAGGCGAACCGACAATAGGCAGGCTGTACTCGGACTTCCTGGTGACCCGGCTGGGCCCGGCGCGCGACCCGGCCGAGCCGGTGGACAAACGCCATATCGCGATCGCGGCGTCGATGCAGCGGCGGCTCGAGGAAGTGATACTCGATCGGCTGCGCAACCTGCAGCGCGCGACCGGACTGAAAAAGCTCTGCCTTGCGGGCGGGGTCGCCTACAACTGCGTCGTCAACGGCAAGATCCTGGAGCAGACGGGCTTCGAGGACATCTATATACAGTCGGCGGCGGGCGACGCGGGGCTGGCGATAGGCGCGGCTTTCGATCAATGGCATTCGAGCGCATCGCGGCCGCGCGAGTTTGTGATGGAGCACGCCAATTGGGGCCCCGAATTCCGCGCCGATGAGATCGCGGCATTACTCAGTTCCCGCGAATCTGAAATAGCCAGTCAGGGCTGCGTGATTAGCAAGATCGAAGATGAAGACGAACTCTGCCGCGTGACTGCGGCGACGATCGCGGATGGGCAGGTCGTGGGATGGTTCCAGGGGCGGATGGAGTGGGGTCCGCGGGCGCTGGGCAATCGCAGTATCGTGGCCGATCCGCGCCGGGCCGGGATGCGCGACATCCTGAATTCGAAAATCAAGCGCCGCGAAATGTTCCGGCCCTTTGCGCCGTCAATTCTGGAGGAAGCCGCCGCTGACTACTTCATGCAGTCGTATCCGTCACCGTTCATGCTGATGGCATACCCGGTGCGGCCCGAGAAGCGCGCGGTAATTCCGGCCACGACGCACGTTGATGGAACGGGAAGGCTACAGACAGTCAATGCGCGGCAGAACCCGCTGTACCACAAGCTGATCCGCGAGTTCGGCCGTCAGACGGGAGTACCAGTGCTGCTCAACACCTCCTTTAACGAAAACGAACCGGTGGTTTGCCGTCCTGAAGAGGCACTCGATTGTTTTCTCAGAACGAAAATGGACCTGCTGGTAATGGGACCTTTCACCATTCGCCGTGGCGGAGGGAATTAGCTATCGTCGCGGGCCGAAAGATGCGTATCATCATACCTATAACGTCAAGTCACGAAGCTGGGTTAGTCTTGCACACGAAGCATAGGAGTTGTTCATGAAGAGAGTCCTGGTCACTGGAGCCGGTGGTTTCATCGGCCACCATCTGGTGAGTTATCTCAAGAGAAAGGGCGACTGGGTGCGCGGCGCGGATCTTAAACACCCCGAATATGAGCCGAGCGCGGCCGACGACTTTGCGCTGTTAGACCTGCGCCGGTGGGAAAACTGCCTGAAGGCGACCGATGGAATCGACGAGGTGTACGCGCTCGCCGCCGACATGGGAGGAATGGGTTTCATCTCGGCGCATCATGCCGAGATTCTCCGCAACAATTCGTTGATTAACATTCACACGATTGACGCGGCGCGCGAGAATGGCGCGAAGCGCTACCTGTACACCTCGTCCGCCTGCGTTTACCCTGAGTATAGGCAGACCGATCCGAATGTCACGCCGCTCAAAGAAGAAGACGCCTACCCGGCGCAGCCGCAGGACGCCTATGGTTGGGAGAAGCTCATAACCGAGCATCTCTGCACTCACTACCGGGAAGATTACGGGCTCGAGACGCGCATCGTGCGCTTCCATAACATCTTTGGCCCGCTGGGCACCTGGGATGGCGGCCGCGAGAAGGCGCCCGCCGCGTTGTGCCGCAAGGTGTCGCTCGCCAAGCTTAACGGGCAATCCGAGATCGAGATCTGGGGCGACGGCGAGCAGACGCGCTCGTTCTGTTACATCGACGATTGCGTGGAAGGCATCTACCGGTTGATGCGCTCGGATTATCGGGAGCCGCTCAACCTTGGCCAGGATCGACTCGTGACTATTAACCAACTCGCCGATATTGTCGCTGCGGCGGGGGGGATCAGCATAACCAAAAAGCACGTACCAGGCCCGCAAGGCGTGCGCGGCCGCAATTCTGACAACACACGGCTGCGCGAAGTCCTTCACTGGGAGCCCGAGATAAGCCTGGAAGAAGGTTTCAGACGCACCTATCTCTGGATCGATCGTCAGGTGCGCGCGGCCAATCATCGGGTCGCGTCCAGGTCTTCAGGCCCACTGGAGAATCCATCGAGCGACGTGCGCCGCGGCTCCGCATCGTAATCCTATGGCAGGCGCGGAAAAGCAAAGTGCTTTTTCGCCGGCGCCGCCAGAACCGGCGCGCGATTTCTGGCGCCGTTCAATTCCGGTTAGTCAAACGCGAGTACTATTCTTAAACCGTTCGTTCTGGCCTGACCGCGAAGCTACCGGTCAATTCCTGACCGAACTTTGCGACGATCTTTCGCGGGATCACGAAGTTACAATCGTGGCGGGGCCGTCGCGTGACAGGGGTTCCGCGGGCTTTCATTTGTGGTCGCACCAACAACGCGGCAAGGTTTCGATCGTTCGCACCTGGGGGACGGGATTTTCAAAGTCGAACCTGCTCGGCCGATTAGTCAATCTGGGTACCTACTACCTATTGGCGGCAGTAGTGGCATTGCGGCTGCCGCGCCCCGATGTAATAGTCGCCGAGACCGATCCTCCGCTGCTCGGCGCGCTGGCGGCGGTGCTGAAACGCCGATGGGGATGCAGGCTGATTTACAACGTGCGGGATCTTTATCCCGATATCGCGGAAGCTACCGGCGGAGTGCGCAACCCGTTACTGCTCGGGTTGCTGCGCCACGCCAACGACTACGCCTACAAACGCTCCGACCTGATCGTGACGCTCGGCCATGATATGGCGGATCGAATCGTCAACAAGGGCGTCCCGGCGGACAAGGTGGTGGTGGTTCCGGATTGGGTGGATTGCGGACGCATCCGTCCGCTCGAGAGCAATCCGTTCCGCCGCAACTTCGGGGAAAAGTTCGTCGTGATGTATTCGGGCAACATCGGACTTTCGCAGCAACTCGAGGCCGTGCTCGAAGCCGCCGACCGGCTGCGCGACGACGAGCGCATTCTGTTCGCAATGATCGGCGAAGGCGCGCGTAAAAAGTGGCTCGAGGAACGGGCACGCTCGATGGGATTGCCCAACGTGATTTTCCTGCCCTATCAGCCGCTGGAGAATCTGGCCGAGTCGCTGACCGCCGCCGATCTCCATCTCATTCCGCTCGCGCCGGGTGCGGCGGGATGCCTGGTGCCGAGCAAGATTTACGGTATCCTGGCGGCGGGCCGACCGTTCATCGCAATGATGGAGGCGAGTGCCGAGGTTGCGCAAATCGCGCGCGAAGACGCGGTCGGTTTTGTCGTGCGGCCGGGCGACGTCGATGGTCTCATCGGCGCGATCCGCGAGGCGGTCGATGCGCCGGAACGCCTCAAGCAGATGGGTGTGCGGGCGCGCCGCCTGGCAGAGCTTCGGTTCGATCGGATCAAAGTTACCGGCAGGTTCGGCTCCGTGCTGGCCAGCGTCGCGATGGATAACTAACGGGATAAAAGATGAATCGAGCACGAAAACCGGTCCGGATTGTGCCCAAGGGATGGGGCCGCGAGGTATGGATTGCAAACGGCGACCTCTACTGCGGGAAAATTCTCGAAATTCGCAAGGGCAAGAAGTGCTCGCTGCATTACCACAAGCTCAAGACCGAATCGTTCTACCTGCGCAGCGGCAGGTTGCTGGTGCGAATCAAGGAGTCGCCGGAAAGCGCCACGATCGAGGAGTTCGAATTGAGCGCGGGCGAATGCATGGACGTGCCGATCGGATTGGTTCATCAGATGGAAGCGCTCGAGGACGCCGAGCTGTTTGAATTTTCCACCCAGCACTTTGACAGCGATTCGCATCGGCTGGTGCGCGGCGACTGAATCCGGGAGCGGCGCAAATCGATTGAAGTGCCTGCACAGGCGCGGCGAAATACGCCGCGCCTTTTTTGTTTCCGGCCACAGGCTGGTTTTTGCGCTCTGGTGGAAGTGCTATATTATCCGGCGCCGCGCGGTGCGGCGTCCCGATGGCAAAAGTAGCATTGATTACCGGCGTGACCGGACAGGATGGTTCCTACCTCGCCGAGCTTCTTCTGAAAAAGGGCTGCGAAGTGCATGGGATGGTGCGGCGCACTTCGAGTTTCGCCACCGGGCGAATCGATCATTTGCGCAAGGGCTTCGGACCCAATTCCGAAGGTTTGCAGTTGCACTACGGCGACCTCGGCGACGGCACCGGGCTTAGGCGGATCATCGAGCAGGTGCGTCCCGACGAGGTTTACAATCTCGCCGCACAATCGCACGTGCGCATCTCATTCGATCAACCCGAATACACGGCCGATGTCGTAGGCCTGGGGGCGCTGCGGCTGCTCGAGGCGCTGCGCGATCACAACAAGCGCCGTGGGCGGGCGGCGCGGCTGTACCAGGCAGGATCGTCGGAGATGTTCGGCAAGGTGAGGGAAACTCCGCAGCGCGAGACCACGCCGTTTCATCCGCGCAGTCCTTACGCGTGCGCCAAAGTCTATGCGCACTGGCAGACGATCAATTATCGCGAAGCGTACGAGTTGTTCGCCTGCAACGGAATCCTGTTCAACCACGAGTCGCCGAGGCGCGGCGAAAATTTCGTCACGCGCAAAATCACGCGCAGCGCGACGCGAATCAAGCTCGGCCTCCAGGAGAAGCTCGCACTGGGAAACCTGGATGCGCACCGCGACTGGGGATTCGCCGGCGACTACGTCGAGGCTATGTGGCTGATGCTGCAGCAGGAGCAGCCCGATGACTACGTAATCGCCACCGGCGAGACCCATTCGGTGCAGGAGTTTCTCGAAGTCGTGTTCGATCGCCTGAAATTGAAATGGCAGGATCACGTCGAGATCGATCAGCGATTCTTCCGTCCCGCGGAAGTCGATGCGCTGATCGGTGACGCCTCGAAGGCGAAGCGCCAACTCGGTTGGGAGCCCAAGGTGAAGTTCGAGCAGCTCGCCGAATTGATGGTCGAAGCGGATCTCGAGCTTGCCCAACGCGAACTGCGCGGCAACCCGCACTAGCAAATCCTGTTACGCACGTAACCTGACCGACTGACCGC